>Ga0194128_10001370_pt1 | contig 42342 bp, 38 predicted proteins | sample TA2KigCa65mmetaG_FD_148650 | JGI IMG/M metagenome (GOLD analysis project Ga0194128, IMG submission 148650) | Freshwater microbial communities from Lake Tanganyika, Tanzania - TA2015037 Kigoma Deep Cast 65m | ecosystem: Environmental > Aquatic > Freshwater > Lake | place: Tanzania: Lake...
CGGCGCGATCAGCGCGCGGCCGCTGACGCCGCGCCCGCGCGGCCGGCGCGGCTCACTTGCCGCCGCCGGACGCCGCCGGCATCGCCACCGGCGCGAGCTTGCTGATGCGTCCGAGGAAGTTCCAATCCTGCACGTAGATCGCGCCCTTCTGGTCGACGCAGACGCCGTGCGGCGACAAGAACACGCCGTCCTGCCACTTGTCGCGCGGCACGCCGTTCTGGGCGCGCAGACCCGGCTCAGGGTTGTCGCCAAGGTGGCAGACGAGCCGATCGTCCTTGTCGAGCAGCGTGATGCGGCCGGCGAGGTCGGCGACGACGAGACCGCCGGTGGGCAGCGGCGCCACGTTGCACGGCCGGCGCAGGTCCTTGTCCATCGTGCGCACGTGCGCGCCGTCCATCGTGAACCACTGCAGCCGGTGATTTTCGCGGTCGCAGACCAGCAGCAGCGGCTCCTTGCCGCGCGCATCCAGCCAGATGCCGTGCGGCGTCTGCAGCTTGCCGTCGTCCTTGCCCGGGCCGCCGAACGACTTCACGTACTTGCGGTCCTTGTCGTAGAGGTGGATCCACGACCGGCCATAGCCGTCGGCGGCGAAGATGCGGCCGTCGGGACCGACGGCGACCGCGGTCGGGTTGTACTGGCCTTCGTCCTGGTAGACGCCCGACGCCTCGGGCCAGCCGAGCGTCCACAGCACCGTGCCGTCGAGCTTGGTCTTGACGATCTCATGGCGCCGCGTGTGCGCGAGGTACAGCGCCTGCTCGCCGTCCTCGACGCGCAGGCACATGCCGTGCAGGCCGCCCTGGAACTCCTTGCCCCACGCGCGCAGCAGCTTGCCGTCGGCGGTGAACGTCATCACCGCGTGCTCGGTGTCAGTGTTGGCGAGCACATTGCCGTCCTTGTCGACGACGAGGCAGCCGTGCGTGTTGCCGAGGTCCTTGCCGCCGTCGAGGCGCCCCCAGTCCTTGACCCATGCGTAGCTGGCGCCGGGGATCGAGCCGGGCACGAGGTCCTTCGCCGGCGCGGCGTTCTGGGCGAAGAGGGGCGTGAGCGACATGGACAGGACGAGGAGGGGCACGAAGCGCATTGGGCGCTGTTCTAGCACACGCGCAGCTCAGTGCGAGTGGTTGTCCTGCGGGTTGCGGATGTGCGACAGCGTGTGCAGCGCGCCCGCTTCAAACGTGCTGCCGGTGCCCTCGCGCGAAAGGGCTTCGAGCAGCGGCACCGCCCTGGCGTCCTGCCGCGCCTCGTGCAGCGACTTGCCGAGGTAGAGCAGCGCGCGCTGGCGGTCGTCGCCGACGTCGCGGCGCGCGAGCGCGCGCTCGAACACCGCCGCCGCCGCGAGGTGCTTGCGCTCCTTGAACAGCACGTAACCCTCGGTGACGAGCGCCGGGCCGGTGCGCGGCGCGTCGGTGAGCCAGCGGCGCGCGGCGACGAGATCGCCGTCGAGCGCGAACAGGCGCGCGAGGCGATGGCGCGCGTCGACGACGCCGGCGACCGCGGCATTGGTCAGCAGCGCCTCGCTCTCGATGCGGTTGCCGAGCTGCAGCAGCGCGCAGCCGAGCGCGTGCGCGTCCTCGGGCGCGCCGAGCGCCGCCTTGCGGCGCAGTGCGGGCAGGCGCGCGCGCATCGTCGCGCACAGCCGCAGCATCGCCGCGATCTCCGGCGGATCCTGCGGCCCGGGCCGCGCCGCGTAGCAGCGGCCATCGGCGTCGAGCACGGCGAGGCCCATGCCTTCGCCACCGCCGATCCAGGCGGCGTAGAGGCCCTTGCGCTGGTCGCCGTCGACGATGGCGGCGCGGAAGCCGCCATCGGCGAGCGCTTGCAGCACCGCCGGGTCCTGCAGCTGTCGCTGCATGCGGTCGCTGGCCTCGCGGCCAGGCAACGCGAAGTAGGCGACGAGTTCGGCGCCGGCGGCCCGCGCGTCGCGCAGCGCGACGACGACGTCGTCCTGCCAGCGCGGCGGCGAAGCACAGGCCGCCAACGCGGCCACGAGCAGCGGCGCGGCGGCGCGCCTCACTTCACCTTGCCCTCGCCGCACCAGCGATCGAGCCAGGCGAAGAACTCGCGCTGCCACAGCACGCCGTTCTGCGCCTGCAGGATCCAGTGTCCCTCATGGGGGAAGGTCAGCAGGCGGCTTGGCACGCCTTGCGACTGCGCGGCGGTGAACGCCTGCAGGCCCTGGTCGTACGGCACGCGGTAGTCCTTCTCGCCGTGGATGACCAGCAGCGGCGTCTTCCAGTTCTGCACGTAGCGGTGCGGCGAGTGCTTCTGGTAGCCGGCGGCGACCTCCGGCGACTGCCAGTACGGCCCGCCGAGGTCCCAATCGACGAAGAACAGCTCCTCGGTCGCAAGGTACATGCTCTCGAGGTTGAACACGCCGCAGTGCGAGATCATCGCCGCGAAGCGGTCGCCGGCGTTGCCCATCAGCCAGTAGACGGTGAAGCCGCCGAACGACGCGCCGACCGCGGCCGAACGCGCCGTGTCGACGTACGGCCGCGCCTGCATCGCGTCGGTGACGCTGAGCAGGTCGCGCATCGCCTGGCCGCCCCAGTCGCGCGAGATCTGGTCGTTCCACGCCTGGCCGAAGCCGGGCAGGCCGCGGCGGTTGACGCCGGCGACCACGTAGCCCTTCGCCGCCATCAGGTGGAAGCTCCAGCGGAACGAGAACGACTGCCCCACCATCGACTGCGGGCCGCCTTGGCAGAACAGCACGAACGGGTAGCGCTTCCGCGGGTCGAAGCCCGGCGGCTTGAGGATCCAGCTGTGCACCTGCTTGCCGTCGGTGGCGGGAAACCACTCCGGCTCGCACGTCGGCAGTTGCAGGCCGGCGAACACCGCGCCGTTGTGGTCGCTGAGCGGGGTGATCGCGCCGGTCGCGGCGTCGATGCGCACGACCTCGTTGGGCCGCAGCATCGTCGCGCGCAGCGCGTACAGCGTCGCGCCGTCCGGGGCGACCTGCAGGCCGCTGAGCGCGTGCTGGCCGTTGGTCACCGGCACGGCCTTGGGTGCGGCGACCGTCGTCGTGTAGACCTGCGTCGTGCCCTCGGTCTCGACGGTGAAGAACAGGCGCGCGCCGTCGGCCGTCCAGCGCAGCTCGTGCGCTGAGGCGTCGAAGTCGGGCAGCAGCTCGACGTTCTTGCCGGTGGCGCGCTCGTGCAGCATCAGCCGCAGCTTGTCGGCTTCGAAGCCGGGCCGGGCCATGCTGGCGAACGCGATCCACCTGCCGTCCGGGGAGTAGCTCGGATCCTGGTCGTAGCCGGGCATGCCGGGCGTCAGGTTGCGCGCCGGACCGCCGCCGACCGGCACGGCCCACAGCGAGCTGTCGGTGCTGGCCTCGGGATTCGGCACGCGCCGCGCCGTGTAGCAGAGTTCCTTGCCGTCGGGCGACCACGCGATCTGCTCGCCGCCGCCGAACGGCGGCAGCGGCGTGTGCACGCGTTCGCCGGGCAGCAGGTCGCGCGGCGCGCCGCCGTCGGCGGGCTGCACGAAGAGGTGGCTGTAGCTGCCGTCGCGCCAGCTGTCCCAGTGGCGCACCATCAGGTCGTCGTAGGCGCGGGCGTTGGCCTTGGGCAGGTCGGGGTGCGCGGCGGTGACCGGCGGGTCGATCGCGACCGACTGCGTGAACGACACGTGCGCACCGCCGGGCGCCCACGCGAGGTTGCCAGCGCCCGCCGGCAGCGGCAGCTCGAGCACTTCGTCGGTGGTCAGCGAGCGCGTGACCAGCTTGCCGCCCTGCACCACTGAGTAGGACGAGGCCGAGCGCCAGCCCGGCGACGACGCGGCGCCGAGCTCGGTCGCCGACGCGCCCGGCGCAGTCGGCAACACCCAGACGGCCGCGGCGCTGCGATTCTGGGCCAGGTCCGGCGTGCGCACGGTGTAGAGCAGGTGCTGGCCGTCGGGGCTGAGCGCCAGTTCCCCGACGCGATGCAGTTGGGCGAGCGTCTCGGCGGTCAGGCGGGACTGGGCCAGCGCCGTGGCGGCGAGGCCCGCGAAGACGACGGCGACGAGAACGGGACGAGAGCCGGTGTGCATCCTCCGATCTTGGCCCGCAGGCAAGGCCGATGCCACCGGCAGGACGCAACGGGAAGTTCCCCTCGCCCGCCGCGTCCAACCGGCCCAATCCGGGCGGGTTGCCGCTACACTCCTGCCCACGAGCCGTATGAACCCTAAATCCCAGCGTCCTGTCCGCCACGCCGAAGCCGGCTTCACCCTCGTCGAGATCATGGTCGTGATCGTGATCATCGGCCTGCTGGCGACCCTCGTGGTGCCCAACGTGATCGGCGCCGGCGACGAAGCGCGCGTCAAGAAGGCGCAGAGCGACTGCTCGGCGCTGGCTACGTCGGTGAAGATGTACCGCTCGAACAAGGGCCGCCTGCCGGAGAGCCTCGACGCGCTCGCCAGCGACGAGGAGAAGGGCAAGTCGTGGTACATCGAGAACCTCGTCAAGGATCCGTGGGACAGCGACTACGAGCTGCGCGAGGGCAACAGCAAGGACGACTGGGAAGTCGTCAGCGCCGGCCCGGACCGCTCGATGGGCACCGAGGACGACGTCTCGAACCGGCTGAAGAAGGAGGACTGAGTCCCCTTGACGCGGCGCGGACACGGGCAGCCCAGCACGGCCGCCGGCGGCTTCACCATCGTGGAGTTGCTGGCGACGTTGATGATCGTCGGCATGCTGTTCGCCCTGGTGCTGCCCAACCTCGACGCCCTGGTGCCCAGCGCGCGGCTACGCGGCAGCGGCAGCCGCATCCAGGCGGAGCTGGAGTGGGCGCGCAGCGAAGCGCGCATCCAGGGCAAGCGCATGGCGGTCGAACTCGACCTCGACCGCGGCCGTTGGCGCCTCGTCTACCCGCCGGAGCAGCGACTGACGCGCGACGAGGACGAGTCGGCGCTCGCCGAGCGCCCCGACGACTGGAGCGGCCTCGACGAGGACGTGCGCTTCGCCGGCGCCGGCGACGGCAAGGCGGGCCTGGCGCAGAAGGGCCTCTATCGCGTGGTGTTCGACGAGTACGGCTTCACCGCCGACCAGTCGATCGTGCTGCAGCGCAAGAGCGAGCCGGATCACACCTGGACGCTGACCGTCACCGGCCTCTCCGGCAAGGCCGAGACGTTCGAGTCCGAGCGCGGCGAAAAGCCGCTGCCGCAGGTCGTCGGCGAAGGGGCATTCTGACCGTGGCCGCTGGCGCGCAACGCGGCTTCACGCTCGTCGAGGCGCTGGTCGCGCTCGCGATCGTGTCCACCATCGTCATCAGCTACATCGGCATCCGCACCACCGCGTTGATCGACGCGACGCAGGCGCGCAACTGGCGTCTCGCGCGCGAGATCGCCGAGGAGAAGATGTCCGAACTGCGCGCCGGCGCGCGCGACGTCCCGCCGACCAGCGGCGAGATGGTCCCGCTGGAGAAGTTCCCCGAATTCGCCTACAAGGTCGTGATCGGCGAGGCTGCGGTCAACGAACTCGAGTCATCGCTGGCCTCGGCAGCCGCCGGCGGCGACGAGGCGGCAGCCGAGCGCAACGAGTGGCAGCAGAGCCGCGAGAACTACCGCCGCGCGCAGCAGAGCGGCCTCAGCGCCGCTGAGTTCGACGAGCAGCGGCTGATGCAGGAGCAGGAGACGGCCCTGCGGCTGCAGGAGGAGGCGCCGAGCGCGACCAAGTTCGAGGTCGTCGCCGTCGCCGTGTACTTTCCCATGCTCGATCCCGACTTCGAAGGCCAGAAGGACGCGCTGGTGATCAAAGCGCGTCTGTCGACGTTGGCGATCTCCGGCAAGACGCCAGAGCAGGCCGAGCGTGAGGCCGCCGCGCGCGGTGACGGCGGCGCTGGCGGCGCTGGTGGCGCTGGTGGCGCTGGTGGCGTTGGCGGCGCTGGTGGCGGCAACCCATCCAACGGCGGAGCACGATGACCATGGCGACCCGACGGCAATCCGGCTTCACCCTGCTCGAAGCGCTGCTCGCTGTCTTCCTGACATCGATCGTGATGCTCACCGTCGGCACGACGTTCATCGCGCTGCTCGACGCGCGCGACCTCGTCGACGACCTGGCCGAGTCGACCGAGGCCGGCCCGCGCATCATCAACCTGATCGAGCGCGACCTGCAGGGCATCTGGACGCACAACGTCGGCAACAACGCGGTGTTCCGCGGCCGCGACATGGACGTCGCCGGCAAGGAGGCCGATCGCATCGACTTCCTGACCACCACCGACGCCGTCAGCTACGTGCTCGACCTGCAGAACACGCCGCGCAAGCCGTCGATCTGCGAGGTCGGCTACTGGTTCAAGCCCAACCTCCGGTTTCGCGACTGCTTCGAGATGTGGCGGCGCGAGGATCCGATGGTCGACGACGACCTGCTGACGCAGGGCTCGTTCCAACTCGTGCACGATCGCATCAAGAGCTTCAAGGTGAGCTACTACCGGACCCTCGGCGTCGACGCGATCGAGGAACTGGAGTGGGACAGCGCGGTCGAAGACGCGCTGCCGGCGCGCATGAAGATCGAGTTCACGATCGAGCGCAAGCGCAGCAGCCGCAACGTCGTCAGCGACGTCGAGATCGATGACTTCGAGGGCGCCGAGAAGACCTACGTCCGGCACATCGTCTTCGACGAGCGCGTGCGCAGCTCGGTCGCCAACGGCACGGCGCGCATCCCGGTGTTCCCCGGCAAACCGCAGAGCGAAGGCGACGGCGCGGGCGAGAACGGTCCGAAGGGCCCTGCCGGCCCCGGCGGTCCTGCCGGCCCCGGCGGCCCTGGCGGCGTCAAGCCCGGCGACGGCGGACTCGCGGCCGGTGGCCGCCCCGGCGCCGACGTGCAAGCCGGGCAGAGGCCTGGCGGCAGCCGCCCGGGCGGCGCCGCGCGGCCTGGCGTGCCCGGCGGGCTGCCGCCCGGCTTCAACCCTGGCCAGTTCCTCAACGGCCTCGGCGGCCAGGGCGGCGGTCTCGGCGGCCTGTTCGGCGGCGGCGGCGGCCGGCAGTGAACGAGACGGCGCGCCCGGTGCGCGCTGCGAGGCTCAGAACACCGGCTTGCCGATCGACTCGCGGCCGCCGAGGTAGGGCCGCAAGGCCGGCGGCAGGCGCACGGAACCGTCCTTCTGCTGGTGGTTCTCCAGCAGCGGGATCAGGATGCGCGGGCTCGCCACCACCGTGTTGTTGAGCGTGTGGCACCACATCGCCTTGCCACCGTCCTTCTGACGGTAGCGCAGGTCGAGGCGACGGGCCTGGTAGTCGTAGAACCGCGAGGCCGAGTGCGTCTCGCCGTAGTTGCCGCGCGACGGCATCCACGTCTCGATGTCGTACTTCATCGCCTGCGGCACGCCGAGGTCGCCGCCGCAAACGGCGACGACACGGTACGGCAGCTCGAACGCCTGCAGCATGTCCTCGGCGTTCTTGCAGATGTCGTGGTGGTGCTGGATCGAGCGCGCCTTGTCGGCGACGTCGACGATCACCTGCTCGACCTTCTGGAACTGGTGCACGCGGTAGAGGCCGCGCGTGTCCTTGCCGTAGGTGCCGGCCTCGCGCCGGAAGCACGCCGAGCGGGCGACGTACTTCTTGGGCAACTGGTCCTCGGCGAGCATCTCGCCGCCGTGCAGCGACGTCACCGGCACCTCGCTAGTGCCGATCAGGTTGAGGCCGTCCTTCTCGCAGCGGTAGGTCTGCTCCTCGCCGCCGGGGAAGAAGCCGGTGCCGTACATCGCGGCGTCGCGGACCAGCAGCGGCGGATCGACGGCAGTGAAGCCGCGCGCCACCAGCAGGTCGACGGCGTAGCGCAGCACGGCGTCGTGCAGCAGAGCGAGGTCGCCGAACAGGACGTAGTTGCGCGAGCCGGCCATCGCGGCCGCGCGGTTGAAGTCGAGCCAGCCCTGGGCCTCGCCGATCTCGTAGTGGGCCTTCGGCTGGCAGCCGAAGTCGCGCACGGCGCCCCAACGGCGCACCTCGACGTTCTCGGTGTCGTCCTTGCCCTCGGGCACGTCGGCGTCGGGGACGTTGGGGATCAGGGACATCTGCGCGTCGAGGTCGGCGCGCAGCTGCTTCTCCTTCTCCTCGAGCGCCTGCAGCTCGACCTTGCGCTCCTTCTGCTTGGCGAGGACGGCCTCGCGCTCGGCCGGGCCGAGCTTGCCCATCTCCTTGCCGGCGTTCTTCTGCTCGCTGCGCATGGCGTCGAGCTTCGGCAGCATCGCCCGCAATTCGGCGTCGATGGCCAGCGCCTTGTCGACCGCGGCGGCGCGGTCCGGCATCCGCTTCTTCATCGCCCCCGCCCGCACGGCGTCGGGGTTCTCGCGCAGCAGTTTGAGGTCCAGCATGGGGGCCGGAGTCTAGCCCGCCACCGGGCCGCGGCCAGCGTGGAGCCGCAGCCGTGCCGGCCTCACTGCCAGGCCGACTTCACGTCGCCGAACAGCGGGTGCTTCTTGATCTGCAGCGCCAGCTTCATGCTCGCGGCCGGCAGCTTGACGGTGAGCGCGAGGCTGCCGTCCTTGTAGCCCTCGGGCATCGGGAACGACGCCGCCAGCAGACCGATCTGGTTGTGGGCGATCGCCGCGCGGTTGACCAGCTCCGGATCCGAGAAGCGCAGGAACTTGCCGACCACCTTGGCGCCCTTGCCGTCGGCGTCCTTCGCGGCGAGCACCTCGCACGCGAGGTTGACGCCGTGCCACTCGGTGAACACGCAGCCCGACGACTCCTTGAGCAGGATCTTCAGCGCGTCGATCGTGACGGAGTCGTCGCCGCGGCGGTTCCAGACCAGCTCGAACGGCCCGCCCATCTTGAGCTCGAAGGTCTTGCCGGCCTCGACGGTGAACGGCTTGCTGCTGCCGCCGTAGATCGACGCCTGCTGCACGCGCGGCGCCTTGCCGACCAGCAACCGGCCCCAGACGACCTGGTACTCGCCTGCCGGCACCTCGACCTCCTTGCCGCCGGCGACGTCGAACAGGGCGGTGGCGAAGTCGCCGCTGCCCTGCACCACCAGCTGGACCGGGGCGGTCGGCTTCGGGCCGCTCCACGTCATCTTGACCTTGCCGGTCTTGAAGTACTCGGGGTTGAGCGGGCGGACCGCCACCTCGTCGACGTTCTGCTTGCGGACGTGGTGCCAGCCGGTCGACAGCTTGACGAACTCCGAGAACGGCACGCGCGGGCCCTTGCCGACGCGCATCGAGTCGAACAGCGGCGCCAACGTCGGCTTGTCGGCGTCGTGCTCGCCGAGCAGCGGCGAGCGGAACTCGCCGTCGAACGGCTTGGCGCCGCCGGGATTGCCGTCGCAGCTGTCGTCGTAAAGGGTGATCGCGTCGGCGCCGATCTGCGCCTTCCAGCTCGAGGCGCTGCGGTAGTAGACGTTGGCCACCGTCTGGCCGGGCGCGACGTTGCACTCCGCCTCGTTGATGAACTGGCGGTCGCTGCCGACCCAGAACACCAGCGCGTACGGGCGCTTCTTCTCGGCGTCGAGGTAGACCGTGCTGACCTTGCCCTTGGTCGTCGCGTCGACCTCGACGGCGCCCTTGGCGTTGCTCGGATCGAAGGCGACGGCGAACTTGGCGGCGCCGACGCGGTGCAGGAACAGGTCCTTGGCGCGGAACCAGTTGAGCTTGCCGCTGGTGCCGACGGCGGCCGTCGAGGCCATCCACCAGAACGGCGGCACCGCGCCGCCCTTGCTGCCGTAGTCCAGCTCGTCCCAGCCGGCAAGGGCCTCGAACTTCAGGCCGACCTTCTGTTCGGGCACGCCCGGCATCGCCAGCGCGTCGACGCCCTTGGCGTCGGCGCCGTAGCCCTCGGCCTTGCGCTTGTCGCCCGCCTTCTCGGCGTCGACGATCTTGCCGGCCTCGTGCTTGGCCCACTCCGAGTTGCGGATGTAGTGGTCGTCGAAGGTGAACTTCCAGTTCTTGCGCGCGGCGAGCATCTGCTCGGTGGCGAACACGACGTCGCGCCACTCGGGAATGCTCTTCTCGGGCATCTTGTTGCCGACGACGCTGGCGAGGCCCCACAGCGACGAGATCTCCAGCATGTGGCCGATGCCCTCGGCCTGCCGGGCGAGCTCGATGAAGCTCTTCATCGACTCGAGGTAGGCCGGCTTGTCGAGGCCCTTCGCCACGTCGTCGAGGTAGAAGCGGTACAGCTTGCCCGAGTTCATGCGGATCTTCGCCAGCTGGTCGAGGGTCTGCGCCGTCGAGCCGCTCAGCCAGCGCTCCAACTGCTCGACCGTGTCGCTGCCCTCGAACAGACGCGTCCACGACGCCTTGAGGGCCGCGACCCTGGCGGCGGCGTCGGGCTTGCCGGCGTCCTTCTCCCAGAACAGCAGTTCGAAGTAGAGCAGCGCGTCGGTCGGAGCCTTCTTGACCGCCTTGTCGACCTGCTTGTCGTCGTTGATGCCTTGGGCCGAGTTGAACTCGGTGACGAATTGCGGGTTCGGGTTCTGCGCCGCGAGCTCGGCGACCGGCAGGACGGAACAGACGGCGGCGAGGAGCGTGCGGATCATCGGCGGGTTCGCGTGGCGCTTGGGGGTCGCGGCGATCCTACCGCCGCGCCACGCCGGTCACGAGCCGCGGCCGGCCTTGCGCGCGCTCTGCTGCTCGAGGAAGCGTCGCTCCGACGGCGACAGCGCCGTGAGGCCCTGCGCCTTGACCTTCGCCAGGATGGCGTCGAGCTGCAGGTCCTCGGCGGCCGCGGCGCGCTGGACGCCGGCGGCGCGCTTGCGCCGCCACGCCTGCAGCCAGCGCTGCCACGGCCATGGCCGGTCGACGCCGGCGATGCCCTGCCAGTCGACGAACCAGCCCAAGCGATACGCCGCGAAGCCGAGCGCCGCGCCGCCGAGGTGCGCGCTGTGCGAGACGCCGCCGCCGTACCCCGCCGCGAGCTCGACGAACGTCGAGTACACGCCGATGCCGACCAGCAGCGCCGCGAGCGCCCACAGCGGCATCTGCACGATGAAGAACACGATCGTCGCGTGCGGCGCGACGCAGGCGGCGTACAGCATCAGCGCGTAGCACGCGCCGCTCGCGCCGACCAGGGACACCTCCGTCGCCCCCTGCAACGCCGCCATGCCGAGGTGGCCGAGCGCGCCGCACAGGCCGCCGACGAGGTAGAGCCGCCACGTGCCGCGCGGTCCGAGACGCGACTCGGCCATCGGGCCGAACACCCACAGCGCGAGCATGTTCGTCAGCAGGTGCATGACGTCGGCGAAGCTGTGCGTGAACTGGTAGGTGACGACGCGCAAAAGGCCGAGGCCGTAGCCCTCCCACAGCGCCGGCCACGACAGCGCCAGCCAGGCGCCCTTCGGCGGGTCGCTGAGGCGACCGAGCAGGAGCGCGTTGAGGAGGAAGACCGCGACGTTGGCGAGGAACAGGGACCGCGTCGCAGGCGGCAGCGGCAGGCGGAAACGTCCCGGGTAGCTCATGGGCCATGCGCCGCGGCGGCGGCTTCGCTATCGTCCGGCGCGCCACGAACCCTCGGAGACCGCCGGTGCCCGCCCAAATACTCGACGGCAGACGGATCGCCCAGCAGATGCGCAGGAAACTGCGCGCCGCGCGCGACGCGCTCGGCCCCCGCCCGATCCGCCTCGTCTCCGTCGAGGTCGGCCAGAACCCGGCGGCCGCCGTCTACGTGCGCAACCAGCAGCGCGGCGCCACCGAGGTCGGCATCGAGATGGAGGCGCGCAACCTGCCGCTGCAGTCGACCGAGACGCAACTGCTGGCGATGATCCGCGACCTCAACCACCACCCCGAAGTCAGCGGCGTCATCGTGCAACGGCCGCTGCCGCCGGGCATCGACCCGCGCGTCGTGCAGTCGGCCATCGACCCGCACAAGGACGTCGAGGGCATGCACCCGGCGAACATGGGCGCAATCCTCTACCGCGAGCCAACCATGCCGCCGTGCACCGCCGCCGCGGCGCAGGAGCTGGCGCTGGCGACCGGCATGGATCTGCGCGGCGCCGAAACCGTCGTCGTCGGCCACAGCGAGATCGTCGGCAAGCCGATCGCCGTGCTGTTGCTGCATCGCCTGTCGACGGTGACCGTTTGCCACGTCGGCACGCGTCGGCTCGTCGACCACACCCGCCGCGCCGACATCCTGGTCGTTGCCGTCGGCAAGGCCGGGCTCGTGCACGGCGACATGGTCAAGCCCGGCGCCTGCGTCATCGACGTCGGCATCAACCAGGGACCCGACGGCAAGATCGTCGGCGACGTCGACTTCGCGTCGGCCAGCGCGGTCGCCGGCTGGATCACGCCGGTGCCGGGCGGCGTTGGCCCGGTCACCGTTGCCATGCTGCTGCGCAACACGCTGCGCGCCGCCGGCGCGGCGATCTAGGCTCCTAGCGACCGGTCGCCAGCGCGTCGGCGGCGGGCAGCGTGTCGATCGGCGCGGGCTTCGGCCGCAGCAGCACGTCGAGCGCGCCGGCGACGAGGAACAGGCCGAGCACGCTGTAGCTCACCCACACGCCGGTCAGCAGTTCGCTCGAGAAGCCGTAGGCGTGCAGGCCGACGCCGAGCAGGTTGGTGTGGAACCAGCTGAACACCACGATCGCGCCGGTGGCGACGGTCCACAGCGCGAAGCCGGCGTCGCGGACCATGCCGCTCATGCGCGCGTGGAGCAGCGCGATCTGCGCGAGGCAGATGAGCAGCGCCCCGTTCTCCTTCGGATCCCAGCCCCAGAAGCGGCCCCACGAGTCGTTGGCCCAGACGCCGCCGAGGATCGTGCCGACGACCGAGGTCGCGAGGCTGAAGCAGGTCACGCCGTAGGCCATCCGGTACAGCGACTTGGCCAGCGGCGCGTCGGGGTGATCGATGCGCAGCACGCGCACGGCGATCCACGCCATCGCGACGAGCGCGGCGGCGACGCCGGCGGCGTAGCCGATGTTCATCGTCGGCACGTGCACGCCGAGCCAGAAGTTGCTGAGCAACACCGCCTGCAGCGGCTTCATCGTGTCCTGGCCGTCGGCGACCTCGAAGAGGCGCGCGAAGAAGATGAACAGCGCGCCGCAGAACGGCGCCAGCGTCAGCGCGACGCGCCGCCGCAGGATCCACTCGGCGATCAGCAGCGTCAGCGCGCCGACGCCGCCGATGAACAGGAACGTGTCGTAGAGGCGCGTGATCGGCGGATGGCCGGTGATCACGCAGCGCAGCCAGACGTCGGCGACGAGCAGGGCGACGGCCAGCCAGCTCGCCGCGTAGGACGCCCACCAGACGAGACCGTTGCGTGGCAGCACGCACGCGGCGACGGCCGCGAGGAAGGCCGCGACGAACGTCATCATCGCGTGGAAGTGCCAGTTGGCCCGGTAGTAGTACGACTCGAGCGCGACGGCGCCACCCTCGCCGCGCGCCGACGCGGCAGCCGACACCGCGCCGAGATAGGCATCGAGCGCGCCGACGCGCTCCTTCATGTCCTTGGCCAGCAAGCCGTCCTGCAGGCGACCGATCATCGCTGCGTGCTGCGCCTCGGCGGCGCCGCGCATGGCGCGGTCGAGCGCCTCGGGCACGGTGTGCCACGTGTCCTCCTGCTCGCGCGGCCGCAGCGGCGGCAGCAGCGACGGGCCCGAGCGCGTCGTCGCGGCGTCGCTGAGGAACAGCAGCAGGTCGGCGAGGTTGCCGTGCTTCTGGTCCTCGAACGTCTCGCCGGCTTCCTTGACGTAGGCGCGGAAGGCGTCGGCCTTCTGCATCAGGCCCTCGACGCGCAGGGTCGCCACGCCGCCGAACACCGCGCGCAGCGCGTCGCCCTCGACCTTCATCTCGCTCTGCAACGCGGCGTGCTGCTGGTGCAGGCGCCAGTAGACGAGCAGCTGGCGGAACAACTGCGCCACCTGCTCGTCGACGGCGCTGCGCTGCGACTGCGGCTTCTTCTCGGCCGCCTGCGCGAGTTCCTGCAGCTTCTGCCCCTGCGCGACCAACTGGCCGTACGGCAGGTACTCGAAGCCCTGCGTCTGGCCGTCGTGCTGGAAACCGAGCGTCTCGAGCACGCTGACGTTCTCGATGCGGAACAGCGGGTAGCGCTCGGCCTGGCCCGGGAAGCACCAGACGTCGAGCAGCCACTCCGTCGGCGACAGCTTGAACGCCTGCGGCGTCGGGATCGCGCCGGCAGCCGGCGGCACCGCCTCGAACTGCACGTCGCGGCGACCGTGCACGGCGTACAGCGTGGTCGCGGCAAGCGTCGAGAACGGCATCACGCGGCCTTCGTGCTGCACGGGCAGCGCGCCGAAGCGCTCGACGAAGTCCGCGGGCCAGGGCTCGGCGCGTTCGAGGTCGCCTTGCAGGCGCGGGACCTGCCGGCCGCACGACGCGAGCAGCGCCAGGGCGAGCAGGACGACGTTCGCCAGGAGTCGTTGCATGACGGACGGGCTCATTGGTTCAGCGACGTGCGCGCCGAGGAGTCGAGGAAACCGAGCAGCTTCTTGCCGAAGTGCAGGAACAGGCCGATCCAGATGACGATGCAGGCGATCGCGGGCCAGACGTCGGACGGGTTCCACGACACCTCGAACACCGAGTACCACGGCGGCCCGCCGGCCGGCTGCGGGCCCCAGTTGGTCTGGTAGACCACGTAGCCGTCGCGACGCAGCGGGTTGTTCATGAAGATCTGCGCTTCCTGGCCGCCGGTCCCGTCGAGCACGGTGACGAAGCTGCGGAAGTCGCGCGGCGACATGGTGCCCGGGTGGTCGAGCTTCTGGAACCTGTCGAGTCGCACGGCGAACGGCAGGTCGTGCACGACGTGGCGCAGGTCGAGGCCGTAGCGCTGGCCGCGCACGGTGAACGCGAACGGGTAGCGGCTGCGGTCCTTGGGCACGCGCGGGTCGCCGGACAGGATCGCCTCGAAGCGGTCGCCCGCGTCGCTGCGCACGGTCACGTAGCAGGCCGGGATCTCGGCCTCGCTCTTCGGCTGCACGCCGGTCGGCCACTTCTCGGCCCGCACGAAGGCGCCGTCCACCACCGGCATGCGCGTCTGCACCATCGGGCCCTTCGGCACGACGGACGCATGATCGACGAAGTGCCGCACCTCGACGGTGAACGGCAGGCCGTCGGCGCGCAGCGTCACGGCGCCGTCGCCGCGCGCGGCCCACAGGGCCTGCTCGGGCACGACGCGCTCCTCGATCGCCTCGCCGCGGTCGACGAGCAGGGCCAGTTCGTGGTCGTGGAAGCTGGTGAACGTCGACGACTCGTACTGGCGACCCGCGATGCGCTGACCCTCGGCCGCCGGGTTCTCGTAGACGGCGAGCATGCCGGCGTACGACGCGTGCAGCTTGACGGCGCCGGCGACGAGCAGCAGCACGATGCCGAGGTGCGTCACCAGGATGCCGGCGTTGCGCCAGCTCCACTTCATGCGCAGCAGGCCGCCGACGATCAGGTTGACGCAGAACAGCGCCATCACCGGATAGGCGCCGGGCAACGGGATGCGCAAGGTCCACGGCGTGCCGTCGGCGCGCTCGATCAGCGCCTGGCCCCAGAACGACAGCGGCAGCTCGGCGACGACGAACCAGGACTCGAAGTACTCGCGCTGCACGTCGTAGGTGCTGCGCTCGACCTGCGCGAGCGTGCCGAGCCACGTCAGCGCCGCGAGCAGCAGGAGCAGCCAGACCGACAACCGCATCGAGCCGAGGAGCGCGACGACGCGCGCGGCCGGCGACGGGGCGGCGGTCATTGCGCCTTCCTCGCCGAACGGCAGAACGCGGCGAAGGCATCCGCGGCGGCGGCGACGTCCGCCGCCGGCCCCACCAGCTTGGCGAACGTGATGGCGCCGGCGTCCTCGCGCGCGGCGACGAGCATGCGGGCGCCCGGCACCTGCTTGCCGGAGAAGCTGCGGTAGTCGCCGGCGAGGTCGAGCAGGACCGCGCCGTCGCCGAGGAACGCCGTGCGCGGCAGCTGCGACAGTCCGTCCGCGGCCATCGGCGGCTGCCCCATCTCGCCGCGCCAGATGTCGAGCGTGTCCTTCAGGCCGCCGCCGAGTTGGCTGACGTAGACCTCGCCACCGGCGCCGAACTCGTGGTGGTGCCACTTGCTGCTGCCGGCCTTCGGCCGCCAACCTTCGGGAATCGTCGCCGCGATCGGCCCGGTCGCCGCCGGTGCGGGCGCAGTCGCGCCGACCGCCTGGCCGACGTCGGGGTGCGTGCTCGGCATCGGCTGACCTGGCTGGATCGGCGGCGCCTTGGGGTCCGGGCTCGCGCTCGCCGCGCGCAGCGACTTCGCCAGCGCCAGGAACTTGTCGCGGTTGCCGTCGACGACCGCCGCCGGACCGGTGAACTTGAACGACGTGACGCTGTCGCCCTCGGCGTAGAAGGCGATCAGCGCCGCCCAGTCGGGCTTGCCGCCGAACGTTCCCTTCAGCGCGGCGAGGCGCGCCGGCTTGCCGGCGAGCTCCACCACCTGCAAGGCCTCGATCGCCGGCACCTCGGCGATGCCGAACTGCGTCGTGTACCACCGCGACAGGTTGCCGGCGACGCCACCGCCGACGCCGACCGTGAGGTAGACCTCGGCATCCGGGGCCGTCGGAATGGCCCAGACCGCGTCGCGGAACTGCCGCGACGGTCGCGTCTCCCAGCCGGCCGGCGCGTCGCCGACCCATACCTTGGCGCCACCAGCCGCCGGCGCCATGTCGGGCAGCATCAGGCGATCCTTGGCCGCCGCGTCCCAGACCGTGGGACGTTGCTCCGCGCGCAGTTGCTTCGGCGGACCGAAGTCGGCGGTCGGCGACGGGCTGCAGGCAGCGAGGAACGCGAAGGTGGCGAAGGCGTGGAGGCGGATGGGCATCGACCAGGACCGCGGGGCGGGCCGTGAAGCCTACTGATTAGGACGCGCGGGCACTACCACCAGGGTGTCCGTGCTCGGCGTGCGCCACCGCCCGCGCTGCGCGTCGCCGGGCACCGTGACGCAAGGCTGCGCCGGGATCGCCAGGAACGCCAGTCCAACGCCGGCGCGTCACCACCACATCGTCACCGCCGCGTCGTCATCAGCGCGTCGTCATCACGACATCGGCGCAACCGACCCGATCACAGCCGACGCGTCAGCACGAAGCCGGCGAGTTGATGCAGGGCATCGCGGGCGGGCCCGGGCGGCAGCGACGTCAGCGACGCCTGCGCCTTCTTGATGCGACGCTCGGCTTCCTCCATCGCGTAGGCGACGGCATGCTCGAGCGGGAACTCGGCGCGAAGCCGCCGCAGCGCCTCGGCTTCGCTCCTGCCGAGGACGTCGCGCAGACGCGCCGCGTCGGCCGCCCCGCGCTGCAGCAGCCACAGCATCGGCAGCGTGATCTTGCCCTTGGCGAGGTCGGTGCCGAGCGACTTGCCGACCACGCGCTCGTCGCCATCGAGGTCAAGGCAGTCATCGACGATCTGGAAGGCGATGCCGAGTTCGAGGCCGTACTCCTCGAGCGCCCGCTGCCGGCCTTCGTTGCCGCCGGCGTAGTGCGCGCCGAGCCGGCACGCAGCCGCGTACAGGCTCGCCGTCTTCTCGGCGATCACCTGGAAGTACTTGGTCTCGTTCCAGGCGAAGTCGAAGCGATGCAGCACCTGCGTGATCTCGCCCTGGCAGATCACGCGCACGGTCTCGGCGAGCCACCGCGCCGCCGTCGGATCCGGCAGCTGCACGGCCATGTGGAAGGCCTTGGCGTAGATGTAGTCGCCGAGCAGCACCGCGACCTCGACCCCCGCCATCTGGTTCACGGTCGGGATGCGGCGGCGGACGTTGGCGCCGTCGAGCACGTCGTCGTGCACCAGCGTCGCGGTATGCAGCAGTTCGACGACCTTGGCGACGGTCGACACGTCGTCGCCGAGGCCGCCGCCGTGCGAAGCGCCCTGCGCCGCCATGCCCGACAGGAACGTCAGCACCGGCCGCAGTTGCTTGCCGCGGAACCCGCCGACGTGCGCGACGAGCGGCAGCATCTCGCGGTGGCCAGGCGCCAGGTCTTGCAGCAACTCGCGGTTGAGCCGCTCGAGCTGCGGCCGGACCAGCCCAACCAGCTCCTGCAGCGGCAGCGTCTCCGTCACCGCGCCGGCCCGTCGTTCTTGGTGGCGGCGTCGTTGCTGTCCGGCTTGGAGCCGTCCTTCAGGCCCTTCTTGAACTCGGTGATTCCCGAGCCGAGCGAGCGCGCCATGCCGGGGATGCGGTTGCCGAACAAGACCAGCACCACCACGAGGATGGCGACGATCTCCCACGTGCTCAACATCAGGATCATGGGCAGTTCTCTGGCGACTATCATCGCCCAAGCGCGCAGGGATTCAAAGGGGCGCGCAAGGCGATCCCGCGCGCCGGCAGAACTTCACGCTGGCTTGTCGCCCGCTTCCTGCGCGGCAAGCCAGCGCCGCCACGGCTCCGGCGCGGGACCGAGGTCCTCGCCGACGAGGCGCGCCAGGTTGTGCCGGCTGGTCTCGCGCACGTGCGGATCGTCGGCGCCGAGCGCGGCGATCAGCAGCCTGGCCGCCTCGAGCCGAGCCTTGGGATTGCGCGCCTTGGGCGCGCCGGCGGCCTGCTGGTCGAACTGCCGGAACGCCGCCAGCACGCCGGTCAGGATCGTGTGCAGACGGATCGACTCGCCCCACAGCAGCAGCACGTAGGCCGCCAGCACGGCGACGCAGGCGCGCAGGATGGACTGCTCGCCGAACTGCGCCTTCAGCCACGCGGCGCCCGGCAGCCACGGCTCGAACACGAGGGTCGCCAGCACGCCGAGCAGGACGAGCGGTGTGAGCTGGCGGAGCAGCGAGTCGGCGCGGGTTTCGGGGTTCACCATGTCACTTGCCGAGGACCTTCTTCATCGTCGCGCCGAGGATCGACGGCGTGTCGCAGACGTGCACGCCGGCGCGCTGCATGGCCGACTTCTTGTCCTTCGCCGTGCCCTTGCCGCCGCTGATGATCGCGCCGGCATGGCCCATGCGCTTGCCGGGCGGGGCCGTCGCGCCGGCGATGAAGCCGACGACCGGCTTCTTCATGTGCTGCTTGAGGAACTCGCAGGCCTCCTCCTCGGCGGTGCCGCCGATCTCGCCGATCATGATGATGCCCTCGGTGTCCTTGTCGTCCTGGAACAGCTTGAGGCAGTCGATGAAGTCGAGGCCCTTGATCGGGTCGCCGCCGATGCCGATGCAGGTCGACTGACCCATGCCGTTGTTGGTGACCTGGAACACGGCTTCGTAGGTCAGCGTGCCGCTGCGCGAGACGATGCCGACCTTGCCCGGGCGGTGGATGTAGGCCGGCATGATGCCGATCTTGCAGCCGGACTTGTCGGTGACCGGCGTGATGATGCCGGGGCAGTTCGGGCCGATCAGCCGCGTCTTCGTGCCCTTCATGAAGTCCTTGACGAAGGCCATGTCGGCGACCGGGATGCCCTCGGTGATCACGACCACGAGGTCCATCTCGGCATCGACCGCCTCGCAGATCGCGTCGGCCGTGAACGCGGCCGGCACGTAGATCATCGAGACGGTGGCGCCGCTCTGCTGCTTGGCCTCGCGCACGGTGTCGTACACCGGCACGCCTTCGAGCGTCTGGCCGCCCTTGCCGGGCGTGACGCCGGCGACCAGCTTGGTGCCGTACGCCAGCGAGTTCTTGCTGTGGAACATGCCGGCTTCGCCGGTGAAGCCCTGGCAGAGGATCTTGGTGTTGCCGTCGACGAGAACAGTCATCGGTGTGCTCCTGGATTGTGCGTTGGCGTCGCCGGATCAGGCCTTGATGGCCCTGACGATCTTCTCGGCGGCGTCGTCCAGCGACGACGCGGCCTGGATGTTGAGACCCGACTCCTGCAGCAGCTTGCGGCCGAGTTCGACGTTGGTGCCTTCGAGGCGCACGACCAGCGGAATGCCCAGCTTGACCTCCTTGGCCGCGGCGATGACGCCCTCGGCGATGGTGTCGCACTTCATGATGCCGCCGAAGATGTTGACCAGGATGCCCTTCACGTTCTTGTCCGACAGCAGGATCTTGAACGCGTTGGTGACCTGGGTCTTGGTTGCGCCGCCGCCAACGTCGAGGAAGTTGGCCGGCATGCCGCCCTTGAGCTGGATGACGTCCATCGTCGCCATCGCCAGGCCCGCGCCGTTGACGAGGCACGCGATGTTGCCGGTCAGCGCGATGTAGTTGAGGTCGAACTTCTTCGCCTCGACCTCCTTCGGGTCCTCTTCGTTGACGTCGCGCAGTTCCTGCACGTCCTTGTGCCGAAACAGCGCGTTGTCATCGAAGCTCATTTTGGCGTCGAGCGCCTTGACCTCGCCCTGCTTGGTGACGATCAGCGGGTTGACCTCGGCGAGCGAGCAGTCGAGCGCCATGAACGCCTGCACGAGCCCGCTGATCAGCTTGCCGCCGGCCTTGGCCTGCTCGCCGGCGAGGCCGAGGTGCTTGCACAGCGCACGCAGTTGGAAGCCCTGCACGCCCTTGACCGGGTGCACGCGGTGGCGCGCGATCGCCTCGGGTCGGTGCTGGGCCAATTCCTCGATGTCGACGCCGCCTTCCTTGGCGGCGATGATCACCGGCGCCTGGGCAGCGCGGTCCATCACGATCGCCAGGTACATCTCGCGGTCGATGTCGCTGCCGGCCTCGACGTAGAGCGTCTTGACCACGCGACCCTCGGGACCGGTCTGGTGGGTCACAATCGCCTTGCCCAGCAGGCTCTCGGCGACCTTGCGGGCCTCGTCGGCCGAGCGCACGAGCTTGACGCCGCCGGCCTTGCCGCGGCCGCCGGCGTGGATCTGCACCTTGACGACGCCGAGCGGCACGCCGAGGTCGGTGAAGGCCTTGCCGACCTCATCGGTCGTCTTGCAGGCAATGCCCTTGCTCACGGGCACGCCGAACTTGGCCAAGAGTTGCTTGGCCTGGTACTCATGGATGTTCATGGCGGTTCGGGGCGAAGACGCTAGCCGCGCCCCCCGCCCGAGTCGACCGCGCCGGCGGCAAAGTCGCCGCCGCCCGACCCCCGCCGACCCGCCGCTCGGCGGCGATCAGCGACCGTCGCCGCCTGCGTCCGCCGTCGCCGCGATGGCGGCGGTGGCCGGCGCTGCGGCGAACAGGTCGTCGATCTCCTTGATCACGTCGCGCGCAGCCTGCGGCTCAGCCGCGGGCTCGCCGTGGAAGACGAGGTCGTTCTCGAGCACGCGCTGGGCGACGTCGAGGCGCTTCTTGACGCCGGCGAGCGCCTCCTTGGCGCGGCCGAGCGCGCTGTCGTCGAGCTCGAAGCGACGGCTCGCCGCGGCGAGAGCCTCGAGCTGCAGCTTCTGCGTGCTGAGCGACTGCAACTGGGCGTCGAGCCCGACGCGCTCGAGGCGCACGGCGTCGAGGCGCTCGCGCGCAGCGGCGACGGCCTGTTCCTGCCGCTCGATCAACGAACGCTTGGTCTTGAGCATCGCCGCATCGTTGACGTAGCCGTCCTTGCGCCGCGCCAGCGCAGCCTCGTTGCGGCGGCGTTCGCCGACTTCGGCTGCGAGCACGAGGCCGACGGGCTCGGCACGCAGCCGTTCGGCGCCGACGCGCAGCGCCCGCTCCTCCTGCGCGACCGACTTGCCGAGACGAACGACCGATTCCTTCAACTCGTCGAGTTCGACCTCGGCACGGGCGAGGTCGCGCTTGCAGGTGTCGATCTGCGGGTCGATCTGACGGATCAGGCCCTCGGCGCGACGGATCTCGAGTTCGACGGGAACGGCGTCGGCGACCGCGGCGCGCGCCGAGTCGACGGCGGTGCCGACGTAGCTCGGGAAGGCGCGACCGAACAGCAGGAAGCCGAGCGCGGCAAGCGCGCCGAGGCCGAGGAGCAGGGTGCGGATGGGCTTCTGGATCATGGCAGGGCGTTTTGGCGTCGTGGATCGAGGGCCGATCGGCCCCCACGAAGGCGCATGCGCCCACCCCGCGCGGATATTCGCGGGCGCTGCCGGAATCCGGCGCGCCCCGCCGTCGGCACGACCTGCTTCTCAGGCGCGGCGTGGCCGTGAGAGTGGCCACTATGGACAGACCGAGAGCCCGTAGCAGAGTTCTTCCAGCACGCTCAGCGACGCGCCGACCGCACCGCGGCGAGCGTGCTGTGCAGGCAGCGAGCGCGGGCGTCGTCATCCGCCGGCCGGACGGCGCGCGCGTCGCGGGCGCGCAGATCGTCGACGACGGCGTTGCAGGTCGGGCAGCAGCTCTCGCCGAGGTGGAAATCGACGAAGCGCCGCGCGCCGCCGTCGACGCCGCCGTGCAACCAACTGGCCAGCAAGTCGGGGTGCGGGCACGACGCGCGCGCCTGCCGCCAGACGGCGGCGACGGTCAGCGCCAACTGCGGGTCGTCGTTGGCGCCGGTCATGGCGCCCCCGGCTGCCAGAGGCCGTGGAAGAGGCTGTGGTTCGGATCGCGCAGGCGCGCCAGTGAACGCAGGCGTTCGAGCGCGCGGAACTTCACGCCGGCGACGTGCTTCTCGTCGGCGAAACCGAAGCGCTCGGCCGCGGCCTTGTTGCGGCCGCCGAGCACGAACAGGTACTCGAGCGTCATCAGCTTGTCGAACTCGCCGGCCGCCCACAGTTCACCGACGAACGCGCGCAGGATCTCGCCGAGCGCGCGCCAACGGCGCGCCTCGTCCTCGCCAGCGACGACGGCCGCGGCCGGCGCCGGCGCGTCGTCGGGCACCGCGCTCTCCAGCCACACGCGGCTGCCGGCGCCGTCGTCGTCGCCGCCGCCGCCGAGGGCGGGCGCGACCTTGGCGGCGCGCCGACGGCGCAGGTGGTCGACGACGCGGTTGTGCGCGATGCCGAACAGGAACTGTTCGGGCGTGAACGCCGGGTCGTAGCCGTCGATGCCGCGCACGGCGCCAAGGAACACCTCCTGCACGAGGTCCTCCGCCGTCTGATGGTCGCCGACGCAGCGCTTGACGTAGAAGAACAAGCGGCGATGCCAAGCCGCCTGCAAAGCCGTCCAGGCGTCTTCGTCCATCGCGCGCAGGCGCGGCAGGTCGAACGCAACGGCAGTCATGCGGCGAACGCCCGGTAGAGCGCGACCGCGGCGAGGACGACGAGCCCGAGCGCGACGAGCAGGCCGACGAGGTGCGCGGCGACGCCGAGCACGCGGAACGGCAGGCCGAGCAGCCAGAGCAGCCCGCGGCCGCCGACGGTGACGACGAAACGCGTCGGCGTCAGCACCGTGGTGACGAGGAACTCGACGACGGCGAACACGCCGCGCGCGAACCACTGCAGCGCCGGCGTCGGTTCCTCGCGGCGCCACGGCATGCCGTACGGGCTGTCGGCAGGATCGCGCGCCGACGCGGCTGCGGCCGCAGCGGTGGCGCCGACGCCGACGGTCGGCGCAGCGGGACGGGCGGCGAAGGCGACGCTCTCGCCGAGCGCCCCCGGCGCGCCGAGCGCGCGCACCACCTCGCCGGCGTTGGCGAAGCGGGCTTCCGGCCGCTTCTGCAGGCAGCGGGCGATCAGCGCCCGGTCCGCCGGCTCGGCCTGCGGCGGGAAATCGACGGCGGCGGTCTCGTGCTTGCGCAGCACCTCCCACTCGCTGTCGCCGCGGAACGGCACGACGCCGTAGAGCAGTTCGTAGAGCAGCACGCCGAGCGAATAGACGTCGCTGCGCGCGTCGCCGCGGCGCTGCAGCAGCTCGGGCGCCATGTAGTACGGCGTGCCGCGGCTGAAGCTGAGCGAGTTGCGCGACTCCGACACGAGTTTGCTGAGGCCGTAGTCGCCGACGCGGGCGACGTCGCCCTTGACGAAGACGTTCGCCGGCTTGACGTCGAAGTGCACGAGGCCATGGTCGTGCAGCGCCTGCACGCCGCGCGCGGCCTGCGCGAACCAACGCAGCGCCTCGGCGCGCGCCAGCGGCCCGGCCTGTAGGCGGGTCTGCAGCGTCTCCTGGCCGGCGTAGCCCATCACCACGTACGGGATGCCGTCGACGACGCCGCGGTCCTCGATCGACACGAGGTTGGGGTGGTCGACCTGCGCGAACAGCGCGACGTTGTCGATCTCGCGCAACACGGCATCGCGCACCGACTCGTCGTCGACCTTGAGGAACTTGACGGCGTAGTCCTTGCCGATCGACTCCTTGCGCGCCTTGAAGACGAGGCCGAAGGCGCCGCCGCCGAGCTTGCCGACGATCTCGAAGCCGGCGAGGTACCCCGGCTTGCGATAGTCGCGATAGAACGCCTCCCAGTCGACGCGAGCAGGCGCAGGTTGGCTGGGACGGGCCTCCATGGCGGGATGCACGAAGTTACACCAGGACGGCGACCGCGGGCGCGGCGATCGCGAGCAGGACGCCGACGGCGCGCAGCGTGCGGGTCATGTAGCCGCGCGACAGCCGGTCGAACCACGCCACGCCGACGCCGACGGCGGCCCAGGCGCCGACGACCGCGCCGCCGCGACAGGCCGCGTCGCGGGCCGCCGCGCGCAACGTCGCGCGCAGGCTGCGTTCGCCGCGCGCGGCCGCGTCGGCCGGCTCGCCGACCCAGAACGTCGTCTGGTGGCTCGCGGCGAAGCCGTGGTCGCGCGCGCGATCCTGGCGATCGACGACGCGGACGAAGTCGTCGACGGACAGCGCCGCCACCCACCGCGCCGCCGCCGCCGTCGCGACCGCTTGCGGCAGCCACAGCGGTCGCTCGGCGTCGACCAACCGCGCGGCGCGTTCGCGCCAGACGCCGCGCACGTGTTCGGCGAGGCGCGCGCGGGCCGAAGCCGACGCCGCTGCGGCGGTGAGTTCCGTCTCGCCCCGGACGACGACGGCGTCGGCGACATCCTGGGCCTGCACGCCGTGGCCCAGCAAGGCAAGGCAACACCAGAGCGAGGTCGCGGGCGTTGTCATCGTGGTCGCAACGATGGCGCTGCGCCGCCGCCGCCGACTATTCGCGATTTCCTGCAAATCGGTCGCTCACGCGATCGGTCGCCACGGCACCAGCCGGAACGCGACGCCAGCCGCCTCGACCCACTGGCCACCCGCGACGGGGTGCTCGCCGTCGAACGGCGCGCCGTCGATCCGCCCGCCGGCGGGCGCGGCGACGCGCACCTGGCCATCGGCGCCGGCGAACAGTTCGACCTCGCCCGTGGCCGCGGCGACGCGCACATGGGCGTCGGCGCCGGGGCCGATCAGGATGCGGCCGTCGCGGCCGCGGTCCTTCATCAGCAGGATCGCGGCGCAGCCGGCGACGGCGAAGCCGCCCTGCAGTTGCAGGCGCGCCGTCAGCGAGCGCGGCGACGGCCGCTCGTAGACAAACGCGAACGCCGGGCCGAAGTGCACCCGGTCGCCGTGCGCGAGCAGCCGTCGTTCGACGCGCTCGCCGCCGACGCGCACTTCGCCCTCCTCGGCGACAACGATGTCCTGCAGGCCGCCGTGGAAGCTCATGCTGCGGCGCACCGACGCGTGGCGGCCGGCGAGGTTGGCGAGCACCGGCACGTCGGCCCGCGCCTGCCGCAAGCCGCCGAACGACGCGCCCTCGCCGCGCAGCGCCAGGAACTCGCCGGCGTCGTCGACGCGCAGCACGAAGGCGCCGTCGAGGCCCTGGGCGCGCGCGAGTTCCTGCTTCATGTCGTGGATCCTCGTCCGCAGCAGTCGCGATGTCGCGGGCAACTCCGCCAACTTGCGCCCCGCGCCGACGCAGTCGCCCGCCGCCAGCAGTAGGCCGGCGCGGTCGAGCAGGGCGCGGCGGGCCGCTGGATCGACCGCGGGATCGCCGCCAGCGTCCCCGCCGGCAGCCGCCACGGCAGCGTCCGCCGCGGCGAGCAAGGGCAAGCCGACGCCGCCGCCAACCCAGGCCTGCAACTGCCGCGCGATCGCCAGTGCGGCGCGGCCATCGCCCTCGGCGAGCCGCTCGTGGCCGCGCGCCAGCAAGCCGGCGACGGCAGCCTCGCGCACGGCGGCAGCGCGGCGGGCGCTGGCAACCACCGGATCAAGAGCCTGCTGCAGCGCGTCTTCGAGGCGCCGCTCACGCAGCGCCTTCTCGGCCCGGGCCAGTCGGATGAAGCGTTCGAACATGCGCACCGGCGGGCGAGTTGCCGCGCCGGACGCCGGATACGCCGCTGCGCCCGACTATTGCAGATCGCCTCCGGCAGGCCACCTATTGCCAGCTCGTCGCGACCGCGCCAGCGCCGGCAGTCCGAGCCTTGGCGAGGCAGGCTTCGGCGATCGCCAGGAAGGCGCGCCGGTCAGGCACTTCGGACGACGGGATCGAGGACATACCCGCCACCGGGGCGATGCCGCTCTTGCCGACGAGGCGCTTCTGCAGCGACGCCAGGATGCGCTTGGCGAGGATCTCAGCGCCGTCCGGGCCGGTGCCCGGCAGCAGGAACAGGAACACCGTCGGCGAAAAGCGCGCGAGCACGTCGATGTCGCGGCACTCGTTGAGGAACACACCGGCGGCCTCGGCGAACGCGAGCTTGCGCTCGACGCCCTGCAGGTTGGCGACGCCGGCGCCGAGGTCGACGAGCAGCAAGGAAAGCGGCAACTGGAAACGGTGCGCGCGCTTCCACTCCTCGTCGAGCTTGAGCGTCGCGTATGGACCGTCGAACAGGCCGGTCTCGGCGTCCTGGAGCCGCTGCGCGAGCGTGTCCTCGCGTTCGAAGCGCAGCAACCGCTGCAGGCTGGTCTCGCCACCGGTGGCGGCGAGCTTGGGTTCGAGTTTGGCCAGCAAATCGTCGACCGGCACGCGGCGCGGCATGCCGACCGGGCCGCCAAGCGCCTTGGCGTCGAGTTCCTTGCTGGCGGCGCGCCACGTCAGGGCGGCGTCGGCGAGCACGAAGCGCGTGAGTTGGAGGCCGACCCGGTCGTCCTCGTCGACAACGACGAAGACGGCGAGCCCCTTGGTCTCCTTGAGCGCGCGGACGCCGCTGAAGACGTGGCCATGGGGCAGCGCGGCGCACGCCGCGCCGTCAGCGCGCGCATCGACGACGACGACGTCGCCGGCAGTCGCGGCCGCGAGCGGCTCCTTCGTCGGAGCGCCGCCGAGTTGCGCCGCGAGCGCAGCGCGCACCGCGTCGCGGGAACCGATCCAGAACCACCGCTTGCCGTTCGCCATCGCAGTCTCGTTCTAGGCGGCGGCGCAGGGCCGCGGCAAGCATCGAATCGGAGCCGGGCAAAGGGCCTGCCACGCGTTGGCAGGCCGGACACCGGTCGGGCGCGCCCACGTCGACGCGCGCAGCGACCGGGGGGCGCAGGTCAGCGCTTGCTGAACTGCGTTGAACGACGCGCCTTGTGGCGGCCGTACTTCTTGCGCTCGACCTTGCGCGAGTCGCGCGTCAGCAGGCCGTTGTCGCGCAGCAACTTGTCGAAGTTCTCGTTCTCCTTCACGAGCGCGCGCGCGACGCCGAGGCTGATCGCGCAGGCCTGGCCGTTCGGGCCGCCGCCGTCGACGTTCGCCCAGATGTCGTAGTTGTTGCGCGTCTCGGTGACGACGAGGGGCTGCACCGCGGCGCGGCGCGTGTCCTCGGTCACGAAGAACTGCTCGAACTCGCGGCCATTGACCGTGAACTTGCCGGTGCCCGGCTTGATGCGCACGCGCGCGGTCGCGGTCTTGCGACGGCCGGTGCCCCAGATGTACGGGTTGTTGACTGCCACGATTCAGTTCCTCGGAGTCTCGGTTCGGATGCTGTGGATTGCGATCAGGCGCGGCCGACGGGCTTCTGCGCCTTATGCGGGTGCGCGGCGCCCTTGTAGACCTTGAGGCGGCTGATCATCTTCGCGGCCAGCTGGTTCTTCGGCAGCATGCGGCGCACGGACAGACGGATCAGCTCCTCGGGCGACTTCGACAGGTAGTCGGCGAGCTTGACGCTGCGCAGACCGCCCGGGAAGCCGGTGTAGTACGTGTACTCGCGCGTCTCCGCCTTGTTGCCCGTCACCTTGACGCGCTCGGCGTTGATCACGATGACGCCCTCGCCGACGAGCATGTACGGCGTGTAGTCCCGGCGGTGCTTACCCATCAACAGGGTGGCGATCTCGGTGGCCATGCGGCCGAGGGTCTTGCCGGCGGCATCGACGACGTGCCAGGTGTTCATGGCCTTGCGTCGGTCGGCAACGGTGGCGAGGGTGGTCTTCGTCATGACGGTCGCTGCGGCGGCCGCACGGACGGCCGGAGATTGGGGTGCAGAAAGGTAGCGATCCGCCCCACCATGTCAACGGCCGAGATGGCCATGCGCCGCGCCGACTGGCGCGGCCCCGCCCCAGCGCCACCCGCCCCGCGCCGCGGCGGGCGCGGTGGTTCACGGCGCCAGATCCACGGCGTCAGAACTGCCGGATGCTCATCGTGTTGGTCAGGCCGGTCTGCCGGACTGTGCCAGCGATCTGGACGATCCGGTCGCCCGGCTTGACCAGGCCCTGGCACTCCATGATCCGGTCGCCGTCCAGCGTCAGTGCGTGGCTGGTGCGGCCCGGACGGATCTTGCGCGCCATGATTCCCCAGGTGAGCGCGAGGCGCTGCATGGTGCGGGTCGACGGCGTGAAGGCGACGATGTGCGTCGGCGGCCGCTCCCCCGCCAGCATCTGCGCGGTGGAACCAGTCTCGGTGTAGACGGCGATCAGCTTGGCCTTCGCCTCGAACGCAGCGTAGGCGGCGGCGCGAACGGTCGCCGACGTCACGGGGGAGTTGGCCAACTGGTTGCGGCGGCGACGGTCGTTCATGACGGCGTACACATCGCGCTCGGCCATGCGGATGATCTTCTCCATGATCCGCACGCTGCGGACCGGATGCTTGCCGGACGCGGTCTCGGCCGAGAGCATCACCGCCGATGTGCCGTCGTAGATGGCGTTGGCGACGTCCGAGGCCTCGGCGCGCGTCGGCCGCGGGTTGAGGATCATCGACTCCAGCATCTGCGTCGCCGTGATCACTGGCTTGCGCACCTGGTTGGCGAGTTCGATCAGCCGCTTCTGCACCGGCGGCACCGCCTCCGGGCCGAGTTCGACGCCCATGTCACCGCGGGCGACCATGAGGCCATCGGCGACGGCCAGGATCTTCTCGGCGTTGCGCACCGACTCGGGCCGCTCGATCTTGGCGATGATCTGCACGTCGGACCCGGCCTTGTCGATGTGCTTGCGCAGGTCGATCACGTCCTGCGCCGTGCGCACGAACGACAGCGCCACAAAGTCGACGCCCTGCTTGACCACGCAGCGCAGGTCGGCGAGGTCCTTGCTCGAAAGGCAGGCGGCTGACACCTTGCTGCCGGGCAGGTTGATGCCCTTGAATTGGTGCAGCATGCCGCCGTACACGACGCGCGTGTGGATCGTCGGGCCCTCGACCTTGACCACGCGCAGTTCGAGGTTGCCGTCGTCGAGCAGGATGCGCTCGCCCGGCCGCACGTCGTCGGCGAGCCCGCGATAGCCGGTGCCGATGCGGACGGCGCCCTGGCCGAGCATCTCGCCGACGACGCCCGGCGTGACGTCGATCATCAGCTTGGAGCCGCGCTTGAGGTAGATCGGCTCGGCGTTGCGCAGGCGGCCGACGCGGATCTTGGGGCCCTGCAGGTCGGCAAGGATCGCGACGGCGCGCTCCTGCTTGCGGGCGACACGGCGCACGCGGGCGACGATCGTCGCGATCGTGTCATGGTCGGCGTGCGCGCAGTTGATGCGGAACACGTCGACGCCAGCCTGGATCAGCTGGCTGATGATCGAATCCGTGTTGGACGCCGGTCCGAGGGTCGCGACGATCTTCGTGCGGTTCTGCCATGCCATGCGCTGGAGCTCCGTTGGGTGTCGTGCGCGTCACGCGGCTCACGCCATGCGGGCGGACGTGGCAAAAGTTGTAGCGTGCGCGACAGCCAGAAAGAAAGGGCGTGGTGGTGGCGCGGCGCGCTCACGCGCCGAAGTTCGCCTTGTTCTTGTCCCACCACTCCTGCCAGCGCGCGACGGCGCGCGCGCGCGCGTCTTTGCCGCCGGCGGCCTCGAACGGGATCTTCTGCGCGGTCACCTCGCGCAACGAGCGCCACGCCGTGTCGCGCACGTACTCGTCGCCGTCGGCGAGACCGGCGAGCAGCGTTTCGACGACGTCCGAACGCTTCCACGCCGCGATCCCCTCGATGACGAGCCGGCGAACGAACGGATCGGGGTCGCGCGCCATCGACAGCAGCAGCGGCACCGCCTCCGCGCTCTTGCTGCGAATCAGCTCGTCGACGCCTTCGAAGCGCACCGCGGCCTCAGCCGACGCGAGCTTCTTGGCCTGTTCGGCGAACGCCGGCGGCGCGGCGGGTGCGGGCGCCGCCGGGGCCGCCGGCACGGCGTCGGCAACCGGCGCGGATGGCGTCGCCGGCTTGGCGTCGCCGACAGATTCGACCGGCGCGGCCGCGCGTGCGGCGCCAATCTGCTCGAGGATCCGCACCTGGCGTCGCCGCAGGTCTTCGAACAGCGGCCGGTAGTCGACGGCCGCTTCCTGCTGGCGCGCGACGGCAGCGACGGCGGCGGCGAGTTCGTCCAGACGCTTGTCGAGGTCTGCCCTGGCTTCCTCCGCCTTGCCGGCGGCGGTCGCCAACGCATCGGTGTCGACGCGGCGCGGCACGCTGTCGAGGTCGAGCGCCATGCGTGCGACGACCTGGCTGTCCGACTTCTGGGCCTCGGCCTGCTGGTCGAGTCGATCGACGAGTCCCTTGTCGACCTCGGTCAGCCGGTGGTCGACGAACAGCGCCGTCGCCAAGGCGGCGCTGGCGACGAGGACCGCGAGCAGCGTGCCCCGGCTCTCCGCCGGGGCCGCCCGTCGCGCCAATTGCGGCGGCAGGGGCAGCGGCGGCGGCGACGCCGGCTTTTCGCCGCGCAGGGCCGGGAGGCAGCAGGCCCCGACGGTCCTGCCGTGGCACTGGACCGCACGCCCCGCGCCGACATCGTCTTGCGGCACCGACGTGCCACACAGATCGCAGAACAGAACCTCGACCTCGCCTTGCTCCATGTTGTCTCGCCGTGCGCTCCCGCGCACGCACCCATGGTGGGGATAGTCCCCGTCGGCCGCAGCGATACCAGAGGCGCGCCGAGAATCCCGTGCGCCGCATGGTGGCACGGCGCAACCCGCGCGGCCGGGAACTGCGCGCGCCCTGCAACCGTTGACCGTTGCCGAAATAGCCACACCGCATGCAAGGGCGCCGCTGCGGACGAAAGCTCGCCTGCTTGCGAGCGCGCCCCCGCACACGGCGGCGGGACCGACCGCGCCGACCGCGCCGGGCGCGCCGGGCGCGGTGCCGGCGGCGATCGCCTGATCGCACGCCGCGCTTGCCCGACCGCCTCCCGGCCGACAGAGTTCCCGCCCACGCGGCCACGGGCCGCGCCACGACATGCAACACGCGCTGACGCTGCACGGCGTCACCAAGCGGTTCGGCTCGTTCACAGCGGTGTCCGACCTCACGCTCGAGGTCCCCAAGGGCTGCATCTACGGCTTCCTCGGGCAGAACGGCGCCGGCAAGACGACGACGATCCGCATGGTGATGAGCATCTTCCGGCCCGACGCCGGGTCGATCTCGGTCCTGGGGCAACCCGATGCCGCCGCGATCAAGGACCGGCTCGGCTACCTGCCGGAGGAGAAGGGCCTCTACAAGAAGATGAAGACGGCGGAGATCGTCGCCTACTTCGGCAAGCTCAAGGGCATGGACCGCAGCACCGCCAACCTGCGCGCCCGCGAGCTGCTGACCCGCTACGGCCTCGGCGACTGGCTCGACAAGCGCTGTGAGGCGATGAGCAAGGGCATGGGCCAGAAGGTGCAGGTGCTCGGCACCATCATCCACGAGCCCGACCTCGTCATCCTCGACGAGCCGTTCAGCGGCCTCGACCCGGTCAACCGCGACGTCATGCGCGACCTGATCCTCGACATGAAGCGGCACGGCCGGACCGTCCTCTTCAGCACCCACGGCATGGAGCACGCCGAGCAGCTCTGCGACTACGTGATGATGATCCACAAGAGCCGGCTCCAGTTCGCCGGCACGCTCGCCGAGGTCAAGCGCGGCCGCGACCGCGGCATCCAGCTCGACTACGACGGCGACGGCGCCGTGCTGCAGCAGCTGCCCGGCCTCGCGCGCCTCAACGACCACGGCAAGTCGGCGGAGATCTACCTCGCGCCCGGCCGCGATCCGCAGCAGGCGCTGCGCTGGCTGCTCGACCACGTGACCGTGCGGCGCTTCGACTACCGCGAGGCGTCGCTGCACGAGATCTTCGTGCGCACGGTCGACGACGCCAACCGCAAGCTCGCCGCTGCGGGCAAGGAGGGCTGAGCCATGGCCAACAAGACCCTGCTCGTCGCCCAGCGCGAGTACCTGGAGAACGTCCGCACCAAGACGTTCTGGCTCGGCATCTTCATCGTGCCGGTGCTGCTCGCCGGCGTCGTCGGCGTCTCGATGCTGCTGGAGAAGCTCAAGGAAGTGCAGCGCTACAGCGTCATCGACCTCGGCGGCGGCGACCTGCTCGCCCGCGCCGAACGCGAGTTCCGCAGCGCCGACGCCAAGGCGATGTGGCGGCTGGCGGCGAAGATGCAGGACGACCCGCAGCTGCAGGAACTGCGCGACAAGGCCGGCGCGACGACGGCGGGCGAGCCGTCGGCCGACCAGCTGAAGGCGGTGCTCGACTGGGTCGGCCGCCAGGACGCCAAGGACCTCGCGCGCCTGGGCGAGCTCGGCGCGAGCCGGCGCTTCGAGTACGTGTCGACGCAGCAGCTCGGCATCGCCGCCACGGACCCGCAGGAGGTCCAGCGCGAACTCGGCCAGCGCGTGCACAAGGGCGAGCTGTTCGCCTACTTCGTGCTCGGCGCCGACCCCGCCAAGACGGTCGACGACTTCCGCTACGTCTCCAACAACTTCACCGACGTCGGCCTGCGCACGAGCTACGAGTCGGCGCTGACGCGGGTCGTGCAGAAGGACCGCATCAAGGCGGCGGACATCGCCCCGAAGGTCGCGGCGCACATCCAGGAGCAGGTTGTCTGCAAGCCGCTGCAGGCCGACAGCAAGGGCGGCACTGCCGACGTCAAGAAGGAGAACGTCGTCGACCAGTGGGCGCCGGTCGGCTTCGTCTACTTCCTGTGGATGGCGATCCTCGGCGTCGCCAGCATGCTGCTGACCAACACCGTCGAGGAGAAGAGCAACCGCATCATCGAGGTGCTGCTCAGCTCGGTCAGCCCGACGCAGCTCATGCAGGGCAAGATCTGGGGCATCGCCGCCACGGGCATGACGATGGTGCTGGTCTGGGTGGTGTTCGCGCTCGCGGCAGGGTGGACCGTGCCGACGCTGCTCGGCGTCTCGGGCGGCAGCGCGATCATGGCGGTGTTCATGACGCTGCAGAACGGCGGCTACCTGCTGTCGTTCGCCTTCTACTTCCTGTCCGGCTACCTGCTGTACGCCGCGGTGCTGGTCGCGATCGGCGCGGCCTGCAACACGCTGAAGGAGGCGCAGAACCTGACCCAGCCGGTGATGATGGCGCTGATGATCCCGCTGCTGTCGATGGTCTTCATCGGCCAGGAGCCGAACGGCACCGTCGCCAAGATCCTCAGCTGGATCCCGTTCTTCACGCCGTTCACCATGATGAACCGGGCCGGCGGCCCGCCGGCGACGTGGGAGTACATCGGCACCTCCGTGCTGCTGCTCGCCACCATCTGGCTGACCATGCGCGCGGCCGGCAAGGTCTTCCGCGTCGGCGTGCTGATGACCGGCAACCCGCCGAAGCTGCGGGAGATCCTTGGATGGCTGCGCCAGTCGTGACCGACGCGCCCGGACCCGTCCTGGTGCTCGGCGGCGGCCAGGGCATCGGCGCTGCCGTCGCCGCCGCCTACCCGCGGCAAGCGGTGGTCTGGACGCGCCGCACGGGCGTCGACGCCGCCGATCCTGGGTCGCTGGCGACCGCCTTCGCCGCGTTCGAGCGCACGCACGGCGCGCCCTACGCGCTGGTGCACACCATCGGCGACTTCGCGGAACGCCCCCTGCTCGGCACCGACCTGCCGACGTGGCGGCACATGTTCGCCAGCAACGTCGACACCGCCTTCCACGCCGTCCAGACGATCGTGCCGGCGATGGCGAAGGCGCGCCGCGGCCGCGTCGTGCTGTTCGCCGCTGCCGGCGTCGACAAGGCCCGCGGCATGCTGCGCGCCCCCGCCTACTTCGCCGCCAAGGCCGCGCTCGTGCAACTGGCGCGGTCGCTGGCGCTCGAAGTCGCGGGCACGGGCGTAACCGTCAACGTGATCGCGCCCGGCCTGATCGACCACCCCCACAGCCACCGCGACAGCCAAGCGCGCATGCTGCCGCGGGTGCCGGCCGGGCGCCTGGGCCACGTCGACGACGTCACGGCATTGGTCCGCTATCTACTGTCCGACGCCGGCGCGTACGTCACCGGGCAGGTGCTGACGGTCGACGGCGGCCTGCAGGCATGAGCCCAGCCACTGCCGGGCGGAACCGGATGCCGCTGGCAGCCGTGCGCTCCGCGCGGTAAACCGCTGCATTCACCCCGGTTTCAACCGCAGGATTACGACGATCGAACCGACGATCCTTTCCCCGACGGGCCTGGACCTGTCGCAGCTCGACGAGGATGCGGTCCGCGCCACCCAACGCCTGATCAAGTCGGGCTTCGAGGCATACCTCGTGGGCGGCTGCGTGCGCGATCTCCTCCTCGGCCGCGCACCCAAGGACTACGACATCGCGACCGCAGCGCGGCCACAGCAAGTGAAGCGGATCTTCCCGCGCAACTGCCGCATCATCGGCCGGCGTTTCAAGCTCGCCCACCTGCACTTCCACGGCAACACCAAGATCCTGGAGTGCTCGACCTTCCGCCGACCGCCGCAGCAGGCGGACGAGGGCGAGGACGTGCTGATCACGCGCGACAACGAGTTCGGCACGTCGGAGGAGGACGCGCTCCGCCGCGACTTCACCGTCAACGCGCTGTTCCTCGACCCGACGCGCGACACCATCCTCGACTACTGCGACGGCCTGCGCGACCTCAAGGCGCAGTTGATCCGCACGATCGGCGAGCCGCGTATGCGCTTCCGCGAGGATCCGGTGCGCATCCTGCGCGCGGCGAAGTTCGCTGGGCGCCTTGGCTTCGCCATCGAGGCAGAGACGTTCCAGGCGATGTGCGAGACCAGCGAGGACCTCGTGCGCAGCGCTCCGCCGCGAGTGCTCGAGGAGATCTTGCGCCTGCTCCGCGGCGGCCACGCGTTCGACAGTTTCAAGCTGCTGCGCGAGGTCGGCGCCCTGCGCGCGCTGCTGCCGGTCGTCGCCGACTTCCTCGACCGCGCCGAGGCCGACGAGCGCACCGACTTCTGGCGCACGATCGATGCGCTCGATCGCGCGGTGCAGAACGGCCACAAGCCGCAAAACGGCGTGTTGCTCGGCGCGCTGATGGTCGGTCCGGTGCTCGCCAAGGCGGCGCGTCATCCCGACCGCAGCCCGTCGCTCGTCGCCGAAGACTTGCTCGGCCCGTTCTGCGCGGCGCTGAGCCTGCCGCGCAGGGACGCCGGCTGCCTCAAGCGCATCTGCGGCGTGCAACACCGCTTCGTCCAGAACGACGACACGAAGCGCTATCGCGTCGAAGGCTTCGTGCACGGCCCGTACTTCCTCGAGGCGCTCGACCTGTTCGCGCTGCGCGCGGACGCGCTCGAACTCGCTCCCGAGGTGGTCGGCCGTTGGCGCGAGACAGCCAACGAACTGCTCGGCGGCATCGAGCGCCACCGCGACGACCGCGGCGCGCACGACGACGAGGCCCCGTCGTCGCCGACCTACGACGAGGAGCGCGCCAACACTGAAGCTGCGCTCGCAGCTGGCCCGGTGGCGGACGACGCCCCGCCGAGCAATCCGTGGGAACAGCCGGGCGAAGGTGACGGTCGACGCCGTCGGCGCCGCCGCCGGCGCCGCGGCAGGAACCGCGGACCCGACGACGAGCACGCGACCGCCGCCGACCGTGCCCCGATCGGAGTCGAGCCCGGGCCACGCGACGAAGACGCCGCCGCGACGAGCGACCAAGCGCCCGCCGACAACGCGGACATGCTCGTGCCCGTCGACGCCGAGGATGAGAGCGACGTCGACGTCGCCGCCGACGTCGGCCCCGACGCAGCCTCGGGCGATGCATTGGCCACCGACGATGCGGGCCATGGCGAAGGCGGCCGTCGCCGTCGTCGCCGCCGACGCCGCGGTCGTGGCCGCAACCGCGACGAACGCTTCCCGCCGAGCGACGCGCCCGCGCCACCCGACCAGGCCGGCGACGCCGAAGCCAGCGCCCACGACGCACCGCACGCTGACGACCGTTTCTCGCGCGATCCGGACGCGCCGGCGCCGGCTGGGCGCGACGACGCCGACGGCGACGCATTCGCCCCCGCCGCCGACGCGCACGCGCACGGCGAAGGCGAGTCCGGCGACGAGCCTGCTAGCGAGGCCGGTGGCGACGCTCCGGGCGAAGGCGGCGGCCATCGTCGGCGCCGTCGGCGTCGCCGCGGCCGTGGCCGCAACGGCGAGCCGGTGCCGCACGGCGCCGACACGCCGGGAGGCGCACCGCCGCCGCAGGCGCAACTGGGCCAACCACAACGCCAAGGCCAACAGCGCCAGCAGCAGCGGCGACAAGGCCCGCAGCACGGTGGCCAGCACGGCAACCGCAACGACCGCGGTGGTCGCCGCGGCCGCCGTGGTCGCGGCCGCGATCACGACCGCGGGCACGGCCAGGGTCGGCCGCGCGACGTCGACGTGGTGCCGCGCTACCGCGATCGCCGCGGCGAGGTCGACGTGATCGAACCGGCGGCGCTCGACCTGTCGGCGTTCGACGTCGAACTCGATCCCAAGCGCGTGCCAACCTTCGGCAGCATCGTCGAAGGCAAGGGCCGGCAGAAGAGACGCTCCCCGCGCGTGCCTGAGGACGGCGTCGACGACTACCGCCCGCCGCCCCCGCCGGGCGACGCTGGCGGTCCGGCGGCGCCGCCGCCCCCGCCGCCCGCCGACACGCCCGACACGTTCGGCGACTGGTGACCGTGGCCGGCGCTCCGAGCAAGGTGACGACCGCGACGCTGCGCCAGATGAAGGCGCGGCGCGAGCGCATCACGGCGCTGACCGCGTACGACCACCTGTTCGCGGCGTTGCTCGACGAGGCCGGCGTCGACGTGCTGCTGGTCGGCGACTCGGTCGCCACCGTCGTGCAGGGCCGCGACACCACCGTGCCGGTGACGATGGACCAGATGGTCTACCACACCGAGATGGTCGCCCGCGCCGCCAGGCGCGCGCTCGTCGTCGGCGACCTGCCGTTCCTCAGCTACCAGGTCGGCGCCGAGGACGCGCTGCGCAACGCCGGTCGCCTGCTCAAGGAAGGCCTTGCCGAGGCGGTGAAGCTCGAAGGCGGCGTCGAGTTCGCGCCGACCGTGCAGCGCCTCGTCGCCGCTGGCATCCCCGTGATGGGCCACCTCGGCCTGACGCCGCAGAGCATCCACCAGTTCGGCAGCTACCGCGCGCGCGGCACGGACGACGCCGAGCAGCGGCGCATCCTCGACGACGCCAAGGCGCTCGCCGAGGCCGGCGCGTTCGCCATCGTGCTCGAGAAGGTGCCGGCCGCGCTCGCCCAGCGCGTCACCGCCAGCATCGCCGTGCCGACGATCGGCATCGGCGCCGGTCCGCACACCGACGGCCAGATCCTCGTCACGCACGACCTGCTCGGCCTGTTCACGCGCTTCCGCCCGCGCTTCGTGCGCCGCTACAAGCAACTAGGGGCCGAGATCGGCGAAGCGGTTCGCGCCTATTGCCGCGACGTGCAGGGCGGCGCGTTCCCCGCGGCCGACGAGAGTTACTGAGCGGTCGCCGCGACGGCGACATCGCGCTGGGGAAAGTTCTCGTCAGCGGTGTGGAATCACGCCGCAGTCGCGCCTTCGCGCCGCGGCAACGCGCGCTTGCGCCTGCTCGCCGCGTCCTGCATCGTGCGCCGCTCGCGCGAACGCCAGCGGATGCGCGCACGCAGGGCGAGGGCGATTGGCGCCGCGCATCGACGTGCCGCGACGCAGCCGCCGCGACCTCCGCATGCAAGCCTGGCGCATCGACGTCCTCGTCCGCCCCGAACACCACGATCCGATGGGACGCTCGGCGCTGCGTGCGCTGCGCACAGCCGGCGTCGAGGGCATCACCGACGTGCGCAGCCGCCGCGGCTACCTGCTCGCCGCCGAGCTGCCCGAGGCGCAGGTGCGCAGCTTCGCCCGCGCGGTGCTGTGCGACCCGGTCATCGACCAGTTCGTCGTGCACGCGCCCGAGTGCACGGCGCAAGAGCCGCTGCCGGGCACGCACATGGTCGCCGTCGTGCCGCGCGCGGGCGTCACCGATCCGGTCGCGCACTCGGTGCAGAAGGCGCTCGCTGACATGGGCCTGCCGGCCGTCGCCGCCGGCACTTACAAGGGCTTCGACGTGCAAGGCACGACGGACGGGCCGCGGCTGCTGCAGGCCGCCAGGAGGGCGCTCGCCAACGATGTCGTGCAGGACGTGCTGCTCGACGCGCTGCCCGCCGGCCTGCCGGTCGCGGCGGCGCGCACCGACCTGGCGGTGCACCCGATCCCGCTCGCCCACCTCGACACCGCCGGCCTCGAGAAGCTGTCGAAGGACGGCGGTCTGGCGCTCGATGGCGTCGAGATGACCGTGATCCAGAAGCACTTCCAGGCGCTCGGACGCGCGCCGACGCGCATGGAGCTGGAGACGCTGGCGCAGACGTGGAGCGAGCACTGCAAGCACAAGACGCTGACCGGCAACGTGCGCTTCGAAGGCCGGCTGATCGAGAACCTGCTGAAGAGCACGATCGCCAGGGTCACCCACACGCTGAACCGCGACTTCTGCGTGTCGGTGTTCGTCGACAACGCCGGCATCGTCAAGTTCGACGACGAGCATTCGGTGTGCATCAAGGTCGAGACCCACAACCGTCCGTCGGCGATAGAGCCGTTCGGCGGCGCTGGCACCGGCGTCGGCGGCGTCATCCGCGACGTGCTCGGCACCGGACTCGGCGCGCGGCCGATCGCCAACACCGACGTGTTCTGCTTCGCGCCGCCGGACCTGACGCCGGCCCAGTTGCCGCAGGGCTGCATGCATCCGCTGTCGCTGCTCAAGGGCGTCGTCTCGGGCGTGCGCGACTACGGCAACCCGATGGGCATCCCGACGGTCAACGGCAGCGTGCACTTCGACGAGAACTTCGTCGGCAACCCGCTGGTCTACGTCGGCAACGTCGGCATCCTGCCGACGGCGCGCGCGCACAAGCAGGCGCGCACCGGCGACGTCATCCTGGCGCTCGGCGGCCGCACCGGCCGCGACGGCATCCACGGCGCGACCTTCAGCTCGCTCGAACTTCACACCGACAGCGAGAAGGTCAGCTCGGGCGCGGTGCAGATCGGCGACCCGATCACCGAGCGCAAGGCGATGGACGCGGTCATGCGCCTGTGCGACGAGGACCTGTTCACGGCCATCACCGACTGCGGCGCCGGCGGCTTCAGCTCGGCGGTCGGCGAGATGAGCGAGGGCCTCGGCGCCGTCGTCGAGCTCGGCGACGCGCCGCTCAAGTACGCCGGCCTGTCGCCGTGGGAGGTCTGGATCAGCGAGGCGCAGGAGCGCATGGTGCTCGCCGTGCCGGAGGCGAAGCTGGCGCGCGCGCTGCAGGTCTGCCGCGAGGAGGCCTGCGAGGCGTTCGTGCTCGGCCGCTTCACCGCCGACAACCGCCTCGTCGTCAAGTTCCAGGGCGCGGTGCACGCCGACCTCGACCTGCACTTCCTGCACAAGGGCCTGCCGAGCCGCGTGCGCGACGCCGTGTACGTGGCGCCGCAGCTCAGCGAGCCGGCGCTGCCGGCCGAGACGGACCTCGCCGGCGCCCTGCGTGCGGTGATGTCGGACTACGGCGTCTGCAGCAAGGAGTGGATCGTGCGCCAGTACGACCACGAGGTGCAGGCGGCGTCCGCCGGCAAGCCGCTGTGCGGCGTCAAGGAGGACGGTCCCGCCGACGCCGCCGTGCTGGCGCCGAAGCTCGGCAGCCGCCGCGGCGTGCTGCTCGCCAACGGCCTCAACCCGCGCTACAGCCGCATCGATCCGGCGGCGATGGCCGAGTGCGCGCTCGACGAAGCGATGCGCAACATCGTCGCCGCCGGCGGCGACCCCGACTACACGGTCGTGCTCGACAACTACTGCTGGGGCAACACGCGCGACCCACAGGCGCTCGGCGAACTGGTGCGCGCGACCGAGGCGCTGTGCGACCTCGCGCTGCAGTACCGCACGCCGTTCGTGTCGGGCAAGGACTCGCTGCACAACGAGTTCCGCGCCGGCGACCGCACCATCCGCATCCCGGGCTGCATCCTGGTGACGGCGATGTCGATCGTGCCGGACATCGCGCGCACGCTGACGACCGACTGCAAGCGCCCAGGCTCGCTGCTGGTGCTGGTGGGCGCGACCAAGGACGAGCTCGGCGGCAGCGTCTACTACAAGACCAAGGGGCAGCTCGGCCGCAACGCCCCGCGCGTCGACAAGCAGAGCGCGCACGCGACGCTGCGCGCCGTGCACCGCGCCATCGGCGCGCGCGCCGTGCTCAGCGCCCACGACCTCAGCGAGGGCGGGCTGGGCGCCGCGGCCGTCGAGATGGCGATCGGCGGCAAGCTCGGCGTGACGCTCGACCTGCAGAAGGTCGTCGCTCCCGCCGGCCTGCGGCCGGAGCGGCTGCTGTTCAGCGAGTCGCAGAGCCGCTTCCTGCTGGAGGTGCCGCCCGACCGGCTGGCCGACCTCGCCGCCAACCTCGCCGGCGTGCCGTACGCGGTCGTCGGCGAAGTCACGAAGGCGCCGAACGTGGTGATCCGGAACGGCGGTGCGCCGCTGTGCGCCGTGCCGGTCGCCGACCTCGAAGCGGCGTGGAAGCGCCCGCTCGACCTCGACCAGACGCTCGTCGCCGGAGGTGCCAAGTGAGTTCCCCCAAGGTCCTCATCCTGCGCGCGCCCGGCATCAACTGCGAGCGCGAGACGCACTTCGCCTTCCAGCGCGCTGGCGGCGCGCCGGACTATCTGCACATCCAGCAGCTGCTGGCCAAGCCCGACGCGCTCGACGGCTACCGCGTGCTCGCCGTCCCCGGCGGCTTCAGCTACGGCGACGACATCAGCTCGGGCCGCGTGCTCGCGCAGGAGATGAAGAGCCGGCTCGGCGACCGCGTCCTGCGCTTCGTCGAGCGCGGCGGCCTCGTGCTCGGCATCTGCAATGGCTTCCAGGTGCTCGTGCGCCTGGGCCTGCTGCCGTGCACGCAGAACCGCCTCGAAGAAGAAGTCACGCTGACCCACAACCTCAGCAACCACTACGAGTGCCGCTGGGTCACGCTGCGCACGCAGAAGTCGCGCTGCGTGTTCCTGCCAGCCGGACTGACGCTGCGTTGGCCGGCGGCACACGGCGAGGGCCGTCTCGTCGCCCGCGACGCCGCCATGCAGAAGCGCCTGCTCGAAGATGGCTACGCTGTGGCGCTGTACGTCGACGAGCACGGCAAGCCGACCGAGCAATACCCGGCCAACCCCAACGGCGCGCCGCTGGGCATGGCGGGACTGACCAACCACAGCGGCCGCGTGCTCGGCGTCATGCCGCACCCCGATCGCAGCTTCCTGCCCACCCACATGCCCGATTGGCGGCGCACGATGCTCGACCGCGGTAGCCTGCCCGAGGACGGCGACGGCATGGTGGTCTTCCGCGAGATGGTGCGCGTCGCCAAGGCCGAAAGCTAAGCTCACGCGTCATGAGCTGCCTGCGCGCCGCCGCCCTCGCCGGACTGTTCCTGTTCGCTTCGTGCGGGCAGTGCCTGTGGGTCGAGCGCCGGCCGGCGAACGTGCAGATCGTCGGCGGGCGCACGGTCGATCTCGTGGCGATGGAACGTCAGTTCGGCGCGCTCGAGGCCGAGGACGACACGCCGCTCGTGCCCGCGCTGTTCGCCGGGCTGCTGCTCGACTGGATCGACACGGTCTGGGCGCCGGTGCAGGGCGTGCGCGCGATGCTCAGCGAGGACTACGAGATCCAGGGCGGCTTCCTCGGTTGGCTCGCCGCGTTCGCCACGCCGTTCGCGAGCCTTTCGCCGGGCGCGATGGGACCCAACCCGCAGACCAACGGCGTCGATCCGCAGACGCTCGAGCGCCTGCGCACCGCCACCGGAGCCGAGCGCGACGCGCTGGTGCGCGCGCTGTTCGCCAACGACCGCGTCGTCGACGTGATCGTGCGATGAAGCCCGGCGCGAACGGCGGCCCAAGCGCGGCCGGCGCGCAGGTTCGCGGCTGTGCCGCCGCCATGTCGCCACCGTCAGACCGGACATATACTGCGCGGATGCGCCGTCTTGCCGCCTGCGCGCTCGCGCTCGTCCTGTCCCTCGCGTTGGCGAACGCCCAGACGCCCACCGCCGCCCCGGTCGGGGTCGCGGCGAACTGGTCGGCGCGCGCCGTCGCGCACGTGACTGCCGCCCGCGCCCGCACGCTCGCCGACGCCGCGGCGCGCGGTCTTTCGTTGCCCGCCGACTTCGTCGCCTGGGTCGACGCCGATCCGGTCCGCCAGGCGACCGTGTTCGGCTGCCGCCGCGACCCGCT
>Ga0194128_10001374_pt1 | contig 42216 bp, 44 predicted proteins | sample TA2KigCa65mmetaG_FD_148650 | JGI IMG/M metagenome (GOLD analysis project Ga0194128, IMG submission 148650) | Freshwater microbial communities from Lake Tanganyika, Tanzania - TA2015037 Kigoma Deep Cast 65m | ecosystem: Environmental > Aquatic > Freshwater > Lake | place: Tanzania: Lake...
GCCGCCGCCCCCGAGCCCGCGAGCGGGCGTCAGCCCCGGGAGCCCGCTCCGGCCGCGGACGAGCGCCTGCGCGCCGCCGCCAAGGCCCGGGCCCGGCTGCGCCGCCAGAAGACGGCGAGCTAGGGGCGGAGGGGAATCTAGGACCCGAGCACCTCGACCGCGATCTGGGCGGTCTCGGTGGGGCTCTTGCCGACGCGGACGCCCTTCGCCTCCAGCGCCTCCTTCTTCGCCTCGGCGGTGCCCGAGGAGCCGGAGATGATCGCGCCGGCGTGGCCCATCTGCTTGCCGGGAGGAGCGGTGAAGCCGGCGATGTAGGCGACCACGGGCTTCGAGATGCTGGCGGCGATGTGCTCGGCGGCGCGCTCCTCGGCGTCGCCTCCGATCTCGCCGACCATCACGATCATCTCGGTCTCGTCGTCGGCCTCATAGAGGTCGAGGACGTCGATGAAGTCCGAGCCCACGATCGGGTCGCCGCCGATGCCGACGATCGAGGAGTTGCCCTGGCCGGCCTGCTTCAGCTCGTTCCCGATCTGGTAGGTCAGCGTGCCCGACTTCGAGACGACCCCGATCGGACCGGGGTCGAAGAACTGCGCGGGGATGATGCCGACGTTTGCCTTGCCGGGGCTGAGCACGCCGGGGCAGTTGGGCCCGATCAGGCGCACGCCCCGCTCCCTCGCCTTCCAGTAGGTGCCGATCATGTCGTGGACGGGGATGCCCTCGGTGATCGCGATCACCGTCGCGACCCCCGCGTCGATCGCCTCGTTGATCGCCGCCGCGGCGAAGCGCGCCGGCACGAAGATCATCGAGGTGTTGGCGCCCTTCTCGGCGGCGGCTTCGGCGATCGTGTCGAAGACCGGGATGCCCTCGACGTCCTGGCCGCCCTTCTTGGGGGTGACGCCGGCGACGACGTCCGTGCCGTAGTCGCGGTTACGGAGACCGTGGAAGGTCCCCTCGCGGCCCGTCAGGCCCGAGATCACCAGCTTCGCGTCGTCGCCGACGATGATCGACATCAGCTCCTCACCTCTGCGAAGCCACCTCGACGACCTTGGCGGCGGCTCCGAGCATCGTCTTCTCGATGTGCAGGTCGGGCAGGGTCGCGTCGGCCAGCAACCCGAGTCCCTCTTCGGAGTTGGTGCCGTCGAGGCGGACGATCAGGGGAACGCCCAGGTCGATCCGGCCCGCCGCCTCGATGATGCCCTTGGCGATCTCGTCGCAGCGGGTGATGCCGCCGAAGATGTTGAACAGGATCGCCTTCACCTTCTCGTCCGAGGTGATCACCTCGAGCGCGGCGACGATCGCGTCGGCCTTGGAGCCGCCGCCGGCGTCGAGGAAGTTGGCGGGATCGCCGCCGGCCTGGGCGACGACGTCGAGCGTGGACATGCAGAGCCCGGCGCCGTTGGCGAGGATGCCGATGTCGCCGTCGAGCTTGACGTAGGTGAGGCCCTTCTCCTTGGCCATCCGCTCCTGCGGGTCCATCGCCGAGAGTTCCTCGAAGCCTGCGACGTCCTCGTGGCGGTAGAGCGCCGAGTTGTCGATCGTCGTCTTCGAGTCCAGGGCCACCACCCGGCGGTCCGAGGTGACGACGAGCGGGTTGACCTCGATCAGGGTCGCGTCTAGCTCGTTGAAGGCGGTGTAGAGCTTGACCAGCATCTCCGCCGTCTCGGCGCGTGCGTCCTCGTCGACGCCGGCGTCGGCTGCGATCTGGGCCGCCTGCTCGGGCCCGAAGCCCTCGGCCGGCTCGACGTGGCGGCGGACGAGCGCGTCGGGGTCCTTGTCGGCGATCTCCTCGACGTTCATGCCGCCCATCGTCGACAGCATCACCAGCAGCTTCTTGGCGGAGCGGTCGAGGATGATCGAGGCGTAGTACTCGGCGTCGATCTTCGACGCCTCCTCGATCCAGAGCTCGTGGACCTCGAACGGGCCCTCGCCGTGGGGGCCGGTGATCTGCATGCCGAGGATCGCGCTGGCGTGCTGCTCGGCCTCGTCGCGGTCCTCCGCGACCTTGATGCCACCGGCCTTGCCGCGGCCGCCGATGTGGACCTGCGCCTTGACCACGCAGGGGTAGCCGATCTCCTCGGCGGCGGCCACCGCCTCTTCGATCGTCTTGGCGTGTTTTCCGCTCGGCACGGGCACGCCGTGCCGAGCGAACAGCTGCTTTCCCTGGTATTCGAGAAGGTCCAAAAGCCGCGTGAGCCTATACTGCGCGACCTCGCGATGGCCCTTCCGAAGCTGAAAGAGATCAAGGTAGTCACCACTGACTGCTATGGCACCCTGATCGACTGGGAGAAGGGCATCGGGGACGCCTTCAAGAAGGAGGCTGACAGGGACGGCCTCACCCTCGACCTGCCCGCGCTGCTGGGGCGCTTCTTCGAGGCCCAGGCGCAGATCATGTCGGGCTCCTACGAGCTCTACGCCGAGGTCCTGCGCCGCGCCGCGGTCAACGTCGCAGAGGAGATCGACTGGATGATCGAGCCCTCTCGCGCCCAGTTCCTGCCCGACAGCGTCGCCTCGTGGCCGCCCTTCCGCGAGTCGAACGCGGCCATGGAGCGGATCAAGGACCGCTACGAGATCGGGATCATCTCCAACATCGACGACAAGCTGCTCGGCATCTCGCGCCGCCACCTGCGCACCGAGCTGGACCTCGTGGTCACCGCCCAGCAGGTGCGCAGCTACAAGCCCGACGAGACACACTTTCGCGAGTGCGCGCGGCGCCTCGGCGGCAAGCAGGGCTGGGTCCACATCGGCTCCGGCTACGACGCCGACGTCGCGCCGTGCCTGAAGCGCAAGGTGCCCGTGATCTGGGTCAACCGCCACGGCGAGAAGCTCGACGGCCGCAAGCCCCCCGACGCGACCGTCAAGAACCTGCGCGAAGCCGCCGCCAAGCTCGGCGCGAAGTAGCGCCGGCGATCACGACTGCGCCCAGCTACTCGATCTTCGCCAGCAGGTCGCCGGATGAGACGGCCGCGCCGTCGCTGATCGGCAGCTCGGTGACCTTGCCGGCGCGGTGGGCGGTGATCTCGTTCTCCATCTTCATCGCCTCGATCACGCAGACCAGGTCGCCCTCGGCGACCTCGGCGTCCTTCTGCACGGCCACCTTCAGCACCGTGCCCTGCAGCGGCGAGGCCAGGTTCTCGCCCGCCGCGGCCGCGCCGCCCCCGCCCTTGCGCTCGCGCTTGGGCGGCGCCTTCAGGCCGGGCGAGCCGGCGCCGGCGCCCGCGACGGCCTCGCCGATCACCTTGACGTCGAAGAGCTTGCCGCCGACCTCGACCTGGTAGTCCCGCTCGGACTTCTCCGGGCCCTCTTCGGCATCCGCCGGTCGCGGACGCGAGGCGGACTCGGCGGGCTGTGTGCCCTTGAGCCACTTCTTGTCCTCTGTCAGGTCGCGGCAGGTCTCGCCGCCCGCCCACTGCTCGGTGGCCAGGATCGCCTGGTGGAAGGGGATCAGCGTGGTCAGCCCGCCGACCTCGTACTCGGCCAGCGCCCGCAGCATCCGACGCGTGGCGTGCTCGCGGTCGACGTCCCAGACGATCAGCTTCGCGACCATCGGGTCATACAGCGGCGTCACCTCGCCTCCGGCCTCGACGCCGGAGTCGACCCTGACGCCCGGGCCCGCGGGCTCGCGGTAGGTCGTGATCCGGCCGGGGGCGGGGGCGAAGTTCTTGTGGGCGGCCTCGGCGTTGATCCGGCACTCGATCGCGTGGCCGCGCAGCTCGACCTCGTCCTGGCTGACCGAGAGCTCCTCGCCGGCCGCGATCCGGACCTGCTCGCGGACGATGTCCATGCCGGTGACCATCTCGGTCACGCAGTGCTCGACCTGCACGCGGGTGTTCATCTCCAGGAAGTAGTAGTCGTCGCCCACCTGCAGACCCTCGATCGTGCCGGCGGAGCGGTAGCCGACCGCGGCGGCCGCCTCGGTGGCGATCTTGCCGATGCGCTCGCGCATCTCGGCGTCTACGTGCGGTCCGGGCGCCTCCTCGATCAGCTTCTGGTGGCGGCGCTGGATCGAGCAGTCGCGCTCGCCGAGGTGGATCACGTTGCCCTTGCCGTCGGCCAGCACCTGCACCTCGACGTGGCGCGGGTCCTCGAGGTAGCGCTCGAGGTAGACGGTCGGGTCGCTGAAGAACTTCTCGCCCTCGCGGGCGGCGCCCTCGAAGGCGTCTTCGAGGTCGTCGGGGCCCATCGCCACGCGGAAGCCCTTGCCCCCGCCCCCGCCCGCCGCCTTGACCGCGATCGGGTAGCCGATCTCCTCGGCCTTCTTGGCTGCCGCGGGCACGTCGGGCACGGGCTTCGTGTCGCCGGGGACGATCGGTACCCCCGCCTTCTCCATCAGCGCGCGCGACTCGGTCTTCGAGCCCATCGCCTCGATCGCCTTGGGCGGGGGGCCGATGAAGGTGATCTTGGCCTTCTCGCAGGCCTTGGCGAAGGGCGCGTTCTCGGCCAGGAAGCCGTAGCCCGGGTGGACCGCCTCGGCACCGCAGTCGGCGGCGACCTGCAGGATCTTCTCCACGTTCAGGTAGCTCTCGGCCGGGGCGGCGGGGCCCAGCAGGAAGGCCTCGTCGGCCTCGCGCACGTGCGGGGCCTCGCGGTCGGCCTCCGAGTAGACGGCGACCGACCCGATGCCCATTTCGCGCAGTGTCCGCATCACGCGGATCGCTATCTCGCCGCGGTTCGCGACCAGGACCTTCTCGAACATGGCGGCGCAGTATTGCGATTCGGCGCGGCTCAGGAGGCCAGGTCGCGCCCCGGCCGGCGCCAGGTTGCGCTAGCTGTCGCGGGTCAGAGCCGGCTCGCGCGCCGAGGGGGAGCTCCGCGCCAGCTCCGCCTCTAGGGCGGCGTCGCGCGGGATCTCGTCCCCGAGCACCGAGACCGCGATCGCGCGCTCGATCGCCGCCTGCTCGTCGGGGTCCTCCTCGACCTCTTTGCGCAGCAGGAACTGGATCCCGAACAGCGCGGCGAAGGAGACGCCCGCGACCGCGAGCGCGTAAGGCACCAGAGTCTGGTCGGCCTTCGAGAGCAGCGCGACGCCGGCCGCGATCAGAACGAGGCCGAGCGCGGTGCGCAGCAGGCCCTGCGGCCACTTCACCGACATGTTCGAGCCCAGGATCACGCCCGGCACCGAGCCCAGCAGGATGTTCCCCGCCAGTGCGAAGTCGACGTTGCCGCTGAAGATGTGGGCGACGCCGGCCGCCCAGAGCAGGATCGCGGCGTGGAAGACGTCGGTGCCGACCACCTTCTGGGGGGTGAGGCGGTAGACGGCGATCAGCATGATCGCGATCACGGTGCCGCTGCCGGCCGAGGAGAGGCCGATCACGAAGCCGGTCGTGGCGCCGATCGCTACGGCCGCGATCTTGTGGCGCAGGTGTATCTCGAAGTCCTCGCGCTCGGTGATCTTGCCGGCCAGGAACAGGCTTCGCAGCAGGGTGATCGCGCCGACGACCAGGAGGCAGGCGGCGAGCATCGCGAAGACCGTCTCGTCGAGGTCGTCGCCGAGCCTCTCCTTGAGGATGTCGAGGACCCAGACGCCGGCGATCGCCGAAGGCACGCTGCCGGCCGCCATCCACCAGGTCAGCGGCATGTTCACCGTCTTCAGCTTGAGGTGGCGCCAGCCGCCGGCCGTCTTGGTCACGGCCGCGTAGAAGATGTCGGTCCCGATCGCGGTCACCGGCTTGATCCCGAAGACCAGGATCAGGAGCGGCGTCATCAGGGAGCCTCCGCCCATGCCGGTGAGGCCGACCAGGAAGCCGACGCCGAAGCCGAAGAAGATGATTGCTGGATCCACGGACGAACTGGGGTTGGTGAAGCGGGGTGCCGCTGTGGGGACGAACGCGGCTTCGCTTCAGTCACGGGCCGCCTTCTCCACTTTGTGCTCTTTCTTGACCGAAAGAGTCCTAAATAGCTCTCGGCAGGGTAGCACGGGGTGGCCGTGGTCATAGGATTCCCACCTCGGATGGTGGCGGAAGCGACCAAAGGTGGATCGGCCCCGGCCCGGCAGGGGGCCGTGCTGGCGACGCTGATCCTCGCCGCCGCCGTCGCCAACCTCAACCTCGCCGTCGCAAACGTCGCTCTGCCCTCGATCGGCGAGGCCTTCAACGCCTCCCAGACCTCGCTCGACCTGGTCGCCGTCGGCTACTCGCTCGGGCTCGCGACCTCGGTGCTGTGGCTGGGGGCGCTCGGGGACCGCTACGGGCGCAAGATGATGATCGTGATCGGGATGGGGCTCTCGATCCCGGCCTCGCTGCTGGCCGGCTTCGCCCCGACGGTTGACGTCCTCTTCGTCGCGCGCGTGCTGGGCGGGTTAGCGGCGGGCATGGCCTTCCCGACGACGCTGGCGCTGATCACGGCCCTGTGGTCGGGACCGGCGAGGACGCGCTCGATCGCGCTCTGGTCGGGCATCGGCGGCGCCACCGCGGCGCTCGGGCCGCTGCTCTCAGGGGCGCTGCTGGAGGGGTTCGACTGGGGCTCGGTCTTCATCGCGACCCTGCCGCTGGCGCTGCTGGCGCTGCTGATGGCGATTCGCATCATCCCCTCCCACGTGAACGAGAACAGCGACCCGGTCGACAACCTCGGGGGCATCCTCTCGGTGCTGCTGGTGGGAGCCCTGGTGCTGGCGATCAACTTCTTTTCGATGCCGGGCAAGAGCACGCTCGCGATCGGCCTCGGGATCGTCGCCGCGGCCGCGATCGCCGCCTTCGCGATTCGGCAGCGCCGGCTCGGTAGGGCGCAGTCCGTCGGTGCCGAGACCGCAGCGGAGGGGTCCGCGAAGGACAGGCCCGAGCCGCTGTATAACCTGGAGGTGGCGGCGCGCCCGACCTTCTGGGTTGCCGCCTGCGCCGGGATCATCGTCTTCGGCTCGCTGATGGCGGCGATGTTCGTCGGCCAGCAGTTCATGCAGAACGTGCTCTCCTACTCGACCCTGGGCGCCGGCGCCGCAATCCTTCCGGGTGCGTTGATGATGGTGCTGGTCGCACCGCGCTCGGCGCGGATCGTCGAGGCGCGGGGCGCGCGGTTCACCCTGCTGCTGGGCTACTTCTTCTGCCTGCTCGGTTACCTGGCGATGCTGCTGCTCTGGGACCAGGGGACCCCCTATTGGCAGGTGGGCCTGGGCTACGCGTCGGTCGGGATCGGCGTCGGCTTCGCAGGCACCCCGGCCTCGCACTCGCTGACCGGATCGGTCCCGCTCAAGCGCGCGGGCATGGCATCGGCCACCGCCGACCTGCAGCGGGACCTGGGCGCGGCGATCATGCAGTCGATCCTCGGCTCGCTGCTCAGCGCCGGCTACGCCTCGTCGGTGGGCTCGCAGATCTCGAACGCCCCGAACAGCGCCAAGATCAACGACGATCTCACCACGGCCCTCGAGACGTCCTTCTCCAGCGCCGCCGCCACGGCCGAGCGCTACCCGAAGTACGAGAGCGAGATCATCGCCGGCGCCAAGACCGCCTTCCTGCAGGGGGACGAGTGGGCCTGGACCGCCGGGATCACGGCGATCGTGATCGGGGCCGCGCTGGTCTTCTTCTGCTTCCCCAAGCGCGAGCGCGAGCGCGAGCTTCTCGAGGCCTACGCCGCGGCCGACGCCTGAGGCCCCCGAGGGCCTCCGGGCTACCGGGTCTCGAAGGCCCCCTCGTCGCGGGTCAGCTCCATCACCTCGTCGGGGATGGTGCCGTCGCGCAGGTCGGCCACGGTGACCTCCTCCAGCACCCGCCGCAGGCTGGCGCGGACGGCGATCCAGACGTCGCGCAGGCGTTCGGCGTTGCCCGGGTAGCTGGTCGTCTCGGGCGCCAGGTCCTGGATGTTGGCGAGCGGGCCCTCGACCGCGCGGATCACGTCGGCGAGGGGGATCTCCTCGGGCGGCTTCGCGAGCCAGTAGCCGCCGCGGGCGCCGCGCCGCGCCCGCACCAGCCGCGCGTGCTTCAGCTCCAGCAGGATGTGCTCCAGGAACTGCAGCGGGATGTCCTGGGCCTCGGCGATCCTCTCGCCCTTGACCGGGTCCTCGCCGGCCGATGCCAGCTCGGCCGCGGCCCGGACGGCGTAATCCGCCTTTGCGGAGATTCTCACCCGCCACCTCCTCCGCTTCGCGTCCGGGGGTGCGGGGTGTGGGGCGCAAATGCCCTGGCAACCCTGGACGGCCTAGGATGCGCGCTCCCGTGATCGACCTGCAGAGCCATTCCACGGTCTCCGACGGCGAGCTGCCTCCGGCGGAGGTGGTGCGCGCCGCCGCCGATGCGGGGGTCACGACCCTGGCGCTGACCGATCACGACGCCGTGGACGGCATCCCGGAGGCGTCCGAGGCGGCGAGGGAGGCGGGCATCGCGCTGGTCCCGGCGGCCGAGATCTCCTGCATCCACTCCTCGATCGACGACCTCCACATGCTCGGCTACTGGATCGACATCGACGCGATGCGGCCGATCTGCGAGCGCGCCCAGCACGAGCGCGTGACCCGCGCCCGGGAGATCGTCGCCAACCTCAACTCGCTCGGCGTCGAGGTCGACTTCGACGACGCCATCGCCCAGGCGGGCGACGCCTCCTCGGTCGGTCGGCCGCACATCGCCAAGGCCGCGGGCACCGAGCCCGACGAGATGAGCGCCTTCTTCGAGGAGTACCTCGTCCCCGGAGCCAAGGCCTTCGTCTCGCGGCGCTGGCCGACCGCAAACGAGGCCGTGCACCTGATCCGCGAGGCCGGCGGCACGCCGGTGCTCGCCCATCCCTTCTGGGACATCGACGCGCCCTCCGAGGTCGCAGCACTGATCGCGGACCTCGACCTGGACGGGGTCGAGGTCTTCTACCCCGCGCACGACCGGGCGCGGACCGAGTTCCTGCTCGGCGTCTGCTCCGAGCGCGGCCTCGCGGCCACGGGGTCCTCCGATTTCCACGGGCCTCATCACAAGATGTTCGACCGGTTCGGCTCCTATCCCACCTATGACCTCGGCGAGCCGGAGCTTCCGCGCCGGCCCGAGTGAGCCGATCCCGATGCCGCGCAGCCCGCCTAGGCGGGCTGCGCGGCCGGGATCAGCTGGCGCTCCTCGAGCAGGGCGATCAGCTTCGCCGCCGACTCCTCTGCGCTCTCGTTCTCCGTATCGAGCGTGATCTCGGGGCTGAGCGGCTCCTCGTAGGGATCCGAGACGCCGGTGAACTCCTTGATCTCGCCCGCGAAGGCCTTCTTGTAGAGGCCCTTGACGTCGCGGTCGGCGCAGACCTCGACCGAGGCCTTGACGAAGACCTCGATGAAGCGGTCGCCCATCGTCTCGCGCGCCTCGTCGCGGATCTCGCGGTAGGGCGAGATGGCGGCGGTGATCACCGGAACGCCGTTGCGGCTCAGCAGGTCGGCCACGAAGGCGATGCGGCGGATGTTGGTGTCGCGGTCCTCCTTGGAGAAGCCGAGGCCCTTGGAGAGGTTCTCGCGGACCACGTCGCCGTCGAGGATCTCGAGATTCGAGCCCCTGGCGCGCAGCTCGTCGGAGACGTGCTTGGAGATGGTCGTCTTGCCGGCCCCGGAGAGACCGGTGAACCAGAGGGTGAAGCCCTTGTCATTGCTCATGGAAACGCGTTGCTCCTTCTCGTCTCAGTTGATCTGTGCAGTCCGAAACAAAATCCAGAAGTCTGTTGCGCGGGGCCTGGGGCGGGGGCAGTGGCGCCGCCGCCCGGTCGCGGGGTGCCGGCTAGGCCTTGCTGTAGGCGTCGATCAGGATCTGCGCGACCTCGGGCCGGCTGAACTCCTGCGGCGGGATCTCGCCGTTGTCGAGCATCTCGCGGACCTTGGTGCCGCTCAGGAAGACGTGGTCCTCGGCCCCGTGCGGGCAGGTCTTGCCCGAGCCCATTCCCTCGCACCTGTTGCACCAGAAGCTGTGCTCGAAGAACAGCGGCTGGATGCCGAGCTTGTCGATGTCGATCTCGTCGAAGATCTTCTGGGCGTCGTAGGTGCCGTAGTAGTCGCCGACGCCGGCGTGGTCGCGGCCGACGATGAAGTGGGTGGCGCCGTAGTTGCGCCGCGCGATCGCGTGCAGCACGGCCTCGCGCGGGCCGGCGTAGTGCATCTTCGAGGGGAAGACGTTGAGGATCACCCGGTCGTCGGGGTAGTAGTCCTTCATCAGCACCTCGTAGCACTGCATGCGGACCTCGGCGGGGATGTCGCCCTCCTTGGTCTTGCCGATCAGCGGGTGGATCATCAGCCCGTCGGTGATCTCGAGCGCCGTCTTGGTCACGTACTCGTGGGCCCGGTGGATCGGGTTGCGCGTCTGGAAGGCGACGATGCGCTTCCAGCCGCGCTCTGCGAAGGCCTTCTTGGACTCCTCGGGGGAGAGATAGCGCTGCATGAAGGCGTCCTCGTGGTCGGGCAGGGCCTTGACCTCGTAGCTGCCGGCGACGCAGCGGGCGCCCTCCTCGTGCAGTGCGGCGACCCCGGGGTGCTCGGTGTCCGTGGTCAGGTACACCCCCTCGGCCTCGGCGTTGATGTCGCGCTCGAAGATCTCGCTGACCTTCAGCGTGCCGAGCGCCATGCCCTCGTCGCTGGTGATCTCGACGGTGTCGCCCTCGGAGACCTCGGCGTCGGTCGCGAGGGTGATCGGGATCGGCCAGTACTCGCCGTTCTCGAGGGTCATCCTCTCGACGACGCTCTTCCAGTCGGCGGAGCCCTGGGGGCCCGTCAGCGGCGCGAAGCCGCCGTTGCCGATCATCTCGAAGTCGGCGGTCTGTCGTTCGTTCAGTTGGAGGGATGGCATCGAGCGCGAGAGGGTAGCGATTGTTGATCTCGTTGGTTTTCTTAGTCCAGCTTCGCCATCAGGCGGGGACGCCGGCGGCCGCCTGCATCAGTCGCGGCCGCAAGCGGCCGCTCCCAAGCCTGCGGCCTGGCGACCCCTAGCCGTGCAGCCCGCACTCGGTCTTCTCGAGCCCGGCCCAGCGGCCCGCCCTGGCGTCCTCGCCCTCGGCCGGCCTGCGGGTGCAGTGGGTGCAGCCGATCGAGGGATAGCCCTGGTCGTGCAGCGGGTTGTAGGGGATGTCGTGCTCGGAGATGTAGTTCCAGACGTCCTTCTCCGACCAGTCGGCCAGCGGGTTCAGCTTCCACAGGCCGAAGCGCTTGTCCCAGGCGAACTTGGGCGCGCCGGCGCGCGTCTGCGAGTCCTGGCGGCGGATGCCGGAGACCCAGCAGTCGACCGCCGAGAGCGCGGAGCGCATCGGGTCCACCTTGCGGATGCCGCAGCAGGCGTCGGGGTCGCGGGACCAGAGCTGGTCGCCGTAGAGCCCCGCCTGCTGCTCCAGGGTCATCGAGCTGTAGCGGTGGAAGCTGATCCCGTAGCGCTGCTCGAGCCGGTCCCTGGTCTCGTAGGTCTCGGGGAAGAGCACGTCGGTGTCGAGGTAGAAGAAGCGCACCTCGGAGTTGATGCTGCTGGCCATGTGCACGGTGACCGAGCTCGTCTTCTGGAACGAGGCGGCGATGTAGAGCCGCGGGTGGAAGCTGTCGATCGCCCAGGCGAGCGCCTCCTCGGCGCTGGCGTCCTCAAGGTCGGCGGCCACCGCCTCGGGGTCGAACTGCGGGGTCTCGAGCTCGCGGGTCGGCACGGAGCCGGTCAGTGTGGCAGGAGGGTGCATGGAAATCGGTCGGGCGCCGTCAGACGGCGCACTCTCCTTCGCCGCGCTCGACCTTGTAGGGCTCCGAGCGGTTCCAGTCGATGAAGTGCGTCAGGTTCTCGGCGTTGAACTCGACCGGCATCTTCAGGTCGGAGACCTTCTCCTCGAAGACGTCGGTGCCGACGCGCTCGACGAAGTCGTTGAAGGGCTCGCCCTCGTTGCGGTCGGACTCGTACAGGCGCAGCCAGCGCTCGACCGCGTCGGGAACCCGCTTTGCGGGCAGGCGCGCCTTCAGCCTGTGGCCGTAGAGGACCTCGCCGCCCTCGTAGTTGCCGCCCAGGTGGGCGATGTAGGCGGGGATCGTCTGCTCGCCGACCTTGATCGAGGCCCCGTAGAAGCCGATGTTGGCGATGTGGTGCTGTGAGCAGCCGTTGGGGCAGCCCGACATCTTGATGTGGACCCGGCGCGTCAGCGGGTCGTCGATCTCCATCCGCTCGATCCGCTCCTGCACGGCGCGGTTCAGGCCCATCGAGCTGGTGATGCCGAGCTTGCAGGAGTCGGTCCCGGGGCAGCTGACGACGTCGGTGATCTCGTCGGCGCCCGGCGCGTTCAGGCCCAGCTCGCCGAGCCGGCGATAGACGTCGTAGAGGGACTCGTCGCGGACCCAGCGCAGCACGAAGTTCTGCTGCACGGTCGAGCGCGCGGTGTCGCCGCTGAGCTCGCGCATGATCTGGGCAAGACCCCGGAACTGCTCGGGGGTGAGGTCGCCGCGGACGACGCGGACCTCGACGCTCGAGAAACCCTCTTGGCGCTGCGCGCGCACGCTGGACTGCTTCCAGCGCTCGAACTCGCTCGCGTCCCCGTTGGGGCTGCCGGCTGCCTCGGGCACGCCGGGCGCGCGCGCCTCCTCGTCGTCGTCGAACAGCATGTGCTCGACCGCGAAGTCGCGCTCGGCGACCCAGTCGCCCTGCAGCTCCTCCTCCACCATCTCGCGGAAGGCGTCGATGCCGATCTTGTCGATCAGCACCTTGATCCTGGCGCGGGCGCGGTTGACGCGCAGCCACTCCTGGCGGTCGAAGATGCGGAAGACGGCCTCGGAGACCTTCAGGTAGTCGCCGTTCTCGACCTCGACGAACTCGTACAGCGTGGGGGCGACGCGCGGCATGATCGAGGTGCCGCCGCCGACCCGGATCTCGACGCCCTTGACCTCACCGCGGCCCTCGATCTGCTTGACCCGGGGGATGAAGCCGATGTCGTGGATGCCGGTGATCGCGACGTCCTCGTCGGTCGCGGTGAAGGCGGTCTTCACCTTGCGCGGCATCAGCTGCGTGGTCGGGTGGCGGACGAAGTAGCGCACGTAGGCGACCAGCCAGGGCGTGATGTCGAACAGCTCGCCCTCGCTGACGCCGGCCCAGGGATCGCCGGTGACGTTGCGGACGGTGTTGCCGCAGCCCTCGCGCGAGGAGAGCCCGACCGAGCTGATCTCGCGGATCAGGTCGGCCATGTCGGCCAGCGGCACGTGGTGGATCTGGATGTTCTGGCGCGTGGTGATGTGGCCCTTGTTCAGGGGGGCCCAGCGCTCGACCACCTCGGCGAGCATCTCCATCTGCTCGGGGGTGACGCCGCCGAAGGGAAGCTTGATCCGCACCATCTGCACGTCGGGCTGGCGCTGGCCGTAGACGCCCTGCTTCAGCCGGAACCCGATGAACTGCTCCTCGGACTGCTCCTCGCGCAGGAAGCTGGCGGCCTCGGTGTCGAAGTCGTCGAACTCGCGCTCGAGGATCGGGATCGCGTGCCCGGGGACGTTGTCGTAGACCTCGGGGTTCTCGAGCGAGCCGCGCCCGCGCTTGCCCTCCTGCTTCTTGGTCAGGTCCTGGTCGAGCTCGGGCTTCTTGCCCGCCTGCTGCTCGGGGGTGGAGACGGGCTCCATTGGCTGCGGCTCTCCTTTCGTGCCCGGCGTCGCTGCGCGGAAGCGTAGTTACCCGGCGTGGGGCCACTCAATCTATCAAACCTGATCGAGTTTAGGGTGATTATGCTGCGGCCGTGCCTGCGGCCACGTCCGCGGGCGCCGGGGCGGCGCGCCGGGCCGCGCGGTAGTCGCCGGGGTTGAGGCGGTGGGTGCGGCGCCGGTACTCGAGCCAGGGGCCGGGCCAGTTGTTGGTGTTGATGCCGGCCTCCGTCACGTACCAGCTGCTGCCACCGCCCCGCACCCACCTCGTGCGCTGCGAGCGCCGCTCGATCTCCTCGCGCCAGCGCGCCTGCACCTCCGGTCGCAGGTCGATGTAGCGCAGCCCCTGCTCGCGCAGCCGGCGGATGCCGTCGAGGATGTACCGCATCTGGCACTCGAGGGTGAAGGGAACCGAGCCCGCGCCGTGGTTGGTGTTGGGGCCGTAGATCACGAACAGGTTCGGGAAGCCGGCCACCGTGATGCCCAGGTACGCCTCCGGGCGCTCGGCCCAGACCTCGTTCAGCTCGCAGCCGCCGAGCCCCTCGATCCGCATCGGGGCGACGAAGTCGTGGGTCGAGAAGCCGGTGCCCCAGACGATCACGTCCGCGGGGCGCTCGACCCCGTCGGGGCCGACGACGCCGGCCTCGGTGATCCGCTGCACCTGGCCCGAGATCAGCTCGACGTTGTCGCGCTCGAGGGTCGGGTACCAGTCACTCGTGATCAGCACCCGCTTGCAGCCCAGCTCGTAGTCGGGGGTCGTCCGCTCGATCAGGTCGGGATCCGACAGCGCCGCGCGCCGGTAGTGGTCGCAGAGCCGCTCGAAGGACTCGGCCATCCACTCCGTCCCGGTGAAGGCGCGGGTCGCGAGCTCGTGAAAGGCCCAGGTGGCGTACCGCGCCGCCGCGACCCGGGCCGGGAAGCGGCGGAACAGCTCGCGCTCGGCCTCGCTGTAGGCGCGGTCGTTCTTGGGCGCGATCCACGGGGCGGAGCGCTGGTAGATCGTCAGGCTCCTCACCTCGGGCGCGATCGCCGGCACGAACTGGATCGCGCTGGCGCCGGTGCCGATCACCGCGACGTCCTTCCCGCTGAGGTCGCAGTCGTGGTCCCACTCGGCCGAGTGGAAGGCCGGGGCCTCGAAGGAGTCCCTGCCGGGGATCGCGGGGACCTGCGGGTTGGTGAGCTGGCCGCAGGCCGTGATCAGGACGTCGAACTCGTGGCTCTCGCCGTCGGCGGTGGCGAGGGTCCAGCGGCCCGTCGGCTCGTCGAAGCTCGCCGAGTCGGCCTCTATGCCCAGGCGCAGGTGCGGCTCGAGCCCGAAGTCCCGCATCACCCCCTGTATGTAGGCCTGGATCTCGGCCTGCGGCGCGTAGCGCCGCGACCACTCGTGTCCCGGCGCGAACGAGAACGAGTAGAGGTGGGAGGGAACGTCGCAGGCGGCGCCGGGATAGGTGTTGGCCCTCCAGACGCCGCCGACCTCCTCGGCCCGCTCGAAGATCGTGAAGTCCTCGATCCCCGCCTGCTGCAGGCGCACGGCCATGCCGAGGCCGCCGAAGCCCCCGCCGACGATGCCGACCGAGATCGGACTTCGGTCACCGTTGCTGGAACTCGCGGCCATCCGTCCTCCTTGGAACCTTCGGCGGGACGATGATCACCGTACCAGCGCCGCGGTCGACCCCGAACTCAGAAGCAGATCGCCTGGGCCTGCAGCGTGAGCGGGCCCGAGCCACCGGGCGGGCCGCCGTTGACCACGGTGTCGACGAAGGTCCTGCCCACGATCCTGCTCTCGGTGTGGACCGGGAGCACCGCGGTCCCGGGCGCGAAGGGACTGTAGAAGCCGCCGCCGGACAGCGCCCGCTTCGGCGTCTTCTTGCCCTTCTTCATGCGCCTTTGCGCCTTCGAACAGCGGGAGGACTCGCTCAAGGCTTCGAGGTGGGGAACAGTGGCCGTGACCTGGTTGTGCCTGAACGCGGGGACCGGGATATCGGTCGCGCAGTACGCGTGTGCCGTGATCGTCTGGGCGCCCGTTTTGCTGTTCTGGGCCACCACCCGCCAGTTGCGGACGGGCTTGTTCCCCCCGGAGAACGGGCCGCCTCCGATGCTCTGTTCGGGGATCGGCAGATGGCCCGCTGGCGGGCCGCTGGTCATCTCGAAGCCACCGCTGATCGCCACCGCCTTAGGGGCACAGGCGGCCTCGACCAGCACGCTCTGACCTTGCCCGCTGGCGAGGGTTGCTGTCGTCGTCACGTCCTTGACCGCGAGGTTCTTGTTGCGGCAGTACGCATATGCGGTCGCCGCCCCGCTCTCGGCGACGAGCGTCGCCGAGACGTGCTAAGCCCGCTTGGAGATTCTGTATGACTCGTTCACCACTAGCGCCCCGCTCGCGCCGAAGGGGGCGGAGAACCCTCCGCTCACGGCCTGCTTGCGCTTCGGGCAGGTCGCGGTCGCCTCCGAGGTTGTGGCGAGAGTCGTGGCCACCGGGCCGATGGCCGTCGCGGTCACCACCGGCCCAAGCCCTTTCGGCTTGCGCTCGTGTTTCTCGGCCTGGGCGAGAGGGGCGAGGGCGAGCGCGATCGCGCTCACCGAAACCGCGCAACACAGCGGACGCCTGCCGGCATGCTGCCCGCTAGCCATGCACGGAATATACCGATCGGCGCGTCTTCGAATATGAATCGCGGCGTGAGCGATCTGGCCGTCATCTCGGGCGAGGCCGTGCTGGCGGCGATCGAGCCGGCCACCGCGGTCGAGCGCACGCGGCACGCGTTCGAGCGCCACGCGGCCGGCGACTGGGCGATGCCCGCCAAGGTCTACCTCGACAGCCCTCCCCGCGGTGACTTCCGCGCGATGCCGGCGCGCGGGGACGGCCTCGCCCTGCTCAAGTGGGTGACCTCTTTCCCGTCCAACCTCGAGCGCGGCCTGCCCGCGGTGCGCGGGGTCGTCGTCCTCTCCGACGCCGGCGACGGCCGCGAGCTGGCGGTGATCGAGTGCGCCTCGGTCACCTCGCTTCGCACCGGCGGCGCCGCTGCGGTCTCGGCCCAGGCGCTGGCCCCCGAGGGCGCGCGCACGGTCGGCGTGATCGGCTGCGGGGTCAACGGCTCCTGGGCGGCGCGCTGCCTCGCGGCCTGCGGCTACGGACCGGGCGTCTGCTGCGACCCCCGCGCCGAAGCGGCCGAGGCGCTCGCCGCCGAGCTCGGCTGGGAGGCAGGCGACCGCCGCCGCGCGGCCGACCAGGACATCGTCGTCACCGTCACCCCGGGGGATGCGCCGGTGATCACCAAGGACGGGCTGCGCGAGGGCCAGCACATCGCCGCGCTCGGCGCCGACGCCCACGGCAAGGCCGAGGTCGAGCTGCAGGCGATCGCCTCCTGCCGGCTCTTCTGCGACGAGTGGGCCCAGGCGAGCGCCGGCGGCGAGCTCGCCCACGCCGTCGAGGCGGGCGCCGTCGGCCGCGACGACGTCACCCAGATCGGCGAGGTGCTGGCGGCCTCGGCCGACGGGCGCACCTCGGCCGAGGAGGTGACGCTGTTCGACTCGACCGGGCTCGCGATCCAGGACCTGGCGATCGCCCAGGCGGTGTATGAGGCCTGGCGAGACGGGGCGGTCGAGGCGCCCACGGTCAGCCTCTGACCCGGCCCTCGCTCAGCGTGCTTTGAAGGGGCGGCGGGTTCGCTCACCGCCGCCCCTCAAGTGCGGCCGCCGTCGCCCGTGGCGGCCGCGCTCCTCCCTCGAGCTCAGTCGATCTCGCTGTTCTCGACCAGGAAGGCGACCCGCACGTGGGCGCGCCACTCGTCGAGGTTGTCGCCGCGCAGGCCCGTCGAGACCACGTCGATCGCGCGGATGTTCCGCAGCGAGCTCTGCGCCTGCTTCAGCGCCTGCTGCGCTGCGTCGTCCGAAGACTTCTTGGAGCTGCCGACCAACTCGATGATCTTGACTACGGCCACTGGATCTCCTCGGGTCGCGAGCGCTGACTTCACCTTGGGTTCTATTACAAACGGAGCGAGCCCTCAAGCCCGGGTCGGATCGAATCAGCGACCTACCGCGGGCCCCCAGCCGCTCGGCTCGATCATCCGCGAGGCGATCCCCTCGCGCAGCGCCGCGCGCTGCCACGGGTTGACCTGCACGGCGGCCTGCGGCGCGGGCGCCGTCTCGACCAGGAAGCGCTCCAGCGCCGCCGCGATCGCCGCGGCCTCCTCGGGGGAGGCGCTCGTCGCCTCGATCCGGATGCTGGGCCGCGGGGGCCTGTGCTTGCCGTTGGCGCTCGCCACGGCCCAACCGTAGCCGGATCCCGCGATCAGCCGGCGCCCGGCAGCTCACCGGCCACCGCCACGCCTGCGTCAACCGCCTCGCGGGCGAGCGGGTTGCCCTTGGCGAGGGCGGCCTCGAACTCGGCGGGCGTGAAGCCGACCGGCTGCACCCGGGCAGGCGCGCCGGCGATCAGCGCCAGCTCGCGGTCCGGGACGCGCTCGGGCAGATCCTCGGCGATGACGACGACGTCTATGTCGCTCCAGACGTTGAAGTCCCCGCGCGCCACCGAGCCCGCGACCACCACCGCGCACAGGTCGAGTCGCTTCGCCAGCGCTCCGGCGTACTCGGTTGCGCGCGCGATCAACCGGCCGCGCTCTCGCCGCCGCTCTTCGACCGCTGCGATCATGCCGCTCGAACCCTGTCCCACGACGCGTCCACGAAGGCCAGGACGGCCTCCGCATCGGCGATCGCCTCGCTCGACTCGGCCTCCTCGTACTGATCCCCGGCGCTCCCAGCCGCGTGCACGTCCGGATAGCGCGCCGGGATGTAGTGGCGGCCGAGGCGGCGGAGCCTGAGCGCGAGGTCGTCCGAGAGCTCGAGCCCACCCTGCTCGACCGCCTCGCCGAACCCCTTCAGATCGTGACCCCAGGGAGCCTTGCCGAGCCCGTGCAGCAGGCCCTTCATCGCAAGCTGGCTCGCCTGCTCGGCGGCGAAGCAGGCCCAGTTGTGTAGGCCCGCCTCGGCCTGCACGCGCGCACCCTGCAGGGCGCGGTCCGCCTCCCGGCGCCAGCGCGCGAACTCCTCCTCGTCAAGCGGGACCTCGGCACTCACCCCGCAGACGGTAGTGCCTGCGCCGCCTACAGCGGGATGTTGCCGTGCTTGCGCTTGGGCTGCTCGACGCGCTTGGTCTGAAGGACCCGCAGCGCCTTGACCAGCTTCGGGCGCGTCTGGCGGGGCTCGATCACGTCGTCGATGTAGCCGCGCTCGGCCGCCGAGTACGGGTTGGCGAAGTGCACCTTGTAGTCGTCGATCAGCTTCGCGCGGCGCTCCTCGGGGGTCGGCGAGGAGGCGATGTCCTTGCGGTAGATGATGTTGACCGCGCCCTCGGGGCCCATCACCGCCACCTCCGCGGTCGGCCAGGCGAAGTTGAAGTCGGCGAGCATGTGCTTCGAGTTCATGACGTCATAGGCGCCGCCGTAGGCCTTGCGGGTGACGACGGTCAGCTTCGGCACGGTCGCCTCGGTGAAGGCGTAGAGCAGCTTCGCCCCGTGGCGGATGATCCCGCCCCACTCCTGCGAGGTGCCGGGCATGAAGCCGGGCACGTCGGTGAACGTCAGCAGGGCGACGTTGTAGGCGTCGCAGGTGCGGACGAACCGGGCCGCCTTCTCCGAGGACTCGATGTCGAGCACGCCGGCGAGGTGCTTGGGCTGGTTTCCGACGACGCCGACGGGGAAGCCGTCGAGGCGCGAGAAGCCGCAGATGATGTTCTGCGCGAAGTGCTCGTGGACCTCGAAGAACTCGCCGTCGTCGACGACATGCGCGACCACCTCGCGCATGTCATAGGGCTTCTGCGGGTCGTCGGGGACGAGCGTGTCGAGCTCGGGGTCCTCGCGATCGGGGTCGTCGCTGGGCTGCACCCGCGGCGGCAGCTCCAGGTTGTTGGAGGGCAGGAAGCTGAACAGGTAGCGCGCGTCCTCGAGGCACGCCTCCTCATCGGCCGAGGCGAAGTGCGCGACCCCCGACTTCGAGTTGTGGCTCATCGCCCCGCCGAGCTCCTCGAACTCGACCTCCTCGCCGGTGACCGTCTTGATCACCTCGGGGCCGGTGATGAACATGTGCGAGGTCTCCTTGACCATGAAGATGAAGTCCGTCATCGCAGGCGAGTAGACCGCGCCGCCCGCGCAGGGCCCCATGATCAGGCTGATCTGGGGGATCACCCCCGAGCACTGCACGTTGCGAACGAAGACGTCGCCGTAGGCGCCCAGCGAGACGACGCCCTCCTGGATCCGCGCGCCGCCCGAGTCGTTGATGCCGATCACCGGCGCCCCGACCTCGGCGGCGAGGTCCATCACCTTGCACATCTTCTCGGCCATCACCTCGCCCAGGCTGCCGCCGAAGACCGTGAAGTCCTGGCTGAAGACGAACACAGTGCGGCCGTCGATCGTGCCGTAGCCGGTCACGACCGCGTCGCCGTAGGGACGGCGCTTGTCCATCTCGAACTCGTGGGTGCGGTGGCGGACGAAGGCGTCGAGCTCCTCGAAGGAGCCGGGATCCAGCAGCTTCTCGATCCGCTCGCGCGCGGTCAGCTTGCCCTTGGCGTGCTGCTTTTCGACCGCCTCCTCGGAGCCCGCGTGCACAGCCTGGTCGCGCAGCTCGCGCAGCTGCGCCAGCTTCTCCTCGTGGGTCTCGGGGAACTTCTCTCGCACGGCCGCGCAAGTCTAGGCGGGCGCGCGATCGGGCGACGGGAAGCCCGAAACGTCGAGGGGCCGGCTCGCGCCGGCCCCTCGCCCAATGCGTCCTGCTGTGCTCAGTACCGGCTAGGTGCCCGCCTTGACGCAGACGCCGGTGCCCTCGAGGGCCCAGTCGTCGCCGGGCGCGACCCCGCCGAGCGCCTCGGCCTGCAGGAACCACTGCCGCTTGCCGGGCCCGTCGTCCACGATCGGATGGTTGATCGTGAAGATGACGTCCTTGGCGCCCCCATCCCCGATGATGCGGCCACCGCCGCCGGTCATCTGGTACCCGCTCGGGCAGTTCGGGAAGGCCTGCTTGCTGGCCGTGTCCGTCTCGCCCGAATCCGGCTCCCGGTCGGTGACGATGATCATGTCCCGCAGCACGCCGTTGCCCGCCTTGGCCCCGGTCACGGCGCCGTCGGCGATCTTGCCGCTGGTCACGGCCGCCCCGGCGATCTTCGCCTCGGTGACGGCGTTGGAGGCGAGCTTGCTCGCCTTGACCGCGCTGTTGGCGATGTTCCTGGTCTTGACCGCGTCCTTGCCCAGCTTGGTCGCCGCGAAGGCGGTGCCCAGCCCGAGCGCTGCGAACAGCGCCAGCGTCGCGACCACGTTCGCTTAGGTCAGCTTGGAGCTGATCTTCTTCAGCATGTTCTTCCCCTTGTCAGTCAAGGTCCCGGGTCGTCCGGGTCTGTTGATCGAGGTCGCGGCCAGCCTACTGCGACGACCGCCCCTCGCCAAGGCTGTCAACGAATAGGGTGCCGGGGATCGCCCTCGAAGAGCGCCGATGAAGCTCTACGTCTGTTACACCCGCCGCGAGCTGCACATTCCGTTCAGGGGAGGCCACGCCTGCGCCAAGGCCTACGACGCCCTGCGGATGGCGGGCTGGGAGCCCGAGGTCGTCCACTCCTACGCCTTCGGGGGCCTGCCGGAGGTCCTGCAGACCCCCGCCCGCAAGCGGGTCAAGGAGCACACGGGCAGCTACTGGGTGCCCGCGCTCGAGACCGAGTCGGGCGAGTGGATCAGCGGCACGAAGCAGATCATCGACTGGGCCGAGCGCCACCCGGCGGGGGACTGACGACCGGGGGCGACGGGGGAGCGCCAGAGCACGCGGGAACGAGGGTTATACTGGCGGTATGACTTCCCCGGGAGAGAGAACCGTACGCGTCGGCCCTAAGGGACAGGTGGTGATTCCCAAGGCGATACGCGACCGGCTCGGCATCCGCCCGGGGGACCGGGTACAGGTGAGCGAGGCCGATGGCGAGGCGCGGGTGCGACGGACCCTGACGCTCGACGAGCTCGTCGGGATCTTTGGGCCGCCGAACGGGATGCAGGACTGGGAAGAGGAGAAACGCAGGGAGCGCGAGCTCGAGGAGCGAAAAGACAAGGCGCTCGAGGATTGGCTCGATCGGTCCTAGACGCTTGGGCTGTGCTGGCGCTGCTGCGCGGTGAGCCCGCTCGCCTGCGTGTGCGCGCGGCGATCGAGCGAGGCGCGATCTGCTCCTGGATCAACCTCGGCGAGGCGCTCTACAAGCAGGCCCGCGAGGCGGGCTGGGACCGGGCTGTTCAGGTGATCGACGCCTTCGCCGCCAACGTGACCGCCGAGCCCGCGGACGCCGAGATGGTCAGGGCCGCCGCGGCGATCAAGGCGGACGGAGGGGTTTCCTACGCGGACTGCTTCGCGATCGCGACCGCGGAGCGCCATCGGGCTCCCCTGCTGACGGGTGACCCCGAGATTCTGAGTCTCTCGCGGCCCGGGCTGAAGCTGGTCGACCTCGGCGCTTAGAAGAACGCCCCGCCGCGGTACTCGCCGAAGACGTCTCGCATCGCGCCGCAGACCTCGCCGATCGAGCCGCCGGCGCGCAGCGCCTCCTTGATCGGCGGCAGCAGGTTGGCGTCGCCCTCGGCCGCTGCCCGCAGCTCTGCCAGGCGGGCGTCCACCTGGTCCTGGTCGCGGCCGGCCTTCCACTTCGCCAGGCGCTCGAGCTGGCGCCGCTCGGACTCGGGATCGACCTTGAGGATGTCCACGTCGTCTACGACGTCGGTCTCGTACTTGTTGACGCCGACGATGATGTCCTGGCCTGTGCGGTAGCGCTCGTGGTAGCTCGCGGCCGACTCCTCGATCTCGCGCTGCATGAAGTCGAGCGCGTTGACCGAGCCGCCCATCTCGGCGACCTTCTCCATCAGCTCCCAGGAGCGCTCCTCGATCTCGTCGGTAAGCGACTCGACGAAGTAGGAGCCGGCGAAGGGATCGACGGTGTCGGCGACGCCGGACTCGTGGGCGAGGACCTGCTGGGTGCGGAGCGCGATCCGGGCCGAGCGCTCGGTGGGAAGCGCCAGCGCCTCGTCGAAGCCGTTGGTGTGCAGCGACTGGGTCCCCCCGGCGACCGCGGCGAAGCCCTGCAGCGCGACGCGGATGATGTTGACCTCGGGCTGCTGGGCCTGCAGGGTGACGCCGCCGGTCTGGGTGTGGAAGCGGATCATCTGGGCCTTCTCCCCGGTGGCCCCGAAGCGCTCCTTCATGATCCTCGCCCACATCCGGCGCACGGCGCGGAACTTGGCGATCTCCTGGAAGACGTTGTTGTGGCCGTTGAAGAAGAAGGCCAGCCTCTTCCCGAAGCGGTTGACGTCGAGCCCCGCGGCGATCCCGCCCTCGACGTAGGCGATCGCGTTGGCGAGCGTGAAGGCGACCTCCTGCACGGCCGAGCAGCCCTTCTCGCGGATGTGGTACCCGCTGATCGAGATCGTGTTCCACTTGGGGACGTTGGCGTCACAGTAGGCGAAGATGTCGGTCGTCAGCCGCATCGTCGGCTCGGGCGGGTAGATGTAGTTGCCGCGCGAGATGTACTCCTTCAGCACGTCGTTCTGGACGGTGCCGCGCAGCTCGGCGGCGGGGACGCCCTGCTCCTCGCCGACCAGCTCGTAGAGCAGCAGCAGGATCGCCGCCGGCGCGTTGATCGTCATCGAGGTCGAGACCTCGGCGAGGCTGATCTGGTCGAAGCAGATCCGCATGTCCTCGAGCGTGTCGATGGGGACGCCGGTGCGCCCGACCTCGCCCTCGCAGAGCGGGTCGTCGGAATCGCGGCCGAGCTGGGTCGGCAGGTCGAAGGCCATCGAGAGCCCGGTCGAGCCGTGCTCGGTCAGGTAGCGGTAGCGCTCGTTGGTGTCCTCGGGGCTGGCGAAGCCCGCGTACTGGCGCATCGTCCAGAGCCGGTCACGGTACATGCGCTCGTGGATGCCGCGGGTGAAGGGATAGGAGCCCGGCTCACCGAGGCGCTCCTCGAGCCCGGGCGCGACGTCCTCGGCGTCGTAGAGCGGCTTGATCTCGATCCCCGAGTCGGTGATCACCCGCTCGTCGCCGGGGCCGACCGTGGGCGCTATGTAGCGGTAAAGGTCCTCCTCGACGGCGTCCTCGGCGGAGCCGTCGCCGGAGCCGTCCGGATCGACCCTGGGCTTCTCGCCGGGACGCGTCGCCATGGGGCAAGCATAGATCGGCCGACCCCGACGGGACGGCGGGACCCGCTCAGCCGACCCCGATCCGGGCGTCGGCGACTCGGGAGGGTTCAGACGACCCCGTCGAAGGGGCGCTTGGAGGGCATCGCGAGCTCGTCCATGACGGCCTCGAGCCAGCCCTCCAGGCGGGTGCCCTGGCCACCGTTCTCGGCCGCGAGCTGCACGCTGGTTCCCCAGCCCTTCTCAGCCAGCTCGATCTCGATCCAGGCGCCCTCGCCGCCCTCGCTCGCCTCCCAGCCCAGGCAGGCGCCGGGGTCGCGCTCGTAGACCTTGATCTCGGTCGCCCGGCCGAGCAGCGAGCACATCAGGCCCTGCATGCGCTCGGGCTGGTCCAGCAGCTCCCAGAGCTCGGGCGGTGACTTGACCAGCGTGCGCGTGGCGGATTCCATGCCCCGCCTTTCGCCCCCGGCGGGGGCGCTCCTGCCCCTATCAGGGAATGGGAGATTCCTGGCGCCCGCCCGTGCCTGCGGGCGTCTCGTCGCCCGAGCCGACGCTCCGCTCGGCCTGCTCGCGCTCCCTGTTCAGGCGGGCGATCTCCTGGGCGAGCAGCTTGTTCTCGCGCGAGAGGCGCGAGATCACCGACGAGAAGCTCAGCAGCAGGATCAGCACGAAGCCGAACCCGACCACGAACAGCGCGTTGGCCGGGGTCTGGATGCCGAGCTCGTCGGCGAGGCTGTCGAGCAGGTCGTCCCAGACCGACAGCACCAGCAGCACCACCGACGCCGCCAACCAGAGGATCGCGTAGGGCTCGCCGAGGCGGCGCCGGCGCAGCAACTCGAGCACGAAGAAGAACAGCAGCGCCGAGCCGACGATGGCGATGATCTGGACGCGGGTGTCGAGCGTGTCCATCGGCGGAGCGCGGCGCTAGCGGCGTGCGCCCTCGAGCGCCTCGGAGGGCGATGTCGCGAGCCAGTCGTCGCCCGGCGGCGGGATCGGGCGACGGCGGAAGAGGCCGACGAAGATCGCCAGCAGCACACGCACCATGTAGTAGCCGGCGTTGAGCATGTTGATCGAGGAGCGGCCCGTCTCGCGCTGGCGCATCGTCACCGCGACCTCGCTGATCTCGAGGTCGTGCGAGTGGGCCATCAGGATCGCCTCGACCTCGGGATAGTCGTGGGGGTAGTCGCGCGCGAACAGCTCGATCGCGCGGCGGTTGGCGATGCGGAAGCCGCTGGTCGGGTCGGTGATCGGCTCGCGGGTGATCGCGCTGACGACCCGGGCGAAGACCACGCGCCCGGCGCGACGCAGCCGCGGCACCTGGTAGCCCGCGTGCTCGAGGAAGCGGCTGCCCCAGACCAGGTCGGCGCCGCTGCGCTCGAGGCCCGCCTCGAGCGTGGAGATCTGCCCGGGGTCGTGCTGGCCGTCGCCGTCCACCTGGACGGCGACCTCGTAGTCGCCGAGGAAGGCGAAGCGGTAGCCGGACTGCACGGCGCCGCCGATGCCGAGGTTGAAGGGGTGGGAGAGCACCTCGGCGCCGGCGGCGCGGGCGCGCTCGGCGGTGGCGTCGGTCGATCCGTCGTCGACCACCAGCACGTCGAAGCCCGGCGCCTGCGCGCGCAGCTCCTCGACCACGGCGGCGACCGACCCCTCCTCGTTCAGGGCGGGCACCATCGCGAGCTTTCGTCCCCTGCTCATCGGCGCAGGAAGGATAGGGCGGCAGCGGCCGCGCGCGCCCCCGCGCCACCGTCCCAGAGCGGGATCGCCGGCGGGCTTTCGGGGGGCTCTGTGGCCAGCGCCGCCAGCGCCGCCTCGCACAGCGCCGCGGGGTCGACACCGACGAGGGTGTTCGTGCCCAGCTCGACCGTGACCGGGCGCTCGGTGTTGTCGCGGTAGGTGAGGCAGGGCACCCCCAGCGCCGAGGTCTCCTCCTGCAGCCCGCCCGAGTCGGTGATCACCAGGCGCGCCTCGGCCTCGAGCGCGATGAAGTCCGCGTACTCGAGCGGCTCGGCGAGCCTGACGCCCTCGGGGGCCTCGATCCCGGCCTCGGCCAGGCGCGCGACCGTGCGCGGGTGGGCGGGGAACAGGACCGGCAGCCGCGCCGCCAGCTCGCCCAGCACCGCCAGCACCTCGCCCAGCCTCGCGGGATCGTCGACGAGCGCCGGGCGGTGCAGCGTGACCAGCACGAAGCGGCCGGCCTCGACGTCCTGCGCCGAGAGCACCGCGGCGCGGTCGGTCGCCTCGAGGATGCGGAAGAGGCTGTCGATCATCGTGTTGCCGACCAGCTCGACGACCTCCGTGATCCCCTCGGCGGCCAGGTTCTCGACCGCGTCGGCCGAGGTGCAGAGCAGCAGGTCGCTGACGCGGTCGGTGACGACGCGGTTCACCTCCTCGGGCATCGACCAGTCGCCCGAGCGCAGCCCCGACTCGACGTGGCCGACCGCGACGTTGAGCTTCGCCGCCGCCAGCGCCGCCGCCATCGTCGAGTTGACGTCGCCGGCGACCAGCACCAGGTCGGCGTGGTGCTCGCCGAGGTCGGCCTCGACCCCCTCCATCACCGCCGCGGTCTGCTCGGCGTGGCTGCCCGAGCCGACGCCGAGGTCGCGGTCGGGGTCGCCCATCCCCAGGCGCTCCAGGAAGCTGCCGGCGAGCGCGCGGTCGTAGTGCTGGCCGGTGTTCAGCAGCCGCACCGAGACCCCATCGTGGGCCGCGAGCGCCTCGGTGATCGGCGCCATCTTCACGAAGTTCGGCCGGGCGCCGACCACGGCCAGAATGCGCGAGCTCACGGGGCGCAGGCTAGTCGGGCGGCAGGCGAGGGGCCGGGTTCCCGCACGGCCTCACGCGCCGCTCGAGCGCTCGGCCGCCTGCCGCAACCCCTCCTCGCGAGCCTCCTGCACGGTTCGGAACACGCCCCACCAGACCGCCAGCCCCTCCGGCGAGTAGATCACCTGCCACATGTCCTGGCCGATCTCGACGCCGCTGACCTCGCCGACGACGCGGATCTTCGCGATCGCCACCCGGTCGTGCTCGGTCGGGATCGCCTCCACCGGGTCGAAACGGACCCCGCCGAGCGAGCCCTTCAGCATCGCCCACCACTCCCGCACGCCCTGGTGGCCGCGGAAGACGCCGGTGTCGGCCTCGGCCACGAGCGAGTTGAACTCGACCTCGGGATCGACCAGCTCGAGGAAGGCGTCGAGGTCGTCGCGGCTGAGCCCTTCGGAGGCGCGGCGGGTGGTCTCGATCACGTCGATCGTCATCGCTGGCCGTGAATCTATCCCTGTAGGGTCACGGCGATGGCTCGCAAGCAGAAGGGCGCGGTGGTCGTCACGGGGGCCTCGACCGGGATCGGCCGGGCGACTGCCCTTTACCTCGACCAGCTCGGGTACCGCGTGTTCGCGGGCGTGCGCAAGCAGGCCGACGCGAACAGCCTCAAGAAGGAGGCGAGCGGCGAGCTCACACCGGTCACCCTCGACGTGACCAAGCCGCGCTCGATCGCGGCCGCCCGCCAGAAGGTGCAGCGCGCCGTCGGCAAGGCCGGCATCGCGGGGCTGGTCAACAACGCCGGCGTCGCCAACGCGGGCCCGGTCGAGCACCTGCCCGTCGCCGACTTCCAGAAGGTGATCGACGTCAACCTGACCGGCCAGTACGCCGTCACCCAGGAGTTCCTGCCGCTCGTGCGCCGGGGAGACGGCACGATCGTCTTCATCACCTCGATCGGCGGCCTCGTCGCCTCGCCGTTCTTCTCCCCCTACAACGCCGCCAAGTTCGGCCTCGAGGGGATGGCCGACTCGCTGCGCCGCGAGATCAAGCCCTGGAAGGGCATGAACGTGGTCGTGGTCGAGCCGGGCTCGATCGCGACGCCGATCTGGGAGAAGGGACGCGGCAACAGCGCCGCCAGCGGCGCCAAGATGAGCGCCGAGGAGCGGCGGCTCTATGGCCCGCAGATGGATCGCATTCGCGAGGTCACGGCCGAGGCCGAGGACCGCGGGCTCGAGCCGGTCGAGGTCGCGAAGGTGATCGAGAAGGCGATCCGCAAGCGCAATCCCCGCTCCCGCTACATCGTCGGCCGCGACGCGAAGATGATGGCCCGGATGCAGTCGCTGCTGGGCGACAAGCGCTTCGACCGGCTGATGCGCGGCTCGATGGACCTGCCGGACCACGCGCCGAAGGCGCGCTGAGCCGACGGACTCGGCGGCCGTGCGCGGCTTCGTCCTGATCACGGGCGCCCGCAGCGGCATCGGCCGCGCCACGGCCCTGCACCTCGACTCGCTCGGGTTCGCGGTGATCGCCACCGACCTGCCCGGCGCCGACGCCGAGGGGCTCGCGCGCGAGGCGAGCGGGCGCCTGGCCTCGGTCGATCTCGACGTCACCGATGCGGACTCGATCGCGGCCGCCGCCGAGCGGGCCGCGGAGATCAGCGCCGGCGCCGGGCTCGCCGGGCTCGTCAACAACGCCGGCATAGCCATCGGCGGGCCGCTCGAGCACCTGCCGCTGGAGGACTTCCGCCACCAGCTCGAGGTCAACCTCGTCGGCCCGCTCGCGGTCAGCCAGGCGATGCTGCCGCTGCTGCGCGACGGGCGCGGGCGCGTCGTCAACATCACCTCGCTCGCGGGCCGCGTCGGCGCCCCCTTCCTCGGTGCCTATGCGGCCTCCAAGCACGGGCTCGAGGGGCTGTCGGCATCGCTGCGCGCCGAGCTCCGCCCCTGGGGGATCCAAGTCAGCGCGGTCGAGCCGGGCTTGCTGCGCAGCTCGATCTACGAGACCTCGCTCGGCCGCTTCCGCTCGCTGCGCGGACGGCTGCCCGAGCACGCCGAGCGCGACTACGGAGAGGTCTTCGGCGCCCAGGAGCCGGGGATGGACCGGCTGCAGCGCCTCGCGCTCTCGCCCGACCGCGCCGCGAAGGCGGTCGCGAAGGCGCTGACGGCGAAGCGTCCCCGCGCCCGCTACCTCGTCGGGCCGGACGCGCGCATGAGCATCGCCCTGCACACGCTCGCCGGCCCCCGCGCCCAGGAACGCACGACGATGGCGATCATGGGCTCACCCAGGCGCTGGCGCCGCGGCGGCCCGCCGCCTCCGGGATAGACCGCCCGCGACGGGCTAGCTCGCCTGGCCGACCAGGCGCTCGACGCCGGCCTCCTCGATCGTGCGCCGCAGGCCGTCGCGCAGCTCCACCTCGGGCTCCCAGCCGAGCAGCTCGCGCGCCTTCGAGATGTCGGGCTGGCGCACCTTGGGGTCGTCCACCGGCAGCGCCTCGAACACGATCTCCGAGCGCGAGCCGGCGACCTCGATCACCGTCTCGGCCAGCTGCAGCAGCGTGTACTCGTCGGGGTTGCCGATATTGATCGGCAGATGCGCGTCGGACTCGGCCAGAGCAACGAGGCCCCGAACCTGGTCATCGACGTAGCAGAAGCTTCTCGTCTGGCTGCCGTCGCCGAACACGGTCAACGGCTTGTCCTGCAGCGCCTGGCGCATGAAGGTCGGGATGGCCCGGCCGTCGTGCGGTCTCATTCTTGCTCCGTAGCTGTTGAACGTGCGGCTGATGCAGGTGTTGACGCCCTGCTGGCGGTGATAGGCCATCGTCATCGCCTCGGCGTAGCGCTTGGCCTCGTCGTAGACGCCGCGCGGCCCGATCGGGTTGACGTTGCCCCAGTAGTCCTCTGGCTGGGGGTGGATCTCGGGGTCGCCGTAGATCTCCGAGGTCGAGGCGAGCAGGAAGCGCGCCCGCTTCGACTTCGCCACCCCCAGCATGTGGTGGGTGCCGTAGGAGCCGACCTTGAGCGTCTGCAGCGGCAGCCGCTGGTAGTCGATCGGGCTCGCCGGGCTGGCGAGGTGGTAGACGAATTCCACCGGCTCGTCGATCGCCACGAACTCGGTGATGTCGTGGTTGGTGAAGGTGAACTCGCCCGAGCGCAGGTGGTCGATGTTCTCCAGCGACCCCGTCTCCAGGTTGTCCACGCAGATGACGCGATGGCCGCGCTCGAGCAGCAGCTCGCACAGGTGCGAGCCGAGGAAGCCGGCCCCGCCGGTGACAACGCAGGTGCTCATGGGCGAGCGAGGATAGTCGGGCCCGCCGGCGCCGGGGCAAGGCGCCGTGCGGGACGGCTCAGCGCCGGGCCGGGCGCTTGCGGCGCGCCGCCATGCGCAGGCGGGCCCGCACCGGGTGCCTCCGCCTCGCCCCGGCTTTCGGCTTCGGCTTCGCCCCGGCCTTCGCCCTTCGCTTCGGCTTCGCCGCCGCCCGCGGCTCCGCCCTGGTCTTCCGCTTCGACGCGGCCCCGGCCTTCGGCTTGGCCTTGGCCCTGCGCCTCGGCTTCGGCTTCGGCTCGGCCTTGGCCTTCGGCTTCGGCCGGCGCGGTGGCGCGGGCTGCTCGCGGATCGCGGCGCGCACCGAGGCCGCCAGCCCGTCGAGGTCGGGAACGACGTCGCGGTCGCCCGCGAGGCCGAAGAAGACGCGGCCGTCGTAGCTGATCAGCCCCAGCGAGACCGCGTGGTTCTGGGGGGAAAGCGGCACGTAGGGGTAGATCTCGCGGATGCGGCGCCCCAGCAGGTAGAGCGGCTGCTGGGGGCCCGGCACGTTCGAGACGACGAGGTTGAAGACGAGCGGTCGCGCCATCGCCGAGGAGAGCAGGCGGTTGATCGTCGGCGGCGTCCAGCCCGCCGCCTCGATGATCAGCGACGCGGCGCGGGCGTTCTCGGACTCCTTCAGCCGCGCCGTCACGTCGCGCAGTATCTCCAGCCGCCGCACCGGGTCGGGCTCGGCCATGGGCAGCGGCACCAGGATCGTCGAGATGCGGTTGCCGAGGTCGTGCTGCTCGCCCTCGCGGCGGATGCTGACCGGGACCAGCGCCACCAGGCTCGCCGGCGGCTTCTCGCCGCGCCCCTCGAAGCAGAGCCGCAGGGCCCCGGCGGCGATCGAGAGCACGACGTCGTTGACGGTCGAGCCCTCGACCGGGCGCCGCGCCCGCTTCAGCCGGTCGAGGTCGGTCTTGGCCCAGGCGACGAGGCGGTCGCGGCCGATCGGCACGTTGAAGGGGCTCTTCGGGCAGCTCGGGCCCCCCGACGCCATGCCGGTGAAGGCCTCGGCGGTGCGGATCACGCTGCCGGCGGTCCTGGCCGGCATCTTCACCGTGTTCTCGACCGCGCGGCCCGCCGCCTTGAAGGGCCGCTGCACCGCGTAGGCGGCCGCCTGGGCGAACAGCTCTCCGCGCTTGGGCGGCGCCGGGCTCCAGGGGTCCTTCGGCGGCTTGATCCGCATCGGGGTCGGCTTCGGGTCGAGCAGGATCATGCCGATGTCCACCGCCGCGACGCCGTCCACGAGCGCGTGGTGGGTCTTCGAGAGGTAGGCGTGGCGCCCGCGCAGCCCGTCGAACAGGTAGAGCTGCCAGAGCGGGTGCTGGAAGTCGAGCGGCTCGGACATGATCCGCCCGATCACGTCGCGCAGCTGGTCGAGGCGGCCGGGGCGAGGAACGCCCAGGTGGCGCACGTGGCGGCGGATGTCGAACTCGGGGTCGTCGGCCCAGACGGGGTTCTCGATCCCCAGCGGCACCTTGACGATGCGCTGGCGGAAGCGGGGAACGAGCTGAAGCCTGTTCTCGACGTGGGCGACAAGCTGCTCGTAGCTCGGCGCGGCGCCCTCGACGATCAGCTGCCCGCCGACGTTGACGTGGATGCTGTCGCGCTCGGCGAACAGCGAGGACATGTCCGATGCGGAGAGCCTGTTGTCCATGGCTAGGGGCGCCTGCGGCGAACGTGGGAGGAGTCCAGGGCGGCGAGGGAGGGGCAGCCGAGCAGCGCCAGCGCCAGCCGCAGCTCCTCGCGCAGGATCGCGAGCGCGCGCTCGGCCCCGGCCTGCCCGTCGGCCGCCAGGCCCCAGAGGCATGGGCGCCCGGCGAGCACGGCGTCAGCCCCCAGCGCGAGCGCGACGGCGACGTCTGTACCGCGCCGGATTCCCCCGTCCACAAGCACGGGGATGCGGCCGGCGACCGCGTCGGCGACCTCCGGCAGCGCGTCGATCGTGGCGGGCGCGTTGTCGAGCTGGCGGCCGCCGTGGTTGGAGACGACGACGCCCGCCGCTCCGTGCTCGACCGCCAGCTCGGCGTCGTCCGCGCGAACGAGGCCCTTGACCAGGATCGGCAGCTCCGAGGCCTCGGCGAGCTCGGCCAGGTCCTCCCAGCCGAGCGAGGGGTCCACCAGGGCGAAGACCTCCTGCACCGTCAGGTCCCGCCCGCCCGAGGCCTGCTTGACCGCGGGGGCGGTCACCTCGGCGGGGACCTCGAAACCGGTCCGGAAGTCGCGCTCGCGCTTGCCGGCGTAGGAGGCGTCCACCGTCAGCAGCACGGCCTCGAAACCCGCCGCCACCGCCTCGTCCAGCAGCGCGCGGGTGATAGCGCGGTCGCGGAAGCAGTAGAGCTGCATCCACTTGCGCCCGCCGCAGCTTCCCCCGACCTCGGTCGGGCCGCAGGTGGCGATCGTGGACAGGCACATCACGGTCCCCGCCGCCTCGGCCGCCCGCGCCATCGCCACCTCGCCCTCGGGGTGCGCGAGCTTCTGGAAGGCAACCGGCGCGACCAGCACCGGCAGCTCCAGGCGCGCCCCCAGCAGCTCGACGCCGGTGTCGAGCTCGGAGACGTCCACCAGCACCCGCGGCCACAGCTCCCACTCCGCGTAGGCCTCGACGTTGCGCCGCAGCGTGCGCTCGTCTCCGGCGCCCCCCGCGTAGTAGCCGTGCGGGCCCGGCTCGAGGCGCTCGGCCGCGAGCCGCTCGAGCTCGGCGAGGTTGACCGCCTCGCCGCTCACCGTCGTGCGGAGGATGTGGCCGTCACCCCTCCTAGGCTATTCGCCCGTGAGCCCGACAGCTCCATCCGCGCTCGTGGTCGGCGCCGGCGTAGGCGGCCTCGCGGCCGCGATCGCCACCGCCGAGGCGGGCTTCGACGTCGAGGTGCTGGAGCGCGCCGAGCTGCTGAGCCCGATCGGCGCCGGCCTGTCCGTGTGGCCGAACGGGGTGCGGGCGCTGCGCCGGCTGCGGGTGGCCGACTGGATAGACGCCGGCGGCACGCCCTTCGGCGACGCCGGCATCCACCGCGGGCGCGAGGGGACGCTGATCGCCTCGACCTCGCCCGAGCAGCTCCGCGCGCGCTACGGCGAGCCGATCGCTCTCGTCCACCGGGCCGAGCTGCTCGGGGCGCTGATCGAGCGGCTCGGCGCCGAGCGCGTGCGGCTGGGATCGCCCGTGCGCTCGGCCTCCGCCGACGGCACGGTCCGGCTCGAATCCGGCGAGGAGCTGCGCGCCGAGATCGTGGTCGGGGCCGACGGCATCGACTCGGCCGTGCGCGACTCGCTGCTCGGGGACGGCCCCGCCGAGCCCTCGGGGATCGTCGCCTACCGCGCCGTGCTCGGCTGGGGCTCGGCGCTGCCGGCGGGGGAGTACTGGGGGGTGGGCGAGGTCTTCGGCCTGGTCCCGCTCTCCGACGGGCGGCTCTATTGGTACGCGGCCTTCCGCGAGGACGAGCACGACGCCCGCGAGGGCCCGCCGCCGGATCCCGGGCAGCTGCTGGCGCGCCTGCGCGAGCGCTTCGGCTCCTGGGCGCAGCCGATCCCGGCCGTGCTGCAGGCGACCTCGCCGTCGGCGCTGCTGCGCCACCCGCTGCGCGACCGGCCGCCGGGCAAGCGCTGGGGGGCGGGCCGGGTGACGCTGCTGGGCGACGCCGCGCACCCGATGCTGCCGTTCCTCGGCCAGGGCGCGTGCTGCGCGCTCGAGGACGCCGTGGCGCTGGGCGAGTCCCTGATCGCGGCGGGCGAGCCCGAGCGGGGGCTGCGCGAGTACGAGCGGCTCCGGATCCCGCGGGCGCGGATGCTGGTCAAGCGCTCGCGCTCGGCGGCGCGGGCGGCGCTGCTGGCCCGACCCTTCCTCGCGGGCCTGCGCGACGACCTGCTGGGCTCGACGCCGGCGGCGCTGCGGCTGCGCCAGCTCGACCGCGTGATCGGCAGCCCGCTTCCCTGAGCGGCGCCGGCGCTCAGTCCACCGAACGCGCGGGCCGCCGCGCCCCGAGAGCGGCAAGCACCGCGGCGATCGGGACCGAGGCGATCGCGAGCGTCCGCAGGATCAGCTCGATCGCCTCGCCCTCGCTGCGGCCCGGTCCCGTCAGCACCTCGATCAGCGCCGCGGCGACGGCCACGCCCAGGCCCGCGACCCCGATCACGATCGCCAGCGAGACCCCCGAGGCGGCGCCGGCCTGCTCGGTCGGGACGACCGCCTGGGTGCCGACGCTCAGCATCGCCCAGCAGATCCCGTAGCCGAGCCCGAACACGACCAGCGCCGCGGCGAGGATCCCGACCCCGAGCCCCGCCGCGACCACCACCAGCCCGATCGCGCCGACCGTGATCGAGATCGCCATCGTCCGCGGCACAGGGAAGCGCTCGGCGAGCCGGCCCGAGAGCGGGCCGGCGACGGCCTGCATCACCGAGGTCGCGAGGAAGATGAAGCCGCCCTCCAGCGGCGAGTGGCCCCGCACGTCCTGCAGGTAGAGCGTGGCCGCGAAGGTGGAGAGGACGAAGACGATGCTCGCGGTCATCCCGAGCAGGGTGATTGAGACGTAGGGCCGGTTGCGGAAGAGGCTGAGGTCGATCAGGGGCCAGGCCGCCCGGCGCTCGATCGCGACGAAGGCGAGCAGCAGCAGCGCCCCCGCCGCGAACAGGCCGAGCGTCTGCCCCGAGGACCAGCCCCAGTCCTCGACGCGGTTGACGGCGAAGGTGAGCGCCGCGATCCCCAGCACGACCGCCGCCAGCCCGCTCCAGTCGATCTTGCCGCTCACCGTCTCGTCGCGGGACTCGGGCACGCTGCGCAGCATCAGCCAGATCGCGACGAGCGCGACAGGCGCGTTCACCAGCGGCACCCAGCGCCAGCTCAGCAGCTCGGTCAGCCCGCCGCCGACGAAGGGGCCGACGGCGGCAGCCGCGGCGGCGAGACCGTAGGCGTTGCCGATCGCGCGCTTGCGGCGCTCCTCGGGGAAGGTGTTGGTGATCACCGCGATCGCGAGCGGGAACAGGATCGCCGCGCCGACCCCTTGGAACAGGCGCGCCCCGACCAGGAAGCCCACCGAGGGCGCCAGCCCGCCGATCAGGGAGGTGACGCCGAACAGCGCCGTGCCCGAAGACCAGCATCCGGCGCCGCCCCAGCAGGTCCCCGGAGGCGCCCGCCGGGGATCAGGAATGCGCCGAGCGCCAGCATGTAGCCGCTGATCGCCCACTGCATGTCGGTGGTCGAGACGCCGAGATCGCGCGCCATCCCCGGGATCCCGAGGTTGAGCGCGAAAAAGTCGAGGTTGGTGGCGGACATCGCCAGCGCGCAGGCGGCCAGGACCATCTTCAGCTTGGCCTCGCCAGGAGCCGACCCGCTCGGCGCTCCCCGCCGGATCCGGCCGATCAGGTCGAACGCGTGCCGGGGATGGGGCAGCACCGCGGCGCCCTATCCGGCGCATCCATAGGATGCCCACCATGAGCGAGGACGCACCGACGCAGACGACTGCGCTCCGCGAGCTCGGCCGGGAGTGGGAGAAGGCCGTCGGCGCCCGGGCCGGGGAGCTGCGGGCGCTGCCGGTCGATCCCGACCTGGGTGAGATGGCGCCCCCGCGCTGGCACCGGGAGCGGAGCCGGCTCACGCCCGTCGACTTCGTCCGGGAGCCGACCCCCTCCGAGCTGACCGCGACGGCGCGGGCCGAGGCCGAGCCCTCGCGCTTCGAGGGGCCGATGCTGTGGGCGCGGCGCACGCTGCTGGGACCGCCGCTGGCCGCGGCGGCGATCGCCCAGGTGCAGATGCGGAAGCTGACGGCGCTGCCGATCCTCTCCTCGGACGCGCTCTCCTCGGTCGCCTACGGACCCGAGGCGATGCTGGTGGTGCTGGTGCTTGCGGGGGTAGGCGCGCTCGACATCTCGCTCTACCTCGGCGTCGCGATCGTGGTGCTGATGGTGGCCACCGGTCTCTCCTACCGCCAGGTGATCAAGGAGTACCCCGCCGGCGGAGGCTCCTACAGCATCAGCTCCGAGAACCTCGGCGAGAGACCGGCGCTGCTGGCCGGCTCGGGTCTGCTGGTGGACTACGTGCTCACGGTCGCGGTCTCGATCTCGGCGGGGGTCGCGGCGATCACCTCGGCGCTGCCCGGCCTGGACGACGAGACGGTCGCGATCGGCCTCGCGGTGATCGCGCTGCTGCTGGTCGCCAACCTGCGCGGCATCCGCGAGGCCGGGCCGCTGTTCGCGATCCCCACCTACGCGTTCGTCAGCGCCATGTTCCTGCTGATCGGGGTGGCGCTGGTGGACCTGGCGGGCAAGGGCTTCGAGGCCCAGCCACCGAGCTCCGACCCCGCCGCGGTCGAGGGCGTGACCGCGCTCCTGGTGCTGCGCGCCTTCTCCTCGGGCGCCACCGCGATGACCGGGATAGAGGCGATCTCGAACGCCGTCCCCGTCTTCCGCCCGACGTCATGGCGCAACGCGCGCACCACGCTGACGGTGATGGTCTCGCTGCTGGTGACGATGTTCGCCGGCCTGATCGTCGTCATCCACCTCGAGGGCATCGTCCCGGGGGGAAACGAGACGACGATCTCGGCCCTGGCCCACGATACGCTCGGATCCGGTGCCGGCTACGTCTTCGTGCAGGCCTCGACGGCGCTGATCCTGCTGCTCGCGGCCAACACCGCCTTCAGCGGCTTCCCGCGGCTGCTCTCGTTGATGGCCGAGAGAGGCCACGCGCCGAAGCCGCTGATGCGCCTCGGCGACCGCCTCGTCTACACGCGCGGGGCGATCGCGCTGGCGCTGGTCGCGGCCACGCTCTTCGCCGCCTTCGGCGGCGACACCAACTCGCTGGTGCCGCTGTACGCGATCGGGGTCTTCGTCGCCTTCACCTGCGCCCAGGCGGGGATGGTCGTGCACTGGCGCCAGCTGCGCTCGGGCCCGTGGCGCAAGGGCATCGCCGTGGCGTACGTGGGCGCGGCGCTCTCGGCCACGGTCGCGCTGGTCGCGGCGGTGACCAAGTTCACCGAGGGCGGCTGGGTCTCGGTGCTGCTGATCGGCGGCCTCTCCTGGATCGGCTGGCACATCCGCGGCCACTACGACGCGGTCGCGCGCGGGCTCGCGCTCGGCCCGGGCGATGAGGTTGCGCTGCCCGACCTGGAGCAGGTGCCCGAGGCCGCGGACGACGATGCCTTCGCCGTGGTCCCGGTACTGCACCTGGACCGCCTGCGCCTGAACGCGCTCGCCCAGGCGGCCTCGCTGGGGATGCCGGTGCTGGCGGTCCACGTCAGCACCGACCCCGAGGAGGCGAAGGAGTTCAAGCGCCGGTGGCGGGAGTGGGGGGACCACGTCCCGCTCGAGATCGTCGAGTCCCCCTACCGCGCGATCGTGGCGCCGCTGGTCCGCTACCTGCGCGCCCTGCACGCACAGCGCCCCGGGGCGCCGATGACGGTGGTGCTGCCCGAGCTGATCACCGGCAACGTGTTCCAACGCCCCCTCCACAACGGCATCGCCCGCCACCTGCGCCGCCTGCTCCGCGACGATCCGGGACTGACCGTCGAGGAGGTCCCGTTCCGCCTTCCGGCCTGACCCCGCGCCGCTAGGCTGTCACGCGCACGCGCCCGTAGCTCAGTTGGATAGAGCGTCGGTCTACGAAACCGAAGGTCACTGGTTCGAGTCCAGTCGGGCGCGTTTTCTAGTTTTGACGCCCCATCTCCAAGCCTTGAGGAGCCCTACTCGACCCCTCGCCAGGCTTCGCGCAGATCCCCCATGGGTCGCGCTCGATGCGGCATTCCTTATCGAGAATCATCACCCTGCGACCCTTAAGCTCATAGCGTGGCCACTCGGGAATCTCGCCTCCGCCGGGAGCGTCGCCCTTGATGAAGTTCACCCACGCTGCGTGCATCCGGTCGGCCATCTGCTGAGCGCCTGATGAGTCGCCAACCATTTGCTTCCCCTGTGGCGGGATCTCGCGGATAGGCTTCCAGCGAAAGGGCAGACGCCGAGATCACCTTGGTAGGCCACGCTGATGTCAGTGCTCGGTTGTCCCAACGAGATTCTCCATGACCGCGACGGGAATTGCGCTGTTGCCCTTCAGCGCTCCGAAATCTCAGCCGCCCGCAGGATCTTCAGGAGTCGATGACGCAGGGAGCCCGGCCCCGTGTGGACCCGTGAAGTGACACCCTTCGGGAGTGCGTACCACCAGGACGCATGTCAAGGCCGGTTGAAAAGTGGACCACCTGAGAGCGAGGTAGCCCACCTGCGGAGCGAGCCGTAGGCGGGGCCAGCCGGCTCGGCCCGCTCACTTGGTTCGACAGCGGGTAGGCTGGGTCTAGGACCGCCAACAGCGCCGAAGCGAGGCGCACCGCATCAGGAGGAGTGGAGATGAGCAGCTACGCAGTCGTCAACCCCGCAAGCGGCGAGAAGGTCAAGGAGTACCCGGAGGCTTCGGACGCCGATCTGGCCGCGGCCGTGGCCGCGGCCGAGAAGGCCCACGCCGAGTGGTCGCAGACAAGCTCGGTCGCCGACCGCGCGGCCCTGGTCCAGAAGGTCGCGGACCTCCACGGCGAAAGGCGCGAGGAGCTCGCCGCCATCGCAGTCAAGGAGATGGGCAAGCCGATCGAGCAGGCCCTCGGCGAGCTCGACTTCTGCGTCGACATCTACGGCTACTACGCCGAGAGGGCCGAGGAGTTCATGAAGGACGAGCCGATCGACCTGCTCGCCGGCGACGGGTCGGCCCTGATTCGGAGGACCTCGATGGGCCCGCTGATCGGGATCATGCCGTGGAACTTCCCCTACTACCAGGTGGCCCGCTTCGCCGGCCCGAACCTGATCGTGGGCAACACGATCCTGCTGAAGCCTGCGCCCCAGTGTCCCGAGTCGGCCGAGGCGCTGCAGTCGATCTACCAGGAGGCCGGCTTTCCCGAGGGCGCCTACCAGACGATTCTCGCCTCGAACGACCAGATCGCGGAGATCATCGCCGACCCCCGGATCCGGGGCGTGTCGCTGACCGGCTCCGAGCGCGCCGGAGCGGCCGTCGCCGAGATCGCCGGGCGCAACCTGAAGAAGGTCGTGCTGGAGCTGGGCGGGTCGGACCCGTTCATCCTGCTGAGCGGCGACGTCGACGAGGCCGCCCAGGCCGGGATCGACGCCCGCCTGGACAACACGGGCCAGTCGTGCAACGCCGCCAAGCGGTTCATCGTGGCGGAGGATCTCTACGACGACTTCCTGGAGAAGTTCAGCGCGAAGATGAAGGAGGCCGAGCCGGCCGACCCGACGTCCGACGACGCCGCGATCGGGCCGCTGTCGTCCACCACAGCCACCGAGCGCCTGCAGGACCAGCTCGACCGTGCGATCAAGGGTGGAGCCGAGGTCGTCGTCGGGGGGGATCGGAAGGACAACTTCTTCCCGACGACCGTGCTCACCGGCATCACGCCCGACAACGACGCCTACCGCGAGGAGTTCTTCGGCCCCGTCGCGGCGGTCTACAAGGTCGGCTCCGAGGAGGAGGCGATCCAGCTGGCGAACGACACCCCGTTCGGGCTGGGCTCCTACGTCTTCACGGACGACTCCGAGCAGGCGCAGCGCGTCGCGAACAGCCTCGACACGGGGATGGTGTTCGTGAACGGCGTCGGCCTGGACGGGGCGGAGCTGCCATTCGGCGGCGTCAAGCGCTCCGGCTTCGGCCGGGAGCTGGGCCCCTACGGCATGGACGAGTTCGTCAACAAGAAGCTGATCCGCGTCCTCAAGTAGGGCGGAGCGGCGGCTCCGGGGTGCCCGCGCGCCGCCGCTTCACGGGGGCGGGAATCGTTCATACACTGCCGCTCGCATGATCGAGAGATTGAAGAGCGGGGAGCCGCGGGCGATCGCGGCCGCGGCGGCGGCCGTGGTCGTGGTGCTCGTGCTCGGCACGCTGGCCGTTCGGGGGCTGGGCGGCTCCGACTCCAAGGCCTCGAGGCCGGCCGAGCAGACGGCCAAGAAGCTGATGTGGGGGCCCGCCTACATGCCCGACGGGGGCTCGGTGTTCCCGACGATGCGCGACCTCGGCGTCGGCATCTTCGGAATCCAGGCGCGCTGGGAGGAGATCGCCCCGCGCGAGCCCGATGATCCGACCGACTGGCGGGACCCGGCCTACGAGTGGCCCCAGTACCTGGGGGACATGATCCGCGAGGCGCACGAGCACGGGATGAAGGTGCAGCTGATGCTGATGGGCGCCCCAAAATGGGCCAACGGCGGCCGGCCCTGGAACTGGGCGCCGCGGGACCCGCGGGACTTCGGCGACTTCGCCACGGCGATCTCGAACCGCTATCGCGACGTCCGCCTGTGGATGGTCTGGGGCGAGCCCAACCGGGAGCCCAACTTCAGCCCCCTGACGCCCGCCCCCGATGCGACCGCCCCCGACGACCCCCTCACCGCCGAGCAGCAGGTCGCCCCGCGCAACTACGCGCAGATGCTCGAATCCGCCTACGAGGCGCTGAAACGCCAGGACCCCGACAACCTCGTGATCGGGGGCAACACCTACACCTCGGCGGGACTCGACAACATCCGCCCCTACCAGTGGATCCGCTACATGGTGCTGCCGGACGGCAGCCGGCCCCGGATGGACATGTGGGGCCACAACCCCTGGGGCAACCGCCGCCCGGACCTGAGCCACGAGCCCTCCCCCAACGGCACCGTCAGCTTCTCGGACCTCGGCCGGCTGGCCGAGGCGCTGGACGAGGCCTTCCCCGGACGGCCGCTGAAGCTCTACCTGGCCGAGTGGGGCGTCCCGACGGGCTTCGAGGACGTCCACCTGGGCCAGGAGGAGACGCCCGAGACCGCGGACAAGTGGATCCGCTCGGCCTTCGCGATCGCCGACTGGAAGCGCATCTACACCCTCGGCTGGATCCACCTGCTCGACAAGGATGGGATCTCGACCGGGCTCTTGACGAAAGGCGGCGAGCGCAAGAGCACCTACGGGACCTACAAGCGCTCGGACTGAGCACCGCAGCCGGGGGCCGCGCCCGGCTACCGGATTTTCATGGATCGCGGCGCAACTCAGGGCATCCTGCTTGTTCCTACTATTCGATGCGCTTGAGCGGAAGACTCCGATCCCGCGCCGGACTCGCGCTCGCCGGGATGATTGCCGTCCTCGCCGCGGGAGCGGGGTCGATCGCGGCCGAGACCCCCGACGATGAGCCGCAGACGCTGGCGAACTCGGCGCCGCAGACGATCAAGAAGGGTGTCTGGGGACCGCCGACCACGCTGCGCGGGAAGTCCCTGTTTCCCCACTACCGCCACCTCGGGATCGGCCTCTTCCAGATCCAGGCCCGCTGGGACTGGATCGCGCCCGAGCAGCGCCCGGCCGACCCCACCGACCCCGATGACCCGGCCTACGAGTGGCCCGCCTACCTGACCGAGGCGATCGCCGAGGCCGAGGACTACGGGATGGAGGTGCAGGTGATGATCATCGGCGCCCCGGCGTGGTCCAACGGCAACCTGAGCTGGCGCAACCCGCCGACCGACCCCGGCGACTACGCCGAATTCGCACGCGCGATCGACCGCCGCTACCCGGGCGTCGATCTCTGGATGATCTGGGGCGAGCCCAACCGCCGGCCGAACTTCGGGCCTGTCACCCCGGGCCCGAAGAGCGGCCGGGGGCCGCTGAACGAGGCGCAGGCGCTGGCACCGCGGATCTACGCGCAGCTCCTCGATGCCGCCTACGGCGCGCTCAAGGACGAGAGCGCCGACAACCTCGTGATCGGCGGCAACACGTTCACCTCCGGCGGCTACGAGTCGATCCGCACCTATCAGTGGATCAACTACATGAAGCTGCCCGGCGGCGGGCGCCCGCGCATGGACATGTGGGGGCACAACCCCTGGGGCTTCAGCAAGCCGAGCTTTAGGGATCCGCCCACGCCACAGGGCCTGGTCACGTTCTCAGACCTGAAGCGGCTCGCGCGCAAGCTCGACCGGGCCTTCCCCGGTGAGCAGCTGGAGCTCTTCCTCTCCGAATGGGGGGTACCGATCGGCCGCGAGGATCGCGACCTTCACTACCGGCTCAAGGCCAGGCAGGGCAAGAACTGGATCAGGGCGGCGCTGCGCATCGCGCGCCGCTGGGAGCGCATCTACACGCTCGGCTGGATCCACTCGGTGGACACCGAGCGCAACTCGGTCGGGTTCTTCAAGGCGAACGGCAGGCGCAGGCCTGCGTACAAGGTCTACAAGGCGGGGTGACGAGAGTGAGTGGCAATCGAGACGAACGAGCGAATCGCGATCCCTACACTGCTGCACTCGTGACTCGGCGGGCAGCACAGCGCAGGGACGGTTCAGCGAGCCGCAGGGGCGGCCGCCGCTCGCTCGTGCTCGCGATGGCGGCGCTCGCCGCCGTGGCGCTGGGCGCGATCGGCGCCGGCAGCGCCGCCGCCGCCCAGACCGTGAAGAAGGGCGTCTGGGGTCTCCCGACCACGCTCAACGGGCGGTCGCTCTTCCCCACCTACAAGGACCTGGGCTTCGGCGTCTACAACATGCAGGCGCGCTGGGACGGGATCGCGCCGACCCAGCCCGCCGATCCGACCGACCCCAACGACC
>Ga0194128_10001391_pt1 | contig 42039 bp, 36 predicted proteins | sample TA2KigCa65mmetaG_FD_148650 | JGI IMG/M metagenome (GOLD analysis project Ga0194128, IMG submission 148650) | Freshwater microbial communities from Lake Tanganyika, Tanzania - TA2015037 Kigoma Deep Cast 65m | ecosystem: Environmental > Aquatic > Freshwater > Lake | place: Tanzania: Lake...
CCGCCCGAGGCCCAGCCCGTGAGCGCCTGCTCGTCGCCGCCCTCGCGCTCGACGAGCTCGTCGGGCAGCTCCGAGAGGAAGCGGGAGGGCATGCCGCCGGCGCGGTCGCCGAAGAGGCGGCGGCTGCGGGCGTGGGTCAGCCACAGCCGTTTGCGGGCTCGGGTGATGCCGACGTAGGCGAGGCGGCGCTCCTCCTCCTCGTTGCCCTCCTCGAGCGAGCGCGAGTGCGGGAAGACGCCCTCCTCAACGCCGATGATGAAGACGGCGTCGTACTCGAGGCCCTTGGCGTTGTGCAGGGTCATCAGCGTCACCTTCTCCTCGCCGTCGCCGATGTCGTCCTGGTCGGTGTAGAGCGAGATCGCCTGCAGGAACTCCTCCAGCGGGGTCAGCTCCGAGTCGCCCTCGAGCGCGCGGTTGGCGTCGAACTCGGAGGCGACGCCGACCAGCTCCTCGAGGTTCTCGATCCGCCCCTCGGCCTCGACCGTGCGCTCGGCGCGCAGCGCGTCGAAGTAGCCGCTGCGCTCGAGCAGGTCGCGCATCAACTCGGCCACCGGCTGGCGCTCTGCCTCGGCGCGGAGGTCCTCGATCAGCTCCACGAACCGGCCCACCGACTTGATCGCCGCGGCGCCCAGGCCCGGCACGGACTCCGGCTCGCGCGCGGCCTCCCAGACCGTGCGCCCCGTGTTGTCCGCGTGCGAGCGCAGTCGCTGCCGGCTGGTGTCGCCGATGCCGCGGCGCGGTGAGTTGACGACGCGCGCGAAGCTGACCTCATCGGCGGGGTTGACCAGCAGGTTCAGATACGCGACCGCGTCCTTGACCTCGGCCCGCTCGTAGAACTTGGTGCCGCCGATCACCTGGTAGGGCAGCTCGTAGCGAACGAGCACGTCCTCGAGCACGCGGCTGTGTGCGTTGGTCCGGTAGAAGACCGCGATCTGCTCGCGCGGCACCCCCGCTCCGGCCAGCTCCTCGATCTCGCCTGCGACGAAGCGGGCCTCACCGTGCTCGTCGTCGAGCTCGGCGACGACGATCTTCTCCCCCTCCTCCACCTCGGTCCACAGGTTCTTCCCCAGCCGCTCGCGATTGTTCGAGACGAGGGCGTTGGCGGCGCTGAGTATCGTCTCCGTCGAGCGGTAGTTCTGCTCGAGCTTGACCACGTGGGCCTCGGCGAAGTCCTTATCGAACTCGAGGATGTTGCGGATCTGAGCCTGTCGGAAGCCGTAGATCGACTGGTCCTCATCGCCGACCACCATCAGGTTCCCGTTCGGGCCGGCAAGCAGCTGAAGCAGCCGGTACTGGGCTTGATTCGTGTCCTGGTACTCGTCCACCAGCACCCACCGGAAGCGCTCGCGGTAGCGGCGGCGGACGTCGGCTGCCAGCTCCAGGACGTTGACGGTGCGCATCAGCAGGTCGTCGAAGTCCATCGCGTTCGCGTCCAGCATCCGGCGCTCATAGAGGCGGTAGGCCTGGAAGACGACGTCCTCGAAGTGCCCTGCGCCCGCGTGCTCCTCGTAGGCCTCGGCGTCGAGGAGCGCGTTCTTGGCGTCTGAGATGCGGGCGCGGATCGCGCGCGGCGGGTAGCGCTTGGTATCGACCTCGAGGTCCACGAGGCAGCGCTTCAGCATCCGCAGGGAGTCCGACTCGTCGTAGATCGTGAAGCTCTTGGTGTAGCCGAGGCGCTCCGCCTCCATCCGCAGCAGCCGGGCGCAGGCGGCGTGAAAGGTCATCACCCACATCCGCCGCTCGACGCCGCCGACGAGGGCGCCGACGCGCTCGCGCATCTCCTGGGCGGCCCTGTTGGTGAATGTGATCGCCAGGATCTGGTTCGGCCGGGCCTGGCCGGTCGCGAGCAGCCAGGCGATGCGATGGGTCAGCACCCGGGTCTTGCCCGAACCGGCGCCCGCCAGCACCAGCAGCGGCCCCTCGCCGTGGCTGACCGCCTCGCGCTGTGGCGGGTTCAGGTCCTCGAGCAGGTGCTCGGTGCCCGCGGCGCCGGCCTCGACCGGGGCCCCGGAGAACAGGTCCTCGGGCGTCGCTGTCTCCTCCTCGATCCGGGCCACGCGACCGAGAATAGCCCGCGGCCCGGAGCGCTCAGGCGCCCCGGGCCGCGGCCTCCAGCTGGTTCAGGCTGTGCCTCTACTGGCCGAAGCACTCCCCGAAGAGGGCGACGAGCTGGCTCTCGTCGCCGCTCAGGTAGACGCCGGTGAGCTCGTCGTCGGAGGCGGCGTTGATGGCCTGCTCGAGGCAGTTCAAGACCCCCTGCGGAGTCTCGCCGTCGGAGGAGGCCTTCTCGAGCAGGCCCGTTGCGAATGCCTCCTTGTCGAACTCGACGAACTCGTCCAGCGAGTCGAGCTTCCATTGCCCGTCCTCGTCCACGAGGGAGATCGCCAGGACCTGGCCGTCGAGGTTGCCGCCGCTGAAGCTGACGTCCGCGGTCGCCGATTCGCCGTCGACCTCGATGCTCTCGACCTCGACCGAGTCGGCCGCGACGTCACCCTGGCCGGCCTCCTGCTCGCAGACCTCGGTCGCGTCGCCCTCGGAGGCGAACTCCGTCTGCTGGTTGAAGGCGTCGGTCTGGACCTCGGTGCAGTTCTCGGCGGTATCGGTGGTCGCCGCCTGCTCGATCGCGGCCGTGATGCCGTCCTCGTCCCCGCTGCTGTCATCGCCACAGGCCGCGAGCAGGAACGGGGCGGCGGCCAGCAGCAGCAGCGGTGCGATCAGTCGTGAGCTTCTCATGCGGATAGACCTCCCTTGGGTTGGCTGACCGGCCAGTTTAATCCCGGGCCCGGGAGCGGCAACGATCCAGGATCGGCTCCACCCCCGCCTCCAGGAACACCCGCGCCAGCGCCCCCGGCGAAAGCGTCCCGAGCGCCTGGGAGACGCAGGAGACGACCGGCTCCCCGAAGCCGAGCGGCGGCTCGCGCAGGCGCGCGCCGTAGGCGGCGATCACCGCCGCCGAGTCGCACTCGAGCGCGAGCCGCCGTGTCCCCGTCGATCTCGACGGCGGTCACCTGCAGGGGCGCGTCAATGAGCCCGCTGTCGCGGTCCAGAAAGCTGTTCTGGCATGCGGCCAGGGCCGCCGCCCCCCTGCGCCGCTCGCGCTGCTCGATGTAGGCCTGGGTCGCGAGCACGGTGCACTGGTCCGCGCTGCGCGTCTCGGCGGCCGGGGCGATCGTGTCCGCGACCGCGCTCTCGCGCGCGGAGAGCTGCGCCGGCACCTGGGCCGCCGGAGCGGTCGGCTACCGCGGCTCCTGCTCCCCGCCGCCCGGCAGCAGCCCGACCGCGATTCCGGCGCTCGCGATGAGCGCGCATGCGAGGGCGATGCGACCGGCTCGCCCCACCGTCCCGGGCTCAGCCGCCGGCGGAGCTCGGGCCCTTCTTCGGGCGCAGCTCGGTCACCTTGGCCGCGGGCGGCAGCCCGCTCTTGGGCTCAACGTGCTCGTCACCCTCGGCCTCGGCGAGCAGGCGCTCCAGCTGGGAGATCCGATCGGAGAGCTCCTTGATCGCCTCCGCGACCGGGTCCGGCAGGTGGATCCAATCCGAGTCGGGGCCCTCGACCGGCCTGCCCTCGACGCGAACGGGATGCCCGGGGTTGCCGACCACGGTCGTCTCCGCCGGAACGTCCTCGACCACGACCGTGTTGGCGCCGACCTTGGCGTTGGACCCGATCGTGACCGGGCCGAGCAGCTTGGCGCCGGAACCCACGGTCACGTTGTCGCCCAGGGTCGGGTGGCGCTTGCCGGTCTCGAAGCCGGCGCCTCCCAGGGTGACGCCCTGGTAGAGGGTGACCCGGTCGCCGATCTCGGCCGTCTCGCCGATCACCACGCCCGCACCGTGGTCGATGAAGAACTCCTCGCCGATCTCGGCCGCGGGATGGATCTCGACTCCCGTCACCGCGCGGCTCCCGTAGGCGATCAGGCGCGGAGCGACGGGGACCTCCGCGTCCCAGAGCGCGTGCGCCACGCGGTGAGCGAGCAGCGCCTGCACCCCCGCCCACCCGGTCAGGATCTCGAGCGACCCCACGCCCTTGGCGGCGGGGTCGCGGTCGCGCGCCGAGCGGATGTCGGATGAGATCTCTGCCGCGACGCGGCGCAGGGTGCCCAGGCCGAGCATGGGCGAAGGGTACCCGCCACCGGACGCGCGCCCGGCATCCTGCGGTCAGTCCGGGGCGAAGAAGGGGAGCGACATGTAGCGCTCGCCCGAGTCGCAGACGATCGTCACGATCCGCTTCCCGGCCATCTCAGGGCGGGCGGCCACCTCCAGCGCGGCGTGAACCGCGGCGCCGGCCGAGATCCCGGCGAGCACCCCCTCGCGGCGAGCGAGCGTTCTCGCCGTCTCCAGCGCGTCCTCGTCGCCGACCGGGATCACCTCGTCGACGACCGAGCGGTCGAGGGCCTCGGGCACGAATCCCGGCCCGATGCCCTGGATCTTGTGCGGGCCGGGCTTCCCGCCGGAGAGCACCGGCGAGCCCGCCGGCTCGACCGCGATCACCTGCACCTCGGGACGGCGCTCCTTCAGGACCTGCCCGACGCCGGTGATCGTGCCGCCGGTCCCCGCGCCCGCGACGAAGGCGTCCACCTGGCCGTCGAGGTCGCTCCAGATCTCTTCGGCGGTCGTGCGCCGGTGAATCTCGGGATTGGCGGGGTTCGAGAACTGCATCGGCATGTAGCCGCCGTGCTCGGAGACGAGCCTGCGCGCGAGGTCGACCGACTCGTCCATGCCGCCCATCGAGGGCGTCTCGTGGACCTCGGCGCCGTAGGTGCGCAGCATCGCGGTGCGCTCGCGGCTCATGCCCTCCGGCAGGGTCAGGATCAGCCGGTAGCCGCGCGCCGCGCAGACCAGGGCGAGGCCGATGCCGGTGTTGCCGCTGGTCGGCTCGACGACCACCGATCCCGGCTCGATCAGGCCGTCGCGCTCGGCCGCGTCGATCAGAGCCACCCCGAGGCGATCCTTGACCGAGCCGCCCGGGTTGAAGTACTCGAGCTTGGCGACGACCTCGCCGCCCAGCTCGTCGGCCATGCGCCCCAGCCTGACCAAGGGGGTCCCGCCGACCAGGGCCGAGGCCTCGCCTCCGACGCGTACCGCCATGCTCTGTCCCGGCGCCCCGGCCACGCCAGAGAAACTACCAATTGTTGACCAGGTTTAACGGGATTCGCCTGGCGAGGTCCTGCCAGCTAGTGGCCCTTCTCGGAACGTTCGCCAGGAAATGACGCAGGCCAGGCGCCGCCAGGCAAGGAGGCAGGGAGTCCGAATAGCAGCGCTATCCGGACGACCGAGGACGCAGCATGGTGGTGATCTGGACCGGTCATTTCCGGTGAGGCGTTTTGAGGAGGGCCGCTAGATGTAGTACATCCCCGCGTCGGACTCCCGGCCCTCGCGGCGGGCGATGTCGGCGATCGTGTTGGAGCGGAAGGTCTCGCGCAGGGCCTCCACGCCCTCGGCCCAGATGCCGCCGGCCTCCTTGCCCTCCTCGCCGACGACGCCGTCGAGCGCCTGCACGACCTCGAGCACGGTGATCTCCTCGGGCGGGCGCGCGAGCGTGTAGCCGCCCTTGGCGCCTCGGTGGCTGGCGAGGATGCCGGCGCGGCGCAGGGTCGAGAACAGCTGCTCGAGGAACTGCACGGGCATCTCCCGCCGCTCGGCGATCTGGCCGATCGGGACCGGGTCGCCACCCGAGCGGGCAAGCTCGGCCAGCGCCACCACCGCGTAACGTGACTTGGAGGTGACCGAGATCACGCCATCCCTTCTAACAGGTCGGTCGGCCGCCAGCCCCTGGCGCCTGCTGGCCCCGCTGGCGATGATGGCCGCGATCTTCTACTTCTCGGCGCAGCCCTTCGAGGGCCCCGAGCTCGCCCCCTGGGAGGTCGCGGTCCGCAAGCTCGGCCACGTCGCCGGCTACGCGCTGCTCGCCTTCCTCTGGTGGTGGGCGCTGCTCGGGCGGGTGCGCCGCCCGCTGCTCGCCGCCGTCGCGATCTCGCTGGCATACGCGGTCAGCGACGAGTACCACCAGACCTTCACCGAGAGCCGCAACGGCTCTCCCCTTGACGTCGGCATCGACGCCGTCGGCGTGGGGCTGGCGTCCCTGTGGATCAGCAAGCGCTGGCCGCGCCCGCGGGAGTCGGCCTAGATCCAGCCCTGCTCGGTGGCCATCAGGACCGCTTGCGCGCGGTCGAGGGCTCCGAGCTTGCCGTAGACGTTGTGCAGGTGGCTGCGGACGGTGCTCGCCGACAGCTCCAGCTCCTGCGCGATCTGCTTGTAGACCTTGCCCTCGGCGAGGCGCCGCAGCACGTCCAGCTCGCGCGAGGAGAGCGGGCAGGGGCCTGTGGCGCGGCGGCGCGAGCCGACGCCCTGGGGGAGCTCATAGACGACCTGGCGCAGGCCGTCCTCGCCGAGGCCGCAGGAGACCGCGGCGTCGGTCATCACGGAGATGCTGACGGGGCAGTCCTCGAGGTGGGCGACGATCATGTCCGCGAGGCGGACGATCGCAGCGCCCCCCTCGACCTGCTGGGTGTGGTGGCGCTCGACGGCCTCGGAGATGCGGCCGTTGACCCCCCAGCGCCGTGTCAGGACGCCGCCGACGAGGGCGTGGTCGATGCCGAGCTCGCGGCGCTCGGCATCGATGCGATCGTCCGGCGTGCCACCGTCCCGGTCGAAGCGCTCGGCGTAGCCGGGATGCAGGCGGGCCAGGACGGGCCGGCCGATGTCGTGCAGGACGGCGGCCAGCGCCAGCTCGTCGCGGTCGCCGTAGCCGACCAGCTCGGCGATGCGGTCGGCGGTGCGCTGGACGGCCAGGGCGTGAAGTCGGAAGCGGTCGGGCTGCAGGGCGAGCTGGGCGTCGCCCTGGAACATCTCGTAGGTGGGCGCTGAGCGCACGATCGCCTCGACCGCGCCCGGGCCGAGCCGTTCGACGGCGTCGGGGACGCTGCGGATCCGGCCCCCGCCCTGAAGCTGGCCTGCGGCGCGGATGATCGCGCAGGTGAGGCCGACGTCGCCCTCGGCCGCGGCCGCGAGCTCGTGGGGCGGCGCGCCGCGAGCGATCAGCTCCAGCGCCTGATCGCGAGACTCGGCCAGCGCCGGCTGGCGCTCGGCCTCATCGAAGGCGGCAGCGAGGACCCGGCCGCGCCCTTGTCCTCGGGGCGCGGGCTCGGACGCGCGAGTGGAGGTGCTGGTCGCCATTGAACTACCCATCGGCACCCAACTATTGATTGTTTAGCCCTTACGTCGAGACGGCCGAACCTTCATCCAGGGCACGCTGAATCCGCTGCAAGCTGGCGCTCTTGCCGAGCGCGGCGAGGGATTCGAAGATGCCGGGAGAGACGGTTCCGCCGCTGATCGCCACGCGGATCGGCTGGTAGAGCTTGCCCGGCTTGACGTCGTGCTCGGCGAGCACGGGCGCGAGCGTCGCCTCGATCGTCTCGGCGTCGAAGGGCTCGGCGCCCTCGAGCGCCGCGCGCGCGTCGGTCAGCAGCGTCATCGCGCTGTCCTTCATCACCTTCTTCCACGCCTTCGGGTCGTACTCCGGCTCGGCGAAGAGGAAGGAGATCAGCGGCCAGACCTCGTCCAGCGTCTGTGCCTTGTCCTGGACGATCGCGCAAGCGGCGCGCAGGGCCTCGTCGGGCTCGCGGCCGAGGTGGCGCGCGACCGCCTCGGTGTACTCCTCGAGCGGCATCTCGCGCATGAAGCGCCCGTTCAGCCAGCGCAGCTTCTGCTCGTCGAAGATCGCGGACGAGGTGCCGACGTCGCCGACGTCGAAGCGCTCGACCAGCTCCTGGGTGGACATGATCGTCGTGTCGTCATCGGTCCCCCACCCCAGCAGCGCCAGGTAATTGCGCACGGCGGCGGGCAGGTAGCCGGCGTCGCGCAGCTCCTGCACGCTCGCGGCGCCGTGCCGCTTCGAGAGCTTCTTGCCATCGGGCCCGTGCAGCAGCGGCAGGTGGGCGTAGCGGGGCGGCTCCACCCCAAGCGCCTCCATCACCAGCAGCTGCTTGGGAGTGTTGGAGAGGTGGTCGTCGCCGCGGATCACGTCGGTGATGCCCATGTCCGCGTCGTCGACGGCGACCGCGAAGTTGTAGAGGACCGACCCGTCGCCGCGGGCGATCACGAAATCGTCGGCGTTGGCGTTCGGAAAGCGCACCTCGCCGCGGATCAGGTCGTCGACGACGGTGTCGCCGCCGTCGGGCATTCGCAGGCGCACCGCGGCCGTCTCGTCGTCGCTGGGCTCTCCGCGGTAGCCCCGCTGCTTGCCGTGCCGCTCCTTCCAGGCCCTGACGTCGTCGGCCATCGCCGGATCGCGATAGGCGGCCCCGCCCTCGAGCAGCTGCTCCACGGCTTCGCGGTGGCGCTCGGCCCGGGCGGCCTGGCTCAGCGGCCCCTCCTCCCAGTCCAGCTCGAGCCAGCCCAGCGCGTCCAGGATCTGCTCGACGTTATCGGGGGTGGAGCGCTCGCGGTCGGTGTCCTCTATCCGCAGCACCAGCTCGCCCCCCTGATGGCGCGCCTGCAGCCAGTTGTACAGTGCCGTCCGCGCTCCGCCGATGTGGAGCGCCCCCGTCGGGGACGGGGCGAACCTGACTCGGAACGGGGAATCTGTCTGTGGATCGTCACTCATGCTGATCGGCGCCCATGTTTCCACCAGCGGCGGCCTGCTGAAGGTATTGGAGCGGGCCCAGGAGACCACCTCGGACGCGATCCAGATCTTCAGCCAGAGCCCCCGCATGTGGCGGCCGACGAAGTACGCCGACGAGGATTTCACCGCCTTTCGGGAAGCCGCCCGGGGCACGCGGCTGCAGGCGGTGATGATCCACATGATCTACCTGATCAACCCCGCCACCGACGACCCCGAGATGCGGCGCAAGAGCCTCGAGTCCCTGAGCCACGCGCTTCGCGTCGGCGACGGGATCGGAGCGATAGGGGTGGTCGTGCACCCGGGCGCGCTCAAGACCGACACCCGCGCCAACGCGAAGAGGCGGGCGATCGCCCTGCTGAACGAGGCCCTCGCCGAGTCCGAGAGCTGCCCGATCATCTACGAGAACACGGCGGGCTCGCCGCAGCTGCTGGGGCGGGACTTCGACGAGACCGCGGAGCTGATCGAGAAGACGGCGACGCGGGCCGGCCCCGAGCGGCTCGGCCTCTGCATCGACAGCTGCCACCTGCACGCGACCGGATACGACGTCACCACGGTCGAGGGGGTCGCGGAGCTCGCTGACGAGATCGAGGCGAAGATCGGGCTCGAGCAGCTCCGTGCCATCCACCTGAACGACTCTCGCGACGCGCGGGGATCCAACCGCGACCGCCACGCCGCGATCGGCAAGGGCGAGATCGGCCGCAGGGGGTTCCGCGCCTTCCTCAGCGAGCTCCGCTTCCAGGGCGTACCCGCCGTCTCGGAGACGCCCGGCCCCGGCGGCAAGGGCCCCGACAAGGCCGAGGTGCAGCTGATGCGGCGGCTGCGGCGCGAGGGCCTGAAGGCGCGAGGAGGCGGCTAGGCCCACACAGCCCGGGCCGTAGGCGCGATCATGGGCCCGTGGAATCCGCCTCCCCGCCCGACGACAAGCACCGGCTTCAGCGCATGGGCCTGATCGCCGCCTCGGCGCTGCTCTCGATCAACATCTGGACCGGTGCCCCCCTGCTCGCCGTTTGGGTCGGCTCGCGCATCCAGGCCGCCCAGAACGCATTCACGATGAGCTCCCTGCTCGCCGTCGTCGCCACCCTCGGCGTCTCGGTCCTCGCCCTCGCCTGGCTGCTGGCCCGCATCAACGGCCGCTACGACGAGCTCAGCGGCCACGAGCGGGGCGCCCGCGAGACCTCCCCCTGGCTGCGCAGCCTCAGCGGCGAGCGCGAGGCCGACGTCCGCCGCAAGCACGGCATCAGCGGCATCGAGCGCGTCGTCGTCATCGTCGTCATCGTCGCCGTGCTCGCCTTCGAGGCCTGGTTCTTCTTCTTCGCCGGCTCCTCGCTCCCGAACGCCTGACGCAATGCGCTCTTCCAGCCGTTGCACGGGGCCGGGGTCCGGCCGTGCGACCGTATGCAGCCGCCTGCTCGATCTCGGACGGCCGCCGCGGCCAATCGGCGAATCAGGGAGGTAGGCCGGACCCCGGCCCCGCACAGCCCGCTACGTCAGCGCGTTGCGGAGGTCGAAGGCCCTGATCGACTCGGAGTGCTCGTGGGCCATGTCGAAGAAGCTGCGGTTGATGCATTCGTACTCGGGGCCGTCGCCCTCGTATGCGCGCTCGACCGTGAACTGGCACTGGGGAAGCGGCCGGCCGGTCATCTTGATGCCGCCGTAGCTGCCTCGTCCCGCCTCGGCCAGCAGGAACAGGTCCACGTTGATCTCGCCGCCGAAGACCTTGTTCACGCAGCCCATGAAGCGGCCGCCCGTGATCGCGTCCTCGTAGGTGTAGAGGAAGCGGCAGCCGATCGCGAGGCAGCCGGCGGGCTCGATCAGCTTGTCGCAGGTGGCGCGGCACTGCCGGCACTCGCCGGCGGCGCGGGTCCTCTCCTGTGGCTGACCGAGCGTCATGCGCTGAGTCTATGCCTCGCCGGGACGCCCATTCGGGCGTCGTTCGGGCGGCCCTTGAACTCCGGATGCGGCTGTGGTAGCCGCCCGGCGCCGGTCGTGCCGCGGTGGCTCAGGCGGCCCGGGTCCCGGCGCCGAGCACGGCGCCGAGCTCGGCGTGCAGGGCGGCCGAGTCGCGCACCCGGTACTCGTCGCCGAAGCGCAGCCGGCGCACGCCCTGGCGCGTCTCCATCTCGAGCACGACCTCGCTCTCGCCGGGGAAGTGCTCGAACACGCCCTTGAGCTCGTCGACCAGGGCCGCGCCGAACTCGCCGGCGTTCAGGTGCAGGATGATCGGCTGCGGCGCGCGCGCCTGCCGGGCGCGGGCGACCTCGTCGTCGGAGGGCTCGAAGGCCTCGACCTCCTGGGCGATCAGCTTCGTCTGCCCCCGCTCCTGGTGATCGAGGCGGCCCTTGACGATCAACACGCTGTCCACGGCGAGCGCCTCGCCCGCGTTGGCGTAGGCCTGGCCCAGCACCAGCGTCTCGACCTGGCCCTCGACGTCGTCGAGGGTGAGGAAGGCCATCGGGTCCCCGCGCTTGGTCTTGTGGCGCTTGAACTCGCTGACGATGCCGCCGACGGTGACGACCGAGCCGTCCGGCCTGCTCGCCAGCTCCGAGAGCGGGCAGTCCACGCGCGCGCGGAGCGCGTCGCGAACATCGGTGAGCGGGTGCGAGGAGAGGAAGGTGCCGAGGGTCTGCTTCTCCATCCGCAGCAGCTCTCGCTGGTCGTACTCGTCGAGGCCGATCGGCGGGTGCTGCATGCGCCCGCCCCCGCTTTCCTGCCCGCCCCCTCCCCCGAGGTCGAAGATCGATCCCTGGCCGAGGCGCGAGTCCTCCTGGGCCTTCTGGCCCGCGGCGGTCGCCATCGGCACTGCCTCGATCATGCCTCGCCGGCTGGCGCCGGTCGAGTCGAGCGCCCCGCATTTGACCAGGCATTCGACCGCCCGCTTGTTGACGGCGCGGGTGTCGACCCGCTCGCAGAAGTTCCAGAGCGAGCTGAACTCGCCGTCCTCGCGCGCGTCGAGGATCGCCTGCACGGCCTGGTGGCCGACGTTCTTGACCGCGTCGAGGCCGAAGCGGATGCTCTTGCCCGTGACCACGAAGCCGTGATCGGAGGCGTTGACGTCGGGGGGCAGCACCTCGATCCCCATCTCGTCGCAGCGGTTGACGAAGAAGGGGACCTTGTCCTTGGTGCTCATCACCGTCGAGATCAGCGCCGCCATGTACTCGGCCGGGTAGTTGGCCCGCAGCCAGGCGGTGCGGTAGGCGATCAGCGCGTAGCAGGCGGCGTGCGAGCGGTTGAAGGAGTAGTCCGCGGCGGCCTCCATCAGCGACCAGAGGTCGCCGGCGACGTGCTTGTCGGTTCCCGACTCGCTGAGGCCCTCCAGGAACTCTTCCTTGATGGTCGCCATCAGTTCGCGCTTCTTCTTGCCGATCGCCTTGCGCAGGTCGTCGGCGCGCGCGGGGCTGAAGCCGGCCATCTGCTTGGCGATCTCCATCAGCTGCTCCTGGTAGATCACGCAGCCGTAGGTCGACTCCGTGATCGGGCGCATGCGATCGTCGGGGTAGCGCACGGTGCGGGGATCGCGCTTGCCCTGGGCGTACTGGGGGATGTAGGCCATGGCGCCGGGGCGGTACAGCGAGACGAGCGCGACCAGGTCGCGGAACTCGGTCGGGCGAACCTGGCGCAGCGCGTCGCGCATGCCGTCGGACTCGAACTGGAAGACGCCGATCGAGTCGCCGCGCGAGAGCATCTCGTAGGTGGCGGTGTCGTCCAGCGGCACGTCCTTGATCTCGATCCGCTCGCCGCGCGAGCGCTCGACGATGTCCGCCGCGTCCTCGATCACGTCGAGGTTGCGCAGCCCGAGGAAGTCCATCTTCAGCAGGCCGATCTCCTCGATCGGCCCCATCGAGTACTGGGTCACCGTCTTGTAGGCGCGCTCTGGCTTGCCCCCGTTGCCGTTGCCGTCGCCCGCGGCCTCGGCCGCCCCAGCGCCGCGGTCCTCGGCGAGCTGCAGGGGCACGAACTCGTTCAGCGGCCGGTCGGAGATGACCACCGCGGCGGCGTGGATCGAGTTGTTGCGGACGATCCCCTCGAGGCCCTTGGCGACGTCGATGATCCGCCTCGAGTCGGGCTCGGCGTCGTAGGTGCGGCGCAGCTCCTGGCCCGGGCGCAGGCACTCGTCGAAGCTCGGGCTGCGCCCCATCACCGGCTCGGGGATCTGCTTCGCGAGGCGGTCGCCGGTGCCGTAGTCATAGCCGAGCACGCGCGCGGCGTCGCGGGTTGCGGCGCGCGGGGCCATCTTGCCGAAGGTGATGATCTGGGCGACGCAATCGCGCCCGTACTTGTCCTGGACGTAGCGGATCACCTGCTCGCGACCGCGCACCGAGAAGTCGATGTCGATGTCCGGCATCGACTTGCGCCCGGGGTTGAGGAAGCGCTCGAACAGCAGGTCGTTCGCGATCGGGTCGATGTCGGTGATGTCGAGCGCGAAGGAGACGATCGAGCCGGCCGCCGAGCCGCGGCCGGGACCGACCGCGATGCCGTTCTCCTTCGCGTAGCTGACGAAGTCCCAGACGATCAGGAAGTAGGAGTCGAATCCCATCTCCCCGATCACCCCGAGCTCGAACTCGAGGCGCTCTCGCGCCTGCGCCGGGACCGGGTCGCCGTAGCGGGCCCGCAGGCCCTCGCCGGCCAGGCGGCGCAGCATCTCGGCCGGCTCCTCGCCCTCGGGCGTCTCGTAGCGCGGCAGCAGCAGCTTGCCGAGCTCCATCTCGACCTCGCAGCGCTCGGCGATCTCGAGCGTGTTCGGAATCGCCTCGGGCCAGTCGGCGAAGTCGCTCGCCATCTCCTCGGGGCTCTTGAGGAAGAACTCGTTGGTGTCGAAGCTCAGCTTCGGCTCGGCGACGGTGGACTTGGTCTGCACGCAGAGCAGCGCCGCGTGGTTCTCGTAGTCGTGGCGGGTCAGGTAGTGGACGTCGGCGGTACCGACCAGCGGGCGGCCCAGCTCGCGGGCCATCCTGACGATCCCCTCGTTGGCCTTGTCCTGCTCGGGGATGCCGTTGCGCTGCAGCTCGAAGTAGACCTGCTCGGCGCCGAAGACGTTGACCAGGTCGTCGATGTGCGCGCGGGCGTCGTCGGGGCGGTCCTCGACTATGCGGCGGCAGAAACGCGACTGCAGGCAGCCCGTCAGCGCCAGCACCCCCTGGGAGTGGCGGGAGAGCAGCTCCATGTCGAGGTTCGCCTTGCCGCGCGAGAAGCCCTCCAGGAACCCGGCCGAGCTCAGCTTCGAGAGGTTGGCGAAGCCCGCGTCGTCGTGGGCCAGCAGCGTGATGTGGTTGCGCTCGTAGCGGGGCTGTCCCGCGATCGCGTTGCGGTCGTCGACGAGGTAGCCCTCCATGCCGATGATCGGCTTGATCCCCACCTCGCGACAGGCCTTGTAGTGCTCGACCGCTCCGTTCATGACGCCGTGGTCGGTCAGCCCCAGCGCCGGCATCCCCAGCTCGGCCGCGCGCTCGGCCAGCGACATCCGCCCGACCGGCTCGCCCTTCTTGTTCTTCCTGCGCGGGCTGAGCTTGCAGGCGCCGTCGAGCAGCGAGTACTCGCTGTGGACGTGCAGGTGCACTGCGGGGGCGGAGGCGCTCACCCACCCATCCTTCCAAGCAGGCCAGATGTCACGGGTCTGTCACGGCAGCGCTTTCGCGGAGTTTCCGTAGCCTGAGCGGCCGATGATCTGGCTGCTGCGACACGGCGACGCCGAGGACGGCGCCGGCAAACCCGACGCCGAGCGCGAGCTGACCGCCAAGGGCGAGCGGCAGGGGCGGGACGCGGGAGCGGCGATGGCCGCGATCGGGGTCGAGCTCGGAGCGTGCTTGACCAGCCCCAAGGTGCGCGCCCGGCGCACGGCCGAGCTGGCCTGCGCCGAGCTGGGCGTCGCCGTAGAGCTCGACGAGCGCCTGGCCGGTGGGGACTTCGACCCCTACGAGCTCGCCGCCGGCCACGGCGAGGTGCTGCTGGTCGGCCACGAGCCCGACTTCTCGCTCGCCATCGCGATCGCCACCGGCTCCCGGGTCAAGATGAGGAAGGGCGGGCTCGCCGCGTTCGACGACCACCTGCTGCACCTGCTGCTGCGGCCGAAGGACCTGAGCAGGATCGCAAGCTGAGCACCTCGGCGCCTACGGAAGCGCGGTGATCTTGATCTGCAGGCGCCCCGGGCCCTGGTATTGCCGCAGCCGCTCCCCGGCCTTGCGGTTGACCGGAACGACGACCCAGCGGGCCCGGTCGGCCTTGGCTCCGGCCGCACCGGAGCCGATCAGGCGGCTTGCGAGGCCCAGCCGGCTCGCGACACGCTTCGATACGCGCACCTTGACCACGAGTACGCAATCGAGCGAGCACGAGGCCTTGACCCGCACACCGCGAGAGGCGAGCTTGGCCCACGTGTTCGGCACGACCACCTTCTTCACCTCCACCACCGGGGCCCCGTCCTGCGCCTGCGCGTCGGCCCGGCCCAGCAGTGCGAATGCCACCGCGAGCGCGAGCAATCCAGCCATCCCGCGGACGCGCCAGGCTCTGGATCCGAACTCGGCCATCGCGCGCGAGTTTATGAGCAGGCCCAGGCTCCCGGGCCGTCCTCGCGCCAGATGATCGCGGCGATGCGGTCCTGCTCGGCCTTGGAGGCGAGGTGCGGCAGGCCCCTGCCGCCGTAGGCGCGCCAGGTCGAGGGAATGATCTGGTAGGCGCCGCCGGCGCCGCTGGAGGGGTTGAGGGCGCGGTAGTTGCCGCCGGACTCGCAGATGACGATGTAGGTCGGGATCGAGTAGGGCCCGCCCAGGTAGGCGCCTTCGCCCAGCTCCTCCGCGGCCTCCCTGCGCACCTCGAGCTCCCAGCCCGAGATCCGCTCGTGCAGCTCCGCGAGAGCGGAGCGCTCGGCGGCGCGGGCGTCGGCGATCTCTGAGGCGCGGCGCTCGGCGGCGGCGCGGGCGGACTCGATCTCGGCGCGCGCCGCCTCGAGGCGACGCGCCTCGGCGTCGATGCCCGCCTTCAGCTCGGCGATCTGCTCGTAGGCTCTGGAGACCTCGTCGTGCAGGGCGCTGACGCGGTCGGCGATGCGCTCGTCGGCGTCGGTCAGCGCGTCGAGGTACTGCGCCCTCGTCTCCAGCTCGTCGAACCCGTCGGACTCCAGCAGCACGGTCAGGAGGTCGGGCTCGGACCCCTTGTAGATCGCGACGAGCCGGTCGGCGAGCACCCCGACGGCGCGCTTGTAGCGGGCCCGCACGACCTCGAGCTCCCGCTCGGCGGCGAGCAGGTCGTCGTCCAGCGCGTTCGAGCGTGCGGTGCTCTCGCGCAGCTGTGCGCGCAGCTCCCGCTCGCGGGCGGCCGCGCGGGCGGCCTCGGCCTCGAGCTCGGCGATGCTCGCCGACTGGGTGCTGATCCGCTGCGTGATCTGACCGGCCTCCTCGCGGGCCGACGCGAGCTTGCGCTCGGTCTCGGTCGGCTCGGCGCCGGCGAGCGAGCCGAGCGCCAGCGCGGCGCCCAGGGCGCCAGCGGCGAGGATCCAGATCCTTGCTTGTCTCGGCACTGCGGCCCACTCCTTCCGGCGCCCGCGGGGTTAGCTGTCGGGCTCGCGCCGAAGGAGTGGCGCTACGCAGTGGTGCTCGTCTGCCTGCGATTCGCCCCTGGGGCGGATGCCCCGGTGGTCCCCCGCTCCCGGCGTCGGTCGCCCGGGACTCGGCTCGCTCTACGAGCCGAAAAGTTAGCGGACGCTCAGATACTCACAGCGAGGCGCCGCGGGGGCGGCCGGCGCCCCTGCCGCTGCAAGCGATCGTGCAGGCGGGGGACCGCCCCCGCCGGTCCCTAGTCCTGCTCGTGTTCGCGAGTGGCGGCGTAGACGCCGATCGCGCCCAGCGCCGCAGCCGCGAGGCCGACGCCCGCTGCGACGCGCAGCTCGCGGCCGTAGCGATAGCGCACGAAGCCCACGACCATGCGGCCGATCAGCTCGTAGATGCGGCTCATGCGGCTCTCCTTCCGGTTGCTCTCGAGGTCATTGCCCTGCTCCCCCATCCTTCCCCGGGGCCGCCCTTCGAATCCTGTTGGCGAGCCGGCTCTGCAGGGTGAACAGCTCGATGAAGCCGGGGCTCGCGTGTTGGGAGAAGTCCCCACCCGACTCGCCGAACGAAGCCAGCGACTGGTCGTACAGCGCGTAGGGAGAGGTGCGCGCCACGGGCGTCACCGAGCCCCGGTAGAGCTTGACCGTGACCTCGCCGCTGACGAAGCGGTTGACCGAGTCCATGTAGGCGTCCAGGTCGGCGCGCAGCGGCTCCAGCCAGAGCCCCGCGTAGCAGAGGTAGGCCCAGTGACCCTCGAGCGCGCCCTTGAAGTTGTTCTGGTGGATGGTGCTGACGAGCTTCTCGAGCTCGCGGTGGGCGGACATGATGATCGCCGCCGCGGGGGCCTCGTAGAGGTCCCGCACCTTGAGCCCGACGATGCGGTCCTCGATCTGATCGACGATGCCGACCCCGTGGCGGGCGCCGATCTCGGCCGCGCGCTCGATCAGCTCGACCAACCCGAGCTGCTCGCCGTCCAGCGAGACCGGGCAGCCCTGCTCGAATCCGACCCGGAGCAGCTGGGGCTCGGCCTCCGCCCGCTCGGGCGGCGTCACGAGCTGGAAGACGTCGTCCGGCGGCGGCTGGGAGAGATCCTCGATCGTGCGCCCCTCCGAGGAGCGGCCCCAGAGGTTGTCGTCGATCGAGTAGGGCGAGACCTCGGTCCCGCCCTTGAGGGGGATTCCGTGCTCGCGCGCGTAGGCGATCTCCTCCTCACGGCCCATCCGCCAGTCGCGCACCGGCGCGATCACCTTGAGCTCGGGGTCCAGCGTCGCGATCATGCCCTCGATCCGGACCTGGTCGTTGCCCTTGCCGGTGCAGCCGTGGGCGATCGTGTCGCAGCCGTGCTCGCGGGCGACCTCGACCGCGAGCTTCGCGATCAGGGGGCGCCCGAGCGCGGTGAACAGCGGATAGCCGCCGCCGTAGAGGGCGTTGGCCTTGATCGCGGGCAGCACATGCTCGCGCGCGAACTGCTCGCGCGCGTCAACGATCACGGTCTCGGCCGCGCCCAGCTGATCGGCCTTGCCGGTGACCACGTCCCAGTCCTCTCCCGGCTGGCCGAGGTCCACGGTCAAGGTCACGATCTCGGCCCCGTAGAGCTCCTGGATCCACTTCAGCATCACGCTCGTGTCGAGGCCCCCGGAATAGAGCAGCAGCACCCGCCCCACCTGGGAGGGGTCGGCCTCGTAGGAGGCGATGCGGGGGCCGTCGGGGCGCTCGGGGCTCATCGCAGGCGCCTGAGTTTGGCAACTATCCAGCCTCGGGCGCGCCCGATGGGCGGCCGCCGCCGGCACGGCCTTTGGAATTCGTTGAGAGGCACTGCCAGAATGGCGACATGCGCCGTCCCCTCAGGATAGTCTCGACGGCCCTGATCACGGCCGGCGTCGTGTTGCTGGCCGACGCCGTACTCACGATCGTCTGGCAGGAGCCGGTCTCGGCGGCTTACGCCTCCATGCAGCAGAGCCGCGCGGCCGGCGAGCTCGGCGAGCTCGAGTCCGAGTTCGATCCCGGCGAGGTCGGCCAGCTCGGCGCCGGCGCCGGCGCCGGCGAGGTCGCCCGGGCCCGCCTGCTTGCCGAGCGCTTCGAGCAGACGCTCGAGAAGGGCCAGCCGATCGGCCGGCTCGAGATCGACAGCATCGGTCTCAGCAAGGTGCTGATGAACGGCACCGACACCAAGACGCTCCAGAATGGCCCCGGCCGCTACCCACAGACGCCCCTGCCGGGTTTCGGCGAGACGACAGGAATCGCTGGGCACCGCACCACCTACGGCGCTCCGTTCCGGAAGATCAACGAGATCAAGGATGGCGACGAGATCCGGATCGAGCTTCCCTACGCGGCCTTCACGTATGTGGTGCAGAAGCACGAGATCGTGAGGCCGAGCGACGTACAGATCGTCTACCCGGTCGGGTACGAGCGCGTCGTGCTTACCGCCTGCCACCCGCTCTACAGCGCCGCCCAGCGCTGGGCAGTGTTCGCGAAGCTGACCGACATCGACACGTTCGCGATCAGCGGGGAGGGCGACTGGGTCGCTCCCTGAGCGGCAGCGTGATCCCGCGCGGCCAGTGGCCCTGCTCGGAACGTTCGCCAGGAAATGACGCAGGCCAGGCGCCGGAGGGCAAGGAGGCGGGGAGTCCGAACGGCAGCGCTGTTCGGACGACTGAGGATTCAGCATGGTGGTGGTCTGGACCAGTCATTTCCGGTGAAACGTTTTGAGGAGGGCCGCTAGCGCGCCCTGAAGCTGCGGGTGGCGGCCCGGGCCTCGCCCGCGACCCTGGCGGAGGCGCCTCGATCCACGCTGGTCAGCAACAGGAACGAGTCCCCGCCGTCGGCGAGCACGATCGCGGACAACCAGGCCGCTTCCGTCGTCGGAGGTCAGCCGCAGACCCCTGGCCCCTCCAACCATGACCCGGCCCGCCCGCTTGACCCGAGCGCCTCCGGTCTCGTCGGAGAGAATCGCCGCGGCTCCACGGGCGAGGACGAGCAGACCCCGTTCCCCGCGCTCGATCAGAACCTCGACCCTCGCGACGGAGCCGGCTGATTCGATCTCGAGCCCCGACCCTTCGCGGCCTGCGCGCCACCCACGCGGCACCCCGATCGCGAACAGACCCTCGATGACCCGGCGATCGAGTCGGAGCGCGACGCTCGCTCCGGAGGGCGGCTCGCTCGGCTCCGGCGGCTGGGTCTGCGTCGGGACCGAGGGCAGCGTGGCTGCGGGCTCCTCGGGTGGCCCTCCGCCGCCCTCCTGGCTGGAGGAGCGCACCAGACCGACTGCGAGCAGCGCAATCCCCGCGACGATCAGCACCGCTGCCAGGGCGTGCGACGGGCGCAAGCCATCGGGCCCGCTGCGGCTCGGAGCGGGACGGCCGTCTGGATCCGGGAGGCCTGCCCCGGGCCGAGCGCGCGAACCCGCGTCACCGTTCGCAGTGCCGATCGCGGACACGCGGCCATCTCGCCCGCGTCGACCGCCCGGCAGGCGATCGACGCGCCGCATCCGAGGCAGGTGATCAGCAGCCTGCCCGAGCCCGGGCCGGCCTCGCGGCTGACGTCGAAGCCCGCCTCGGGATGTTGATGCTCGCTGAGGAAGCGCGCGATTCCCCGCGCGCCCTCGCTCCGGAACCGCTCACCCTCTGCCATCGCCACCCAACCGGATCCTCTCCCGGGGGGGTGGCCAATCGGTGGCTACGCCGGATCCCGGCCCGGGAGCGCTGAACCTCGAGCCGCGGCTCCCTGGGCCTAGATTCCGATCTCGCGAAGCAGCGCGGTCGGGTACTTGACCCCGAACTCCCGCTCGAGCCGGGCTTTGATCTCGTCGCGACCGCTGCCGGAGATCGCCATCTGTGTGGCGAGCAGGCGAGCGCCGGCGGATAACCTCGGGAGAGCGCTCTCGGCGGATTCGGGGTCCGGCTCCGGCGCACTCTCAGCGGGCCGCCGGGGCGGCGCGGGGAAGGGCCTGGTCTCAGGTTCTCCCGCGGGGGGCATGGGCGGCGGGTCCCGGGGGGGCTCCGTCGGCGGCCAGAGTTCGCCCGGCTGCGATGCCGCAGCCGGCGGCAGCGATGGTTCCTGAGGCGGGATCTGGGGCGGAGGAGCCGCGGGGGGCGGCTGAGGCCGTGGCGGTGGTGGTGAAGGCGGCGAGGGAGGCACGGGGGCGGGCTCGGGCGGGACCGCCGTCGGTTGCGGCCGGGCAGGGGCCTGGGGCGCAACCGGGGGCGGAGTGGCTCCGGGCCCGGCCCAGTAGAGATATGGGTACGCCGGCGGGGCCGGAGCCGGGGCTGCCGGTGCCGGGAAGGACTCGGGGGTCCGCTGCTGGGTGACCGGCGGCGGGTGGGGGCCCGCGGCGTGCTCGACCCCCGGGACGGCATCGTAGGGCCGCTGGACCGCCTCGGCGACGCGTGCCGGTGCGGCGGGGTCGATGGCGCCCGCGGGAGTGGCGCTCGCCTCGCCGGCTTCTCCGGGGAGGTCGAGAGCCCTGCGTCCCGTCTCGTCGAGAGCCGCAACCAGCTCATCCGACTGCTGGGCGACGGCGCGGACGCGCTCGACCAGGCTGTCCGTCAGTTCCGAGACCTGTCGGATCCGCTCCTCAGTCAGCTCGTCGGCCTGCTGGCGGGTTTCATCAAGGTATTCCGCTGCCCGCAGTTCGGCCTCCTCGCGAATCCCGGCCGCCGCCTGTTCGGCCGCTTCGAGAATCGCCTCCACCCGCTCGCCGAGGATCTCCTCCACCCCATCCGCCTCGGTGGCTCCGGACCGCGGCGATGGCGCATCATCGCTTGCGGGGTCCTCGGTGGTGTCTCTTCGGCCTTTCCAGATCATCGATCTCGCCCTGCCCCAGTTCACGATCAGGCGCCCAGATCCTGCCCGGTGACCCCGTTCCTCACGCCCTCTGGCCGACCTCAAGCCTCGCCTGCACCTCTTCTCCCGCCGTGGCCGCGACGATGAAGCGCTCGTCCGGCCGGTTCATCGGCTCGGGCACGAAAACGGTGCTCAGCGTCTCGAGCATGATCAGCAGATCGAAGAGGGTCGAGCGACGCTTCAGGTAGTAGAGGTCATGGCAGAGCTTCCAGGCGCTGCCGATCTGGCTGCCCGAGTAGCCGCACCGAACCTGGGCCCAGCCGGTGATTCCCGGCTTCACGAGGTGGCGGCGGTCGTAATAGCTGAAGCGGGACTCCAGCTTCGCGACGATCGACGGCTGTTCGGGCCGAGGCCCGACCAGGCTCATCTCGCCCTTCAGCACCAGCCACAGCTGCGGCAGCTCGTCGATGTGGAGCCGGCGCAGCACCCGTCCGACGGCGCTGATGCGATCGTCTTCGCTCTGGGTCCAGAGCGGGCCTCGATGCGCTTCCCGCATCGTGCGCAGCTTGATCATCTCGATCTCGCGACCCCCTTCGCCCAGCCGCGTCTGCCGGTGCAGGATCGGGCCACGGTCACCGATCTTGATCGCCAGCGCCGCAACGAGCAACAGGGGCAGTGCGAACACCGCGGCGACAAGGCCCAGGGCGAGGTCGAAGAGGCGCTTCGAGATGGGCCAGGCGGGCTGGTAGTTCGGATGCAGGAGGTATTGGAACCAAGCGGAGGTGGTGGTGCCGAGGGGGACGTGCCCGAACAGCTCCTCGTAGAGCTGGCCGGCCTCGATCATCGAGACCGGCAGGTCGAGGCACGCGTCGGCGACGCGCTCGAACACCTCCAGGCGCGAGACCCCCCCGCCCCTGAACCCGTCCTCGGAGGGGAGCGCCGAATCGTCGGCCCCGGTGGTGGCCGAGAGGGGCCCGAGCACCAGCAACTCGAGGCCTTCGCTGAGGACCGTATTGCGGAGCAGCACCATCGAGCCGAGACAGCGAACGCCGGCCACCTCATCGGTCGGGCAAGAGCCCTCGGGATCGATGCAGCCGACCACTCGATACCCGCTGACGCCCACAGCCTCGAGTTCCGCCTCGAGGCCCCGCGCGAACTCGTGCGTCCCGATCACCGCCATGCGCACCTCCCGGTCCCGCCGCAAGGAGTGTGTGAGCCAAGCTCCGATCCCGGTCACGATCCATGCGCCCAGGACGGCCGGAACCATGTCGGCGATCTGGACGTTGCTGATCGCGTACGCGTCGGCGCCGCTGATGGCGACTGCGAGGGCCGCTCCCAGCAGCGGGGCGAGCATGTAGAGCGTCGCGGAGGCGAACGGGATCAGGTGCAGCGGGTAGTGCCGCTGGCGCAGCGCCAGCGAAGCCCCCAGCATGCAGACGAATACGAGCAGCGCCTGCCATTCCGAGTCGAGCCTCGCATGTGCAATCGCAGCCCCCGCCAGAGCGGGGGCGACGCGCAGGGCGACGAGATCGGAGATCCGATGGGCGCTGGGGCCCGTCAGATAGGGGAGCGAGCGCCGACGATCCTCACGAGCGTGATGCCGTGACCGGTCGCCCATTCTGGTCGAGCCTCGTCGGGGCTGGTCAGCTCCGCGGCTCGGATGGCGACGAGAGCCGCCGCAGCGCGAAGCCCGTGCCGGTGAGCAGCAAGGCCACGCCGACGATGATCAGCACGTCGAGACCCGTGAATGGAAGCGAGCCGAGGTTGCTGTCGAGCCCCGAGCTGGAGCCTGAAGCGGTAGCTCCAGCCGTGTCGTCAGGAATTGGCGGATTGTATTGCGCCGATGAAGGATCATCCTGTGCCGAGGCGACGGGAACCCACGCCAAGGCCACCGCCGCAATGGCGGTCGTGAGGATCCAGGTGATTCGTGTTCGCCATGAATACATTTTCGGATTCCTTTTCAGCGATTTCTCGGGCATGTGTTTGAAGTCGTCTTCCGCGATCCAAACCTTTAATCCGGAGTCGCTAGGGGTGGTTCCCCCTGTACTCCAGCCGATGATAGTTGCTCTGCAGGATTCAGCAAGCCTATGGACCTGCATGGGACTGACACATGTGGCGGCTCCGAATGCAAGATCGGCTGCGGGCGTGCGCTCAGGATCCGCCCGAGAGGCGCTGCTCGAGACGGTCGATCTCGGTGCCGTGGGGGTTCAACTCCCGCGCCTGACGGATCGCCCGGCGCGCCGCGGCGGGATCCCTGCCCTCGAGCACACGGGCCTCGAGGAAATAGAGCGTCCATTCCGTGGGCGTCCTCTCCTGCGCCCGCGAGAGCGCCGCCAGCGCCTGCTGGGGCTCGCCCGCGGACTCCGCGATCGACGCCTCGGCCAGCAGCGGGTGATCGCTCAGCGGATTCAGGTCCGCGGCCCGGCTGAGGTCGGAATACGCCTTGGGCAGGTCGGTGCGCCAGGTCTCCAGCGCCTCCCTCGTGTATCGGTCGCTGAGGAAGAACGGGACCATCGAGATCGCGGCGACCCCCACGACGGCCGCCAGTCCCACCCTCCATCCCGGCCGCGGCGGGCCGGCGGGGCGAAGCAGTGCCGGGGCACAGGCGGCACCGAGCGCGAACGAGACGGGCAGCGTGATGGCCGGGTAGTGCCAGAACCATTCGACCGAGGCATGGAACAGCCAGTAGGTGAGGGCGCTCAGGGCTGCCGCGGCGAGCGCCGCGGCCGAGGGCCCGAGCCGTCGCGCGCGAAGCACCGCCCAGACGCCCCCGACGAGAAAACCGGCGAAGAGCAGCAGCCCCGGGATCCCGAGCTCGGCGAGCATCAGCAACTCGACGCTGTGGGGGTCCTCGGGCTGTACCGCCGTGGCGTCGGACTCGCGCTCCAGCAGGTAGGTGGCGCGAAACCCTCCCCCGCCCTCGCCGACGACGGGGCTGGCCTTGAAGTCGTCGATCGCCACGCGCCAGATGTCACCCCGTCCGGTGCGCAGGTCGAGCCCGAAGCGGCTCTGCTCACCCGTCAGGTCCGGGCTGCCCTCTGAGAGGTCGTCAAGTCGATCGTTGACGAAACCGACCGGCCCGCCATCGAGGCGGGCGATCCCGACGGCGGCTACCACGACCGCCAGCGCGAGCGCGCCGAGCAGGGCCCGCTCTATCGCTCGGCGCGCACGAGGGGAAGGCAGCGGCTCCCAGCGGCAGAGGACGAGCCCCAGAGCCGCGGAGACGCCGGAGCTGATCGCCATCGCCCCGCAGGCCGAATGCAGTGGTGGGATCGAGGCGGCCGTGGCTCCGCCCTCCGCCTGGAACACATCGAGCAGCCATGGCAGAGCCAGCGCCGCGGGGACCATCGCAAGCGCCAGATACCCCAGCAACCGCAGACGGGCCGGGTGCGCCAGGAACAGGACCGCAACGGCGCCGGCCAGCGCGAACACGGCGCCGCGGCTCTGGGAGAGCACGGCGAGCTCCATCGCGAGCGTCGCGCTGCCGACCAGAACGCAGCGAGCGCGCCAATCGAGGTCCCGGGCCGCGGCCAAGACCAACATCGGCAGCATCGCGATCCCGAAGAAGGCGGCGACGGCGTTCCGATAGCCGAGCGGGTAGCGCAGGGTCGCGTCATCCTCAAGGAACTCGACCGCGTTGTCGCCGACCCAGAGGGCGATCAAGGTGGCGACGGCCACCACCGCCCCGGCCGCGGCCACGGGCACCAGCGCCAGCAGCATGCGGCGGCCGAGCAGCAGACAGATCCAGATCCCGACCGCAAACGCCGCCGCGTAGGCGACCACCCGCTGCGCATCGGAGATCGCGACCGCCGGGGTGGGGGACCAGGCGGCCGAGATGGCGGTCCAGGCGGCGAGGCCGATCAGGCTGAGCAACGCCACCAGCGCCGGGCCCGAAAGGCGCCCCGGCCAGGGGGCGAACAGCAGCATGGCGGCCAGCAGCGCCAGCAGCGCCATCGTCCCCGGCAGCACAACCACGCCGAAGTACGCCCCGCTCTCCCAGGCCCACCAGCAGATCAGGGCCGTGACGAGCGCCAGAAGCAGCAGCGCCGCCGCTGGCGGGGGCGCCTGAAGAGCCTCGGCAGGTGTCCCGCTCTCGCCTCGGCTGCGCGCCCCCTTCGACTCTGGCGTCACGGAGGAAGGCTATTCGATGAGGCCGACGAGAATATCCTCGACGGGTGGCGAGGCTCGGCGTCTATACCGACTACACCTACTCGCTGCGCGATGGGCAGCCCCATGCCGAGCGCTCGTTCGCGCTGTTCGTGGCGGCGCTTGCCGAGCGGTTCGAGCGCACCGTCCTGATCGGGCGGCTCGATCCGGCCGGCGAGGCGCGCTATCCGCTCGGCGGGGTCGAGCTGTGCCCGCTGTCCAACTACCCGAGCCTCTCCCACACGCTGCCTGCCCTGCGCGGGATGCTGGGATCGCTGCGCCCTTTCTGGCGAGCGCTGGAGGGACTCGATCTGATCTGGATCCTGGGACCGCACCCCCTCGCCTTTCCGTTCGCGCTGCTCGCGAGGTTGCGCGGTCGTGCGGTCGTGCTCGGCGTGCGCCAGGACACCGTCGAGTACGTTCGCAACCGCCACCCCGGGAGCCGCCGCAAGCAGGCCCTCGCGAAGCTGATGGACGCCGGCTTTCGCGCCCTCGGCCGTCGCTGGCCCGTGGTCGTCGTGGGTCCGGCGATCGCCGAGGCCTACCGGAGCAGCCCGAGGCTGCTCGAGATCTCGGTCTCATTGATTGCTCGTTCGCAGATCGCCGAAGCCGGTCAGAGCCGCGCCCGCGACTACTCCGGGGAGCTGCGGGCGCTCAGCGTCGGCCGCCTCGAGACGGAGAAGAACCCGCTCGCGCTAGCCGACGTGCTCGCCGACCTCAGGCGCCGGGACGAGCGCTGGCGCCTGGTGGTCTGCGGCGAAGGGGAGCTGAGGCCGGCCCTGGAGAGCCGCCTGCGGGAGTTGGGGGTGGACGCTTACGCCGAGCTGCCGGGCTACCTGGGCCATGACTCGGCTTTGGGCGACCAGTACCGCAGGGCGCACGCGCTCGTGCTCGTCTCCTGGACGGAGGGTCTCCCCCAGGTCCTCTACGAGGCTTTCGCCGCAGGTCTGCCGGTCGCCGCGACCGACGTCGGCGGGATCGCCGCCGCTGCTGGAGACGCGGTGCTGCTCGTTCCCCCCGGAGACCCCGAGGCGATGGCGGCTTCGCTGGCTCGGATCGGGGAGGACGCCGCGCTGCGCGAGAGGCTGGTGCATCGCGGGCTGGCGCTGGTCGCCGAACGCACGATCGAGTCCGAGACCGCCCGAGTCGCCGAGTTCCTCGAGGACGCGGAGCGACAGCCACCGCCCAGCACCAGATGACCGGCATGTCAGAATCCGGCAATCCTCCGGTCTCGCACCAATGTGCGCGACCATAACGAGCCAGTGTCCCGAGACCCCAACCATCGAGCCGACTGGCTCCAGCCGCCCGAAGAGGAGCTGGGGCTCAAGCGCTATGTGGAGACGATCAAGGAGCGCAAGCGGCTGGTGCTGCTCACGACGTTCCTCGCCACGGCGGCAGCAGTCGCCTACGTCCTGCTGGCACCCAAGACCTACGACGCGCAGGCGGACCTGCTGATCACCCCGGCCTCCAGCGAGACGCTGCCCGGTCTGCCGCTGATCCGAGAGTCCTCCCAGGAGACCCGCGACGTCGAGACGGCGGCGCGGCTGGTGGTCAACACGGATGTCGCTGGGCGCGCCCAGAAGCGGCTGGACTTGAGCGGCGATCCCCAGGACCTGCTCGACGATGTCACGGCGGAGCCCGTCGCCCAGAGCAACATCGTCGCCGTCACCGCGACCGCGGACTCGCCCCAGGAGGCGCAGGATCTCGCCAACGCCTTCGCGGAGGCGACCGTCGTCGAGCAGACCGAGGCGCTGCGAGAGGAGGTCACCGCCCAGATCGACGCGCTCGAGAAGCAGCTCGCATCGAGCCCCAACCCGGCGCTCAGCGACAGGGTCGCGGAGCTGCAGGCGCTGGTCAGCGGGCCCAACCCGAACTTCAGGCTCGAGACCGGGGCCGCGCTGCCTCGCGAGCAGGCGACCCCGCGACCCGCGCTGACGATCGTGGGAGGCTTCCTCGCCGGACTCGTGCTGGGGATCGTGGGGGCCTTCGCCTCCCAGGCGTTCGACCCTCGCGTACGGCGCGAGGAACAGCTGCGCCGCAGCTTCAGCCTTCCGATTCTGGCCCGAGTCCCGGAGGAGAGGTCCCGGCGGCCGGAGCCGCTCGGGCCCCGCCGTGTCTCGCCCGCGACCGCGGAGGCATTCCGCATTCTCCGCAGCTCGCTCGACAGGCCCGGTGAGCACGGCTCCGGCCGAGCGATCATGGTCACCGGCTCCTCCCCATCCGAAGGCAAGACGACAGCGGCCGCCAACCTGGCTTCCGCGCTGGCACTGGCGGGCTACAGGGTGATCCTGATCGAGGCCGACCTGCGCCGGCCGTCCCTGAGAAAGGCGCTGGAGACAGAGGAGACGAGCAGCGGGGTGGTCGAGGTGCTGATCGAGAACGCCTCGCTCGAGGATTCGCTGGTCCCGACGCCGACCTTCGGCGACAACCTCAGGGTCCTGTCGGCCGATTCCGCGGGAGGATGGATCGCAGACCTGTTCTCGATCCCGACGGCCTCCCAGATGCTCGACGATGCGCGGGCGATGGCCGACTTCGTGATCGTCGACTCGCCGCCGCTGATCGAAGTCGTGGACGCTTTCCCGCTGGCGCGAAGGTGCGACGACCTCGTCATCGTCGTCCGCCTTGGCCGGACCCGACTGGACCGGCTCTCACATCTGGCGGAGCTGCTGGCCGAGAACGACATCGTCCCGGCCGGATTCGCGGTCATCGGCACCAAGCCCCCGGGGAAGGCCGAGTACTCCTACTACCTGGAGACGCCCGACGCCGGCAGGAAGGGCAAGCGGCGCAAGCGCCTGGGCCGGAAGAAGCAGCTCGAGGCCCCCCAGCGCCCGACGCTCGACCGGCAGCAGGCGGAGGGCGCCCGCAGGAGCGCCAAGCGCCGCAGCTCCAAGCCACGGCAAGACACCGGCAAGAGTCGCTAGGGCCTCCGCCCTTGGCGCTCCGGATCGACTGGGCGAGGTGGGGATGGCCCGCCCTGTTGGGTGCGCTGGCCCTGCCGGTGGGGGTGCTGGCCGGCGTGCGGCCCGAGCTGACCCTGCTCGTCGCGCTGGGGCTTGCGTTCGTGCTGGTCGTCTTCGCCGACCTGACCACGGGGCTGGTCGCGTTCACGTTCCTCACCTTCTTCGAGCTGCTTCCGAGCGCGGACAGCGCGGCCTTCGGATTCACCAAGCTCGCCGGCCTGCTGCTCGCCCTTTCCTGGCTGGCGCGACTGGCCGTCCACCCCGACGCCAAGTCCGACCTGCTGCGCGCGCACCCGATGATCGGCGGGCTGCTGGTGCTGCTGATCGCCTGGGCGGGGGTCAGCGTGATCTGGGCCGAGAACACGGCCGGCGCGATCGAGGCCACCTATCGCCTGGGCCTGAACGCCGTGCTCTTCCTGATCGTCTACACGGCGGTGCGGGTGCCGCGCGACGCCGTGCGTGTGCTGTGGGCGTTCGTGATCGGGGCGAGCGCGGCGACGGCCTACGGAATCGTGACCGGCGACGCCGCATCGCCATACGGCGAAGCGGCGCGGCTCTCGGGGACCGCCGAGAACGCCAACGAGCTGGCCTCGACGCTGGTTGCGAGCCTCGCGCTGGCGCTCGGGCTTGCGTTCCACTCGCGCGACTCGCCCGCGCAGCGAGCGGCGGCGCTGGCGATGGCGACGATCGCGCTCTACGGCGTCCTCCTCACCGTGTCGCGCTCGGGCCTGATCGCGCTGGGCGTCGCCGCCCTCGCCGCGATCGTCCTCTCGGGGCGTTGGCGGCCGCGGGTGGCGGTGCTGGCGATCGGAGTGGCGGTGAGCGCCCTCGCCTACTTTGCGCTGTTCGCTCCCGACGCCGCCCGCGAGCGGGTCCGCGACTTCGAGGGCGGCACCGGCCGCGAGGACATCTGGCGGGTGGCGTGGCGGATGGTCGAGGACCAGCCGCTCCAGGGCGTCGGCGCCGGCAACTTCTCGGACTCCTCGATCCACTACCTGCTGGTGCCCGGCACGCTGCGCCGCTCGGACTTCATCGTCGACAGCCGGAAGAACGCCCACAACGTCTACCTGGGGACCCTGGCGGAGCTGGGGATCGTCGGTCTGGCGCTGCTGGCGGCGCTGATCGTCGCGATCATCGCCTGCGCGCTCTGGGCGATCGACGGCTTCCGCCGGGTCGGGGACATCCGCATGGAGATGCTCGCGCGGGCCCAGCTCGTCGCCGTCTTCGGCCTGCTCGCCTCGCTGTTCTTCGCCTCGGACGAGTACAAGAAGCAGCTCTGGCTGCTGCTGGCGCTGGCGCCGGCGCTGCTCGCGATCGCGCGGGCCGAGCTGGACCGGGCCCGTGAGCGCAGCGCTGACGCCGAGCCCGGCTAGCGCGCCACGGACTCCAGCACCGCCTCCATCGACCCGACCGCCCGCTCCCGCGAGTGTTGCTCGCCGAACTCGCGGGCCGCCGCCGCCAGGCGCTCCCGCAGCCGCTCGTCGTCGCGCAGCCGCCGCACAGCCGCGGCGATCGCGTTCCCGTCCTCGGGCGGGACGCAGATCGCGGCCCCGGCCCCCTCGGCCAGCTCGGCCGCCTCGCCCCTGGCGGCGACCACCAGAGGCCGCCCCACGCCCGCGTACTCGAACAGCTTCGAGGGCACGAAGCCCTCGAGCCCGGGCGTCGCCGCGAGCGGCACCAGCAGCGCGTCCGCGGCGCGCAGGATCCCCGCGGCCTGCGCGGACGGCACCGGGTCGAACAGCTCCACCGCCCCCGGCGGCAGCCCGGCCGCCAGGCGGCGCAGGCTCTCGCGGCGGGGGCCCTCGCCGACCAGGATCAGGCGAAAGCCCTCCCCCAGCTCGCGCGCGGCCTCGATCGCGCTCTCCAGCCCCTGCGCGATCCCGAGGTTGCCGGCGTAGGCCCAGGTGAAGCGCCCGGCCCGATCGCCCGCGCCCAGCGCCGCAAGCGCGCCGGGGTCGGGTGGCTCAGCGCCCGCGTCGAGGAACTCGGCCGCGGCGCCGTTTCGGATCACCGTCAGCTTCTCGTCCCCCCCGCGCTCCGCGACCACGCGCCGGAAGTGCTCGGTCGTGACGGTGATCGCGTCCGCGCTCGCGTACAGGCTCCGCTCCAAGCGCTCGACGAAGCGCAAGAGCCGCCCTGGGCCGATCTCGCCGACGACCACCGCGACGTCGGGCCAGAGGTCGCGGACGTCGAGGACCCAGGGCGCGCGGTGCCGCCGCGCCAGCGCCCGCCCGACGCTGCCGACCGAGAGCGGCGGTGAGGACGCGAGGATCGCGTCCGGCCGCCGCCGGGCCGCCCCGGCCAGGGTGGCCATCGCTGCGTAGGAGGCGTAGTTGAGCAGGCGGGCCCGCGGGGACTTCGACGGGGTGGCGCGGACCCAGACGTAGCTGACCTCGAACCCCTGCAGCGATCGCCTGCTCACAGGCCGGCCCCCGTAGCCGGGCTCGATCGCGCCGGCGGGGTGACTCGGGACCTCGCAGACGACCTCGACCTCGTGGCCGCGGGAGGCGAGCCCGGCGGCGAACGAGTGGAGCCTGTTGGCGCCCGCAGTGATCTCAGGCGGAAAGTACTGGCTTGCGATCAGGACCCTCAAAGCGCCTCGGCGAGGCTGCTCGCCACGAGCCCGACCTGCTCCTCGCTGATCGTGGGAAACAGCGGCAGCGAGATCGCCCGCTCGGCGTAGGCCTCGGTCCGCGGCAGCTCGGCAGCGACGCCGTAGGCGCTGAAGCGGTGGATCGGCGGGTAGTGGAGACTGGTCTGCACCCCCTGCTCGGCCATGCGCTCACGGACCCCGTCGCGGTCGAGGCCCCGATCGAGCACGACCGTGAACAGGTGATGGGCCGGGCGCTCGCCGAGGGCCACGTCCACGGGCATCGTCGCCGAGACGCCCTCGATCGCCGCCAGGCGCTCGCGGTAGAGCGCCGCCGCGGCCGCGCGCCGGGCGTTGTCGGCGTCGAGCCGCTCGAGCCTGACCGTGGCCAGTGCCGCGCGTGGCTCGTCCATCCGGTAGTTGAAGCCGAGGTCGACGACGTCGTAGCTGCTCGCGTGGCCGCGATGGCGATCCCAGGTGACCGAGGTCATCGCGTGCGAGCGCAGCAGCCTCGCACGCTCGGCGATCTCATCGTCGTCGCTGACCACCATGCCGCCCTCGCCGACCGGCAGGTTCTTGTTCGAGAAGAAGCTGTAGGCCCCCGCGAGCCCGAAGGTGCCGAGATGGCGGCCGTCGAGGCTGCCCCCGAGGCCGTGCGCGGCGTCCTCCAGCAGCAGCAGCCGGCGGTCCGCGGCCAGGGCCGCCAGCCCCGCGCTGTCGCCGGGATGGCCGCCGTAGGTCATGTTGAAGATCGCCCGCGTGCGCTCGCCGATCGCCGCCGCGGCCGTCTCGGCGGTGATCCAAGGTCGCTCGAGCCCTCCGATGTCCGCGAACACGGGGGTTGCGCCCGTGTAGCGGACCGCGTTCGCGGTGGCCACGAAGGTGAGCGAGGGAACGATCACCTCGTCGCCCTCCCCCAGCCCCGCCGCCGCGCAGATCAGGTGCAGCCCAGCCGTGCAGTTGGTGACGGCGATCGCGTGCGCGGCCCCGGTGTAGCCGGCGAACCGCTGCTCCAGCAGCTCGATCCGCGGTCCACTGCTGAGCCAGCCGGAGCGGTAGGTCTCGGCCACGGCCTCGACCTCGAGCTCGTCGATCGTGACGTCGACGAGCGGGACCCGCCAGTCAGGCATTCTCGAACAGCTTCGGGTCCGCCGCGATCGCGGCGGTGGCGCGCTCGTGCTCGCCGACCGTCCCGATGTCGAACCAGACGCCGGGGGCGGCGTAGGAGGCGACGGCGCGATCACCGTCGATCATCTTCTGGACCACGTCGGGGAAGTCGAAGCGGCCGTCGGGTATCAGCTCCAGCACCGATGGGTCGTAGACGTAGACGCCCATGCTGACGTCGAAGTGCATCGTCGGCTTCTCGTCGTAGGAGACCACCCGCCCCTCCTCGGAGTGGATCACCCCGAGGTCGATGCCGATGTCGCGGCGGTGGGTCGCGATCGTCAGCTCCGCGTCGTGGCCGAGGTGGTAGCGCATCAGCTGTCCGTAGTCCATCGTCGTCAGGATGTCCCCGTTCATCGCCAGGAAGGGCTCGTCGAGGTCGTCGATGTGGCGCAGCGCGCCGGCGGTGCCGAGCGGCTCGTCCTCCCACCAGTAGCGCACCCTGAGCGACTCGGGCAGCTCGACGCTCTCGAGGTAGGCCTTGATCAGCCCGCCGAGGTGCCCGACCGAGAGGTCGATGCGGGTGAAGCCGAAGCTCGCGAGCTGGCGCAGGATCAGCTCCAGGATCGGGCGCTCGGCCACCGGCACCAGGGGCTTCGGAAGCACCGTCGTGTAGGGGCGGAGCCGGGTGCCCTTGCCGCCCGCGAGGATCACTGCCCTCATCGGCCGCTCAGCTCGTAGTTGAGGTAGAGGAGCGGATCGGCCTCGACGGAGTCGAAGACGCCGCTGCGGATCGCCTCGACCAGGCGCTCGACCGAGCCGGGGACCGTGTGGCGGGGCGAGAAGCCGAGCCGCTCGGAGATCTTCTCGAAGGAGACGCGGTAGTTGCGCGCGTCGGCGCCGCCCTCGGTGAAGACGACCTCGCCCTCGCCGTCGAGCGCAGCGAGCGCGGTCTCGACCACCATGCGCTTGGTGTAGTTGCCCCCCGCGCCACCGACGTTGAAGACCTCGCCGGAGACCAGCTCGGGGGCGGACTCCAGGACGAGCGCGATCGCGGCCGAGGTGTCGGCGATGTGGCAATAGGGACGCCAGGTGTCCGCGTCGTAGACCTCCAGCGCGCGGCCGAGCGCGAGCTCGCGGGTGAACTCCGAGATCGTCAGGTCGAAGCGCATCCGGGGCGAGATCCCGTAGGCCGTGGCCACGCGAAGCACGGTCGCCTCGAAGCTCGCATGCCGCGCGCGCTCGAGCAGCTCGCCCTCCATCTGCACCTTCGTCTCGGCGTAGAGCGAGAGCGGGTGCAGCTCGTCGGTCTCGGTGGCGGGCTCGTCGGTGCGCAGGCCGTAGTTGCTGCAGGTCGAGGCGAACACGAAGCGCTCGACCCCGGCCTCGGCCGACGCGTCGATCAGGTTGCGGGCGCCGCCGACGTTGGTCTGCTCGGCCAGCTCGGGGCTGCCCTTGCAGACCGGGTCACCGACCAGCGCCGCCAGCAGCACGACCTCGCCGACGCCCTCGACCGCGGCGCGCACCTGATCGGCCGAGCGCACGTCGCCGCGCGCGAACTCGAAGCCGGGGTGCTCCGCGACCGCGGCCAACGAGCCGCCGTTGCCGTAGAGCAGGGAGTCCAGGACGCGTACGCGATGCCCGGCGGCGAGCAGGTCGCGCGTGAGCACGGAGCCGATGTAGCCGGCTCCGCCCACGACCAGGATCTGCCGCTCAAGATCTGCCGCGGACATGGGGCCAATCTAGGGACTGCGGGGGCGCTGGGCGGGAAGCGTCCTTCACTGGGCCGGGCCGCTCGGGCGGCTCAGATCACGATCAGGGCCCCGGCCTGCTCGGCCACGGGCGGCAGGCCGCCGGCAAGCGAGAGACGGGCGGCGTCCGCGAGCCGGCCCAGCCTCGTGGAGCGCACCATGCGGATCGCCGGCGAGGTCTTCAGCCAGAAGCGCCAGCGCCGGTCCGCCGGGTAGACGCCCACCCGGGGCCAGCAGAGGGGCTGCTCGGGCCCGCAGCGCATCGACGCCGCGGCGGCGTACCCGGCTTGGCCCGCGAGCCGCTGCACCCGCTCGTCCTCGTCGCCGTAGGGGAAGGCGAGCGAGCGGCGGTCGCCGCCGAGCTCCTCCCGCAGACGATCGCGCGAGCCGGCCAGCTCGGCGAGCAGCGCATCGTCTTGGAGCCTGCTCAGGCGGGGGTGCGAGCGCGTATGCGAGCCCACCTCCCAGCCGGCGTCCCGCAGGCCGCGGAGCTGGTCCCAGTCGAGGCAGCGCAGCTCCTCGCGGAAGGGCCCTTCTGACCATTCGTCGATGCCGGGCCAGCGCATCGGCCCGGGCGCGCCGACGAAATCGGTGGGGACGAAGATCGTGCCGGGCAGGTCCAGTTCGCGCATGATCGGCACCGCGTGCTCGAGCACCGACGCGTAGCCGTCGTCGAAGCTGACGACCAGCGAGCGGCGCGGCGCGGCGCCGCTGACCACCTGGGAGAAGGTCGCGCCCGTGTAGCCTCGCTCGATGAGCAACTCGAGCTGCTCGCGGAACCTCCCCGGAGAGACCGATAGCACGGAGGGCCAACGGGGGCTGACCGCGTGGTAGGAGAGGACGAGCGATGGCGACATGGGGCTACCTTCGGCTGAACCTGAGACGTTACTGAAGACCCCAGATGCAATCTAGGCGTGGGCGGCGAGCACGCGCGCGTAACGGTCGACCATCTTCTCGGCCCAGGGGCGCAGGTCGAAGCGTGCGGCGACCGCCTCGCGGGCCTCGGCGGCCTCGCGCTCGGCGCGCTCGCGCGGGCGGCCGAGCAGCTCTCGCGCCGCCGCGGCCATCGCCTCCGGCGTGCGCTCCACGACCCGGCAGCTCGCGAGGCCGTCGCAGATGTCCTGATGGCCCGGCAGGTCGGTCGCGACCACGGGCAGGCCCGAGAGGATCGCCTCGATCACCGCGAGGGGCTGGCCCTCGACGCGGCTGGAGGCGACGAACAGGTCGGCCGCCGCGTAGAGGTCACGGATATCGGCGGCGCCGTCGAGGATCCGCAGCCGAGGCCCGAGGCCGAGCGCCTCCGCGCCGCGGCGGGCGGGCTCTCCGCCCCGGACCGTGACGCCCACGTAGCTGCGCTCCGGGCCCCGGTCGAGCAGCCTGCGCAGGGTCGCCAGGAACAGGTCGCCGTCCTTCAGCCGCCAGTCCCAGGCGAGGTGCAGAAGGACCCGGTCCTCGGGGTCCAGGCCGAGCTCCGAGCGCGCCGGTGCTCGCAGCGCCGGGCCGACCAGCGGGAAGGAGTCGACCTCGATGCCGCCGCCGACGACCTCGACCCGGCCGCGCGGTGCGCCGGCCAGGATCGCGCCGCGCGCCGGATCGGGCCCGGCCGCGACGATCTCGTCCACCGAACGGCCGAGCAGGCCGTACTTGAGCAGGTTTCTCGCGGCGGCCCGCGGCCGCCACGACAGCGGGGTGTGGATGTGCCAGATCACCCCGGTCACGGGCCGCTTCCTCGCGAGCGCCAGGGCGGGCAGGTCGAAGCGGGTGAAGTGCGTGTGCAGCAGCGTCGGCTCCGAGCCGGGGCCGAAGCGCTCCCCGACCCAGTCAGTGAGCGTGCGCCGTCCCGCGTCGGGGGCCTCGAGCACGGCCGCGCCCCCCTGTGCGCGCAGATCCCTGTACCAGTCGAATGACTCGACCTCGGTCGTGAACGCCATCTCCACCCGCCACCCGCGGGCGTCCGCCGCGTCGCGCAGGGAGCGCAGCATCGGCACGAACGAGCCCTCGAAGGGCCCGTTGTAGCCGGCCAGGAGCCCGAGCCTGGGACTCACTTCAGGCGGTCGCCTCGCCCCGGGTCCAGGGCATGCGCCGGCCGAGCACCCGGTTGCGCGGCACGACCAGGCGGAAGGCCAGCTTGTGCGCGAATGAGCCGGCGCGATTGGAGCGGCGGGCCATGTAGCCGCGGAAGCGCTCGGCCGCTGCGGCCAGCTCGGGCCTCGGGCCGATCGCCTGGTTCGCCTCGAGCTGGCGGATGTGGAGCAGGTGGTATGCCGAGCTCGCCACGTTGCGCAGGGGCAGCGCCGGGTAGAGGTCGTACAGGGACCAGCGGCCCGTGTCCCAGCGCCCGATTCCGCGGGCGAGGGCGTCCAGGCCCCGCTCCCAGTCCGCGGCGGCGCTCTGGTCGCCCAGGCCGACGGCGACGTCGCGCGCGCCCCAGAGGGCGAAGATGCCTCCGTTCAGCACGTAGGAGGCGGGCTCGGTCGGGTACTCCTCGAAGAAGGGGCCGCCCTCGAGCTCGACGCGGACGCCGCCCGCCGCCGTCGGCGCCGCGAAGGGACCGAGCGCGCGCAGCGCCGCCTCGGCGTAGGCCTCCTCCCCGGTCTCGGCGTGCAGCCGCGTCAGCAGGCTGGCCCCCTGGCCCTGCGCCATCGACGAGAGCCACGGCGGGTCGAGCGGGAAGGTGTGCGGCATCGGGAAGCGGTGTACCCAGGCGCCCCCCGGCTCCTGGTCGGAGACCAGATGGTCGGCGCCCGCCCGCGCCCCGGCCAGCCAACTCTCGCCCTCGCCCCAGAGGTAGCGCTCGAAGCAGCCGAGGCCCCACTGGGTCAGTTCCACGTGCAGCAGCGTCTCCCGCGGCCCCATCCAGGCGGGGGGCCAGTCCGGGCTCTCGGCCTTGAAGCCGAAGTCGATCGGGTAGCCGCGCACGCCCTCGGGATCCATGTGCGCGCCGACCCGCGGCGAGAACACTCGCGCGCTGCTGAAGAACCCGGTGCTCTTGTGGTCGGAAGCCATGTTGCTCGGCACCCTGAGTTGCGGTCGAGGTCGGGCGCGCGGCCTAGGGTATGGCAGATGAGCGACGGCACGATCTTCGCACCGGAAGGCTCCGGGATCCGCCCGTTCGCCGACACGATCGGCTGGCTCTGGAGGGTCCCGGTCACCGATTCGCCCTCTGGCCGCTCGGTCGGGATCGGCACGATCGAGGACGGCGTCGAGCTCGAGGCCCTGGTGGCGTCCCGGCAGCTCGCGGGGGCCGCGGTGTTCGGCTCGCGGCCCGGCCCCGACCAGGGGCGCGTGCCCGGGCGCCAGCGCCTGGCCGGAACGGCGAGGTTCGGCCCCGGCCTGGCGACCCAGGGCGACTTCACCGTGCTGCACGGACCCGGTCGGGCCGTCGCCGAATCCTCCTTCGGCGCCCACGCGCTGCGCGACGGCTCCTGGCTCACGCTCGGCTTCGACCCCGTCGCTTCGTGGGGCACCCTGCAGCACTTCTGGGCGCTGCGCCCCCTGGCCGACTTCCTCGCCGAGCTGCTGCAGCGGCCGATGGCGATGCTGCCGCCGCTGGGAATGGTCCGCTACGACGACGTCCCGGGCACAGCCGAGCAGCAGCTCAAGGGGGAGACCAAGAGCGACGCCCACGTGCGCAGGCGCCTGCGTCGCATCCTCGGCGCCTACCGCCGAGCTGGGGCCGTGATCAACGTCGCGGTCGCCTGCCGGGCCCTGGACGGCGATCGCGAGGTGCCGCTCGAGAGCATCTGGCCCGGATCGCTGGAGATGCTGCGCGAGGGCATCGCCGAGGGATACGTGGAGCAGGTCTGCCACGGCTACCTCCACCTCGACCGCGACCGCAGCGGGCCCGACGAGATCGAGCCGCGCGAGTTCGCCCGCCTCGACAGGCCCGAGGCCCACCGAAGGATCGAGGCGGCGCTGGAATGGGGGACGTCGATCCTGGGCGCCAGGCCGCGCACCTTCATCGCCCCCAACTGGGGCTACAGCTCGGGCTCGCTGGAGGCGCTCGGCGAGATCGGGCTGCCGGCCTGGCTGCCGTTCCGCTTTGGGCCGCTGGTCGACGGGCCGAACGCCCGGGAGACGCTCGTCTCCACCGTCAACGGCATCCACGACCTCGACTACGCCCCTCTGGCCGCGCTCGCGGCCGCCGGCCTCCCCCCCTACGTGACCATCCACGGCGGCCTCATGGATGCCCGCTTCGACGGGCTCCGCGGCCTCCGCCACGCGGGCGCCCTGGCGCGGCTCGCCCTGCGCCGCGACCTGGTCAGGCTTCCGGGCGTGCCCGGGATCCGCTGGGTCGGGTCAGGAGAGCTGATGGAGCGGCTGCGCGCGCACGACCGCGTCGAGGTCGCGGGGGCCGAGATCCGCTCCCCGGACGGCGTCGAGGTGAGTGCGCACGGGGCCCCGGTCGCGGCGCCCTGATGGATGCGGGCGCGAACTCGAGCGCGGATCAACGCACGCCGGGGCCTAAACGGCGGCGGCGGACGAGGGCCTGGGGCCTGCTCGCCATCGCGCCGGCGGCGGTCGCCGTCGCCGCGGCGCTCGGAGCCGGCGGCGATTCTGACGAGGCCCTGCCCGACTCCTCGCAGCGCCTGCTCGCCTCCGACACCGCCGGCATGGCCGACCCCTTGCCTTTCTGGGGAGCGCTCGACTGCGCCGAGCGCTCTCGCCACCGCCGCATCGCCACGGGAGGCGACCCCGCCCCGGCGGGAGACGGATCGCCGCAGGGCGATGCGGCCTTCCGGCGGCTGACGGCGGTCGACGGTGACGACCTCTGGGGCGAGCGCTGCGAGCTGGGCCTGAACAACGCCGGGGGGCCGGTCAGCTTCTACCGCGAGGGCGAGCGCCTCGTGACCTACGCCAGCTTCCGGCTGCCCCACGACTTCCCGCTGGGGGCGAAGAACTGGCAGGGGGTGCTGCAGATGAAGCAGGCCCAGCCGGCCGACAACGGCGGCGGCACCCCGGTGATCTCGCTCGGGGCCTATCAGGGCCAGTGGCTGCTGTTCGCGAGCGACCCCGGCCCGACGATCGTGGACCGCGTGGTCTGGCGGGCGCCGGCCGAGAAGGGGGCCTGGACGCGCTTCCGGATCGAGGCGCTCTACTCACAGGACCCCGGGCAGGGCTGGGTCGAGGTCCGGGTCGATCTCGACGGCGACGGTGACAGCGACGACGAGGGCGAGGGCGGGCCGCGGATCGCGGTGGCCACGCTCAAGCGCGAGACGGCCGGGGACCCGGGCGACGGCCTCGAGCGGGGCGACCCGGTCCCCTCCCACCTGCGCGTCGGGATCTACCACGACGAGCGCATCGCCTGCCCGGCGCCGGCGGGCTGCTCGGTCGACGTCGACAACGTGCAGGTGCTGCGGCCGTGAGCGGCGGCGGCCCCCACCCCGCCGCGCCGGGATCAGGGCCCCCGCCCGCGGGCCCCGAGGACCCGGCCGACAGCATCGAGCGCAACGCCGCCTTCGGCCTCGCCGTGAAGCTCGCCGGGGCGCTGTTCACGGGCGCGCTCACGATCTTCCTCGTGCGCGAGTTGGAGCCCGACGGCTACGGGGTGTTCGCGCTCGCGACCAGCATCGGCTCGCTGGTGGTGCTGTTCTCGGACTTCGGCATCTCCCAGTCCGCGGCGCGCTACATCGCCGAGCGACGAGGCCGCCACCAGGAGGTCGGCAACGTGCTCGGCGACGCTCTCAGCCTCAAGCTCGCCGCCTCGCTGCTCGTATCGGCGCTGCTCGCGCTGCTCGCGGTTCCGATCGCGGACGCCTACGACAACCCGGACCTCGTCTGGCCGCTTCGACTGGTCTCCCTCGCGGTGCTCGCCCAAAGCGTGATGGCGCTGTTCGCCGGCTCCTTCAATGCGCTGGGGCGAAACTCGCTGCACTTCAGACTGGCCCTCTCGGAGAGCGCGGTCGAGGTCGGTGCCAGCGTCGCCCTCGTCCTGCTCGGGGCGGGGGTCACCGGCGCAGTCGGCGGACGCGCGATCGGCTATGCGTTCGGCGCCCTGCTCGGCGTCGTCCTGGTGGCGCGCCTGATCAGGCCCGGCAGGATGCACGTCGGGCTCCGGGCGCGCTGGGGCTACCGCCCGATCGCCGCATATGCCGGCGCGTTGCTGATCGTCGAGGGCGCCTTTGCGCTCTACACCGAGATCGACACACTGATGATCGGCGCGATCCTCGGCACCACAGCCGCCGGCCTCTTCGCGGCGCCACTGCAGCTTCTGATCTTCACCCAGTATCCGGCGCTGGCGCTGGCGGCCGGGATCGCGCCGCGGCTCGCGCGTCACCCGGATCACCCGCCCAACGCCGATGCTCTCCAGGGCGGGCTGCGGCTGCTGATCCTGATCCAGTTCGCGCTCGTCGTGCCGATCGTCGTCTGGGCCGAGCCGCTCGTCGACCTCGTCTTCGGCGCCGACTACGGAGCCTCGGTCGAGCCGCTCCGCTTCCTCGCGCCCTACGTGCTGATCGGCGGCATCACCCCGCTGCTGGCCCTGAGCGTCAACTATCTCGGCGAGGCCCGGCGCCGGATACCCCTCGCGATCGCGACCGTCCTCATCAACGCGGCGCTCGACCTCTGGCTGATCAACGAGCTCGGGATCAAGGGGGCCTCGATAGCCACGAGCATCGCGGTCGCGTTCTACGCGTTCGGCCACCTCATGATCTGCGTACGGGTGCTCGATCTGCGGCTGGCGCCGCTGGCACTGAGCTCCACCCGCTCCGCCCTCGCGGCGACCGCGATGGGAGCCGTCCTGTTCGCCTTCGGGACGGGCACGCTCAGTGTGCTCGAGATGATCGCCGGCGGCCTACTTGCCCTGACGGCCTACGCGCTGGTCTTGGTCACGACTCGGGAGTTGACCGGCGAGGACGCCCGTCAGCTGCGCGAGCGCGCGGCAGCCGCGCTCGGCCGCGGGAGCGGAACCTGATCGGGGCCCCTGGCTAGACGGCTAGGGAGGGCTGACGCCGCCGGAGTCGGTGGTCGTGGGCTCCGTCTCGGTGGTCGTCGTCGGAGCGACCGTCTGCGTCTGGGTCGCGGTGGTCGCCCCGCCCCCCTCGTCATCGTCGCCGGCGACGATCGCCAGCGCCACGCCCAGCCCGATCACGAGCGCGAGCAGCAACCCGATCATCCATCTTGCGTTCGTCGACATCGGCGGCGATGCTAATCGGGGCGGCGGCGGATTCCCGCCGGCAACGGCGGATCCCCTCTCTAGGCTTGGCACCGATGTGCGGGATCGCCGGTCAGGTTCGCAGCGATGGCCGCCCGGCCGAGCCGGCGCTGCTGGCCCGCATGTGCGCGGCGCTCGAGCATCGCGGTCCCGACTCGCGCGGGATCCACGCCGAGGGCGGCGCGGGGATCGCGATCCAGCGCCTGGCCGTGATCGACCTCGAGACCGGGGATCAGCCCGTCTTCAACGAGGACCGCAGCGTCTCGGTCGTGCTCAACGGCGAGATCTACAACTACCGCGAGCTGCGCGCTCGGCTCGAGGCGCGCGGGCACCGCTTCGCGACCAACGGTGACACCGAGCCGATCGCCCACCTCTACGAGGAGCACGGGCCCGAGCTCGCGCGCGAGCTGCACGGCATGTTCGCTTTCGCGCTCTGGGACTCGAGGCGCCGCCGACTGGTCGTCTCACGCGACCGCATCGGCAAGAAGCCGCTCTTCTACTCGAAGCGGGACGGCGCGCTGAGCTTCGCCTCCGAGATCCGGGCCCTGATGCAGGACCCTGAGATTTCACGCGACCTCGACGCCGGGGCGCTCGATTCCTACCTCAGCTACGAGTACGTCCCGGCTCCGATGGCGGCCTTCGCAGCGGTGCGCAAGCTGCGCCCCGGCTCGACACTGGTCTGGGAGGACGGCAGGGTCACGATCGAGCGCTACTGGCGGCTCGGCTACGCCGACAAGCTCGCCTCGCCGGACCCCAGCGAGGTGCATGAGCGCATCCGCGAGCTGATCCGCGCAGCGGTCAGGCGGCGAATGATCGCCGACGTCCCGCTCGGGGTCTTCCTCTCGGGGGGCATCGACTCCTCGGTCGTGGTCGCTGCGATGGCCGAGGCCTCGAGCGAGCCCGTGAAGACGTTCTCGATCGGATTTCGCGAGGAGCGCTTCAGCGAGCTGCCGAACGCGCGATTGATCGCCGACCGCTTCGGCACGGACCACCACGAGCTCGTGGTCGAGCCGGACGCCGTCTCGCTGATCCCCAGGATCGTGCGGCACTACGGCGAGCCCTTCGCCGACTCCTCGTCGGTCCCGAGCTTCCAGGTCTCCGAGCTGACCAGGCGGGAGGTCACCGTCGCCCTCAACGGGGACGGGGGCGACGAGAGCTTCGCCGGCTACGAGCGCTACGTCGCAGGGCTGCGAACCGAGCGCCTTGCCCGGCGGCTGCCCGGCCCGATGCGAGCGGCGATCGCCGCGGCCGGCCGCCGTCGCCGCCTGCGCGGGGATCCCCTGCGCACAGTCAACCGCGCGACGCGGCTGGCGCGGCTACTGGGAATGGCGCCGCCCGAGCGCTATCGGCTGACGATGGCGACGCTCGACGACGCCGGGCGCGATGCGCTCTACAGCG
>Ga0194128_10001393_pt1 | contig 42009 bp, 42 predicted proteins | sample TA2KigCa65mmetaG_FD_148650 | JGI IMG/M metagenome (GOLD analysis project Ga0194128, IMG submission 148650) | Freshwater microbial communities from Lake Tanganyika, Tanzania - TA2015037 Kigoma Deep Cast 65m | ecosystem: Environmental > Aquatic > Freshwater > Lake | place: Tanzania: Lake...
GGCGGGCAGGGCGAGCGCCCGGCGCCGCCGGAGCCGCCCAGCGAGGCCGAGCGCGCCGAGATGGAGAAGGCGCTCGAGGCCTGCGAGGACAAGCTCCCCGAGGGCGCCCGCGGCATCGGCCCGCATCCCTGCGGGCCCCCGCCCTGGGCCTCCGGCGAGGGGGCGGCGATCAACCGGGACGCCTGAGCGTCCCCCCACGACGAGCGGGGCCCGCGTGCGTGCGGGCCCCGTTCGCGCTCAGGCGTAGAGCCCGACCGACTCCATCGCCTCGGAGATGTCCGAGTAGACGGTCAGCCGGGCGACCTTCTTGTCGCGCTGCTCGAGCACGTGGGCGAGCGGCACGTCGAGCTCGACGCCACCCTCCTCCCCTTTGATGTGCAGGCGGCCCAGCACCACCCAGCGGTCGCTGCCGGCCATGCGGATGCCGACGGGCAGGAAGCGCTCCTGCTCGAACAGCTTCTCCATCTCGCGGCGCCAGTTGATGAAGCCGCGCGCTCCCTTGTAGCTCTTCCCGTCCAGGAAGATCGCCTTCACCTGTACCTGGAACTCGGGATGCAGGATGGCGGCCACGGCGTCGGCGTCGCCGCTGTCGAACTCGTCGTAGACGCGGCGGATCGCCTCCAGCGAGGTCCCCGTGTCGGCCTCCTCCATGGCGGCGTTGAACTGGCGCTCCAGCGCCTCCACATCCTGCTTTTCGTACATCGTCTCCTTTGCTCTCTTCCCCGGTTCCCCGTATCCTCTCGCTAATGCCCGGCGACCGCGGTGCCGATCATCCTCCAGAACGGCCGACGTCCGTGTTCCGGCAAACGGGGAAGCTATAGCGGAGCCACCGAGGGACGAATCCTGAGCGACCAACGGGTACGCCTCGCCACGGTGCCGCTCGGCATCTGGCTGACCGCATTCGTGGCGATCGGAGCCGGCGTCTACGGCCTCGCCACCTGGGATCAGCCCAACAGGGGCTGGATCCTGGCCATCGCCGTCGCCGCCCTCGTCAGCGCCCCGATGATTCGGCTGCTGCCGTGGGAGCGGATCGTGGAGAGCCGGCGCCGCGAGCTGGTCTTCGTCTCCTGGTCGCTGGCCGACATCGCCTTCATCGGCGCCGCGGCGGCTCTCGACTGCGGCTCCAAGAGTCCATTCTCGCTCTTGCTGGTGCTGCCGCTGCTGTTCGCGGCCCTCTCCTTTCCTCTGCGCGAGACGGTCCTCGTCGCCGCCTCGACCCTGGTCGTGTTCGGCTGGCTTGCGTTCGGCGTCGGCGGCGGCATCCCTTACAGCGGCCTGGGGGCGTTCGCGATGCTCTGCATCACGCTGATCAGCTTCTGGGGGTCGAAGACCCAGTCCGACCGCCGCCGCGAGCTGGCGCGGATCGCCGAAGCGCTGCGCGCGAGCGAGTCGACCAGCCGGGTCCAGGCCCAGCAACAGCGCGAGGTCGCGAGCTTCGGCCAGCTGGCCCTGGGCGGGGCTGACACCGACGCCCTCCAGGCCGAGGCCGTGCGCCTGGTCTCGCGCACCCTGTCCGTGGAGATCGCGGGGGTGCTGAAGCTGATGCCGGAGCGCGGGGGGCTGCTGATCTCGGCCGCGGTCGGGCTGCCGCCCGAGGCGGTCGGCAAAGCGACGCTGCCGGGCGACAGCGGCTCGCAATCCGGCTACACGCTGGCGACCGGCTCGCCCACGATCGTCGTCGACTGGGAAACGGAGGACCGCTTCGAGCGCACCCCGTTCCTGACCGAGCTGGGGCTGCCGACCCGCAGCGGGGCGATGATGCCGATCAAGGGGAAAGGGGGCCCGTACGGCGTCTTCGTGGTGCAGTCCCTGAATCTGCGCGAGTTCACCGCCGAGGACGTCAGCTTCCTGCAGGCGATCGCCAACATTCTCGCCAACGCGATCGAGCGGCGCGTCGTCGAGGAGCGCAACCGCCACGAGGCCCTGCAGGACCCGCTGACGGCGCTGCCCAACCGCAGCCTCTTCCTCGATCGTCTCGGGCACGCGCTGGCCCAGGCGCGCCGGCGCCGGGCCTCCGTCGCCGTCCTCTTCCTCGACCTCGACCAGTTCAAGCTCGTCAACGACAGCCTCGGACACGCCGCGGGCGACGAGCTGCTGGCGGCCGTGGCGCCGCGGATCGAGCAGGCCGTCCGCCCCAGCGACACCGTGGCGCGCTTCGGAGGCGACGAGTTCGCCGTGCTCGCCGAGGACATCGCCAGCGAGCACGACGCGATCCGCGTCGCCGAGCGCATCGCCGCCGGGCTTTGCCAGCCGTTCGTGCTGCGCCGGCGGCAGCACTTCGTCAGCGCCAGCATCGGCATCTCGATCGGCGCCGGCGGCGAGACCCCCGGGGCGCTGATGCGCGACGCCGACGCCGCCCTCTACCAGGCCAAGGAGCGCGGGCGCGGAGGCTACGAGATCTTCGACGAGGCGATGCGCTCGCGCGTGATCGACCAGATGCAGACCGAGAACGACCTGCGCAAGGCGCTGCAGCGCGGCGAGCTGGAGCTCCACTACCAGCCGATCGTCTCGCTCGGCGACGGCTCGGTGACGATGCTGGAGGCGCTGCTGCGCTGGCGCCACCCGGTGCGCGGCCTGATAGGCCCCGCGGCGTTCATCTCCCTTGCCGAGGAGTCGAGCCTGATCCTGCCGATCGGGCGCTGGGTGCTGGAGCAGGCCTGCCGCGAGGCCGCGGCCTGGCAACAGGCCAACCCCGACAGCGCTCCGGTCGGGATCGCCGTCAACCTCTCGGCTCGTGAGCTTGCCGATCCCCAGCTGCTGCGCTCGATCGAGTCCGCGATCGAGCTCAGCGGCATCGACCCCTTCACCCTGCGCCTGGAGCTGACCGAGACGACGCTGTTCGAGGATTCCGACGACACGCTTCGAAGGCTGCCCGCGCTGCGGAACCTGGGCGTGCGCCTCGTCTTGGACGACTTCGGCACCGGCTTCTCCTCGCTCGGCTACCTGCGCAGGCTGCCGCTCTCGGGCTTCAAGCTCGACCGCGCCTTCGTCGAGGACCTTGCGCCCGGCTCCAGCGACGCCGCGATCGTGAGGGCCGTGACCGAGATGGCCGGCGCGCTGGGGCTCGACGTCTGCGCCGAGGGGATCGAGGCCCCCGACCAGCTCGAGGCGGTCCGGGAGCTCGGCTGCAGCCATGCCCAGGGCTTCCACTTCAGCCGACCGGTGCCCCCGGCCGGTATACCGGGCCTTCTGGGCGGGGTGATGACGGCCGATTGATGCTCTGACCGGCAGTCAACCGGGCGCAAGAGCCAGGCCGAGCGGGAGAGATGGGGGCGCGAGGATGAGCAAGCGGATGCGTTGCAACGGAGTGCGGGCCCTCGCCGGGCGCCACCCCCGTGAGCGAGCGCGTGGTCGTGGACGGGAAGATCGTCACCGCCGCGGGCGTCTCCTCCGGACTCGACATGGCGCTGACGCTGGCGGCGCGGATCGCCGGCCCCGAGGTGGCGCAGGCGATCCAGCTCGGGATCGAATACGACCCCGATCCGCCGTTCGACGCCGGCAGCCCGGAGAAGGCCCCGGACCAGATCGTGGAGCTCGTGCGGGCGTTCGAGAAGCGATCGGCGGCCGAAATCGGATATGCTTCATCCGATGGGGCGGAGAAGCGGCATGCGGACGGTGGCCGTGCTTGCGGCGATCGCGGCGGTGCTCGTCGTTCCCACGGCCGCCGCGGCGAAGAATGGCAAAGTGCGGGCGCAGACCCTGAACCTGTACCTCGGCTCCGACCTGACCAAGGCCGTGCTGGCCCCCGACATCCCCACGCTCAGGGTCGAGGCGGGGAACATCTACGAGAACATCGTCGCGTCGGATCCGCGGGCCCGGCTGAAGATCCAGGCGAAGCTGATCAAGAAGCGGCGGCCGCAGATCATCGGCTTGCAGGAGGTGGAGACCCTGTATCGCGGCACGCTCGACGATCCCGCCCCCGCCGACGAGGTCGTGTTCGACTTTGAGCAGATCCTGAAGAAGCAGCTGAAGAAGCGGAACCTGCCCTACCGGACCGTGGTGCGGGTGCAGAACACCGACGTCGAGGTGCCCACCGACCTCGGGTTCGACGTGCGGCTCGTCGACCACGACATCCTGCTGGTGCGCAAGCATCGCGGGATCAATGCCGGCGGGGCCCAAGCCGTCAACTTCGCCGCGGCCCTGAACGTGCCGCTGGCGGGCGGCGCGCTCGGCAGCCTCAAGGTTCTGCGCGGCTACGTGGAGGCGAACGTGAAGGTGCACGGGACCAAGCTGCACGTCGTCAACACGCACCTGGAGGCGTTCCTGTCCACGCCGCGCGACGCGCAGGCGGACGAGCTGGTGGCGCCCGACGGGCCGCTGGACTCCAAGCAGCCGGTGCTGCTGCTCGGCGACCTCAACTCGGCGCCCGACGGAACCTCCCAGGGCGACTCCAAGTACGCCTACGACACGATCATCGCGAACGGGTTCCAGGACCTCGGGGGGACCGGTTTGACCTGCTGCTTCAGCCCCGATCTGCTCGGCGGACAGCTGACGACCCAGATCGACCACGTGCTGGTGAAGCCCGGGGCGACCCTGAAGAGCGCCAAGCGCACCGGGGCGGTGAACTCGCCGCTGACGTCGGCCGGCCAGTACCCGTCCGACCACACGGGCGTCGTCAGCCAGATGAACTTCCGCTAGGCGGGGGCTCAGGCCGCGGGGACCGGGTCAGCCTGTTCGCGCCGGCATAGATCCCTTCCTCCATCCGGGATCGTTCTCTATACCCCCCCTGGGTATATACTAGAGTCCGCGCCGTGGCCGAGACAGAGCAGATCCAGATCCCGATCGAGGGCATGACATGCGCTTCCTGCGCGAGCCGGGTCGAGCGCAAGCTCACCGAGCTCGAGGGCGTCGTTGAGTGCTCGGTCAACTTCGCGACCGAACGGGCCGCGGTCAGCTTCGACCCCGGCGAGGTCGGGGACGAGGAGCTGGCCGGCGCGGTCGAGGCCGCCGGCTACACGGCCCGCATCCCGTCCCGCGAAGCAGGGGAGCACGGCGGGGGCGAGCACGATCACGGTGCTGAGGACCTCGAGTCGCTGCGCCGCCGCGTCGTCCTCGCCGCGGTGCTCTCGGTCCCGATCCTGCTGATGTCCATGATCCCCCCGCTGCAGTTCGACTACTGGCAGTGGGTGAGCCTCGTCCTGGCGACGCCGGTCGTGCTCTGGTGCGGCCTGCCCTTCCACCGGGTCGCCTGGCAGAACCTGAAGCACGGGGCGCTGTCGATGGACTCGCTGATCTCGCTGGGGACGCTGGCGGCGTGGGCCTGGTCGCTGGTCGCGCTCGTCTTCCTGGGCGCCGGCGATATCGGGATGACGATGGAGTTCCGCCTGATTCCCGAGGAGGGCGGCGGCACCGAGATCTACTTCGAGGTCGCCGCGATCGTCACCACCTTCATCCTCGCCGGGCGCTACTTCGAGGGACGGGCCAAGCGCCGCGCGGGCTCGGCGCTGCGCGCCCTGCTGGAGCTCGGGGCCAAGGACGTCGCCGTGCTCGAGGACGGCGTCGAGCGCCGGATCCCGATCGCGGAGCTGTCCGTCGGCCGGCGCTTCATCGTCCGCCCGGGCGAGAGGGTCGCCACCGACGGCGTCGTCGTCGAGGGGCGCTCGGCGATGGACGAGTCGCTGCTCACCGGCGAGTCCGTGCCCGTCGAGGTGGGGCCGGGCGACGCCGTCACCGGCGCCACCGTCAACGCCGGCGGACGCCTGGTGGTCGAGGCGCGGCGGGTCGGATCCGACACCGCGCTGGCCCAGATCGGGCGGCTGGTGACCGAGGCGCAGACCGGCAAGGCCCCGGTGCAGCGCCTCGCCGACCGCATCTCGGCGATCTTCGTCCCGATCGTGATCCTGATCTCGCTGGCGACGCTCGCCTTCTGGCTGCTCGAGGGGGCCGGCAGCGACTACGCGATCACCGCCGCGGTCGCGGTGCTGATCATCGCCTGCCCCTGCGCGCTCGGCCTCGCCACCCCCACGGCCCTGCTGGTCGGCACCGGCCGCGGCGCCCAGCTCGGGCTGCTGATCAAGGGGCCCGAGGTGCTCGAGTCCACCCGCCGCGTTGACACGATCGTGCTCGACAAGACCGGCACGGTCACGACCGGGACGATGACGCTGCAGGACAGCTTCGTCGCCTCCGGCGAGTCCCCCGGGCAGGCGCTGCGCCTGGCCGGGGCGCTCGAGGACGCCTCCGAGCACCCGATCGCCCGCGCGATCGCCGGGGCCGCACGCGGCGGCGGCTCCTCCCTGCCCGCCGCCGAGGGCTTCCGCAACCTCGAGGGCCTGGGGGTCGAGGGCGGCGTCGAGGGCCGCGAGCTCGTGGTCGGCCGGGTCGGCCTGATGGCCGAGCGGGGGATGGAGCTTCCGCCCGAGCTGGCCCGCGCGCGCGAGGGAGCCGAGGCCGCGGGCGGGACCGTCCTCGCGGCCGGCTGGCAGGGCCGTGTGCGCGCCCTGTTCGCCGTCGCCGACGCGGTCAAGCCGACCTCGCCCGAGGCGGTGCGCCGCCTGCGCGAGCTCGGCCTGCGCCCCGTTCTGCTGACCGGCGACAACCGCGCCACCGCCGAGGCCATTGCGGAGGCGGTCGGGATCGACGAGGTGATCGCCGAGGTGCTGCCGGCCGAGAAGACCGAGGTCGTGGAGCGGCTGCAGTCCGAGGGCCGGGTGGTGGCGATGGTCGGGGACGGCGTCAACGACGCCCCCGCCCTGGCCCAGGCCGACCTGGGCCTCGCGATCGGGACCGGCACCGACGTCGCGATCGAGGCCTCGGACCTGACCCTGGTCTCGGGCGACCTGCGGGCCGCCGCCGACGCGATCCGGCTCTCGCGCCGCACCCTGGGCACGATCCGGGGCAACCTCTTCTGGGCCTTCGCCTACAACGTCGCCGCGATCCCGCTCGCGGCTGCGGGCTTCCTCAACCCGGTGCTGGCCGGGGCGGCGATGGCGCTGTCCAGCATCTTCGTGGTCACCAACTCGCTGCGGCTGCGTCGCTTCGACACCGAGCGCGACCCGACCCCGGCCCCAGAGGCCTGAGAGAGGAGAGCGGATGGCAACCGAGACGAGCGCGGAGCCGGCCGAGCGCGGCTACTCCGCCGACAAGGAGGCGGTGCTGAAGCGCCTGCGCCGGATCGAGGGGCAGGTGCGGGGCGTGCAGCGTATGGTCGAGGAGGACCGCTACTGCATCGACGTCGTCACCCAGATCACGGCGATCGACGCCGCCCTCGACAAGGTCGCGCTCGAGCTGCTCGCCGAGCACACCCAGCACTGCGTGATCGGCGGCGATGCGGCGAAGCAGGAGGAGCGCACCGAGGAGCTGATGGGGGCGGTGCGCCGGCTTCTGCGGCACGGTTGACGGCTTCGCCATCAGTCGGGTCGTGGCGGCCGCCGGTATCAGTCGCGGCTGCAAGCAGCCGCTCCAGATAGGGCGGCTGACGACCCCCCGGGTTAGAAGCCCGAGGGATGCCGGGGCACGAACCCCGATGTCTCGCGCATCACGGTCGACCAGCGGGGTCCGTTGCCGCCGCCCGTGCCACCGGTGTCGAAGCGCAGGCCGGCGACGACCATGTAGGCGTGGCCGAAGTTGGCATAGACGCTGATCCAGTTGCCGGCGCCCGGTGAGCCCCAGGCGGTGAGGCCGCCCGAGTCGAGCGGGCTCGAGAGCAGGCCGCCGCCGTGCAGGGCGTAGCTGACGGCGCCCGAGCAGTCATAGCCCGAGTCCTCGAAGGACCCGTGCCCGCCGCCCCAGATGTAGGGCGTGTCGGAGATCTCGTTCGCGGCCTGGATCACGGCATTGACCACGAGCGGAGCGTTGGGCGGGGCGACCGCGGTCTGGCCGACCAGGCTGGCGCGCTCGCCGGGGCCGGGAATCGAGGTCCCGAGCTCCTCCTCGAGGTCGGACTCACGTGCCTGCAGCGCCTCCAGCGAGGCCTGGCGCTCGCTGCGGGCGGCGACCAGGCGGGAGTGCTCGGCCTCGAGCGAGGCCTCGGCCTCGGCCAGCTTCGAGCGCCGTGCGGCGATCTCGTCGCGGGCCACCTTGATCCGCTCCTGCACCTGGCCGAGGCGCTCGACTGACGCCTGGATCTCGACCCGGAGTCCGCTGACTCGCTCGACCACGGCCTCGTCGTAGTCCTGCATCCGCTCCAGGTAGGTGGCCTCGGCGAGCAGGTCGTCGAAGCTGGCGGACTCGAGCACGATGCTGAGGGTGTCGATGCTGCCGTTCTTGTAGATGCCGACGAGCAGCTCCTCCAGAGCGGCGATCGCACGGTGCAGGCGCTCGCGGATCCTCGCCAGGTGTGCCTTCTCGGCGTTGAGCTCGCGATTCGCCCGCTCCAGGTCGGCCTGGCGCTGGTCGAGCTCCGCCTGCACTGCGGAGACCTCGCGCCGCAGGGTCGACTCGCGCGCGATCAGGTCGTTGATCTCGGCGTTCTGAGCGTCGATCGAGGCCTGCAGGCCCCCCTGCTGGTCGATGTTCGACTCGAGCTCGTCGAGCTTGCCCTCGAGCTCGTCGGTCGCGTCCTGCGCGATCGCGCTCGCGGCGGCGAACGCGCTCAGGGCGAGCAGGACCAGGATGGGCAGGGCGAGCCGGCGCACGAGGGGCCAGGCTACACAGTCGTCCCTAAATGTCAGCGACCCTTAACACTTTCTGCAAGCCGTCTTGCGGAGGCAGGAGGCCGGGCGCCGATGGCGTGCGGAGGGCTCTCTCGTGCCCGCCCGGGGGCGGCGCTACGATCGCCGTAATGGAAGAGCGCTTCTGCGATGCGGGACGCGGGATCAGCCTCTGCTACGACGACTTCGGCGACCCCTCCGACCCGACGATGCTGCTGGTGATGGGCCTGGCGACCCAGATGATCGCCTGGCACGAGGACCTCTGCGAGCAATTGGCGGACCGCGGTTTCCACGTCGTCCGCTTCGACAACCGCGACATCGGGCGCTCCACCCACATGGGCTTCAGGCCTCCCTCGATGGTTCAGTTGCTGCGGCGCAAGGTCGTCCCCCAGCAGTACACGCTCTCTGACATGGCCGAGGACGCGGCCGGGCTGCTGCGCGAGCTCGACCTCGCCCCCGCCCACGTGGTCGGCGCTTCGATGGGCGGCATGATCGGCCAGATGCTGGCGGCGGAGCACCCCGAGCTGGTGCGCTCGCTCGTCTCGATCATGTCCACGACAGGAAACCGCTGGAAGGGCCAGCCGGCGCCGAGCGTCTACCGCTACCTGCTGAAGCCGCCGCCCGTCGACCGGGCCGGCTTCGTCCGCCGCGCGACCGAGGTCTTCGGGGTGGTCGGCTCGACCGGCTTCGAGAACAACTCCGAGCACATTCGCGAGTACGCCGAGCGCAGCTTCGACCGCGGCCACAGCGTCGCCGGCGGCGCCCGTCAGCTCGGAGCGATCGTCGCCTCGGGGGACCGCACCGACAGTCTGCGCCAGATCGAGGCCCCGACGCTCGTGATCCACGGCACCGTGGACCGGCTCGTGCGCCCATCGGGAGGCAGGGCGACCGCCGAGGCGATCCCCGGCGCGCGCCTGCTGATGATCGAGGGCATGGGCCATGACCTCCCCCGCGGCGCCTGGCCGCAGCTGGTTGACGCGATCGCCGAGCACGCCCACGCGGCCGATTCCGCGCGAGCCGGCGTCGCCGCCTGAGCGCCCCGCCGGTCCCGGCTAGGAAGCCGGGGCGCCGAACGCCTCGGCGACGGCGGCGAGCTGCGCGGGCGAGCCGAGCAGCGCCCTCTGCAGCTCCTCCTCCAGCGCCAGACCCGGGGCTGCGTCCGCGCGCGAGGCCTCGTTCAGCAGCCGCTTCGCCGAGCGGATCGCCTCCGGGGACCTGGCGGCGATCTGCGCCGCCAGCTCCATCGCCTCCGCTCGCGGGTCATCGCTGACCCTGGTGACCAGGCCCAGCGCCAGCGCCTCCTCGGCCTCGAGCACGCGGCCGGTGTAGGTGAGCTCGCGGGCGACGTCGTCGCGGACCAGGCCGGGAAGGGTCTGGCTCAGGCCCATGTCCGGAATCAGGCCGTAGCGGACCTCCATCACCGACATCCGCGTCCCCGGCGCCGCGATGCGGACGTCGGCCGCGAGCGCCAGCTGCAGGCCGCCGCCGAGCGCGTTGCCGTGCAGGGCGGCGATCACCGGCACCGGCAGCGAGCGCCAGCCGTGGGCGGAGCGCTGGGCGAAGTTCTCGGGCTCGCCGTCGCGGCGGGCGAAGCCGGCCTCGCCGTCACCGCCCTCGGTCATGAACGCCTTGAAGTCGAGCCCCGCGCAGAAGCTGGGGCCTTCCCCGGAGAGGACCGCGACGCGCGCCTCATCGTCGGCCCCGACCTCGTCGATCGCGGCGTTCAGCGCCCCGAACATCGCCCAGTCGAGCCCGTTGTGCTTGCCGGCGCGGGTCAGGCGGACGTCGGCGACGCCGTCGGAGACCTCGACGCTGACGCGCTCCGGGTCGGGCGAGGGCACTACCTCTTCTTGCCCCGGCCCTTGCCCTTGCCGGCTGAGAACGCCTCGCGCAGGAAGTCGTCAACCGTCTTGTAGAAGCGGTTCGACTTCGGCGCCGCGATCAGCGGGTCGAAGTGGGAGTTGATCGGGTCGGCGTTGACGAGGGTGGACTCCTTGCGGGTGGTCCTCGAGCGCGCGATCAGGTTGCGCGCCCCCTGCAGCACGCGTCCGTCCGTCAGATCAGTCTGGATCGCGTACAGCGGGTCGTCGATCTTGTCGGTGTGCAGCAGGCGCAAGCCGAGGAAGTTGGCCGCGGAGGTCGGCTTCATCGCGCTCGCCGCGTTGGTGTCGATCGAGAGCCGTATGGGGAAGAACCACTCGACCCCGTTGGCGGGCTCCTGGCCGAACGTGCGAGCCACGCGAGCGATCGGCGTGACGCCGTCGTCAACCCACGACCTCGGGTCTCCGGAGGCAGCGAGCCAGCCACCGTTGACCTGGATCAGAGCCAGGCTCGCCGGCGAGGTGTCGCGGTCGAAGGCGAAGCCGAGCAGGCCCTCGTTTGTGACCGAAAACTGCGGGTTGAACTGCGCCGGCAGCAGCGGGGACCCCTGCAGCGTGGTCGCCGGCGCGTCCGGCGCCAGCCGGGCGTAGATGCCGCCGACCTCCGCGAAGAGCCCGGTCGCTTCCGGCACGCCGAGGTCGAGCAGATCGGCAAACGGGGTGGAGGCGTTCAGTTGGGTGATCTGGTCTTGCGCCTGCTGGAGCGTGTCGGTGGAGTCGAAGCTGCCGAGCAGGCCGCCGTCGATCGCGACGATGCCAGCGAGGTCCTTGTAGCCGGGGCGGCCGTTGAAGTCCCAGGCCGCGTAGGCGTAGGCGAGCGAGGCGCCCAGCGAGTGGCCGCCCAAGATCACCTTGCGCGCGCCCTTGCCGCGCGCCCTCTGCACCACGGCGCGGGTGTCGTTGAGCGCAGTGGCCATCCCCCACTGGCGGGCGTAGGGATGCGAGGCACCTTCGACGAGCTCATAGCCGCCGGGGGTCAGGATTTGGGTCAGGTAGTAGTCGAACATCTCCTGCAGGCTCTTCTCGCCGCGCAGGGTCTGGGCGAACACGGTCGTGTCCTCGAGCGCGTTGGAGCGGCGGTCGATCGCCCACACCTGCAGGCCTTTGACCTGCTTCACCAGGTACTTGGCCGCGAGCGTGAAGTCGCCGGAGCTGCCGATCGTGCCGGGGATCAGCACCAGCACGCGCTTGCCGTTCTTGGGGCCGTACTTGTCGACCCAGACCCGGTTGAACTCGTCCGGGCCGGGGGCGGCTGGGGTCTGCACGGGGACCCTGGCCCCGCGCGCGGCGGCGGGCCCCGCGAGGCCGAGCGCCAGCGCTCCCACGAGCGCGAAGGCGATTGCGATCCGGCTGCTGCGTTCCATCCCCGACTCCTCCTGGTCCTTTTGCCTGAAGCCTGTTCCCTGCCGAGCGGCAGACTAGCGCCTCGGCGCCGGTTTGGCCAGCCGGCCAGCCAAGCTCGCTCCATCCGCGCGCGGAGCCGATCCTCGCTCCGTCCGCCCCCGGGCCGCTCTTGCTCACTTCGCCCTCAGGCGCCGGAGAAGGCGGAGGCGTGCACCTCGCCCTTGGTGGAGGTGATCCAGGCCCACGGCCCGTCGCGCAGCAGCACGGCCTGCCCAGGCAGGGCCGGCTCGCGGTGCTCGACCTCGCCGTCGAAGCCGGCGGGCTCACCCCCGGCGAGGAAGGCCTGCTCGAGCGGCCCCCAGTAGTGCGAGTTGTTGACGTGGCCGGCGATGTCGAGGTCGGTGGCCCGGAACTCCCACGGCTCGGCGCTCGCCGCGGCGCCCTCGGGCGGGCCGGGATGACGCACCCGCACGTTCGCGTCGCGCCCCGCGGCGGTCTCGGCGTAGGCCCGCTTGAAGTCGTCGTCGAATCGCTGGGGGCGCCCGCCCTGCGGATCGAGGCAGATCCAGCGGCTGACGGTGTCCACCCGGGCCCCCTCGCCCTCGATCACGGTCCGGCGCTCGGCCGAGAAGCGGCCGATGCCGCTGCAGAAGGTGCGGAGGCTGAGCCGGTCGTCGTAGTGCGGGAACGACTCGACCCTGATCCGCGTCCGCCTCACGATCCAGACCCCGCGGCCCTGGAAGCGGGCGTCCTCCAGGTCCTGACGGGCGATCTCCTGCAACCAGCGCGCGATCGCGTCGAGGCGCGCGCGGCCGCCGCCGGTGACGTCGGCGACGCCGGGCTGGATCGCCCCCTCGAACACCCGCCCCGACGCCGGCTCGGGCACCAGCTCCATCATCTCCAGCTCCGCGCTCACCGCACAAGCGTGTCACAAGCTCGCAATAACGCCCTGAGCAGGGAAAAATGCGTCCAGCCGCGCGGCCTGATAGGGTTATTAGCCGTAACCGCCGGGGTCCAGGGACGTCGGCAGAGCAGCAGTGTTTCGCGAGTCAACCGCTTGAACGGCACCTTCGCGAACGCTTCGTCAATCGGCGGCGCCCACGAAACCGAAACAGGGGCCGCCTTTCAACCGCGGAGGTCAACCAACGCCATGCCCGAGGCAATTGCAACCGCCAACGATGTCGCGCCGCTCGAGGCGCCCCGTTCGCGCAGCTGGCGCTGCTCGGACTGCAACGTCAGCGTCAGCTTCGCCGCCGACCGCGCCCCCCACCAGCCCGACGGCTGGATCAAGAAGAGCAAGCGGTGGGTCTGTCTGCGCTGCCAGCGCGAGCGCGTGATGGACATGGCCGCCTCCGGCCAGGGGGCCGACGGCTGGGCCTCCCGCCGCGAGGCGCTGATGGAGTTCGAGCTGCTCCGCACGCCGGACGAGTCGGACGTCGTCATCGCCAAGCGGGCGAACTGCTCGACCGGGCACGTGCGCAAGGCGCGCAAGTCGCTGGTCGACGCCGGCAAGCTGAAGAAGTAGAGCTACTCGGTGCCGGGGGGCTGGACCAGCCCCCGCGGCATCGTCACCAGCGCGACCACGAAGGCGATCGCCATCGCGACCGCCATTCCGTAGAACACGATCTCCATCGCCTGGGCGAAGTCGAGCTGGATCGAATCGAAGATCTCCTTCGACTCCTTGCCGGTCTCGCTGGCGAAGTGGGTGGAGTCCCCCCCGCTCGACTCCGACATCGAGTCGGCGATCGAGTCCGCCTCTGCCTTTGGGATCCCGAACCCGTCCAGCGAGTCCTCGATGTGACGCTTGTTCTGGTGGATCAGGATCGTCCCCAGCACGGCCATGCCGAGGCTGGAGCCGAAGTTGCGCACCGTCTGGGTGATGCCCGTTGCCTCGCCGTAGGCGTTGGCCGGAGCCCGGTTGATCGCGTCGGTGTTGGCGGGACTGATGATCAGCCCCATCCCGGCGCCGACCATCACTATCCACTTCCACTGGTCGCTCAGGTCGAGGTTGGGTAAGGCCTGCCCCCAAAGGTAGAAGCCGACGGCCGCGAGGATCGCCCCCGGCACGACCGCGAGTCTGGCGCCCCGCCTGTCGAGGATTCGGCCGCCGATCTGGGTCGCGACGGCGAAGCCGCCGAAGAAGATCATCAGGTATAACCCCGACTCGCTCGATCCATCCCCCAGCCCGATCTGCGCGTACATGCTGGCGAAGAAGAACATCGGGATGAAGGGGATCATCGCTATGAACAGGACCGCGTTCTCCGCGCTGAAGCCTCGATCCCTGAAGATGTCCAGGTTGATCAGCGGGCTCTCGACCCGGCGCTCGAAGCGCACGAAGGCGCCGAGGAAGGCGAGCCCGGCGACGATCGAGCCCCAGGTGGCCGGGCTGTCCCAGCCCCAGGTGCTCGCCTGCTGCAGACCCAGCACGGCGAGCGCCATGCCGCCTGTGATTAGCATCGCGCCCCGGTAGTCGATCGGCGCCGGGGCCTTGCTCTGCGCGGGCTTCGAGATGTAGATCAGGACCAGCGCGGTGATCGCGACGGGGATGTTGACCCAGAAGATCGCGCGCCAGGTCCACTCGCTCAGGTAGCCGCCGGCTATCGGCCCGACCGCGGTGAGGCCGCCGGCGATGCCGAAGAAGATCCCCATCGCCTGGCCGCGCTTGCGCAGCGGGAAGGCGGCGAGGATGATCGCGAGAGCGGCCGGGAACATCAGCGCGGCGCCGGCGCCCTCGAGCACCCGGAAGGTGACGATCCAGGCCTCCGCGAACTGCCCCTCAGGGGTGGCGCCGCAGAGGGCGGAGCTGACGGCGAACACGACCACCCCGATCACGACCATCGTGCGGTGGCCCATCACGTCGGCGAGGCGGCCGCCGAGCGCGAACAGCGCCGAGAGCGCCAGCAGGTAGCCGTTGATCACCCACTGCAGCCCGGTCGAAGACAACTCCAGATCGTGCTGCAGCTCCGGCGCCGCGATCGCGACGATCGTCATGTCGATGAAAGTCATCGCGACCGCGAAGATCATCGCCGCGAGGACGAGTTTGCTAGACCGTTGCTCCCCCACGACCACCAGAACCTATCAGATCATCCGGTCACCCCGATCCTCGCCGCTCGCGGTGCGCGAGATGCGGCTAGTCTCCCGCCGGTACGGGCCGGGATCCAGTCGCCATCTGCGTCGCCGCGATCGCGAGCGCCTTCTTCGCCGCCGGCGCGAGCGCAGTTCAGGTCTTTCCCAACCCTTGGCTCGGCGAGCGCTTTCTCAACAGCGCCCATCAGGGCGGCGAGGACGAGGCGCCCTCGAACACGCTCCACGCCTTCAAATCGGCCGTAAGCGAGGGCGGCGCCGACATGCTGGAGCTGGACGTGCACCTGACCAGCGACGGGCACCTGGTCGTGATCCACGACGACACCTTCCGCAGCACGGCCTGCACCGACACCCACTGCCCCGGGCCGGACTCGAGCACCGAGCCCACCCGCGCCGGCTCGCAGATCCGCGACATGACCCTGGCCGAGGCGCAGGCGCTCGACGCCGCCTATTGGTTCCGCCCCGACACCTACTCCCACGACTACGGCCAGCCCGCCTCGGCCTATCCCCTCCGCGGAATCGCCACCGGCCAGAAGCCGACGCCCGCCGGCTACTCCGCCGCCGACTTCCGCATCCCGACGCTGGCCGAGGTGCTCGCCGCCTTTCCCCCACACGCCGATCAACATCGAGATCAAGATGCCGAAGAGCCAGGACCCGGCGAACCCCTATCCCGACGACTGCGGCACCGCCGACGGCAGCGGCCCGCGCCAGCTCTGCGATGACCTCGACCTGACCGAGCCCACGACCGCGGCGCTGGCGGCGCTGCTGAACGGGACCGAGAAGCTGCCGACCGCGAAGCAGAAGCGCAAGCGCAAGCGCTGCGTGGCGAAGAACAAGCGGGCCCGCAGGCACGGCGGCAAGCGGCGCAGGTGCGCCTCGCTCGAGAACCTGGGCCTGCGCGAAGGAGACGACATCATCGTCGACTCCTTCGCGCAGGCGCCGATGGTCGGCTTCACCGCCCAGGCCCCGCAGGTCCACAGGGCGCCGAGCGTCGACGCGACGCTGTTCTTCGCGGCCGGGCAGCCGCTCCACCCCGACGGGGTCGCCTTCCAGGTGCCGCCGATCTACGGCGGCCTGCACGCGGCGAAGCTGCTGCTCTCGCCTTCCTTCGACGTGCAGAGCCAGGGCTACGCCGTCCACGTCTGGACCAACAGCGCCTACGACGAGACCTTCCCGGGCTACGAGGACATTCTCGAGCTGGGCGCCGACGGGATCATGACCACCAGCCCGCGCAACCTCGATGCCTACCTCTGCCAGGCCGGCGTCCCCCACCCCGACGGCTCCAGCCGCTGCGCGACCAAGAAGAAGAAGCGCAAGTAGGGCCGAGCCGCCGGTGCGGGTCTCTCATCGGGCTCTCATCTGATTCGGGAAGCTTCAGGGCATGCGCGTCCTGGTGATCGAGCCTCGCTGGGTCGGAAGGTCGAGTGCAGGAGTACAATAGCACAACTGTACAGTTGTAGATCGGTACACTGATGCCGTGACCATCGAGCTGAGCGAGGACAACGCCGAGCTGATCGCCCGCCGCTTTCGCGCGCTCTCGGACCCGACTCGCCTGCGGATCATCAACCGCCTGCGCCGCGACGAGGAGGCCTCGGTCGGCGAGTTGGCGGAGGCGCTCGGGGGCTCACAGCAGAACATCTCCAAGCACCTCTCCGCGCTGCACGCGGAGGGCTTCGTCTCCCGGCGCCAGCAGGGCACGAGCGCGATCTACAGCATCTCCGACCCGGCGGTGCTGGAGCTGTGCGAGAAGGTCTGCACCGGGATCGAGGCCCAGCTCGAGCAGATCGGCGCCGCGCTCGGCCGCTGAAGCCCGCGCGCGGGCCGGCGCTCAGCCGGCTTCCAGCACCTGGGCGGCGGCCCTCTGGCCGCTCCGCAGCGCACCCTCCATCAGCCCGTGCCACTCGCGCGCGGTGTGCTCTCCCGCGAAGAACAGCGGACCGATCGGGCGCTCCATCTCGTCCTCGCGCAGCGGCTCGGAGAGGCTGCCCGCCGAGTAGGCGCCTCGGACCCAGGGGTCGTCGTGCCAGGTCGAGAGCAGGGCGTGTGCCGGGTCGGGATCCAGCTCCAGGTCCGAGCGCAGCTCGACCAGCGCCTCGACCCAGCGCTCGTGCCCGCCGCCGCCCGTCAGGGACTCGATCACCGGCAGCGTCCCCGCGTAGCCGACCGCGAACGGGCTCGGCTCGCCGTCGGCGCCGAGCTGCGTGTAGCTCCAGAAGTGCCCCGCGACCGAGAGGATCGCGCTCGGCGGCGCCGGCGCGAGCATCTCGACGAACAGCTTCGCGTTGTGGCCGTAGCGGACCGCGGCGAGCGCCTCGGCGGTCGGCCCGCTCAGGGCCGGCTCGAAGTCGATCTCGCCGAGCACGGATGCCGGGGCCGCGATCACCGCCGTCTCCGCCTCGACCTCGCCGGCGTCGGTGACGACCGTGACCGCGTCGTCTGACCAGCGCACCGCGCGCACCGGCGAGGACAGGTGCAGCGCGCCGCCGAGATCGGCGGCGAGCGCGTCGGCGAGCCGCATGTTGCCGCCCTCGAGCGTGTAGTTGTCGAAGTCGCCGAAGGCGGAGGCGCCGCGCTCCAGCACCTGCAGCTCGAGGTCCTCGGCCGGGTGGCCGGTCGAGATCTGCACACGCGTGCGGATCACCGCCGAGAGCTCCGGGCCCAGCTCCAGGGCGTCGATCGCCTCGGCGACGCTGCCGGGATCGCCCGGGACCTCGCCGTTGATCAGCTCGAAGGCGCGCTGGAGCTCCTCCGGCGCCACCGCCTCCTCCCCGATCGGGATGCGCCGCCCGTAGGGGGTCCCCTTCAGCACCAGCGGGATCCCGAAGCGCTCGGCCATGCCCTCCATCACCTCGTAGCCCGGCAGGATGAACTCGGCGCCGCGCTCGACGATCGCGCCGCGGTCGCCGAAGGGGACCGACCAGACCCGGCCCCCTACCCGGTCGCGGGCCTCGAGCACCGTCACCTCGGCGCCGCCGGCCCGCAGCGCGTCGGCCGCGGCCAACCCGGCGTAGCCCGCGCCTATGACGACGACCCGCTTCACGCCGGGAGTTCTACTTCTTCTTGCGCTTCTTGCCGCAGGCGCTCTTCTTGCGCTTCTTGCCCTTCCTCTTGGCGGCGGCGGCGGAGCGCGCGCCGCTGCACCGCTGCCAGTCCGCGCTCAACGTCACGATCGCGCCCAGCCCGCCGTAGGGGCAACAGCGCTCATCGCCCGGAATCCAGTGCGGGAAGAAGATCGAGTAGCCGGCGTTGGGATTGCTCGCGGCCGGGATCGGAACGTTCGGAGCCAGCACGGAGAGGGCGAGGTGCTGGTCGACGTAGAACCCCGTCTGGGAATCGGGGGCGATGTCCTGTCGCACGGGCAGGTTCACCCGGACCGCCGTCGTCGAGTTCGCCTGCGGAGTGAAGACCTGGCTGACCCGGATCGCCTGGCAGCAGGCGTAGGTGGGGTTGCCGGGGTCCGACGGGTTGTCCGCGCGCAGCGCCTGCTCGACTACGACCTGCATCGGGCCGGTCACGGGCCCGACGCGGACCCTGACCCTGGTGATCACCCCGCGGCCGGCCGGAGGGTGCATCCCCTCTCCGGTGGTGATGTCGCTGGAGCTGATCGAGCACGTGTCCACCTGCTGGAAGAGCAGGATCTGGTTGCAGGCGGTGGTGTTGTCGGGGGCGCGATTCAGGTTCGCGCCGAAGGTGACCGCAAGGCTCGACGCCGGTGCGGCCAGGCAGATTCCCAGCACGACCGCCAGGCTCGCTGCGACCAGTCCACTGCGCCTCCCCGCGCTCACCCCCAGAGCGTACCACCGCCGGCGGCAGAGCTGCGTCGGCCCCCGCCTCAACCCTGCAGGATCGAGGCGACCGCGTCGGCCGGCGGCTCGCTGCCGTCCGGCGAGGCCTGGTCCACCGCGAGCGGCAGCGCCTTGGCGAGCACCTCGGCGGTCTGCGCCTCGGGCAGCCCGATCTGGGAGGCGATCCTGCCGAGGTCCTCGCTCCCGACGATCTCCGCGGCCTGGTCGGCGCTGATCGACTTGTTCTCGCCGGTGTCGACCCAGGACTTCGCCTCGTCGCCCAGGCCCATGCCCTTCATCTTCTCCAGGACCTTCTCGAGCCCGCCGTCGGCGAGCAGCGCGATCACGACCGGGACCAGCGCCGCGATGATCTTCTCCTTGTCGCTGTCTCCGCCGCCGAGCACGCTGCCCGCGGCCTTGGTCAGGATGTCTTCGATCAGCGACATCAGGGAAGGACGGTCCCGATCCTACCGCCCAGGGGGGTCACGGGCAGCCGGAGGCGCCGCGGGGCCCGCAGGGGAAGTCGATTCCGTCGAGCGAGAACCAGTCCCCGGACTCGTAGGGCTGATCCAACTCGACCGCGCCGTCGGGGCCGATGTCGAGGCGGACCGGCTCGGCGCCGGCGCCGTCGTGGCTGCCGAAGTGGCTGTCGCAGACGACACCGTCGCTGCCGAAGCGGGTGAAGCGCCCCGGAGGGTTCGAGCTCTGATGGGCCTCCTGCACGAGGATCCACTCGAGGCCGCGGCGCGCCAGCTCCGAGGAGTCCACCCCGTCCAGGAGCGCGGCGTCAGCCGCCGAGTCCGCCGTCGCGGCGGAGGGAACCTGTCCCAGCTTGCCCTCCTTGATGTCGCGCCCGCCGAGGCTGTCGTCGCGGACCTGCTTGGAGCCGACGCTGTTCGCCTCCAGCTTGACCGCGGCGTAGGCGCCGCCGCCCAGCGCAGCGAAGAGGGCAAGCGCCGAGACGACATTGGCGAAGCTGAGGCGATCCCGCGTTGGCACCACGGGTTGACGCTAGTGACAGGGTGCTCCGCCGCTCCTCGGTGCGGGCTCGGCCGCCGGGGCGAGCCGTATCCGATCGGTCTCGCTCGACGACCTCGCAGAAGATCTCGACGATCTCCGCGTCGAACTGGGACCCGGCGCAGCGCCGCAGCTCGGCGAGCGCGGCCGCGTGCTCGAGCACGCGGTCATAGGGCCGCTCGCTGGTCATCGCGTGGTACGCGTCGCTGACCGCGATCACCCAGGCGCTGAGGGGAATCCGATCCCCCCCTCAAGCCATCCGGATATCCGCTGCCGTCCACGCGCTCGTGGGTCGAGCGCACGACCGTGGCCACGGGCCGCAGCGCGGAGACCGAGTTGAGGATGCGCTCCCCCACCACCGTGTGGCGCCGCATGATCTCCCACTCTCGGTCGTCGAGCGGGCCCGGCTTGTGCAGGATCGCGTCGGGCGTCGCCATCTTGCCGATGTCGTGCAGCTCCGCGGCGCGGGCGAGTACGTCCAGCTCCTCGTTCTGCATGCCCAGCTCGTCGCCAACGATGCAGGCGAGGCGGGCCACCTCGTGTTGATGGAGGTCGAGGCCCGGCTCGGTTTCGCGCAGCACCCCGAGCAGCAGCGCGCGCCTCGAACTCGGCCGATCCCCGGCGACCGGACTTCTGGCCATACATGCGCTGATCGGCGAGCTGCAGGGCCTGGCCGACCGTTGTGGCCTCGCTTCCCAACGCGGCGGCGCCGCACGACGGGCGCACCGAGAAGCCGCGTCCGCTGTCCGAAAGCGCCTCGCAGGCGCCGGCCACGATCGCCTCCAGCTTCAGGCCATCGGTCGCGATGATGGCGCAGAACTCGTCCCGCCGATGCGGTAGGCGCGACCGTGGGGCGCCACGGCGGCGTCAAGGTTCGCTCCCAGCCGCGAGAGCAGCGAGTCGCCGGCGGGGTGCCCGAAGGCGTCGTTGTATCCCTTGAAGCCGTCGAGGTCGAACAGGAGCAGCGTCCGTGCCCCGCCCGCGCGCGCCTCCTCCATCGCCGCCTCCAGACCGCTCATCAAGTGACGGCGGTTGCCCAATCCGGTGAGGCCGTCGGTCAGGGAGTCGCGTTGCCTGGCCTCCAGCAGCGTGCGGTTGTCGCGAAAGGCGAGCGCGGTCCTGGCCACGATCAGGGCGAGCGCCCCTGCCGCCAGCAGGATCGCGGCCGCGCTCACCGCCTCGAAGGCGGCGAAGAGAAGCAGGCCCAGCGCCAGCGACCCCAGCAACAGCGGTGCGACGACGCTGCGGACGTCGTCGGCGCTGCGGCTGACGGTGGGCCGGATCGGGAACCAGGTCGCGAGTCCGAGCATCAGGGCCGAGTCCAGGTAGAAGGTGTCAACCGGGCTCCCCCTCCGGAACGCGTCCTGCTCGCTGGCCTGCACGAGGGCGATGTTGCCGGCTGGGTTGAAGACGATCCCGGCGCAGATCAGGCCCCAGCAGACGCCCGGCCGCCAGCCGGTGAGCGCGATCGTGACCACGACGAAGGCGACGATCGCGAGGTCGAACAGCAGGAAGAACGCCGGGGGCGCGTGGTCGCGGCCCCCGGGCGCGTCCGGCCCGCCGAGCGGGAAGAGCAGGCTCGCCGCGATCGCCGCGATCGCGAGCCCGCCGATCAGGCCGTCGAGGACCAGGCCGCGGTTGAAGCCGTCAATGCGATCCCGGCTGAGCAGGACCAGTGTGATGGTCGCGAGCTAGAACGCGACCAGCAGCATGCCCTGGGTGGCGAGCGGGTAGGGGGCGGTCGGGTCGGGCTCCAGCAGCCTGTAGGAGATCTCGGCGGCGCACCAGACGGCGACGCCCACCGCGGCGATCGCCCAGGCCAGAGCGTTTCCCCCTGCGCGCCGCTCCCGGATCGCCCGGTAGGCGCAGCTCGAGGCGGCCGCCGCGAACAATCCGCAGTAGAGCCAATCAACCACAGCCGGGTCGATCCCGCCGCCTCCCAGGCCGGCCGCGCGAAGGCCGTGCAGGACGATGCCCCCGAGCGCAACCGCGAGAAATGCGCGGGCCGCAATCCGCATGGCACTTTCATCGGCGCGCGGGGGAGCGGCCATAGGTTCGCGCTTCAGCCCGTGAGCCAGCGCTTCGGGTTCTCGACCATCATCGTCTCGAGCTGCTCGTCGCTCATCCCAGCCTCCTTCAGCGCCGGGATCACCGACTCGAAGAGGAAGGTCATGCTCCAGTCCTTGGCCAGGGGCTCCATCTGCTCTACGAACTCGGGCGGGAACCAGTCGAGGCCGTTCGCGATCGGGATGTCGAAGTCCTGGGAGAGGATCATGCGCCCGGCGTGGCCCTTCTCCAGCAGCGCCAGCACGGTCGCGTTGCGCTTGTCGGTCGGCAGGAAGATGTCGAGCCCGTAGCGGTCCATGCCGATCCAGACGCCCTTCTCCAGCAGGCCCTCGATGTAGCCGAGGTCGTCGGTGTCGCCCGTGTGCGCGATCTGGATCTTCTCGGGCCCGACGCCCTCCTCGAGAAGGATCTCAACCTGGCGGGGGCCGGTGTCCGAGGCCGGGCGGGAGTGGGCCATGATCGGGGCGCCGGTCTGCAGCGAAGCGCGGGCGGCGGCGCGGTGGACCTTCTCGATGCGCTCGTTCACGCCCGGCTCGTCGGCGGCGCACTTGACGAAGGCCGCTTTCACGTCGGTGCCCTGGATCCCATTCTCGATGTCATGCACGAACAGACCCGCCATGAAGTCCTCGTCGCGGTTGACCAGGAACGGCGGCAGGTGGTCATAGGTGTAGATACCGGTGCAGGTGACGATCTGCAGCCCGGTCTCCTCGGCCAGCCCGCGCAGCTTCGAGACGTCGCGCCCGAGCAGCATCGCGGTCGGCTCGATCACCGTCTTGACCCCGTGCTCCATAACCGCCTTCGCGGCCTCGACGGCAAGCTCGTGCTCGCGCTCGTGGTCGCGAACGTGCGGCCAGTTCGCGGCCACCGCCTCGTCACCGGAGTAGAAGTGCTCGTGGGCGAGCGTCAGCCCCAGCTCCTCGGCCTCGATCGGTCCCTGCACACCCTCAACGCTCGCCATCGCCGCTCCTCTCCTTGTGGCCGGAGGCGATTCTATGCCGCTCAGCCGCGACGAGCCACGGCATCTCGGCGCCGGCGCGACGCGCCGCGAGCAGCAGCGCCGCCGCCTGCAGCACCACCAGGGCCGCCAGCATCCCGCCCGCGACCCCCCAGAAGAAGTACGGGTAGAGCGAGCGCAGCACGTAGGTCTCGTTGAACTCCCAGCTCTCCCCTTCGAAGAAGGGGCCGTGAAGGCTGTCGAAGAAGAACTCGAAGTCGATCAGCATCAGGATCCCGACCAGACCCATCGCCGCCACGGTCAGCAGGGACCCCCGGACCAGGGCGCGCCAGACGGCCGCCGCGCCGGCGCCGCGGGCCAGCCAGGCGCAGGCGGCGAGCGCGAGCGCCAGGACGATGGCCCAGGCGCGCAGGATCGCGCCGATCAGATCGCGGACGTCCTGCATATGGGTGATCTCGCGCAAGCTGAAGGCAGGGCCGCCGTTCGCCAGATCGGCGTCCCGCAAGACCTCGACATCGTCGCCGAAGGGGCGAATCGACTCGATGCCCGCGTCGGCCAGTTCCTCGCGCAGCTCGTCGCTCAGCTCCGGGCCCTCGGCGTAGACGCCGGGAAAGCCCGGCAGCGCGTACTCGAGGTCCACCAGCCAGGGGTTGGCCAGCAGCCAGAGCGTGTTGCCGATCAGCACCAGCGGCAGCGCCAAGGCCGCGATCACCGCCAGCACGGAAGCCAGGCGCGGGCTCATGCGGCCAGGCTACGAGGGCTTCGAGGACGCTGCGCCCCCGTTCAGCGGCCGGCGAGCGCGGCCGCGGCGGCGGCGCGGCCGGTTCGCACCGCGCCCTCCATGTAGCCGCAGACCCACTGGTCCGATCCGCAGACGTAGAAGGGCGGCTCGTGGCTGCCGTGCAGCGGCCCGACCGCCATCACGTCGCCGGGCCGCCAGGAGGTGATGTAGCCCTGGGTCCAGGGGTCCAGGCCCCAGCGACGCAGGAAGAACCCTTGCGTCAGGCGCGCGCCCTCGCCGAAGCCGCCGGCCATCTCCTCGGTCAGCTCCGCCTCCGTCAACTCCGCCGGCGTCGCCAGCAGCGGCGCCAGCCGCTCGGGGGGCACCAGGGTGGAGAGCACGCCGTCCACCTGCGGCCAGGTACCGCCGATCAGCCCGGTCTCCGAGTACAGCGTGCCGTTCTGGCCCTGCCCCTCCCAGAAGGACGCGGGGTAGACGAGCACGGCCTTGGCGGCGAGAGCGTGGCGCTGGCGCCGCAGCGAGGCCATGCGCTCCGCCGAGACGCCCTCGACGTGGACGTCGCGCAGCGGGCCCACGGGCAGCGCCGAGACGACCGCATCGCAGCGAAAGCACTCGCCGTTCCGGGCGACGACGTTGCAGTCCGATGAGCCGACGCTGATGCGCTCGACCGCGGTCGCGTAGCGCAGCCGCGCGGCACCGACCTCCTCGGCCAGCCGCAGCGGCACGGTCCCCGAGCCCTCGGCCACGCGGTCGCGCTCCCAGCGCTCGTAGTCATAGAACCCTTCGCCGCCTGCGGTTGCCTCCTTGCGCAGGTCCGAGAGCAGCGAGGTGCGCTCGACCGACTCGCACGAGAGCGCGAGCGAAGCCAGCTCGCGCGCGCGCACCGCGTTCGGGGTGGCGCCGGCGTCGCGCATCCAGGCCCCGACCGAGAGGCGGTCAAGGCGCTCGGCCTCGGGGTGCGCCCAGGGATCGTCGGGGTCGACGGTGTCCGCGAGCTCGCGGAACGCCTTCTCGGCCCGGTCGTAGCTGGCCCGGTCCTCGTCGGTCATCCAGGGGAAGCCGTCGCCGACGAAGCGGCCTTCGGCGAGCACGTAGGTGTCCTCGCCTGGGACCGAGGGGAAGGCGGGCTCAAGCGTCAGCCCGAGCTCCTCGACCAGCCCGCGATAGGCCGTCTGGAAGCTGCCGGTGAGCTCGCCACCGAGCTGCACCAGCCGCCCGTCCTCGAGCTGCGTCTGGACCACGCGGCCCCCGGGCCTATCGCGCGCCTCGAGCACGATCACGTCGGCGCCGCCCGCGACCAGGTCGCGGGCGCAGGAGAGCCCGGCCAAGCCGGCCCCGATCACCACGACGCCATGCTTGGAAATCTGGCTCCTCCTCATCTCGCCGCGACGGCCCGGGACGAAAGCTGAATCGCGGCTCAATCTATCGCCAAGTACGTGTAGGGTGGCTCCTGCTGATGGGGAAGAAGGCGCGAATCACGATCGCAGCGGTGGTTTTGATCTGCGCGGCCGGCGTCGCCACCGCCTGCGGCTCGGACGACGAGACCGAGCTGACCGCGATGAGCTTCAACGTCTGGGGCGGCGGCGCCAACGAGGGCAAGCCGATCGACCAGACGGTCGCCGCGATCGAGGCGGCCGACGCCGACCTGATCGGCGTCCAGGAGACCCGCCTGGAGGGCGACGTCTGCACGGCCGACTTCTGCCCCGCCGCGGGGCCGAGCGTCGCCAAGGAGATCGCCGACGCGCTCGGCTACGAGGTCTACGAGCAGGAGGCGACCGAAGCGAACCGGCCGCTGCAGTGGGCGAACGCGATCATCAGCCGCTACCCGATCGAGGGCCACACGGCGAACGACAGCGGCGTCGAGATCGACGTTGACGGCCGCTCGGTCTACGCCTTCAACATCCACCTCGACGACTCGCCCTACCAGCCCTACCAGCTGCTCGACATCAAGTACGGCAAGGCGCCCTTCCTGGACACCGAGGAGCAGGCGATCGCGTTCGCGCGGCAGACCCGCGGGCCTGCGATCGAGCTGCTGCGCCAGGAGATGGCCGAGGCGGATGACGCCGACGCAACCTTCGTCTTCGGCGACTTCAACGAGCCCTCGGGCCGCGACTGGACCGCCGAGGCGGTCGAGGCCGGCAACCAGCCGATCGAGGTCGAGTGGCCGACGACGAAGGCGATCGAGGACGAGGGCTTCGTCGACGCCTACCGCGAGGCCAACCCGGACCCGGTCGCCAAGCCCGCCTTCACCTGGACGCCGACGAGCAAGCCGACCGTGAAGTGGGACCACCACGACCGCATCGACTTCGTCTTCGCCCGCGCTGAGGACCTCACCGTCGAGGACTCCTCGATCGTGGGCGAATCCGAGGCGAATGCGGAGATCGTGGTCGACCCGTGGCCGAGCGATCACCGCGCGGTGGTCGCCACGGTCAAGTTCTAGTCCCCCGCCGCAACGCCCGGGTGGGAGACTGCGGGCGTGGGCACCGAGCCGAGCCGAAGCGCGATCGTGACCGGTGGTGCCAGCGGGATCGGCCTCGCCAGCGCGAGGCGCCTGGCGGCCGATGGGTACGCCGTCGTCATCTGCGGCCGGCGCGAGCAGGCCTGCCGGGACGCGGCCGCGGAGCTGAACGAAGCCGGCCACACGGCGCGCGCCGTCGCGGCGGACGTCGGCGACCCTGACGACGCCGCCCGGGTCGTCACCACCGCGGTCGAGGCCCACGGTGGCGTGGACGCACTGGTCGCCAACGCCGGGATCGGCGACGCCGCGCCCGTCCTGGAGGAGACGCTCGAGGGCTGGGAGCGCGTGCTGCGGACGAACCTGACCGGGACCTTCCTGATGGCCCGTGCAGCGCTGCCCTCGCTGATCGAGCGCGGAGGCGCGATCGTCACGGTCTCCTCGGTCAACGGCACGCTCGCCGGCCCTGGCTGGGCCGCCTACTCGACCTCGAAGGCCGGGGTGATCATGCTGACCAGGACCCTCGCCGCCGACTACGGGCCCCAGGGCGTCCGCGCCAACTGCGTCTGCCCCGGGTGGGTGCGCACGCCGATGGCCGACGCCGACATGGACGAGGTCGCCAGGGCGCGCGGCATCGACCGCGAGGGTGCCTACGAGCTGACCCACCGCGACAACCCGCTGCGGCGGCCGGCCGAGCCCGACGAGGTGGCCGCGGCCGTGGCCTTCCTCGCCGGCCCCGACGCCTCCTACGTCAACGGCGTCGCGCTGGCGGTGGACGGCGGCACCAGCGTCGTCGACCCCACCGCCGCGGGCCAGTTCCGCGAGTAGGCGAGCGCCGCGCCGCGGGTCGGCTCAGGCGAGATCGACGACGCGGGTCGCCTCAGGTTCGATCGCGACCCGGAAGCGCTCGACGTGCTCGGGCTTCGAGTAGGTGTAGGGCCCGCCCTCGTAGATCTCCGAGAGCGCGTTGATGTGGGCGTAGCCCTCGTCGGGCTCGATCGCGACGGCGGCGCCCTGGACGGCCAGGTAGCGCAGGATGTCGTCGGTGTGCACGACGACGAGCGACACGCGCGGGTCGCGCCGCAGGTTCCCGAGCCAGCGCCCGTGGGCGGCGTTGACGGTGACGCGCTCGCCGTCGCGCCCGCACCAGACGACGACGCTGTAGGGCGCTCCGTCGGCCCCCAGGGTGGTCAGGCAGCATGGGAAGGGGCCCTCGAGAAGCTCCCTGGCCAGATCGGAATCTAGGTCGCTCACGGCCGACGAAGTATCGCCGCAGCACGGGCTCCTCGACCTCTCCCCCGTTGGAACGAGAACGGCCGCCCGGGGGCGGCCGTTCCGTGCTCCGATGCTGCGCGAGCGCTAGGCGGCGGCGACCCCGCTGCCCGAGACCCCGCCCTGCGGGTCGGGCCCGTACTTGTTGTCGCCGGGGTTGCTCTTCTCCAAGTAGAAGATGAGCAGCACGATGAAGCCGATCAGCGGCACGAACCCGATCAGGATCCACCAGCCGGTGCGGTCGGTGTCGTGCAGCCTGCGGATCGCGACCGACAGCGTCGGGAGCAGCAGACCGATGACGGCGATGAAGTAGAAGAACCCCGTGTCCAGGATCGCGTCGACGATGTAGGCGCCGACCACGACGAGGATCTCGAACAGGTACCACCACCAGAAAGCCGGCCTGGCGGCGCGGCCGTCGAACTTGACGTAGTGGTCAAAGCCGGACTTGACAGCTTCGCTGAAGCTCATGCACCCTCCTGGGTCAGTGAGTGAGATTCCGTTAGGACCCTATCTGCTCGCCGGGATGACCCCGGTGAACACTCGTCCGCTTACACCCCCCGGGCGCCGCTACCAGGTCAGCTCGATCTCGAGCTCGCGCTCCTCGCTCTCGATCTCCAGCTCGACCTTGAGCTGAACCTCGTCGGGCACCGAGACCCTGATCTGCATGCCGCCGCGCTCGAACTCCAGGTCGTTGTGCCGCTCGAGCATGTCGGCGAGCCCGCGCAGCCGCTTCGCCACCTCCTCGCGCCGCAGCGTCTCCCGCTGCTCGATCTCCAGGATGTCCATTTCCCCTCCTCCGTAGCCTGCGATGAGCGGGGGATGATGCCGTCAGGCGCCGGCGCGCGCCTCGCCGGCCGCCCGCGAGCCCCGGGGGAAAGGCACCAGCGCGCCGCGCTCCTCGTCCCAGAGCTTCAGCCGCATCGCCGCGAAGCCGCTGCGGATCGTCACCACCGGCGCCCGCTCGAAGACCGGCATCCCCTCGTGCGCATCGCGCAGGCGGTAGTTGGGCACGCGCGAGCTGAGATGGTGAACGTGGTGGTAGTTGATGCTCCCCAACGCCCACCCGAGCGGCCGCGGAAGCTGCAGGAAGGAGCTGCCCTGCAGCGCCGCCAGCTCGAAGCTCCACTCCTCCGGCGAGCGGAAGTAGGCGTCCTCGTACTGGTGCTGGACGAACAAGAGCCAGGCGCCGACAGCCCCGCCCGCGACCAGCGTCGTCCCCTGCAGCAGCAGGAAGGTCTGCCATCCGACCAGCGAGGCGAGCACGACCGCCCATGCGACCAGCGCCAGGTTGGTGAGCACGACGCTCAGCAGCACCCGCCGCGACATCCCTTTCTGCGGGAAGCGCCGATCGAAGAGGAAGACGAGGCTGGGGCCGACCAGGAGCAACAGCACCGGGTTGCGGTAGATGCGGTAGTACAGCCGCCGCGCCGGCGTGGCGGCCTCGTACTCGGCCAGGGTCATCGTGTAGATCTCGCCCGGCCCGCGCTCGGAGAGGTCGCCGGCGTGGGCATGGTGGAGGTTGTGCTGGTGCTGCCACCAGCGGTAGGGGGTGAACAGCAGGAAGCCGAGCAGGTAGCCCCAGAGCGTGTTCGCCCGCCGCGAGCCGAACAGCGACTTGTGCGTGAGGTCGTGGAAGAGCGCGTACATCCGCATCAGGAAGACGGTCGCCACCAGGCCCAGGCCGACGGCCGGCAGCGGGCCCGGCTTGACCGCGATCGCGATCCCCCAGACCGCCAGGTAGGGCGGCAGGCAGCTCGCGATCTGGCCGAGGCTGCGGCGCGCGTCGGGGCGCGTGAAGGGCGTGATCTGGCGCCGCCAGCTCTCGCGGTCGGGGACTCCGTTGTCCCGCGGCGCCGCGCGGTCGGTCGTCTGGCCTGCGATCTCTGTCGTCTGCAGCATCAACGGATTCCTACGTCCGCGCCCCCGAATCGGTTCAGCGCGGCAACCTAACAAGCGAGGGGACGGATGTGGCGCTCAGGCGAGCGGGCGCAGGCGGGTCTTCTCGACCTTGGTGAGCTTCTTGCGCAGGCGCTTGTAGTGCTTCTCCTGTAGCGGGCTTCGCTCGTAGCCCCTCTGGGCCAGGTTCGTCTTCTCGTTCGGGTCGTTGCGCAGGTCGTACATCTCCCACTGCGGCGGCTTCTGCCCATCGGCGTCGTAGTACTTGGCGAGCTTCCAGCGCCTCTCGCGAATGCTGACGATGTGGTTGGGCGGCTTCGGGTAGGGCCCGGTCGACTGGCCCGACTGGTAGTCGTCGTAGGTGAAGACGATGTAGTCCTGGCTCGGCTTCGCCTTCTTCGGGCGCAGGACCAGCGGCGAGTAGTCGATCCCCTCCCAGTCCGCCTGGGCCGCCGGCGGCGTCCCCGCCAGGCTCGCCAGCGTCGGCAGGAAGTCGACGTGCGAGACCAGGTCCTTGCTCGTAAGCGGCTTCGGGTAGAGCCTCGGGTTCGAGTAGATCAGCGGGACCCGGATCGCCTCCTCGTAGAAGTTGAAGTTCTTCTGCCGCAGCCCCCCGTGGGCGAGGCCCATCTCGCCGTGGTCGGCGGTGCGGATGATCAGGGTGTCGTCGAGCAGCCCCGTGTCCTCGAGCTTGTCGAGCACGGTGCTGAAGTAGGCGTCGGTGGAGCGCATCAGGTTGCCGTAGAAGTTCAGGTAGGCGCGCTTCTGCTTGTCGTTCTTGGGCTTGCCGGTGAGGTTGAAGATCTTCAGGAACTGCTCCTGGACGCTCGGCTTCTCGGAGAGGTCCTCGTCGTTGGTCTCCGGGATCTCGATGTCGCCCTTGTTCCAGGAGCTGTCGTAGCCGCCCTGCTGGAAGGTCGTGCCGGGGTAGAAGAGGACGTCGTGGGGGTTGACCAGCGAGATCACCATGAAGAAGGGCTGCTGCTGGGCTGCGGTGGTCTCCAGGTACTGCAGCACCCCCTCCTCCCCCGCCGGCGCCGGGCCGACGGAGTCCATGAAGCGCCCGTCGTTGTTGGTGAAGCCGCCGCCCGCCTCGGGGATGCTCTGGTCCGCGCCGGCGTCGGGCGGGTTCCAGCGGTGGAAGCCGTACTCGAGCAGGTCCGCGGGCGTCGCCTCCGAGCCCGCCGGCTTCGAGCAGTGCCACTTGCCCTTGTAGACGACGTTGTAGCCCGCCGCCGCCATCACCGTGGCGAGGTTCGGCAGCGTCGGCGGGGTCGGCAACTCGACCTGCGGGTACTGGTCGGCCGGCATGTCGGACTCGAGCGTGTACTTGACCCCGTGCTGGGCGGGAAAGTAGCCGCTCATCAGGGTCGAGCGCGCCGGCGAGCACATGCATGCGTTGGTGAAGGCGCGCTCGAAGCTGATCCCGTTGCGAAGCAGCCGCCGCATCCCCGGCAGGTTGCGGCGCAGCCAATCGGGCGGGAAGTGCTGGATCGCGCGCTCCTGGTCGCTCAGCAGCAGGATGATGTTCATCCCCGAGACGTCGCGGCTCGCGCGCGCCGAGGCCCCCAGCGCCCGCTCGAGCCCGCCGCCTCCGCCCAGCAGCGCCGCCGCGGCTGCGCCCGCGCCCGATTGGATCAGCTGCTTGCGCGTCAGCCCGCGGCCGTCACCCTGCGATTCGCTCATACTCCTCCTCCGCTCGGCCGCGCTCACTTGGTCCTCCTGAAGACGCCGACCGCGTTGCTGGTCGCGGCCGTCGAGTAGACGAAGCGCCCGTCGGCGCTGACCGCGAGCGAGCTGACGCCCTTCAGCGCCCGCGCCCGCGCGCAGCCCGGCAGCTTGCGCGCCAGGCAGCCGGGCCGGCCCGGCTTCTGGGACACGCGCCCGGTCTCGGTGCTGCGGTTGAGCACGTCGATGGCGCCGGTCGAGAAGGCTGCGGCGTAGACGTTGCGGCCCCCCGGGGCGACGACGATCCCCTCCGGCGCCTTCATCGCGCGGCCGAAGGAGCAGCCGACGGCCTCCAGGTAGACCAGGCACCCGGGCGTCCCTGACTTCTGCGTCAGGTCCCCGGTCGAGGCCGAGCGGTCGAAGCTGGTGACGCTGTTGCTGAGCAGCGAGGTGACGTAGGCCTGCCCGTCGCCGGGGGCGAGAGCGACGGCGTTGGCGCCGCCGAGCTGGACCCCGGTCGTGCAGCCGGCGAGCGCGGCCTGAACGATGCAGCCCGTGCCGTCGCCGGCCTGGCTGAGGTCGCCCGTGCCGGGATCGCGATCGAGGATCGCGACCGCGTTGGAAAGCGAGCTGCCGACATAGACGCTGGTGCCGTCGGAGCTGATCGCGAGCCCCTCCGGCGCGCCGAGCGCGATCCCGACCGAGCAGTTCGCGTTCGCCTCGGCGATGCATGCAGCGGGGCTCGCGGGCTGCGAGAGCCCGCCGCTGCTCGCGTCGCGGTCGAGCACCGCCACCGCGTTGCCGAAGAAGGAGCCGACGTAGACGTTGGCGCCATCGGGGCTGACGACCAGCACGTCCGGTCCCTCCAGCGCGACGCCGCCGAGGCAACCCGGCAGCGCCAGTCCCGAGATGCAGCCCCCGCTCAGCAGCTGGCGCAGGCCGCCGGTCTTCGGGTTGCGCGCGAAGGCGACGATCGAACCGCTGTCGCGCGCGCTCGCGTAGACGTTGCGCCCGTCGGGGCTGATCGCCACCGAGTTCGGCCTCGCTAGCCCGACGACGACCGCGCAACCCTGGGCGCCGCCCGCAGCGATGCAGCCGTTCCTGCCGCTCGGCTGCGAGAGCCTTCCCGTTCGCTTGTCGCGCGCGAAGACCGCGATCGCGTTGCTGGCCGAGGAGGCGACGTAGACGTGCCTTCCGTCCGGGCTGATCCCGATCGCGCGGGAGCCCATGAACGGTCCCGGCTCCTGCAGCGCCCGCGCCTCGGCGCAGCTCGTCGCCTTCTTGGTGCGGTGAGTGACGCAGCCGTGGGATCCCTTCAGCTGCGTCAGCGCGCCGCGTGGCTTGGCCGAGACCTGCGCCGTCTGGGCCTGCCCCGCCGGGGGCGCCAGCGCCGCCGCGGCGAGCAGGGCCATCGCCACCAGCAGCGCCGCAACCGGCGTGAAGCGAAGGTGGGCTTGAGCCGAGGCTGGCACCTGTTCAGGTTATCGTAGCTCGGACCCCCGACCGGACCGACCGCAACGACCGTAGACGGATGGCCGGACGCCCCGGGTACGCTGCGCGCGTGTCCGACTCCGAGATCATCCCCCCGGCCTCGATCCGGATAGCCGAGACGCCGGTCGGCCGGGGAGTGTTTGCGACCGTGGACATCGCCAAGGGCGAGACGATCGAGGTCGCCCCGATCGTCGGCCTCGACGCCGACGACGCCGGCGGCACGCTGATGGACTACGTCGTCGACGACGGCGAGGGCGGGCAGGCGCTGATGCTCGGCTACGGAAGCCTCTACAACCACTCCGACGATCCGAACGCCGAGTACGTGGTCTGGTCCGAGGACGCCTATGAGTTCAAGGCCACTCGCGACATCGCCGCCGCCGAGGAGATCACGATCACCTACGGCGGCGACTGGTGGGAGACGCGCGAGATCGAGCCGCTGCGGGGCTGAGCCCGCGCCCAGGCAAGGCACGGGGCACCGCGCCCGGGCCTTGCTCGGTGGACCCGGCCTGGGCGAAGGCGGTCGGCGCTCCCCACTAGCGCCTATCGCCGCCGCGGGGGCATCGGGATGAAGCCGCTTGTGCGCGCCACGTAGTCGGCGTAGCCGGGGCGGCTATCGCTCAGCGAGCGCTCGAGCAGGGCGGCGCCGCTAACCCTGATCAGCAGCAGCGACATCACCACCGGACCGACCACCGTCCACCAGGCGCCGCCGGAGGCGAGCGCCACCAGCCAGATCCCCCACCAGACGCAGAAGTCGCCGAAGTAGTTGGGGTGGCGGGTATAGCGCCACAAACCCCTGTCCATCACCTCGCCGCGATTCGCCGGGTCGGCCTTGAAGCGGGCCAGCTGCCGGTCGCCGATGCTCTCGAACGCGAACCCGACGAGCCAGAGCGCGGCGCCGGCGTAGTCGAGCGCCCCCAGCCCGGCGGGGGTGGGGTCGCTCATCGCCACTTGAACCGGGAGCGAGACGACCCACATCAGCGCCCCCTGCAGCCAGAAGACCACGAACAGGCTGCGCAGGGGCCAGCGGTCCCCGTGGCGGCGGCGCATCCGGGTGTAGCGGGGATCCTCGCCCTTGCCGAGGTTGCGCACCGCGAGGTGGATGCTGAGGCGCAGGCCCCAGACCGTCACCAGCGCCGCCAGCAGCAGGCTGCGGTCGTGGCTGCCCTCTCCGAGGGCGAATCCGACCCAGGCGATGACGACGAAGCCGCTGCCCCAGAAGATGTCCACGATCGAGCTGTCCCGCAGCGCGACGCTCGGCGCCCACAGCGCCGTCATCAGCGCCAGCACGACGCCTGCCTCGAGCGCGAGCAGGCCAGCGGTGCTCATGGCGCCACCGCCGCGTTCTGCTCGATCCAGTCGTCGAGCTCCTGCCAGACCCCGTAGAGCCAGTCCACGCGCCCGGCGCCGTCGCTCGGGATCTGCGCGCGCGGCACGCGCGTGACCCGCACCTTGATCGTCAGCCGCACGAGGCCGCCGCGCCAGATGTCGGAGATCAGGCGCAGCCCCTCGAAGCCGCGGTGGCCGACCACGAGCACGTCCGATGCGGGGGAGCCGTCGAGCAGCGCCCCGACCCCGCCGGGCTTGGGCGCCAGCAGGTTCCCGAGTCGCGCGGCGCGATCGGCAAGGGCCGCATCCCGCTCGGCGAGCCGGGCGATCTCCCGCTCGCGGCGCTCGAGCGTGAACCGGGTCCCCTCCGGATAGATCAGCACGCCGTCCTCCGCGCCCAGGCCCCGCGCCAGCTCCCGAATCCGCTCGAGCTCCTCGGCGCTGCCGGTCCCGCGGCGGACGAAGTAGTTGGGCAGGCGCATTCCGGCGACATCGAGGCACGGATCCGAGAGCAGCTCCCGCTTCAGCACGTAGCGGAGCCTGATCCCGTGCGGACGCGAGACCACGATCGCGGGCAACAGGTTGTCCACGATGCTGGCGTGGCGGATGAGCACGATCACGGGCCCGGGGGCGACCGCGTCGTCGCCCGTCAGCTCGAGGCGCAGGTCGAAGAGCCTCCGCACCGCGCCGAACAGCAGCCCCGCCCAGAGCTGCTGGATGCGCCAGGTCGCCTCACGCAACCGCTCGGGCCACCTGCCCCCCGCGCTCGCGACCCAGACCGCACCCAGGGCCAGGAGCCCGAGCACCTCGGCCGCGAGGTAGACCCACATGAAGACCACCAGCCGCAGCGCGGTCGGCGGCACACCCCAGGCGATACGGCGGACGAGATCGGTCGCCAGGGCGACGACGATCAGCAGCGGCAGCAGGGCCGTTGCGAGCAGCAGGCCGAGAGCGAGCGGGGGGATGGTGCGCAGGCGCCTGCGCACCGTCTCGCCCCGCGTCTCGTCAACACCGCCCCTGAGCACCGTCACATTCTCGCAAGCGCGGTTCCGGCACCCGGCTTCGGCGGCTGCGCAGGGCTTCGATCGGCCTGCGAGCCGGTCCGCCTCGAGGGCGCGTGCCATGCGGGACATTCAAGGCCGGGTTGGATGCCTCACCCCGGTGGAAGGGCCCGAGGGCGTCGGGCAACCCGCCGGGGGCGGAGAGCTGCAGAACCCGGCGCATGGAGATTCCCCGAACGCGCTACCTCGACCACGAACGCCGAAATCAGCTTCGGGCAAGCGAAAGGCCCGGAGATCCGGGCCTTTCGTGAGGTAGCGGGGGCGGGATTCGAACCCGCGACCTTCGGGTTATGAGCCCGACGAGCTACCAGACTGCTCCACCCCGCGTCGGTGTGGCAATTCTAGCGCGGCACCGGCGGCGTGGAAAGGAGGATTCGTTGCGGCCTCGGCCCCCGGATAGGGGTTTCGTGGCGGGACCGAAGGGTTCGGCTAAGTGGCGGCGGGTGGGTTGCGCGCTGCTCGCACGGCGCTAGAGTGCCCCCGGTGCAAGGGGTGTTCGCCGACAGCGCAGCCGGCGGCGGGGTCCGCGTGGCCGTGATCGATATCGGCACCAACTCGACGCGGCTGCTGGTCGCCGACGTCGTCGACGGGCGCGTCCACGAGGTCGAGCGGCAGACGACCGTGACCAACCTCGGGCGCGGGGTCGAGCACACCGCGGCGCTCTGCACCGACGCCGTGGACGGAGTCTGCGACGTGATCGCGGCCTACAAGGCGCGCTACGAGGAGCTCGGCGCCCAGCGCGTGCTCGCGATCGCGACCAGCGCCGTGCGCGACGCCTCCAACGGAGACGCCTTCATCGCCGAGCTGCGCGAGCGCTTCGACCTCGACGCGCGCGTGCTGACGGGCGAGGAGGAGGCCCACCTGACCTACCTCGGCGCAACCGTGCAGCGCCCCGACGAGGGGCCGACGCTGGTCTTCGACATCGGCGGCGGCTCGACCGAGCTGATAGTCGGCTCGGGCAGCGAGGTCGACTTCCACGTCTCGCTGCAGGCGGGGACGATCCGCCACTCCGAGCGCCACCTCTCCTCGGACCCCCCCGACCCGCACCAGCTCGAGGACCTGGCCTCGGACGTGCGCCGGCTGGTCGAGGCCGCGATCGCCTCGCAGCGCGACTCCGGCGGCGTGCGTGCGATCGCCGTCGCCGGCACGCCGACCTCGCTCGCCGCGATCGACCAGCAGCTCGAGCCCTATGACCCCTCGCGGGTGCACGGCCACCGGCTCGCCCTGCGCCCGATCCAGCACATGCTCTCGCGGCTCGCCTCGCTGCCGCTCGCCGAGCGCCTGCGCGTCCCCGGCCTGCATCCCGGACGCGCCCCGACGATCGTCGCCGGCGCCGTGATCATGATCCAGGTGATGCGCGCCTTCGGCCTCGATGAGGTCGAGGTCTCCGAGCACGACATCCTGCACGGCTCGGCGCTGTCGGCGGCGCTCGCGCCCGCCTGAGAGGGAGCCGGCAGGCCGGCGGGACGCCGGAGGGCGATTCGGCTGATTACTGCTTTTTGGGTATTGCGTTTCCGAAGTCGATCACCAATATTTGGTGGGTCGGGAGATCGCCATCGGGCCGGACGCTCGGGACGGCTCCCAACGCATAGGTCCCGGGCGCTATCGCCGAAAGGCGCCTTCCGTCGCCCGAGGCCGCGGCCCCCGAGACGAGACGACCCCTGCCCGTCCTGACGGGGCCATTTGAAGGGACCGGCCGCCACTCAACTGGCGGCCGGTCTCGTTTTCGGCCGTCGGCCGCCGGGAGCCGCTTCGGCTAGACGGGGACCGGATCGGCCCGGCCGGGGCCCGGCGCTGCCCGAGCGAAGGCGGTGCGGGCCGCGAGCCCGGCGACGATTCCCGACACCCCCGCCAGCACCAGCGCCGCGCGCGGGTCCAGCAGCTCGGAGAGCAGGCCCGCGAGCGGGGCGCCGATCGGCGTCGAGCCGAGGAAGACGATCGAGTACAGCGCCATCACCCGGCCGCGCATCTCACCGTCGGCGGCGAGCTGCAGCGCCGAGTTGACGCTGGCGGCGAGCATCACGCTGGCCGCGCCCAGCGGCGCCAGCGCAAGCGCCTCGAGCGCAAGGGTCGGGGCGGTCGCCGCGAGCAGGGCGATGCCGCCGAAGGCGACCGCGGCGCCGGCCAGCAGGCCGTGGCTGATGCGCTCGCGCGCCCCCGTGACGAGAGCGCCGGCGATCGCGCCGACCGCCATCGCGCAGACGAGGGCTGCGTAGGCGGCCGGGCCGCCGTCGAAGGTGAAGCGCGCCAGCAGCGGCAGGATCGCGTGGAAGTTGAAGCCGAGCGTGCCGACCGCCCCCATCAGCGCCAGCGGTATCCAGAGCTCGGGGGTTGCGCGCACGTAGCGCATCCCCGCGCGCACGGCACCGGGCTCGCGTGGCGTGATCGCCGCCGGCCGCAACGCCTCGGTGTCCATCGTCGCCAGCGCGGCGATCATGACCACGTAGGTGGCGGCGTTGAGCGCGAAGCAGGGCTCGGGGCCGACGGTGGCGATCAGCACGCCGGCGATCGCCGGGCCGACGACGCGGGATGCGTGCACGAGCACGCTGTTGAGGCTGACGGCGCTGAGCACGCGCTCGCCGCCGACCATCTCCATCACGAATGCCTGGCGGGTCGGGTAATCGACCGCGTTGACGCAGCCGCGCAGGAAGACCAGCGCGAACACCATCCACGCCGCCAGCCCGGCGCTCAGCGCCAGCGCCAGCATCGCCAGCGGCGCCAGCATGTGCAGGCCCTGGGTCGCGAGCAGCAGCCGGCGCTTCGGCAGCCGGTCTGCGAGGAGGCCGCCGAACGCCCCCAGCAGCAGCATCGGCAGGAACTGCAGCGCGGTCGTCACCCCGACGGCGAAGCCGCTGCCGGTGAGCGCGAGGATCACCCAGATCTCGGCGACCATCTGCATCCAGTTGCCCGAGACCGAGACCAGCTGCCCGGCGAAGAAGCGCCGGTAGTTGGGGATCTGGAGGCTGACGAAGGAGCGGCTCAGTGCCTCGGTCAAGCCCGGCCCCCCCTCCTCGCGCTCTGCTCCGCGGTGGGGTCCTGCTCGAGCATGCGCTCGAGCACCTCGGCCGCGCGCTCGAGCGCGGCGAGGTCGTCGGGGTCGAGGTCGCGAAGTCGCTGGGCCAGGTAGGCGGTCTTGCGCGCGCGCAGGCGCCGCAGCAGCGCCCGGCCCTCGGCGCTGGCGCTGAGGATCGAGCAGCGCCCGTCGCTGGGATCGGCGACGCGCTCGATCAGCCCGAGCCTCTCGAGCGAGCCGACGATCCGGGTCGCGGTCGGGCGCTTGATGCGCTCGCGGTGCGCCAGCTCGGAGGGGGCCAGCGGGCCGTGGGTCTCGATCGTGGCCAGGGCCGATGCCTGGGCGGGCCCGAGGTCGCTTCCCGCCTCCTGGCGCAGGCGGCGGGCGGTGCGGGCGACCGTCAGTCGCAGCCGGGCCGCGAGCTCGGTTGTGATGTCTCCGGGAGCGGCATTCATTAGCTTGGCTAATTAGTCTAGCAAACCACTTTGCGGTCTCCGGGCCGGCGCGGCCGCCGCCCGGTGCCGCTGATGGAATCCGCGCCTTCACCGACGAGACGCTGCGGCGCCTGCGTGAGGTCCGCTCGCGTCTCGACCCCGGGGGCCTGCTGCAACCCAACCTCGCGATCTGACGGCCGCGTTGCCCTCCACGATTGTCGGTAGCTAGCATCGGCCCCCTGATGCGGGGCCGATCGACGAAGCTGACGGCGCTCGCGCTCGTCGCCGTGGCCGCGCTCGGCACGAGCGCGATCGGAGCGAAGAAGAGGTCGAAGAAGCTGCCGCGCGGGCCCTACCCCAGCCTCGGGTCCTGCGCGGTCTTCCCGCAGCCGGAGCTGGCGCCGACGGCGCCCTCGGCGGCCGACCAGACGGCCTGGAACCAGGACGTCTCCCAGGCCCCGCTGCACCCCGACTCGGCGGCGATCATCGATCGCATCAACGCCGGCGGCGGCGACGAGCTGCACCCCGACTTCGGCTCGCCCCGCGAGTACGGCTTCCCCTACGCCGTCGTCGGCGCCAAGCAGAAGCGCGTCCGCGTCAGGTTCACCGCCTACGGAGACGAGTCCGACCGCGGCCGCTACCGCGTGCCCCCGAAGGCGCTGGTCGAGGGGGGCCGGCGCTCCGACGGCGACCGCCACGTGCTCGCGATCGACCGCTCGCGCTGCCTGCTCTACGAGCTCTACAGGGCCTTCTTCCGCAAGCGGCCGAAGCCGCCGCGCTGGAACGCGGACTCGGGGGTGATCTGGAACCTGCGCTCGCCCGGGCTTCGCACCGACGGCTTCACCTCGGCCGACGCCGCCGGGCTGCCCGTCTTCCCCGGGCTGGCCCGATTCGACGAGGCGCAGGCGGGCGAGATCAGGCACGCCCTGCGCGTCACCTTCTCATCGACCCGCGACGCCTGGGTCCACCCCGCCTCGCATTGCGCGGGCGACACCTCGGATCCCCACGCGCCGCCGATGGGGATGCGGCTGCGGCTGCGCGGCGACTACTCCCTGGCCGGCTTCAGCGGCCACGCGCGCGTGATCGCCGTGGCGCTGAAGCGCTACGGCCTGATCGTCGCCGACAACGGCTCCAACTGGTTCTTCAGCGGCGCCTCGGACCGCCGCTGGGACGACGAGAACCTGAACCAGCTGAAGCAGATCCCGGGCGGCGCCTTCGAGGTCGTGCGCAGCGCGGCGCCGGTCCACCTGTGCTGAGAGTCAGGCCGTCGCCTTCTTCGCCCGTTTCTCCGGCGGGATCCTGACCACGTCCCAGGCCAGGCCGAGCTTCTCGAGCGTCCAGATCAGCGCCGCCGAGGGGTCGGGCTGGGTGCGGCGCATCCCGTGCACGGCCGAGGTCGGGAAGGCGTGGTGGCTGTTGTGCCAGGCCTCGCCCATGCTCGGCAGCGCCAGCCAGGCGAGGTTGCGGGACTCGTCGCTGGTCTCGAAGTCGCGCTTGCCGAACATGTGGCAGAGCGAGTTGATCGAGTAGGTGACGTGGTGCAGGACGAAGATGCGCACGGCGCCGCCCCAGAGCAGGCCGGTCAGCGCGGCGACCACGGTGCCGCCGATCAGCCAGCCGAGCGCGAACGGCACCGCCAGGCTGGCCAGCGCCCAGTAGATGAAGGTGCGGTCGAAGAAGCTGACCACCGGATCCTCGATCAGGTCGGGGGCGAAGCGCTGCTTGTTGCCGCGCTGGGTGTGGATGAAGAGCCAGCCCACGTGCGCGTGGAAGAAGCCCCTGAGCGCTCCGCGGAAGCCCTCGCCGTGGCCGACGTGGGGGCTGTGGGGGTCGCCCTCGGCGTCTGAGAAGGCGTGGTGCTTGCGGTGGTCGGCTACCCACGAGATCACCGGCCCCTCGATCGCCGCCGAGCCGAGGCCGGCGAAGACGCCGCGCAGGGCGGGGCTGGTCTTGAAGGCGCGGTGGGTGAAGAGGCGGTGGAAGCCGACCGTGATCCCCAGCGTGCAGGGGACGTAGACGATCGCGAACACGACCAGGTCGTGCCAGTGCAGCAGCCGGTTCCAGACCTGCCAGGCGGCCACGCCGAGCAGCAGGATGGGCGCGACCGTGAGGAAGCCGGTGACGATGCGGTCGCGGGTCTCGTTGGCGACCGGCTGGATGTCGTCGGCGCGCGGCCCCGGACTCGGTGCGGCCGCCACGGCCTCGCTGCTCCCCATCCCTCCCCCTCCTTCTCGTTGCGCCGGGCGTCAGCCCCAGCCGGGCGATCGACCCTACCAGGCACGGCGACCGGCCCCAAAGTCCCGCCAGGTTGCTACCGTCACGGTCGTTCGGCCGGGTTTGAGACCCGGCAAGTTGTGCCTAGCGCTCGCAGTCGTTGTTAACCGACCTCCGCGTGTCGCAGCACATACATACGGAGGTACCAAGTGCCCACTGGCACAGTGAAGTGGTTCAGCGACGACAAGGGCTATGGCTTCATCACGCCCGACGACGGCTCCGCCGACGTGTTCGTCCATCACAGCTCGATCGAGGGTGAGGGCTTCAAGACCCTCGCCGAGAACGCCAAGGTCGAGTACGAGACCGAGGACGGCCCCAAGGGCCCCGCGGCGAAGGGCGTCAAGACCGTCTAGCGACGAGTCTGATCGATGCTTCAGAGGGCCCTCCGCAAGGAGGGCCCTCTCTCGTTCAGGGCCCTTCCGGGTGGGGGCCCTCTCCGCTTCCGGCCGGACCCTGCGGCAGACTGCGCCGGTGAGCGAAGTCAGGGAAGCCCAGATCGCGCTGCACGGGCTCGAGGGCCTGGAGGACGAGCTTCAGGCCCCCACCCGCGCCTACGACGGACCGCCCGATCCCGACGCCATGCTCGCCCACCTGGGCCTGGACGAGTTCCGGCCCGGACAGCGCGAGGCCGTCGAGGCGGCGCTGGCGGGCCGCGACGCGCTGGTCGTGATGCCGACCGGCGGCGGCAAGAGCCTCTGCTATCAGCTGCCTGGACTGGCGAGCGATGAGCTGACGGTCGTGGTCAGCCCGCTGATCGCGCTGATGGCCGACCAGTGGCGGCGGCTCGCGGCGGCGGGGCACCCCGCGGTGATGATCGCCTCGGGCATGCCCGACGGCGTCGCGGGCGAGGCGATCGCCGCGATCCGCGACGGCAGCGCGCGCATCGTCTACTGCTCGCCCGAGCGCTTCGCCTCGCCGGCCTTCTGGGACGCGCTGGGCAAGCGCCGCGTGGACCTGCTGGCGGTGGACGAGGCGCATTGCATCTCGGAGTGGGGACACGACTTCCGCCCCGACTACCTGCGCCTGCCGCGCGTGATCGAGCGCCTCGGGCGCCCCGCGGTGATGGCCTGCACGGCGACGGCGACCGAGGGGGTGGCCGGCGAGATCGCACAGCGACTCGGCCTCACCGACCCGCTGCTGGTGCGCTCGGGGTTCGACCGCCCCAACCTCAGCTTCGACATCGTCGGCTTCGAGGGCAGGGGCTCGAAGGCGCGCAAGCTGGCGCTGCTGCGCCACGGCCTCTCCGATCCCGCCAACCGGCCCGCGATCGTCTACTGCGGCACCCGCCGCGACACGGACGAGGTCGCGCGGGCCCTGCGCGAGGGCGGGCTCTCGTCCGCTGCCTACCACGCCGGGCTCGAGGCCGACGAGCGCGCCCATGCCCAGCATCGCTTCATGGGCGGCGACGCCGAGGTGATCGCCGCCACCAACGCCTTCGGCATGGGCGTGGACAAGGCCAACGTGCGCTCGGTCTGGCACTGGGCGATCCCGACCAGCGTCGAGGCCTACTACCAGGAGGCGGGCCGCGCCGGGCGCGACGGCGAGCCCGCGCGCGCGGTGCTGCTGGCCGGGCGCTCGGACCTGGGCCGGCTGGTGCGCTTCATCCAGATGCGCGAGGTCGACCCCGACGCCGTCGCCTCCTACGCGCAGCGCCTCG
>Ga0194128_10001395_pt1 | contig 41990 bp, 35 predicted proteins | sample TA2KigCa65mmetaG_FD_148650 | JGI IMG/M metagenome (GOLD analysis project Ga0194128, IMG submission 148650) | Freshwater microbial communities from Lake Tanganyika, Tanzania - TA2015037 Kigoma Deep Cast 65m | ecosystem: Environmental > Aquatic > Freshwater > Lake | place: Tanzania: Lake...
ACTTGTTGGGGAGTTCCGTGGGCTGACTCCCAAGCTACCAATTGGGATTGATGGTGAGGTTCCAACAGGACGGCAGGGCTCGTTTTCGGTATGACACAAATCATATCACGCCTGAAATGCATGTGTAGTTATTTATGACACACTACACTAAGTTCTTGAACGGCCCGGCTTTCGATGCTCAGGTTCCCGCGAGCTTGGCGCCGGTGCCTGCGAACGGAATTATGACCGCGCTGATCACGGTGGTGTATCCAGGTGGCATCGCTTCGGCGTCCCAGCCATTCACGATCAAAGCGCCGAATGTGGGCCCAGTTCAAAGCAAAGTTGCGGCTGCGGGGCAATCCGTCCTGGTCCAGACCCCGCCACAGGCTGGTCCGCCTAGCCTTCCCGGCCTGACGGCGAATTTTGTGAATAAATCGGGCAGTCCTGCCAGCGTCACGACGGCCACTTACACATCCAATCCTATCGCCGGGATCCGGATCGACGTCGGGGGAGGCGTGGTGGATCTACAGATTTCGGGAGCGGACGCTTCGGATTCGGCCACCGTCCAGTTCTACTATTCTTCCACGATCAGCGGCTTCCGCGAGTCGAAGCTCGCCCTCCGGTACTGGAATGGCGCCAGATGGCCCAGCATATTGAGCAGCGGCGGCAAGATGCCGGTGAAAAACAGGATGAACAACCTCGAGGGCACTGTGTCCGGCGGACGGTTCACGGTGCTCTTTGACAACACGAGCACCCCCAAGATCACGGAACTCAGCGGGACGGTCATCGCCCTCTCGATCAACGAAGCGCCGGTCGCTCAGCCCGATGCGGCCACCGTCGCGGCCGGGGCCGCGCTCACGATCGGCGCGCCGGATGTGTTGGGCAATGACACCGACTTGGAGGATGATCTTTTAGCGGCGGTTCTGGTCAGCGAGGCCAGTCATGGTCAGGTGACGTTGCAGCCAGACGGTTCGTTCACCTACACGCCGGAGGCCAATTACACCGGGCCGGACAGCTTCAGCTACCTGGCGCATGATGGCAACGCCGATTCCGAAATCGTGACGGTGGCGATCACCGTGACGCCCGCGAACACGCCGCCCATCATTGCCAATCAAACCGGCGCGTATGGAACGCCCTTCAGTTGCACAATTCCGGCAAACGCGTTCGGCGCGCCCGGGACCAGCCAGACGGTCAGTTACACCGCGACCGGACTGCCGCCGGGAATCGCGTTCAACGCAGCCACGCTAACCCTCAGCGGCACTCGCAAGGCAGCCGGTATCTTCCTGGCCAACGTGACCGCGACCGACAGCAGCGCCGTCCCGCCTTGGAGCGCGACAGCTTCCTTCACGTTCACCGTTGCTCGCGCGACTCTGATCGTCACCGCGAACCACGCGGCGCGCAATTACGGCGAGGCCAATCCGCCGCTGAGCGGCCACCTCCTCGGTGTCCTCAATAATGATGCGATCAGCGCCACCTACAGCACGAGCGCCAAGGAAAGCAGCCCGGTGGGAACCTATCCCATCATTCCCGCTTTGCTCGACCTGCAAAACAAGCTGGGCAATTACATCGTGACCACGATCAGCGGCACGCTAACGGTCAGGAATGTTCCGCCGGTCGTCGATGCCGGTCCGGACCAGGAGAAGGTCGCCTTGGATGAAGTGACCTTTTTCGGCGCCTTCAGCGATCCGAGCAGCCCGAGCCACGTGATGGGCTGGGATTTTGGCGATGGCTCGCCCGCCGTGATCGGGACGCTGACGCCCACGCACACTTACGCCCACCACGGAACCTATACGGTGACGTTGACCGTCACGGACAGTCATCTGGCCAGCGCGAGCGACACGCTCACCTTCAAGGTCATGAGCGCGTTTGGCTGCGCTTCCGATGCCTTGGAGCGAGTCAAGCCATTCGTCAAAGAATTGGTGAGAGCGCTGGAACTGATCGAGGAAAGCCTGGATCCGAAGTGCTGGGCAGACGAGCCGCTCTTCGCGCACCTGGACCTGAAGACCGGACCGAAGGCGTTTGACTTGATGCAAGCGGCGGCGCGGGAGCTGGCGAATGTCGTGCAGGACGCCGCCAAGGGCCGGGTGATCGCGGCGGTCGGACAGCAAGCGGCGGATGAGTTGGCCGACTTGCTGGAAAACGCGCGGCTCGTGAGCCGGACTTTGTATTCGGAGAACGAGCACCTGACGGCGGTGAATCCGAAGAACCAGAAAGCCGTCGATGCCGACCTGAAGCGGGCGAAGGAAGACCTGGACAAAGGTGTGGCGGCGGAAACGGCGAAGGACTACGACAAAGCCTTGAGCCAATACGCCAACGCCTGGGACGACACGGTCCGAGCGATCGAGGAGGCCGCCAAAGCCAGGTAAGCCGAGGGATTCCGACAATTCAGTTTGAGTTCGGGAAGGACGGGCCTCACGACCCGTCCTTCTTGCTTTGCGCGCAGAGCGATAAAGCTCTTGGCTGAGAGAATTGCCCACGGAACACACGAATCACACAAAAGCGGAAGAAGCAGCCGTTTCAGGGCAAACGCATCTAATTCCAAGTCGCTTTCAAAACGAGACGAATGCCCCTCACCCCGTCCCTCCCCACGAACCTGATTCAACCACGGATTACGCGGATCACACGGATAAAATCACTGCTCGATCCGCGAAATCCGCGAAATCCGTGAAATCCGTGGTCAAGAAATCGGCTCAGAGGTTCAGGCCTCCTCTTCTTCCTCCCCACGAACCTGACGTTGCGGCATGTAGTCCCGGCTTTAGCCGGAGCGATTGCAATCCGCAAAAACTGTTTCGCTACCAGCAAATGCTGCCGCCTAAAGGCGGGACTACAGATCGGGAGGTTCATGGAGAGGGTGTCCGTAGGACGGGTGAGGGTATTTCGAATAGCGCGTTCGCGATGATCCGTCTCATCTTGATCGCGAATTGGAATAAACTCTGGATAAAACCATGGTTTCTACATTTTCAAATCGCATGCAAGAGGCGCTGCTCCCTCTCTTCCGACGCCTGAGGAGGGAGTTGCGGGTGGCAAAGTGGCAAAATTGATTGCGCGCAGTCACTGGCGAGAATAGCTTATCGGTTGTTAAGCTGGATCGTACGTCGGAATTGCGTTCGCGGAATGTGACCGACATTGCGAACAAGGACCCACGAGAAAGGTTAATGCCATGCTCAAGATTACCGGAAGAGGTTCGATAACGACTTGTGATGGAATTACACGGCGCGACTTCCTTCAAGTTGGCACGCTCGGCGCCATTGGCCTCTCACTGTCTCAGTACTCTGCGCTCAAGGCAGCTGGAGCCGTTTCCAAGGGAAAGGATGAGCGGGCTGCCATTATGATCTTCAATCTCGGCGCGCCGAGCCAATTGGATACGTGGGACATGAAACCGGACGCGCCGCGCGAGATTCGCGGTCCGTTCAAGCCAATTACGACGAACAGTCCCGACATCCAGATTTCGGAAATCTTCCCACTGCATGCGAAGTTCGCCGACAAGTTTTCTCTGGTCCGCACCTGCTATCACACTGCAGCGGCCGTTCATGATACTGGACATCAAATGTTGCAAACGGGCCGGCTCTTCACGGGCGGAGTCAATACGCCGCATGTCGGTTGCGCCTTGACCTATCTGCAAGGACGGAAAACGGATTTGCCTGCTCATGTCATTTTGCCTGAGCCGATGGGACCGACTGGGGGAAATATGCCTCATGGCCAGGACGCTGGATTCTTAGGCAAAGCTTACGATCCGTTCGTGTTGATGGCCGATCCTTCAAAGGCCGATTTCAAGGTCCCGGACCTTTTGCCGCCAAAGGAAATTGGAGAAGCGCGGCTTAATCGGCGGCGCGACTTGCGCAATATTGTGGATGACACAGTCCGGAACTTTGAGGCGAGCGAGACGGCGAAACTCATGGATAGCAATTTTGCATCGGCCTATCGTTTGATGACGAGTGATAAGGCGCGCCTGGCTTTTGATTTGAGCCAGGAACCCGCGAAAGTCCGCGAACGTTATGGTCTGACTCGGTTTGGCCAATGCTGCTTGCTCGCACGCCGCCTCGTTGAAGCTGGCGTGCGATTTGTCACCATCAACACGTTCATCACCGTCTTCGACGAGATCACTTGGGACATTCATGGGTCGAAACCGTTCACGTCGATCGCAGGGATGAAAGACATCGTTGCCCCAATGTACGATCAGGGTTATAGCGCGTTGATCGAGGATCTGTCTCAACGCGGCATGCTGGATAACACGCTGGTTTGTAATCTGGCTGAGTTTGGCCGGACGCCCAAGATTAATCCGGCGGGCGGCCGCGATCATTGGCCTCAATGTTGGACGACTTATTTCGCGGGCGGTGGTGTGAAGGGCGGCCGTGTCGTGGGGAAGAGTGATGACATTGGCGCGTATCCAGTCGAGCGGCCAGTCAAACCGTCTGAAGTCGTGGCCACGGTGTATCACAGCCTTGGGTTGGACCTCGAAACGCATTTGCCAGGGCCGAATTCACGTCCGTTTCCGTTGGTGGATTTCGGAACGCAACCGATTCGAGAATTGTTCTGATCCAAGTGTAAGTATGCAGTCAAAGTCGCTCGCCTCCGTTCTCCGTCGCGCAGAGTCTCACTCTGCTGCATCGCAGATTTCCAATGTTTCCAATCTGCAGAGCTGCCGAAAGATCAGAAGCGCTGGACAAGGCGAGGACGCTGCCGACTGCATCGGTTCAGGTGCGAAGATTGGACATCGAGCATGGCATTGCATCATCGCAGCGTGGGTCGTCGTCCAATTCGTTCTCTGCACGCATGGGGCCGAAACCATCACGGTTCTGCCAAAGAAAATTGAACTTAACGGTTCGACGGCTTCGCAGCAGCTCTTGCTGGAGCGAATGATTGACGGCCAATTCGTAGGTCAATTGAGCGAGGACATTATTTGGATATCAAGCGATACGAATGTCGTCGCCGTCAGGGATGGGTTGGCCGTTCCCATTGCCAATGGGTCAGCAAAGATTATCGGCAGAAGCGGAGAGCGAGTCGCGGAATCCGAGGTCAAGGTCACCGGGACAGAAAAGCCGGTCGAACTGAGCTTTCCCAACAACGTGCAGCCGATTTTGGCGAAGTTCGGTTGCAGTTCCGGCGCTTGTCATGGCGCTGCGGCCGGTCAAAATGGTTTTCGCCTTTCCCTGCGCGGTTACGATGATGAAGGGGATTACGCCACCTTGACGCGCCATGCGCTAGGCCGTCGCATTGTGCCAAGCGATCCCGGGCGCAGCCTGATGCTTCTGAAACCGACCGGCGCCGTTCCGCATAAAGGCGGTAAAAAATTCGAAACCGACTCGGTCGAGTATCGCGTGCTTGCGGAATGGATCGCCGCGGGAACCCCGGGGCCAAGGCAAGACGAACCCCGCATTGTTCGGATCGAAGTGCTGCCGGAGCATGTCATCCTGAAGCCGAGCGCCAACCAGCAATTACTCGTTCGCGCCTACTTTACCGACGGACACTCGGAAGATGTTACCCGCTGGGTAAAGTACACGGACTCGAATTCGTCCGTCACACAAGTGGACGAATCCGGCAAAGTGAAAGTGCTCGGCCATGGCGAAGGCGCTATCACCGCGTGGTATCTCAGCCGGATCGCGATTGCCACGGTCAGCGTGCCTTACGAGAACCAAGTGGCGCGGGAAGTGTTCGCAAGTGCCAAGCGCCGGAATTTCATTGATGACTTGGTGCTCGAAAAGCTGGAAAGCCTCAATCTGCCGCCATCGGGGGCGTCCACGGACTCTGAGTTTCTCCGTCGGGCTTTCCTCGACACGATCGGTGTTTTGCCGACAGCGCAAGAGGCGAGGGACTTTCTCAGTGACAAATCGGCTGGCAAGCGAGATCGATTGATCGAGGCACTGCTGAAGCGGCCGGAATTCGTGGATTATTGGACGTACAAATGGTCGGACCTTCTTCTGGTGACGAGCGAGAAACTGAGGCCCCCAGCGATGTGGGCCTACTATCATTGGATTCGGAACAACGTGGCGGCTAACACACCTTGGGACAAGTTCGTTCGCCAATTGATCACCGCCAAGGGCAGCACGATCGAGAATGGCGCCGCCAATTTTTTTGTGCTTCACGAAGATCCCCCGAACATGGCTGAAACCACTTCCCAGGCCTTTCTCGGGATGTCGATCAATTGCGCCAAGTGCCATAACCATCCCATGGAGAAGTGGACCAACGACGAATATTACGGCATGGCCAATTTGTTCGCTCGCGTGCGCGCCAAGAATGGCGCTAGCGACGGCGAACGAATCGTTTTTGTCGCAACGAGCGGAGATATCAATCAACCCTTGCGCGGCCGCCCGCAGGCCCCGCGCCCGCTAGACGGCAAAGCGATTCTGATCGACGCTCCCGAAGACCGCCGCGAACATGTGGCGAATTGGTTGACCTCGCGAGCAAACCCTTACTTCAGCCGTGCCATCGTCAATCGTATCTGGGCAAATTTCTTCGAGGTTGGTCTGGTGGAAAATGTCGATGACCTGCGCGTCACCAACCCAGCCAGCAATGAAAAACTTCTTTCGTCCGTCGCGAAGTTTTTGGCGGATCAGCAATTCGCTCTGAAGTCGGTCATGCGCGCCATCCTGCAATCCGAAACTTATCAGCGATCGAGTCAGGCCTTGCCCGAAAATGCAGCCGATCGGCGTTTTTACTCGCGTTATTACCCGCGGCGCCTGATGGCTGAAGTGTTGTTGGACGCGATTTCGCAAGCCAGCGGTTCGCCCACCAAATTCCCGAATTACCCGGACGGCTGGCGGGCCATGCAGTTGCCGGATTCGAATGTGAATTCTTATTTTCTCAAATCCTTTGGCCGGCCCGAACGCATCAAGACATGCGAGTGCGAACGAACCGAAGAGCCGAGCATGGCGCAAGTGCTCCATATCGCGAATGGCGAAACCATCAACAAGAAGCTCGAAGCCAAGGATAATGTCATCGACAAGCTGCTCGCGAAAAAGACCGCTGCCCATGACATCATCGAAGAAGCATATCTAGGCGCGTTGTCGCGCTATCCGACCGAGGCCGAGAAGGAGAAGATTCTGAAAATTCTCAGTGAAGCCAGCGATGCCGAACGAAGACAGGTGATTGAAGATGTTTACTGGGCTCTCCTCAGCAGCAAGGAATTCCTGTTCAATCATTGACCATTCGGCGAGAAGAGCATGTCCTTACGATAAGTTATGTTGTCACGAAACCGAGAACGCATGGATCGTTGCTGGCGCAAATCGCGCATAGCAGCGCGCATTCTGATGCGTGCGGACGCAGGTCGGCTGACGGAGCGCGATGTCCGATTGGCGAAATGCTCGCAGCGGACAAAGGCGTTACTTCTCGGCTGATTGATCAGGCTCTCTATGGTTTTTCAGGCCGAGCATATCGCGTGGCTCAGTCCCGCAGGCAGGCGTCTTTAGCAACTTGCTCGTGCCCTTCCTACTGAACCACGGCTTAAAATCAACGTATTTGGTTCTACTCCGCTTCAGTTGTTTATAGAGCCTACGTTCACAAGCGCGAATACCGACCTCTTTGGTGATGAATCTGTTTATGATTTTCTACATCGGTTTGTGGAGACGCATGGCCGGACCCAGGACAAATGCGATTATTTTATTCAGGTCTGCGATCCGTTGGCATTCCGGAGTACATCCGATTGGCGTGACCGCGCCATAGTCGTTGAACGACACGGGCATCTCTTCCGGTTTGTTCACCCTTGGGACGTCCTGGCAAGCAAACTTCAGCGGTTGGAAGAAAAGGATCTTGCCGCGTTTAAGATCGTAATCGAAAAGACCGGTCATCCCACAGAAGAAGAATTCATCCGCCATCTGCAGAAGGCAGTGGACCTCTATCGACCAAAATTTGACGAGGAATCAGCGCGCGGCGATATGCTCATGAACACTCACATTCTTTGGCGCGAACTTTGGGCCAAAGAGATTGATGTGCGAGCTCGCATCATTCGGATTTCGTAGCGACACGGCAGGAGTTTTCAGGCATATTGCGCTCCGGAATTATGAATAGCCTTATGCGACTTGGATCTGTGCTGCCTGGGCTGATGCTGACGGCCGCGCTTCAACACGTTCTCCTGGCTGCGCCAGCGGCATCCGCGAGGGATTTCATGGCCGTGGATGCGATCCTGAGCAAGCATTGCCTTGATTGCCATATGGCGCAGGACCCAGAGGGGAAGCTGATCATGGAGAGCTTCGAAGCCTTGATGAAAGGCGGTGAAAGCGGGCCGGTGATTGTTCCCGGCAAAAGCAGCGAAAGCCTTCTCGTGCAAATGGTCGAAGGCAAAATCGTTCGCGATGGCAAAACGAAAATCATGCCTCCCGGCAAACGAAAGAAACTCGAAACCGCTGAAATCGCCAGCATCAAAGCGTGGATTGACGCCGGCGCTCCGGGCCCGCCCGCCGGCAAAGTTGCGGCCAAGGAATTGGTTGTGCCGAAGATTGTCCCCAAGGTTCCGCCGCGCCGGTCGGTTAATGCCCTGGCGTTTGCGCCTAGCACGAAAGTGATTGCGGTCGCTCGCTATGGCGAAGTCGAATTGATCTCGGCGGAGAGTCGCGGATCGGTGCGCACATTGACCGGGCATCGTGGCAGTGTGAACGATCTGGCCTTTTCTGCTGACGGCCAGCACTTGTTTGCCGCGGCCGGGGAAGCCGGCGTCTCCGGCGAGGTTCGCCAATGGAACATTGCGAACGGTGAAATGGCGCGCACATTCGAAGGGCACCGTGATGCGCTTTATGCAATCGCTCTGTCGCCGGATGGGAAAACATTGGCCACCGGAAGCTACGATCAGAAAATCAAACTTTGGAAAGTCGAGAACGGGGAAGAACTTAAGACGCTTTCGGGGCATAATGGCGCTGTTTTCGATCTCGCATTTCGTGCGGACGGGAAGATTTTGGCCAGCGCGAGCGCGGATCGCACGGTCAAATTATGGGACGTGATTACAGGCGAACGACGCGATACGCTGTCACAGTCATTGAAAGAACTTTACGCCGTCGCGTTTAGTCCGGATGGCAAACGGCTCTTGGCGGGCGGAGTGGACAATCGAATTCGCGTTTGGCAAATCAGCGAGAACGCGGCCGAGACTACCAATCCACTTGTCGAATCGCGTTTCGCGCACGAGGGCTCGATCCTGAGAATTGCTTTCGCGACCGATGGCAAGACAGTGGTCTCATCGGCCGAGGACAAGACGGTCAAGGTTTGGGAAGCCTCAGAAATCAAAGAACGGCTGACGCTCGAAGCGCAGCCGGATTGGGCGCCCGCGTTGATTTTCATTTCCGATAACAAAGCGATTGTGACTGGCCGGCTCGATGGAACATTGCAGTTTTACGATGCGGCGAATGGCAAGGTTTTGATGCCGCCGAAACCAGAACTCGTCCGCGCCGAGCCGCGTGGGATTCAGCGTGGAAGCAGCGCGAAGGTCAAACTGTCAGGCAAAAACCTCGTCGGTCTTACTGAGGTAAAGTTTAATTCGCCAAAGCTTAAAGGCGAGATTGTGCGCGACGGCAAGGCGAACCGCGATGAAGCGTGGATTACGATTACGCCAGAAGCTGAGATCAAGCGCGGCCCTTACGAACTTTCGGTCGTCAACACAAATGGAGAAAGCGGCAAGATCCAGGTTCACGTGGACAGTTTGGCTCAGATGTACGCCGACCAGACAAGCGACCGAAACATCAACGCGACGCCAGTCAGTGTTTGGGCGACGCACGAGAAAGCCGGCGACCTGGAGGAGTTCAGCTTCGCAGCTAACGCTGGCCGGACGATCGTGTTCGATGTCGCGGCCAAGAGACTGGGTTCGAAATCAGATATTGTTCTGACCTTAATCGACGGCGACGGTAAAGTGCTCGCCAGCGATAACGGAGTTGGCCAGGGCGGGGATGCGCTCTTAATCCATAAGTTCGCCGAGGACGGGCGTTATGTCATTCGAGCGAGCGAATTACTGCTGGGCGCCTCGTCCGATCATTTTTATCGGCTGTCGATTGGAGAATTTCCTTTTGTGACCGGCTGTTTTCCTTTGAGCGTCGCGGCCAATTCGGAAACCGAGATAGAGCTGATTGGTCACAATTTGCCGCCTGACCGAAAGCTGAAGGTCAAAGGTGATAAGGCGGGAGAAATCGAATTGCCGCTTGACACAGAGAGGTACGGAAGCCGCCGCGCGTTTAAGCTGGTTGTGAGTGACGCGCCGGAATCGCTCGAGGCTGAGCCGAACGCCCGGCCGGAACTGGCGACCAAAATTCGTGTGCCGGCTTCGGTCGGCGGCCGCATTTTCGCGCTGGATGGCTCCAGTGATAGTGACCTTTTCCAATTTGAAGCCAAAGCCGGGCAGGCCTGGATTGTCGAAATCGCCGCCGCGCAACGAGGGACGCCGCTGGATTCCAAAATTGAAATCTTGCACGGAGATGGAAAACCGGTTCCACGACTGCTCTTGCAAGCGGTCCGAAATTCGGCAGTGACATTTCGCCCCATCGATTCCAACGGCGCGGATTGCCGGGTTGAGAATTGGGAAGAGATGGAGTTGAACCAGTTGCTTTATCTTCAAGGCGAAGTCGTCAAATTGTTCCGGGCGCCGCAGGGACCTGATTCCGGTTTTGTTTTCTACACGTCTGGAGGGAAGCGCCGAACCTACTTCGACACAAGCGCGACGGCGCACGCTAACGAGGAACCTTGTTACATTGTAGAAGCGCATTTGCCGGGAGCAAAGCTCGTGGCCAACGGTCTGCCTGTTTTTCCTCTTTTTTACGCAAACGATGACGATGGCGAACGCAAGCTCGGCACGGACTCGCGGCTCCATTTTACGGCGCCCTCGGACGGAACGTATTTGATTCGCGTAACCGATACGCGCGGCTATCAAGGAGAACGCTTTGTTTACCGGTTGACGGTGCGCGAACCGCGGCCCGATTTTCAGGTCACGTTGAGTGGAGCGAATCCAACGGTCGGCGCCGGCAGCGGCCAAAGCTTCGCTGTCAATGTCGATCGCGCGGATGGTTTCGACGGGGAGATAAAGGTCGAGATTGCCAATCTGCCGCCAGGTTTCTCGGTTTCAGCCCCGTTGATCGTCCAAGCCGGGCATAGCGAAGCGCGTGGAACGATCAATGCCGATCTCGATGCCCAACAACCGGCTGAGTCTGTCGCAACGAATAGTGTTGTTACCGCAACCGCCACAATCAATGGGAAGGCTGTGGCCAGGACTGTGAATAATTTTGGCCGCATCAAGCTTGGCGACAAACCGAAACTGTTTGTTTCTCTCGATCCGGCGTCAATGCTCGTCGCGCACACGACAACGAACAATCTCAAGTTAACGGCCGCAGCGCCGGCCCCGGACAATTCGCCTGCCGAAATCACGATCGCGCCCGGCCAGACAATTCCCGCTTGGTTGCGCGTCAAACGCAACGGCCACGATGATCTAATCACCTTCGCTGTGGACAACCTGCCTCACGGCGTGATCGTCGATAACATCGGGCTCAATGGCGTTCTCATTCCGAAAGACCAAAGTGAGCGCGAAATCTTCCTGACCGCGGCGAAGTGGGTTCCCGAAACCGATCGCTGGTGCTTCGCCATTGAAAATCAGGCAGGACGCCAAACGTCGCGCCCGGTCCTTCTCCGCGTGCGAAAACCTGGATCGCAGCTCTCAGGCAGTGTGCGATAGGCCAAGTTTAAACGCGGAACTGTTCGGCGGATGAAAAAATAGACTAATCAACTTGTTAGTCGCCTATCTCGGCCCGACGATTCGCCAGCCTCTGTCTGCTTGGCGTGGATTGGCAGATTCAACTCGAAGGAGATTGTGTCCACTCATGTACCAGATGGCAATTGTTCCGTCCGTGTGCTGAAAGACAATGTCGTCGCTACAGTTGTCTTTGAAGTAATTTGCAATTCCCACAACTTGCCAGCCAGCACCGGCTGATAATGGCCTAAAGTATTCTCCTCTCAAAAGGCGGCTCCCGGTCATGTGCCAAACAGCTAAACGTCCATCAGCGTGTTGAAGGATCAGGTCGGACTTGCCGTCGCAATTGAGATCGCCACTAGCAACTACTCTCCACGGTGAGTCCCCTGGGTGTTTTGGAGTTAGAAGCTCAGCGCTAATAAGCGCCCGATCCTTGATGTGCCATACGCCGAGCGTTCCGTCCTCGTGTTGGAAGATCAGGTCCGCCGCACTATCGGCGTTCATATCTCCAACGGAAACTACCCGCTGAGGCGCTCCCCATTTGTAGGACCCCAAATGGCGGTTTCTTAACTATAAACTTCGAGAAAGAGAAAGACGCGCGGTTGCCCGTTTGATCTCTCTGCTTCCCGTTTTCTTGGTCACCGCTCATATACCGCCGCAGGCGGCTGATTTTCAAGCGCCGAATGCCAGCGCTCGTGATTGTAATACCAGAAATAATTCCCCAGCCCGCCACGCAATTCTTGGAGCGCGCGATGTTCATAGAGAAAAACGTGCTCCCATTTGACCGTGCGCCAGAGCCGCTCGATGAAGATATTGTCGAAGGCCCGCCCGCGTCCATCCAGGCTCACGCGGATGCCGCGGCCTTCCAAAACGCGCAGCCATTCCGCGCTCTCCGGGACAGGCTCGTAATACAGTCCAGAGCGATGCAGCCCCCAAAGGCCGCACTGCTGGCGAATGGAAAAATGCGGATGCACTTCATGACGCCCGGCGATTTGGTTGATTGTTTCCTGGGCCTTGATCGCCTCCAAGGCCACCTTGGCCTTAAACTCGCCCGTGTATTTTCGACGTGTCCGTTTGCTTCGTCTTGTCGCGTTCATTTCCAGTATGCTTTCTATTTAAGCCACTGGTCCTGTTTTTGGAGAGCACTTCAGCCAATGGCGAAGAGGGCCTGGCGGTTGCGGCTCGAGAGAAACCAGACGTGATCGTCCTTGATATTACGATGCCAGTAATGGATGGCATCACGATGTTGACCAAGCTCAAGAGCGACCCGGCACTCAGGCCTATACCTGTCTTCATGCTCACCGCAGAGTCGGGTCGTGAAGTGCTGCTGCAGGTCGCCAAGATTGGTGTCCGAGATTATCTGGTAAAACCGTTCAGTAGAGTAGGCGAAGCGCGACGGTCATTGGCTCTGGCCTCTCAACCCGCCCGCTTCGCCTACTCTACTCAAGGACGATGTGTTGGTGGAGAAAGTTAGACGAGCAATTCCGTTGAAGGCGAAAACTGCTTGATAAGAATTGAACTTCGAGATTCTTAGAGATGAAACGAAAGCGATATCTGGATTGAATTATGAGATAACATTAGGAGAGTGCCCGCCGTCCCTCAATGGCTCGGCTTAAGGTCAATTCATCCGCGAATTCGAGACCGCTGCCGACGGGAAGACCATGAGCGATGCGGGTTATCTTGACGCCTTTCGTCGAAAGCTGTTTCGCGAGATAAAAGCTAGTGGCGTCGCCTTCCACGTCTGACGGAAGAGCAACGATAATCTCCTGAATTGGCTCCTTCGTGAGGCGCTCTTCAAGCTGCGCGATCCGCAAATCCTCAGGCCCGATGCCATTGAGCGGAGACAGTTTTCCGCCGAGAACATGAAATTTCCCGCGGTACGTTCCTGATTTATCGATGCTGATGATATCGACGGGGCGTTCGACTAGGCAGATCAAGCTGCTATCTCGCCGCGAGTCAGAACAGATGGTGCAGGGTTGCTGTTCAGTCAATGCACCGCAAATCGAGCATTGTACTACCTTCTCGCGAGCTTCGATCAGGGTTCGCGCCAATTCCTTCACCGAGCCTGATTCCGTCTGGACGAGATGCAACGCGATGCGTTCCGCCGAGCGAGGGCCGATGCCAGGCAATTTGCTGAGGGCCGCGACCAAACTCGTGATCGGTTCGGGAAGTGTCGCCATGGAATAGCCTTAGCCGTAGGACACGCGTCCAGCCTGTCTCACGTGGTCCGGTGCGCGCGGACACGTGAGACGCACTGTTTTACCGAGAGCGCTCCCATCGAATGGTCAGGTCAATCCAGGGATGTTCAGCCCGGACGTGACCTTGCCCATTTCGGCATTGGAGATTTCTTTGGCTTGCGACAGCGCGCTGTTGACGGCGGTCAGAATCATGTCTTCGAGCAACTGTGTGTCGGCCGGGTTAACGGCTTGCGGGTCGATCTTGATTGACGCAACCGCGCCATCGCACTTGGCCACAACTTTCACGACGCCACCGCCGCTGGTCGCTTCGACAGTTTTGCTCGCGAGTTGATTCTGTACGTCTTCCATTTGCCGCTGGATACGCGCGGCCTGTTTCATGAGTTTTCCAATACTGGACATAAATTATTTTAGTGATCCGAAACATTTAGTTAAACGCGCCTCCCCCTCAAGACGTCGCAATGGCAACGAGCGAACCCGATCGCTTCCCGAAACTCCGCGCTGCGTCCCCAGAAGGCGCTCGTCGCAACGGAACAACAGTCTTGTTTCGTGACGTATATCATCATGCTAGAAAGCATCTGCGCCTAACTTCGTCGTCAGGTGCGGACCTCGATGATGGTGCCTTTGAACAATTCAAGGGCCTGCCTAATGAGAGGATCGTTCTTTAGCTCCTCTCTGGCCGATTTCGAAGACGCTTGGTTTTCCGCGGCATTTCCCACGAACGCAGGCGGAGGAACGGGATTCGCTCCGGTCGCGGTCGGCGTCGGACTCTCAGCTGAGTCAATGCGCTGCCAATTCGCCGGAGCCTGGGAGACGATGAATTTGACGTGGACTTCCCCGGCGCCAAGCTCCTGAAGTTTAGTCTGAATAAGGGCGCGATTTTTCGAGTTATCGACCAGACCGACGTGGTCGGCAAACTCGGGGTCGAAACCGATGGTAAAAATGTTTTTGATGAGCGAAACCGGATGCGCCTCCAGCAAATAAGTCTTCGTAAATGGACTGACGCGGCCGACCGCTTCAACAGTGTTTTGCCACAATTGCGGCAAATCAGCCGCTGTTCGAACCGCGGGCGCGCTCTCGATTCTAGGCAGGGCCGCCGCGGGCGCTTCGGGTTTCATCACGGCGGCTTCGGCCACGCGAGCGGGCGCAACACTCGCGGACTTGGCGGTTGGCGCCGCCGCGGCCAATGCGGGCGCAGCTTCGCGATTTGGCGTTACTGACGAAGCGATGTTTGCGTCACCTTTTAGAGACTGAAGTTTCTTGAGAACCAGTTCGACGCTGACCGCGTTCTTCGCTTGAATCGCCTTCAGCAACGTCACTTCAACGAGTATCTTTTTTGAGGCCGCGTCCCTTAACCGGCTCTCGCCTTCAGTCAGAACTTCCATGATTCGCGTGAGGGAATCGGTGTCGATGCTAGTCGTCATTTCCTTCAACGCGGAAGCTTCAGCTTCGGAAACTTCCAAGAGATTCAAGTCACCTCGGGAAACCTGAAAGAGCAAGAGGTTTCGGAAGTGGCTCAACAGATCGGACAGCAGGCGCCCCAAATCCTTTCCATTCTTCGCCAGGTCATTCAATTCTCGAAGCGCGGTTTCGGATTCGCCGGCGATGACGGCGCGCGCCAACGCCAGAATCTGGCTTCGCGCGCTCAGTCCGAACATCGAGAGCACATCGGCCTCGACGATTTCGCCGCCGCAAAAACTGATTAGTTGGTCAAGCGTGGATTCGGCGTCGCGCATGCCGCCTTCGGCTCCACGCGCGATCGCATAGAGCGCCGCCTCCTCGATCTTGACGTTCTCCTGCTTGGCGATATGTCCGAGGTGTTGAACAATCAGAGCTGTGGGGATGCGTCGCAGATCGAAGCGCTGGCAGCGCGACAGAATAGTCGGCAACACCTTCTCCGCCTCGGTCGTGGCAAACATGAATTTCACATGATCGGGCGGTTCTTCCAAGGTCTTGAGCAGCGCATTGAACGCTTCCTTTGTCAGCATGTGAACTTCATCGATGATGTAAATCTTGAATCGGGAAGTTGCTGGAGCGTACTTGACGGTCTCGCGCAGTTCGCGGATTTCTTCGATGCCACGGTTGCTGGCGCCGTCTATTTCCAAAACATCGAGCGCGCGGCCTTCTGTGATCTCCTGGCAGCGCGGATCGTCATCGGCAAAATCCACTTTCGGACCGCCCGTGCAGTTTAGGCATTTCGCGAAGATGCGGGCGAGCGTCGTTTTGCCGGTGCCGCGCGGGCCGACGAACAAATAGGCATGGGCGATGCGATGTTGTCGGATGGCGTTAGCGAGAGTCTGAGTCACATGCTCCTGACCCACGACGTCGGAAAAGCGTTGGGGCCGATATTTTCGAGCTAAGACCTGATAGGACATTCTCTTGAGACGGAAACGCCAGGGTGACCACGGCGGATGTGGAGCAGACTACCGTTGCTGCATTCCTGCCCTGGCGGGGTTCGTAAGTCCACATTCCATGGGCCCTGGCAAAATCAAAAACTGTTTTTGAACTTAAGCCGCGTTCAGCGGCTCAGCAAGAACAATTCGCGCACGGTTCGTTTTTCGCGGGTAGAACAGCGCGTCTCGCCTGTCTCATCCTGTCGGGCGTACGCAAATGCAGGACAGGCGGGGCGCCTATCCTGCCACGCAGGTTCATGGAGAGCCTCCTTCGCCTTTCGTTTATCTTCGTCGCTTACGCCGCCTCTGTCTCCGGTTTGATCACCGCTACGACACAGGCGTGCGGATTGAGGTGCTTCTGCGCCGCAACCTTCGTCTGCTCCGAAGTGACTGCTTCGTAGTGTGTGTCCTCACTGTCACAATTTGTGTAGCCCAGCCCATACAGTTCATCGAGCGCAGTAGTAATCGCGTAAGAACCCAAGTCTTGCCGCGCGATTTTCTTTTGCCCGATCAATTTGGCTTTGGCTCGTTTCAATTCAACTGCTGTCAATCCTTCGACGCGCAACGATTCGGCTTCTTTGAGCAGCTCCAATTCAACGAGCCCCGCTTTTTCCGGCGCCGTGCCCGCATACAGCGCGAAATAGCCGGGCTGCAGCCCGAGAAAATTTTGAGCGCCGACATAATAAGCAAGGCCCAAGTTTTCTCGAATACGCACAAACAACCTGGACCCGAGGTCGCTGAGCGCTTCTTGAATGAGATCGAGCGCGTAGCGGTCCGAATCGTGCAAACTCACGCCTGGAAAGCCGATGACAAGCACACCCTGTTTTTTGTCGCGGCGCTCGAGTATATGCCGGGTCTCTTGAAGCAATTTCGCTGCCGGCGGTTGGCGATTAGGACCGATGCCGCGCGGCCAATTGCCAAACTGTTTTTCGACGGCTTCCCGCACTGCGTCCGCTCGAACATCCCCGTAGATCGCGAAGACACAGTTATTCGGCGCCACCAAGTTTTGATAGAACCGCTTGAGATCGTCCACGCGCAGCGCGGCAACACTTTCCTCGGAACCGTTCACATCCAAGCCGTAGCCGCTGTCTCCGAAGAGCGTTCGGCGCATCGCGCGGCTGGCGCTTTGCAATAACTGGTCCTTTTGTGCTTTAATACCGGCGAGCTGGACTTGCCTTTCCCGCTCCAGCGCGGGCGATGGAAAGGTCGGGTTCAAAATCACATCGCCCAAAAGATTCAAGCCGCTCTGAAAATCAGCGCTCAGCACTTCCGCGCTGACGCCAAAACTATTGTTGCCGCCGTAAGTATCGATGCTGCCGCCCAGGGATTCGATTTCGGTGACGATTTGCTCAGCGCTGCGGTGCGAGGTTCCCTTCAGCAGCATTTTGGCGAGGAGCGCCGTAAGCCCGTTATTGGCCGCTGCCTCTGCTAGAACACCTCCCTCGAAGACGGCCCGAAATTCGACAAACGGCAAGCGATGATCTTCTTTGATTAACAGGCGAAGGCCGTTCGCGAGAACCAGCTTCTGCACAGGGCGATCGACCAGTTGCTCGGCGGCTTCCAACTCGCGGAGAACAGCGCCGGTTGGCAAAAGGGCGTAGAGAGAACGATTTTCTGAGACGAGGTATTGACGCGCCACTCGTTGCAAATCAGTCGGCATGACGCGCTTTACGGCCGCGAGATAACGTTCGGAGAAGTTCAGGTCAGTGGCGGCAAGCCAGTTGGCTCCGAGGTCTTGAGCCTGGCCTTGCATGGTTTTGCGTGTTGCTAACGTTCCGGCCGTGAATTGTTTGACCGCCTTCGTTAATTCAGTGTCGGTCACCAATTCATGCTTCATCCGTTCAACCTCAGCAAGCAAGGCTGCGCGTGCCTCCTTGAATTTTGCGCCGTCCACGACCGCGCTCATGCCGAGGAGGCCGGGATTGCCGGGGTTGTAAGTCCAGGCATCAGCCGAATGAACTAGCCCCTGTTTTTCACGAACTTCCTGATACAGCCTGGAGCTATGCCCGGCCCCGAGCAATGTGGCCAGCACGTCCAGCGCAGGAATGTCCGGATGCCGAACATCGGGAATATGCCAGGCGATATGGAAATGGCCGAGCTCGACCTGGTCTTCCTCGATAATTTCGCGTTGTCCCGCTTGGCGTGGTTCGTGGGGCAAGACGACCGGCGGCAGCGGCTTGGCTTTGACCGCGGCAAATGCTTTACGGATCTGAGCTTCCACGGCTTCGGCGCTAATGTCACCCACGACGACGAAGAAAATATTATTGGGCGCATACTTCTCCCGATAGTACGCGAAGATATCTTCGCGTTGGACTTCGTTGAAGATATCTGGATACCCGATGACGGTATAACGATACGGGCTGCGGGTATACGCGGTTTCGAAGAGCCGCCGGCTCGCGCGCCGTCCCGGGTCATCCTGATTCATGTCCATCTCGCGCAGGATGACTTGCTTTTCTTTCTCCATCTCAGCGGCAGGCAACGTCGCGTGCTGCATGATATCGCAAAGGATATCAATTGCGACTTGGGCGCCGGTGTTCGGGACGTTGATGTAATAGACCGTGCGGTCGAAAGACGTGTAGGCGTTCATGTATCCGCCCGCGTCCTGAACTTCCTGATCGATGCGGCCGGATTCCCGCGAGGCTGTTCCCTTAAAGAGCATATGCTCCAGCATATGCGACATGCCCGCGCCCAACCATCGGCCTTCATCGATGCTGCCGGCTTTGCACCAGGCTTGAGCGGAGACGACGGCGGCACTGTGATCTTCGCGGATGATCAGCGTCAGTCCATTTTCGAGAGTGATTAAGCGGGTGCCGGCGGGAAGAACCGGGATTTCGGTTTCGGCGACGGGACGCGATAAAAAAGAAGGTTCAGCGATCATAGATCGTGTGAATTGAATCCGGGGAGTTCAAGCCTCAGTAGGTTTGGATTCAGGGGTCGACGAGGGCGCCGCTTTGCCGGCGGGTCGAAACGGCTTTTGAAAGGCTTCGGCAAAATCGTAGCCACCTTTGAAATCATCACGGCTGTCTGTTTCGGTTTTGCTGAGTAATCCGTTCTCGACCATATTAAAGACAAGCTCACCGAAATCCTCGCAGCGATGGACGCCCCATTCGTTGAGGACGATTTGTGCCATAGGGCCGTACTGTGCTAATGCGTACTCGCGAATGCCTGCGAGCAATTCTTGTCCGGTCACGTGCCGAACTTCGTCCTTGGTCGCTTTGCTAACGAGCTTTTGCGCATGGTCGAGGCCTTCTCGAACAAATAAGTAAGCCTCCCGGTGGTAACGCGGGTCCTGGGCCAGGATCCGTTCCAAGACTTCGTCAAAATTGATGGCTTGCATGTTACCGTTGCTACTGCGAGTGCGACGCAGGGACTGAGTGGGCTGTCCGGTAAGCTTTGACGGCTAGACCGGTCAACACTAACAGTATCACGGTGATGAGGACCGTTTGTTCCTGCTTGGTCAGCTTAAACATGAACTAAGTTCCATCTGGGCAGCACGCTGTCTCCTAATCTTAATCATAATCCTAATCCCAATCTCTTCCGGGCAAGCGCCTTCTCTTGATTAAGATTAAGATTATGATTACGAGTAAGCATCACGTCTAAGACGTCAATAGTCAATATTCAGTCACTATGCCGCCACGATATTCACCAATTTCTTGGGCACGACGATCATCTTCTTGACCGTTTTGCCTTCGAGAAACGGTCTTACCTTTTCAGCGGCGCAAGCTGCCGCTTGAACTTGCTCCTCTGTCGCCGCAGCCGCAACTACAATTCGATCTCGTAATTTGCCATTGACCTGGACCGGAATTTCCAAGGTGTCTTCGACAAGAAGCGCCGGGTCGAATTTGGGCCAAGAAGCGTACGATAGTGATTCGGGCTGCTCATTAAAGGTCGCAGCCAGTTTCGCAAATAACTCTTCGGCCAGATGAGGAGCAAACGGGCCGAGCAACTGGAGGAACTGCTTCATCACGGAGCGCGGTCGAACTGACCAGGAAATGGCGTCGTTCACGAAAATCATCATGGCCGAGATCGCCGTGTTGAAGCGCAAACCTTCCAGGTCCTCGGTAACTTTCTTGATGCAGGCGTGCAGCGTCTTGAGTTGGGACGCCGCCGGCGCCACGTCCTGGATCGACGAATGCAGCCGAACGGAAGCCAGGAGGTTGGGATCAGGCGAAGCGCTCGTGGTCAACTGCTGTTCCAATTCCACTTCGCTCGCTTCGTCCACAAACAAACGCCAGACGCGCCCGAGGAAACGATAGACCCCTTCAACCCCTTTTGTGCTCCAAGGCTTCACCATTTCGAGCGGGCCCATGAACATTTCGTAGAGACGAAAGGCATCCGCTCCGTACTGCGCCAGGATGTCATCCGGATTGACGACGTTGCCTCGCGATTTCGACATCTTTTGACTGTCTTCACCGAGAATTAGTCCTTGGTTGACCAGTTTGAAAAACGGTTCGGGAGTCGAAACATGTCCTAGGTCAAACAGGACTTTGTGCCAAAAGCGCGCATAAAGGAGATGAAGAACGGCATGTTCGGTCCCGCCGACGTAGAGATCGACGCCGGGCGTGATGCGTGATGCGTGATGCGTGACCCTTCTATTACCCATCCAATAGTGTTCTGCTTCAGGGCTACAGAAGGCTTGATCATTGTGCGGGTCGAGATAGCGCAGGTAATACCAGCAACTCCCAGCCCATTGCGGCATAGTATTGGTCTCGCGAATAGAGCCGTCGGGCAATTGAACCCAATGCTTCGCGCGGGCTAACGGTGGTTCCCCGGTTGGTGTTGGTTTGTAATCGTCCAAACTCGGCGGAAGCACAGGTAGCGCGCTCTCCGGCAACGCCTCGTGACAAAGTTCTCCGCGTTGGTCCTTCTTCCAAACAATCGGGAACGGCTCGCCCCAATAACGCTGCCGACTGAAGAGCCAGTCGCGGAGCTTGTAATTGATCGTCTTCTCCCCAACCCCTTTGGACTCCAGCCAAGCCGTGATCTTCTTCTTTGCCTCCGGAGTTGGCAGACCATTGAGGGAGATTTCCGGGTTGGCCGAGTTCACTGAAATGCCGTCATCGACGTAACCGCGCCAATCCTCGCCTCCCGCTGGTTGGACAACCTGAACGATTGGGAGGTTGAACTTTTGGGCAAACTCGAGATCGCGCGTGTCATGTCCAGGCACGGCCATAATCGCGCCCGTGCCGTAGCTGATAAGAACGTAATCAGCGATCCAGATCGGGATCTTTTGTCGGGTGACAGGGTTAATCGCATAGCCGCCGGTGAAGACGCCGGTTTTCTCTTTAGCCAACTCGGTTCGTTCCAGATCGCTCTTCCGAGAAACTTCGTCCTGATACGCCCGAACAGATTGGACCTGTTGCGGAGTTGTGATCTCGTCAACCAGATTGTGTTCTGGAGACAAGACCATGTAAGTCGCACCAAAGAGCGTATCCGGCCGTGTTGTGAAAACCGTGATCTTGTAATTCGGATTGCGGTCCGCGACAGGAAAATCCACCTGTGCGCCCTCGCTGCGGCCAATCCAATTCCGCTGCATTTCTTTGAGCGAATGACTCCATTCGATCGTCTCAAGGTCTTCCAAGAGTCGTTCCGCGAAAGCAGTAATGCGAAGCATCCATTGCCGCATCGGTCTTCGAATCACTGGATAGCCGCCTACTTCGCTTTTCCCATCGATAACTTCCTCGTTGGCCAGCACTGTGCCGAGCTCCGGACACCAATTGACTGGCGCGTCCGAGACGTACGCCAAGCGTTTGGTGTCGCGATAAGCCCGATTCTCATTTTCCGTGGTCAATTCAGGTGGGTAAGGGAGTTTCTCAATCGGTTCGGCTTTGCCAGTGGCCGGGTTAAACCACGAATTGTAAAGCTGGAGAAAAATCCATTGCGACCATTTGAAGTATTTCGGATCAGTGGTATCAATTTCGCGGCTCCAATCGTAACTAAAACCGAGCGACTTAATCTGACGCTTGAAGGTGGCGATGTTCTGTTCGGTCGTCGTGCGTGGATGCTGGCCCGTCTTGATCGCATATTGCTCGGCTGGCAGACCGAAGGCGTCCCAGCCCATCGGATGCAGCACATTAAAACCCAACGCGCGCCGGTAACGCGAAAGAATATCAGTAGCGGTGTAACCTTCCGGATGACCCACATGCAATCCGGCGCCGGACGGATATGGGAACATATCCAAAATGTAAAATTTTGGTCGTTCCTGCGCCGGCGAATGTCCATGCCGCTGGGCAAAAGGATGGCTCGCCGGAATGCTCTCGCCCGGATTCCACGCGCGAAACGCCTGCTGCTCGTCCCAAAACTTCTGCCATTTTGGTTCAATCAACCAAAACGGATATTGTTTCCGCTCACTCGACATAAGGCTGGCGATTCTGAGGAAAGCCCCGTCGCAGGGCAATGGAGAATTCGAGTTTGAGCTACGGTTGATTGGAACAGGGGGTAATGGAGAAAACAGGAAGGGAAAGAGCCGGACCTGCAAAAGCCGGTTTAACAACAAAGAACCGAGAAAACCCACCGCGGCAAAGCCAGGCAAAGCCGCTGCCAAATGCGGTTAAGAGAATCTGACAAACACCAAGATCGCGAAGACCGCAAAGAATTGGTAGTTTTCTAACTTTCGCGTCCTTTGCGATCTTCTGTTCAAACCACAAGCTAAGCTTGCGATCTTCGCAAACATTCTCGCGAAGATGTTTTGAGCTCAGATGACACGGAGAGGGGGATAGAAGGAATTCTGCTAGCTCTTGTGAAACTAACCTCCTGTCCTCAGGCATCAACTCCTTCGCAAGCCATAGAATCGCGCCTGGGCCGCCGGTTGTTCAGCGAAAACTTGGTTTGTGCCTTCGGTTGTAACCTGATTGGCAGGGACCGCTGTCCAGCCCGTGATTGAGAGGTTGCCGTTGGTTTCGAACACAAAGCCGGATGCCGACGCGGGCCACGAAAGTCTTATTTGTCCTCCGGCGATCCTCTCGACGCTCAGCGTTGGAGGCGCTTGAGGCGCTGACACCGTCAAGGTGGCCGGCCCGCTCGTCACGGAACCGGCGCCGTTGCTGACGGTCACAGTGCAGTCACCCGCGCTGGCCGACTGTACGTTATTCAAAGTCAAAGTCGCAGTTACGAGGGGTGCAATCCAATTTCTCATCTTTCTCATCTTTATAAGGGAGCGAAAGTCGCCGAAGGTTCCCACACCTTTGTAGCGGCATCTCAGAAGAGCGCCGCCAGCTTTGGCGGGAAGAATGCGGCGCTCTTACGAGACGCCGCTACAGCCAGAAAGGACGCTCCCTAGGTACGTGTTACGACGATGTATTCGCGCTTGAAAAACAGAGCCCGACTCGGCACTCTCGTCGCCCATGGAATGTGACCAGAGGACCGATCTACCACTCTTCCCTCCTGTTTCCAGTCCGAAATTCCAACTGCCGCGTAGAATCTGGACCATCACGGCGGATGAATAATTGGCGTATCAGCGCGGCAGTGATGTTGGGAGCGCTTGGGTTCGCAGGTTTGTTTCTCAGTTCGTGCTCGACGGTTAATCGCGCGGTCATCGCGCCACCTGAAATTGAAGGAGCCACCTTCGTCGGCAATAAGGTCTGCGCTGATTGCCACACCAATATCACGCGCGTCTTTGCCGCCAGTCCGCATGGGCGCTATTACAAGGAAGATTTGGAATGGGCGAAAATGTCCGGCTGCGAATCTTGCCACGGTCCCGGCAGCAAACATGTGCAGGTGGGAGGCGGTCGCGGAAGATTCATCGTGAACCCTGGCAAGGACCCGCAAAGCTGCTACCAATGTCACCTCGAAGTTCACGCCGAGTTCAATTTGCCCTCCCACCATCCGGTGACCGAGTTTCGGATGAATTGCGTGCAGTGCCACGATCCGCATGGTCATGACATCATGAAACCGTCGGGCGGCTTGGCGATGGCCCGTTTGAATGAGTCGTGTGCGCAGTGCCATCGCGAACAAGCAAAGCCTGTAGTGTTCGAGCACGAAGCGTTGCGCGAAGGCTGCACTACATGCCATCAACCGCACGGTTCGATTAATCGGAAAATGCTCATCCAAGCCGACAACAATCTCTGCTTGAAGTGTCATGCCCAGGTGCAATCTGGCGCAGGACAGGTGGTTATTGGCAAGAGCGATCACACGACGCGGATTCGCGGGCGCACTTGCTGGACAGCTGGTTGTCACCCGTCGGTGCACGGATCAAACATCAGTCCGCATTTGCATTATTGATCGGTATGCAGTCGATGTTGCCCCTCTCCCTAACCCTCTCCCCATCCGATGGGGCGAGGGAAAAGAACTGCGTCATGCGGGCGCATTTTGCAATAAGCGATTCCCTCGCCCCATCGGATGGGGAGAGGGGCAACATCCACCGGCTACCTGGAAGAACTCCATTCTGGGCGCGGCCGACAGCTTCGAGCGGATGGAAATCTGCGGACACCTTGCCGATTGCAAATCGTCGATACAGCAGACTGAAGGTCTGCGCTACGCCAGATGCAGGTTCGGCGCGCAGAGTCCCTTTCATCTCTGCGCTTCGGCTCGCGTTCTTATGCGTTGCAACGCCCGCCGCTTTGGCACTCACCCCGTTCCGATTAAATGCCGCCGAGGCGGTTGACGAATCGAAATTGCCGCCACCGGCGGCGGTTCAAATCGACTTCGATCGCGACATCAAACCGATCTTCGAGAAAGCCTGTTTTCGTTGCCACGGCCCGGAACGGCCCAAGAGCAGTTTCCGATTGGACACGCGCGAGGCGGCGCTCAAAGGCGGTGATCACGGCGTTGATATCATTCCCGGCCAAAGCGCGAAGAGCCCGCTCATTCATTACGTCGCGCGTTTGGTGGAAGATATGGAGATGCCGCCCGAAGGCAAGGGTGATCCATTGACCAATGATCAGATCGCGTTGTTGCGCGCCTGGATTGATCAAGGTGTCAAATGGTCTTCAGCGCCAACCGGACCTGAAACCAAGATTCAATTTACGGTCACGCCGACCATTCGATGGATAACGGTCAACGGAGATGAGAGGCGCTTTCGCGAGCATTATTGGGTTCAGGATGGATGGTCGGGAGGCGTCCAGGATTTTCGGTTCGAAGAAAAACTTGGCGAAGGCGAACGCTTCACCGCTGAAGGCCGGACGTTTTTCGGCGCGCACGATTATCAACTCAAGCTGAGCTTGGAAAAGCGAGACTTTGGCTTTGGACGGTTCGGGTTCGAACAGTATCGCCGGTACTATGATGATACCGGCGGTTACTATCGCCCGTTCGCCACAAATTCGTTTGATCTCGGCAAGGAAATGTTCGTCGATATCGGCCGTGCGTGGGTCGAGTTCGGGCTGACGTTGCCGAAGTGGCCGCGCATGGTTCTCGGTTACGAATATCAATACAAGGATGGGTCAAAATCGACGCTGCAATGGAGCGATGTTATTGCCGATCGCCGCGACCCCGATTCGGCTCGAGCCATTTATCCGGCTTACAAAGATATCGATGAAAGCGTGCACATGCTGAAACTCGATCTCAGCCACGAGATCGGAGGAGTCTTGCTCGAGGATAATCTCCGCGCTGAACTTTACGATTTGGAGACGCAACGCGTAAGCCGGTTCCCATTCACGCTCGGCGCCCCGATCCCGGACCGCGCCTTTCGTTACAACGATGAGCACGATCATTTTCAAGCGGTCAATGCCTTCCGGCTCGAAAGGCAGCTGCGCGATTGGCTCTTCCTTTCTGGCGGATACCTGTTTTCGAAACTTGACGGCGACGCAGCCTTCGGCCTGTCGGCTTTCACACCGTCCGATCCGTCGATGACCCTGTTCGTCGGAGATATCGCCAATCAAATCCTGCTCGAACGGCGCTCTCACATCTTCAATGCGAATTCATTGTTGGGTCCTTGGGAAGGTCTGAGTTTTTTTGCGGGAGTCCAAAATGAGTGGACGCGTGAAGAAGGGTTCGGCCAAGGATTCGATCCTGACTTTCCAAAAACATTTGCGTCGGACCGGGACAAGGTCGTCGTCGAAGAAAGTTTCGGACTGCGCTACACAAAGATTCCCTTCACGGTGCTGCACGCCGATGCAAAGTTTCAGCAGGAGAGCATCGACCACTTCGAGCGACAGTTCGTGGATGACACGTTCGGAGATGATCGGGATTTCCTGCGCGACACGGATGCGACGAGCGATTTGAAGGATTATCGCGCGGGTCTGAGCATTTCGCCTTGGCGACGAACCTCATTGCAGGCGGGCTACCGGCATCGGCTCAAGCAAAATGATTTCGATCATTCCCGCGACACTGATGGCGCCGATTTTTCGGGCAACGGTTATCCGGCGTTCATCCGCGCGCGAGATGTCGAAAGCGATGAAATCGAAGCTAAGATCGTGGCTCACTGGGTGTCCTGGCTGAAGACCACGTTGAAGTACCAACTGATCGCCACGGATTACACAACGGCGGCGGATCCCAGTGCGACCACAATTTTGGAACCGGTCCTTATGGATGTCACGTTGCCCGGCGGTCGCACGCTGGCCGGGAATTACGACGCGCATGTCTATAGTTTCAATGCGACATTCATTCCCTGGCGGCGTCTGCATCTCTCGGCGACCTTTTCCTATAGCGATTCGCGCATTGTCAGCGGCGTGGACAACGGAGCAGGCGTAGTCCCATACAGCGGTGATATTATCAGTGTTCTTTCGAGCGCCAATTGGGTGGTTAATGAAAAGACCGACTGGCAAATGTCCTACGCATTCTCCACGGCTGATTACTCTCAAAAGAACGAGACTGCCGGTTGGCCTCTAGGCATTGAATATGAGCGGCACGGGATTACGACGGGCATCACACGGCGATGCACCAAGAACATCACGACCAACCTGCAGTATGGGTTCTTTCGCTATGATGAGCCGAGTTCCGGGCGGCGTAATGATTACACCGCGCACGCCGTGCTCGCATCGCTGATGATTTCGCTTCCATGAACCCAATAGTAGGACAGCGCGTCTCGCCTGTCCAAACGCTAAGGTGCACCATGACAGCCGGGACGCGCTGTTCTACGAAGCTCATCGTCCCAATGCGCCCAGCGCATTCCGTCGGATGGGCATCGCTGCGGACAGGAATGTCCGCGGTCCGAGCCAGATGAGAATTGGTCCCCTCTGAGATTCTGAGATTAAACCGGGCTTTACTTTACGCCGGAACATTTTGTAGAAACAACGCTCTCATACCTAGGAAGCGAATATCGGAATATGATGACAACAATCAAAACTCTTTTGCGCGTAACCGAGTGCGTCATGGCCATGGGCTTGTTGTTTCAGGCAGGCCAAGCTGCGAATTTCAACGTCGATATCCGGGACAACTTCTTTTCGCCGTCGAGCCTGACAATCAACGTTGGTGATACCGTCACCTGGACCCAGCGGGGATTCAATCACAACACCCAGAGCCAACCTTGAGTAGGACAGGCGTCCCGCCTGTCCGGAGATGAGATTGCGCAACGAGTTTAACTCAGACAGGCGAGACGCTTGTCCTGCTGACTAATCGTGAACTTGCTCATTTCCAGCCGCAACGCGCATAAGTGCGAAGAAATCCGCGCGCTATTGCCGTCGGCCATTCACTTATTCACTTTGAAAGATTTTCCATCAGCGCCTGAAGTCGTCGAAGATGCGAACACATTCAGCGGTAACGCAACGAAGAAAGGGGTTCACCTTGCTCGATGGATGGCTGCAAATCCGGCGCTCGTTGCGCATGTGATGGGGCAGGGGAGCCATCGCGATTTAATGGTTTTGGCGGATGATTCCGGTTTGGAAGTGGACGCCCTCAACGGTGCGCCCGGAGTTCACTCCGCCCGCTTTGCGGCAATGGAGTCTGGAGTGGCCGGCAACTCTCCCGATGCCGCGAACAATGCCAAACTGCTCGGCCTTTTGAAGGAGTCGCCTTGGGAAACGCGAACGGCGCGGTTTCGATGTGTCATCGCGCTGACGCCCGCCGTTCCGGCCCATTCCCAGAATCGATCGCCGGTCTGCGATGCGGATGAATTAGAACTACAGACTGAACTTTTTGAAGGGAGCTGCGAGGGAAGAATTCGTTTTGAGTTACGGGGCGCGCGTGGTTTTGGTTACGATCCTCTCTTTGTTCCGGATGGTTTCGAACAAACGTTTGCGGAACTCGGTGAGGAGATCAAAAACCGCATCAGCCATCGCGCGAAAGCCCTTGAGAAGCTTCGGCAAAAGTTACTCAGCTGGTTTGGCCCATCGCATCGGTAATTGCTTGGTCAAGTTCGCAACGACCTTTCCTGTGGCATCCAGAAGCTCGACTTCGAGGCGGTCGATCTTGAAAATATCGGTTGGCGATTTCGCATTCCCATGGACCGAAATCTCGAGGACTTGCAAACTGCGTCCCGCCTTGATGACTTTCTCCGACGTCGAAAACCAGTCAGCGCTGGCAGGGTTCGCGCTGTCGAACAAGCGCATGCGCAATCGTCCAGGCCCCGAAACCATGTTGTATTTGACCGTCACATAACCGCTGTGCGGATCGTTCTGTTTGAAGTCATCCAGTTCGACAGTGCTGCCGGAAGCTGTCGGCGCCGCTGATGGCACTGTCCCTGGGGAACGCCAAAGCAACAGCATGGTCGTTGGAAACAAGTTGAATCGCTTGGAAGAAGTTGTTTCGAGCAGATAAACGAGCACCTTGTCGGTGGTGTAACTGTTGAGGCCAATTATGTGGTTCGGAGGCTGAAATTTGATCGGGAAGAGGACGAAATTGCGGCGCGATTTTGCAATTTCGGCTGGCGCGCTTTGGAAGTATCTGCTGGCGGCCGGTTCGTCCATTTTCATTAGATCGACTCCCATCATCGGCTTTGAACCGAGGTTGTCTTTGTACTCATATTCCACTCCGATGGTCATGCGTGTTCGGTCTAAGCTTCGATTGACCACATCCACATTAGTTACCTTGCTCTTTAGGCTGGCAGCGAGCGGTTCGAGCGCGGCAATATTTTCCTGCGAACTCGGCGTAATCGCTGGCGCAGAAGCGAGTTGTTTGGCCTCCGCTTCCGCACGAGCCTTCGCTTCTGATTCCAAGCGCGCTTTTTCTTCTGCCAAAAGACGGGCGTCAGCTTCGTCTTTAGCTTTGGCCTCGGCCAGCCGCTTCTCTTCAGTCAATCGTTTGGCGTCGGCCTCGGCGGCTAAGCGCGCCTTTTCTTTCGCCTCGGCTTCGGCTTTGGCTTCGGCGTCGCGACGTGCTTTGGCCTCGGCTTCGGCTTTGGCCCGAGCTTGCTCTCGCTCTTTGGCTTCGGCTTTGGCTTTCTCTTCGGCGAGACGTTTTTCTTCCGCCAATCGTTTGGCTTCGGCGTCGGCCTTGCGCTGGGCTTCGTTCCGGGCCTTGAGTTCGGCTTCTTGACGGGTTTTCTCGTCACGCAGGCGCTTTGCTTCTGCCTCGGCTCTTAAACGGGCTTCGTCGCGGGCTTTGGCTTCGGCCTTCGCTTTCTCTTCGGCCAGACGTTTCTCTTTCGCGAATCTCTTGGCTTCGGCTTCCGCTTTGAGGCGGGCTGCTTCGCGAGCCTCGGCATCCGCGCGCGCCTTTTGTTCTGCGGCTTGACGGGACCTGGCCTCGGCCTCGGCTTGTGATTGCGCTTGCGCGCGGGCCTTGGTTTCCGATTCAGCCCTCAAACGCGCGGCTTCGCGAGCCGGATCGTTGCTAACCGCGCCGAGTGTTGGAGAAACCACGATCGGTTCAGGCTTAACCGTCGGATGCCCCCATTTGATCGTCTTCAGGAAAGGGATGCTGCTGATGACAGCGGTTCCAGCCCGGTTCAAAACGAGAATGCGGAGCCGGTCAGATGTCAATTGTTGAGGCACGCCCGGTTCATCGTTGAAATACTACACCTTCAGTGAAATCACGCCCTTGCCAACACCGACAATGACCGGATCAGCGCCGAACCAGGCGGCTATCCCTTTTTGATCTTTCTTTTCGATAAGAGGAAGAATTTGAGCATTCGGTCCGCCGAAACCGTCGTAGGAGTAATCCATGGCCAGCACGACTTCCGTCCCATCCGCGCTCTGTTGAGTGACCCGCAAGTTCGCAATGCCGGTCCCGGTTTGAGGTTGGAAAGGGTTAGGCTGCGTGAGGATGGGTTGAGCGATAGGGCCCAAGCCCAGCTGCACAGTCAACACGCCCACGATCAACTGTTTCAGAAGCTTCATGCGAATAAGAAGTGAACGCCTGGCAATCCGAATGCCGAAAGCATAACAGATTGATCGAAAGAGTCAAAGGCGCATTTGCAGCCCGGTAGCGGCGGGCATCTTGCCTGCCGTAGAGGGCGGGCATCCTGCCGCCCGGCGTCCGGAGCGGCGCTGGAAGCTCGGTGCCGGCCTTTCGATCGCGCGCGTGATCCGCCGGGCAAGATGCAGCGGCTTTACGGCAGGCAAGATGCCCGACGCTACGATTGCGATGGCGTCTAGTGGAAGTTCCGAGCCTGTTTTCCATCTCTCCATGCCGATGGTGTCATCCCAAATCGCCTCTTGAACGTCTTATGAATGAGGCCGAGGTGACGGAAGCCAGTCGCCAACGCGACTTCGTTGATCGACAAGGCTGGATTCTTCAAGAGTTGCTGAGCCCGGTGTAAGCGAGTTTCGACGCGCAACATTTCGCTCCGCAACAGAAGCGTATTCTTGCCGCGCCATTCGGCCGACAGCTTCGCGAAACCGTTTCCCATGGGGCTGTCCGCGGGAAAGAGTCTGAGGTTCGCGAATCAACGCGATCAGGTCGGGGGGGGTACGACTAAGACTGTCGTTCAGGAGCGCAGCGTTTGCGCCGCAGACGGTGAAACTTCTGGAGGGATCGAGGCCAGCTTCGGCCACGTTTCGACTCTGCGGACGTTTCTGCAGCGTAAACGCAAGCGGGTTTCCTGACGGACCGACAGTTTTAATCGCACCTAAGTCCGCGCTTGACCCTTCTCCACTCTTCTTCAGTATCCCGTCTCGATTTTGAGCTGCTGCAAAGCAGAGAGCATTCGCGGCCATGATCACACATAAGATAGCGGTTTTGCCCGGCGATGGCATCGGTCCTGACGTCATCGCGGAAGGCGTCAAAACCTTGCGGGCTGTTGAATCGAAACTGCGCGACGCAACGTTTGAACTCCGGGAATTCTCTGTGGGAGCCGAAGAGTACTTGCGTAATGGCGATCCGCTGCCCGCGGAGACTTTGGCGCGATGCAAAGAGCATCACGCGATACTCCTCGGGGCCATGGGACTGCCCAATGTTCGCTGGCCTGACGGACTCGAAATGACTCCGCAAATCGATTTGCGCGAGAAGCTCGACCTTTACTGCGGGTTGCGCCCCATTCGCCTCTATCACGCGGCTGATACGCCATTGAAGAGGTACGAGGCCGGGCAAATTGACTTTGTCATCATTCGGGAGAGCACTGAAGGGCTCTTCTCCGGCCGATTAGCCAAACCGCCCGCGAATCGGGAAGAACGGACCGATACGCTCAGAGTTACGCGACGCGGTTCCGAGCGATTGTTCCGCGCCGCCTTCCGCGAAGCGAGCCGTCGGCGCGGTTTGGTCACGCTCGTAGACAAAGCCAACGTGCTTCCGTCGATGGCATTTTTCAGGGAAATCTTTGACGCCATCAGTCGCGAGTTTCCGAACGTTCGGACGGAGAAAATTTATGTCGATGCTGCGGCGCTTTACTTGGTCAAACGCCCCGAGACGTTCGACGTGCTGGTGACTGAGAATATGTTTGGCGACATTCTTTCCGACCTGGCAGCGGGCCTTGTGGGGGGAATGGGCATGGCGCCATCCGGCGACATTGGAGAACAATACGCCGTTTTCCAACCGTCGCACGGCACGGCGCCGGATATTGCGGGGCGCGGGATTGCCAATCCGATCGCCACAATCTTGTCGGTGGTTCTGATGCTCGATTGGCTTAACACTCCCGAGACATCGCGCGGCGCGACGTTGATTCGCGGGGCTGTCGAACGCCTTTTTGCCCACCCGGGGAATCGGACGCCCGATCTGGGTGGTTCTCTCACGACCGGTCAAATGGGTGATCGGATCGTTGATGAGATACTAAAAACCAACGAATGAATTGAGCGGATGAAGGACGGGTTCCAGCTCTTCGATGCGCACACGCATATTGGAAAAGCGCGGCATAGCGGCCGCCAATATACGGCCGCCGAATTATTGAGGGACATGGACCGATTTGGCGTGGAGCACGCGCTCGTCATCCCTTACCCGGTAGTCGAGGATTACCGTCAGGCTCACGATGAGATTGGTCAAGCCGTGCGCGAGCATCCGGATCGATTCACAGGCGCGAGCTGTTTGTATCCATTCATCCCGGAAGATGCATTTCGAGCGGAGGTGAAGCGTTGCGTGCAAGAGTTTGGTTTTCGGGCGCTGAAACTTCAGCCCAATTCCAACCGCTGAATCCTATTTCCTCCCGAAGCGATCTTTTTTCGAGACAGCTCGCGAGCACAAGCTTGTGGTGGTTTGCCATACCGGCGACGGCATCCCGTTTTCATTGCCGTCTTTGTTCATCGCGCCAGCGAGGAAGTTTCCCGACCTGCGGATTGTGCTGGCGCATTGTGGCGGCAGCATTTTCTACCAGGAAGCCGTGGTGGCCGCTTCGGTGTGCGACAATTTGTATCTCGAGTTATCGACGCTTATGCCTCACCATGTCCGCGAAATTCTTGGTCAGGTGCCGGCGTCCCGGCTGATGATTGGATCGGACCTGCCGGAAAGTTTGGAAACGGAGTTTTGCAAGATTCTGAACCTGAACCACTCTGAAGAGGAGAAGTGGAAGATTTTGTGGGAGACAGCCTCCACTTTATTCCTGAGGAAAAAATAATAATTGCTTAAGATGCTTTCTTAATCTGTTTGAACCAATGAATACAGCGACACACTTGCTCCTTCGCGGCACGTTGACTCTTATCATCAGTTTGGCCTCTCTCATGCCGCTCGGCATTGCACTCGGACAATCAGCGCCTGCCGCCTCATCCCCCAGCATATCGGCGGTTCCAAACCAGCGGACTGTGCGGGATCGACCGAGCAACCTGATTCAATTCATAGTGACCCCAGTGGCAAACTCGTCCGCCAACGATCTCAAGCTCACAGTTGCTTCGCTAAATACGACCGTCGTGCCGGACGCCAATCTCTTTCTCGGCGGTAGCGGAACAAATAGGAACTTGTTGATTATTCCTGCCGCCAACCAGATTGGTGACGCGACGATTATCATTACGGCATTGGACGGCGCGGGCAAAACCGCCACCGCGAGCTTCGTGTTAACGGTCGGCGCCAGCGGAACACCCCCGATTATTTCCCCTATTCCCAACCAGACGGCTGTCCGAGATCAACCGACGAGGCCCATTCGCTTTACAATAACCGATGCCGAAACGCCCTCAGACCTATTGTCGGTAGCGGCGCAATCCTCCAATCAAATTCTCGTGCCAAACGGGAACATTCTCCTTGGTTCGGGCGGTTCAGAACGTGTTATCCTCGTCACGCCAGCCACAAACCAAGCTGGGATTGCCACCATCACGCTCACCGTCACCGACGCGGAGGGACTGTCAGCCTCAAGCACATTTGCATTCGCCGTTGGCTTGGCCGCGACATTGCCAGCCATATCGAATATTCCGGATCGGACTACGCTCCGAAACCAATCGACGGGGGTAATACCATCCACGGCCGTGGATGCGGAAACGAGTCCGGAACTTTTGACACTGAGCGGCTCTTCCTCCAATAAGGCGTTGGTTCCCGACGCTAACATCTTTTTCGGCGGGGCGGGAGCGAATCGGACTGTCTTAATCACGCCTGCCGACAATCAGCTCGGCACGACTACGATTACGGTGACCGTGCATGATGCGGACGGAAAAACTAGGGCGATAGCTTTTTGTTGACTGTGGCGGCGGCTGGCGTGCCACCAACGATCTCCAATATCCCCGATCAAATTGTCGCGCGGAATCAACCTTCCGCCCCTATTCCTTTTTCTGTTTCGGATCCGGAAACTTCCGCAGAGTCATTAACAGCGGTCGGCAATTCTTCAAACCAATCGCTCGTCCCGGACAGCAATATCTTAATGGGTGGCCGCGGCCGCGATCGCATCCTGGTTATCAACCCCTGCGCACAATCAATTGGGTGTCGCGACCATCACTGTGACCGTGACAGACAGTGGTGGCCGAACGGCCAGCGACAGTTTTGTTCTAACCATTCGCGCGTTTGTTGATTTGACCAAGAGCGATTTCAATGGAGACGGGCGCTCGGATGTTCTCCTGCAGAACGACTCAGGTTTCAGGGCGGTTTGGTTGATGAATGGAACCCGGGTGGCGAGTGCCAGACAACTGTTGCTGAGTAACGCTGGCGATCCGGACTGGAAGATTGTTGGGACAGGCGATCTGAATTCGGATGGCAAATCGGACATCGTCTTTCAGCACACCGATGGAACAATTGCCGCGTGGCTCATGGATGGCGACCGGCAAGTGACAGCCGTCCTGCTTAATCCCTTGCGGCCACGAGATCGCAATTATGCGGTTGCAGGCACGGGAGATTTCAACAACGACGGCATGGTCGATTTATTGTTGCAACACAGTGACGGGACATTAGCGGTGTGGACAATGGATGGAGTCAACTTGATCTCCGGAGCTTTTATTGAACCCGCCCATCCGGGCGACAAAAACTGGCGAATCATGGGGTTGGGGGATTTCGACCGGGATGGAAATGTCGACCTCGGTTTTCAACATACGGACGGCACTTTGGCGGCGTGCTTGCTGGACGGCGTCAAACTGCGGTCAGGGGTTCTGCTAACTCCCAGCCACCCTGGAGATCGACAATGGCGTGTGGTCGGCACGGCTGACTTCAATCAGGATCGAAGGATCGATTTGCTTTTTCAACACGCTGGTGATGGCTCGGTCGCTACTTGGTTGATGGATGGCGCCACTTTGAGTTCCGCACAATTCTTAACGCCGAACAACCCCGGCGGAACCTGGAAAGTTACGGCGCCGTAATTGACCGACGACGCGCAGGACCGCACCGTTTACGGCGCAGAAGCGTGAAATTGTCGGAGCATGTTCAAGGTTTCGAGCGTTTGAACCTGCGAAGTTTTAAACAGCTTAAACCCAGCGGCTATCCTGATTTGTGATTAACCTTGCCGCCGCTCAAGCTCGCACGGTAACAATTGTTGCATGTCTTGGCCTGCTGACTATCACATGCATACGCCGCTCTGCCGGCACGCCGTCGGCGAACCAACCGAATACGCGGCTCACGCGGTGAACATCGGCCTTCGAGAGATCGGGTTTTCGGATCACAATCCCATGATCCGTGACGATTATGATGACTGGCACATGCGCCAGGACGAGCTGGATGAATACGTCGAAAAGGTCCAAAAGGCGCGCCAGGATCATCCAAGTCTGCAGATCAAGCTCGCTCTCGAAGTCGATTACATTCCCGGACACGAAGATTGGATTCGCGAATTGGCGGCTCGGCATCCCTGGGATTACTTCATCGGGTCGGTCCATTACGTCTCGGACTCGTGGGACCTCGACAATCCAAAGAAAATATCCGAGTGGCGCGGACGCGATTCCTTTGAAGTGTGGAGCGTTTACTTTGAACGGCTGACCAAAGCCGCCGAATCGCAACTGTTCGAAATCATCGGCCACGTGGACTTGGCCAAGAAGTTTTGTTTTTATCCGCAGCAGGATTGCACCGGCTTATTCCGAACGTTCCTTGACGCTGCCAAACAAAGTGGCGCCGCGATCGAACTCAACACCGCTGGTTTGCGCAAGGATTGCAAGGAAATCTATCCGAGCCGCCAGATTCTCCAACTGGCTCATGAAACGCGCGTCCCGATTACTTTTGCGTCCGACGCCCACGCCCCTCAAGAAGTCGGGATGAATTTTGCCGAAGCGGTCCAACTTGCTCGGAGCGCCGGTTATACGCACTGCTGCCGCTTCACCCATCGAAAACTGGACGCGGTGCTGCTCTGAAACGGAGCCAATGATTTTGCCATGAAACCTTCCGGTGAAAACTGCGGCTGACGAACGCCCCCCTCTAGATCCGACGTGACCCAGTTTCGCACTGGTGTTTTGCGTCAACGACAAGCCACAGATTTGTTCGGCTTAGAGCAAGCTTGGCGGAGATTGGACATCACCGTAGAAGAAGGACTCCGAGAACTGGAACGACTCAATGTCATGGAACTGGTCGCTACGGACAGCAAAGAAGTCGTTGCGCGATTGCTCCCTCAGCCCACCGATCTACAACGACAACTCCTGGATGCTTTGCAATTGAAGCTGCCTGAAAAACTGCCCACGGCCAAGGTGACTGTAGGCACGCGCGTGAAATTACACGACCGCCGCAAAAAGCCCTAAAACAAAGGGTGAAATGCCAGTTTCTGTGCAAATTTGCGCTGGAAGTCCCGTTGAAAGGATTAGCTTCGGCGCCAGCGATGGGGCGGAAGGTTATCGGCTCGGCACGTCGGTCGCCATCTCCGGCGAAACGGTTGTCGCGGGCGCCTTTCTAGCCGGCCATTCGGGACGTAGTGCTCCCGTAAAGACTCTCAGCCTGAGCTCACAACCATACTATTGGCGCCAGACAGAGGCTTTGCAGGATTCGGCCCGGTTCTACCGAGTTGTGCCGTTGGCCCGCACAGTGCCGGGCGAAGGGGCACTGACACGGTAGATAAAGGATGAACGGCCCTTTCACTTGCTGATGCCCCGCCCGCTGGCACGTGTGAATTGAACCAGATGCTGGATTTCTGGAAGGCGGGGCAAGTCGGCTTCGATTCGATCCAAGGCGTTGGAGATGGTTAATCCTTCGCGGAACAAAAGTTTGAACGCCTGTTTCAATGCAGATTGCGCTTCGTCCGAGATCCCGTTGCGATCTAGTCCGACTTTATTGATCGTTCGCGTCTGAGCGGGATTTCCATCGGCGAGCATAAACGGCGGAACATCTTGAACCACTTTCGAGCAACCCCCAATTATCGACATCTTGCCTATGCGACAGAATTGGTGCACAGCCGCGAGGCCGCCAATGACTGCGAAGTCCTCCACCATGACGTGCCCTGCCAACGTGGCCACATTCGACATGATGACATGGTTGCCAACAGTCACGTTATGGGCCACATGCGAATAGGCGAGAATATGATTGTGCGATCCGATCACCGTGACCTCACCATCCGCAGTGGCGCTGTTCACAGTAACGTTCTCCCGAAAGCTATTGAAATCGCCGATTTCCGTCCGTGTAATTCCGCCCTTCCATTTTAGATCCTGGGTTTTCAGCCCAATGCTCGCGAACGGGAAGATTTCGTTCTCTCGTCCGAGCGTGGTATGCCCGTCGATAACAACATGCGAGTGCAATCGGCAACCTTGCCCCAAGAGCACGTTTTCTCCAATAACGCAAAACGGGCCGATAGAGCAATCTGACGGAACCTGGGCTTTAGGATGAACCACGGCCGAGGAGTGTATGAAGCCCATAGGCTCTTTGATCTAACCCTCAATTAACATAAAAGCGACTTCAGCTTCGCTGACCACTTCCCCCTCGACCAGACACGTTCCCTTGGCTTTGCCAATCTTGCCACGCCATTTGGTCAGCTCTACTTCAATGAGCAACCGGTCCCCTGGACGCACCGGCTTGCGCCACTTGACGCTTTCGGCCGACATGAAATAGGCGATCTTTCCAGAATTCTCGGCCTGCTTCAGCATGAGGATGCCAGCGGCCTGAGCCATGGCTTCCAATTGCAAGACGCCCGGCATGACGGGGTGATTGGGGAAATGCCCCTGAAAGTACGATTCGTTGACCGTCACATTCTTAACCGCGCTGAGACGATTGCCGTCGATCTTGAGCACTCTGTCCACCATCAAGAACGGGTACCGATGCGGCAGAATCTTCATCAATTCAACCGTGTCAATGGCTGTTGGATCGTGCACTGGATTGGGAACTGGGCGGGCTTCTGAAGGAGCCGGTTTGAATGGCGGAGCAAACGCTTGCGCAGCGAGCAACGGTTTGCGCATGAGATGATTGACTTGCCGCGCTAGTTCGCAGTTCGCCGAGTGGCTTGGCTTGATCGCCACGATATGCCCGCAAATCGGGCGCCCTAACAAAGCAAGGTCGCCGACAATGTCTAACATCTTATGCCGCACGAATTCTTCGGGAAAACGCAATGGTTCTGTCGTCAACACGGCGTCATCACGAATGACGACCGCGTTTTCCAAGCTGCCTCCCTTAATCAACCCGTTCTTAATCAAGAATTCGATCTCTTCAAAGAAACAGAATGTGCGTGCCGGAGCAAGTTCCCGTTCCCAGGTTTCGGGTGAAAGATCGACGCTGTAAAACTGCGTGAAGCGTCCCTGCTTGTCCGAGCTGGTGCAGCTAATTTTCAGTCCCTCATGAGGAAAAACCGATATGTTCGTCTCGTCCAGCTTGACCTCGATTGGACTAAGAACCTTGTAAGTTTCTCGGCGTTCTCCCTGTAAAACCACACCGGCCGTCTGCACCATTTTGCAATACGCCCTGGCGCTGCCATCGCCAATGGGCGGTTCATTGGCGTCAAGTTCGATGACTGCATTATGAATCCCGAAACCTGCGAAGGTGGCTAAGACATGCTCAACCGTGTGGACCTTGACATTGCCCTTCGATAGTGTCGTGGAGCGTGTGGTGTCGCTAACATTTTCAATCCGAGCTTCGACTTCCGGCTTTCCTTCCAGGTCGACGCGGCGGAAGCGAATGCCAGAATTGGGGGGGGCGGGCAGGAATGTCAGGTTAACGCGATTGCCGCTATGCAGGCCAATTCCCGCATAGCTAATCGGCTCTCGCAAAGTCTGCTGCTGTAGCACAACGACGGCCTTTACGGTGAAACTTGCGCCGATCCGGCAGGGTCGGGCTGCCGGACCGGCCGCCGGTGTGAGCACCAAAAGGTGAGCTGCAGGACAAAATGGAAAGGCGCTCGGCGTGACAGTCCGACCCTGCCGGATCGGCGGAGGCTCGGAAAGCGAACGGCCTTTGACCGATTACGCATGGCTTAACACTTACGCCTTCTTCGCCATTTCCTTGTCCCGTTCTTCCATAGCCGCCCGGCGAGAAAGTTTCACTCGGCCTTTATCATCGATGCCGATGCATTTCACGACAATTTCGTCGCCAATCTTCACAATATCTTCCACCTGCTTCACTCGGAAATTAGCCAACTCACTGATGTGGCAGAGCCCATCCTTGCCCGGAAATACCTCCACGAAGCAGCCAAATTCCTTGATGCTGACGACCTTTCCGCGATAAGTCTTGCCCACATCGATTTCGGCCGTCATCCCTTCGATCGCTTGGCGGGCAATCTTCATGCCCTCTTCGGCGACCGAATAAATCTTCACCGTGCCATCGTCTTCGATGTTAATCTCGCAACCAGATTCGTCGACAATGCGCTTGATATTCTTGCCGCCAGGACCGATCAACGCCCCAATTTTCTCCGGATTGATCCTCAGCGTCAGAATGCGCGGAGCATACTTGCTCATCTCCTTTCGCGGTTCCGAGATCGTCTTGGTCATCTCGCCAAGCACATGAAGGCGTGCGACGCGCGCACGCTCGATCGCTTCTGACATCTGTTTGTGCGGCAGGCCGCGCAATTTCAAGTCGAGCTGAAAACCAGTGATGCCTTTTTCAGTTCCCGCGATTTTGCAATCCATGTCACAAAAGGCGTCCTCCCACCCGATGATATCCGTCAAGAGTTGGTAGCGCGTAATCTCGTATTGGTCGTTGTGCTCGGTGCAAATGCCCACGCTGATCCCGGCAACTGGCCTTTGTAAAGGCACGCCTGCGTCCATTAACGCCAGACTGCCGCCACAAACGGACGCCATCGAGGTTGAACCGTTCGACTCCATGATTTCACAGGTAACTCGCACGGCATACGGAAACTCCTTGAGTGGAATCATTGGTTCCAACGAACGTTCCGCCAAAGCGCCGTGACCGATTTCCCGGCGCCCCGGCCCGCTAATGCGGCCAGTCTCACCAACGGAAAAGTTAGGGAAATTGTAGTGAAGGATGAATTGCTTTTCGTTGCTGCCGCCCGTGTAAGAGTCGAACTCTTGAGAATCTTCAGTCGTGCCTAATGTCGCCAGAACGACAGCTTGGGTTTCGCCGCGCGCGAACAAAGCGGAGCCGTGAGCGCGAGGCAAAATGCCGGTTTCACAACTAATGGGACGCACAGTTTCGAATGTGCGGCCATCAAGCCGTTTGCCGTCGTTAAGAATCAGGCTGCGTACAGTTTCTTTTTGAATGTAATAAAAAGCATCCTTAAGGACTGCTTCGGTCACCTTCTCCGCGCCAAACTTCTCGACCAATTTCTTCCCGACTTCATCGGTGACTGCCTTGACGGCAGCTTCCCGGTCGAGTTTGCGATGCGTCAGCAAGGCGGGAACGATGCGGTCGCCTGCCAATGCCTTGGCTTCCGCCAGAATCTCTTCCGGTACGACGTTTAAGGTAATGGCTCGTTTTGGTTTGCCGGCGCGGCGCGCCAGGTCTTGTTGCGCCGCGATGATCGATTGACAGGTTTCATGTCCAAACTGCAGAGCGGCCAGAAAGTCAGCTTCAGAAATCTCCTTGGCTGACCCTTCAAACATGACGTGTTCGGTTGCGTTGCCAACATAAACCAAATCTAGATCGCTTTCGGCCATTTGCGCATGGGTCGGATTTGCAACAAAACGGCCATTGATACGCCCAACACGCACCGCGCCAAGCGGACCACCCCACGGGATATCACTCACCATCAATGCCGCCGAAGCTCCGATAATGCTCAACACATCAGGATCATTCTCACCATCAGCGCTGAGGAGAACGCTTTGGACTTGGACCTCATTGAACCAGCCTTTTGGAAAGAGGGGCCGAATCGGTCGATCAATGACCCGGCTTGTGAGGATTTCTTTTTCGGTGGGGCGTCCTTCGCGTTTGAAGTAGCCGCCGGGAAACTTGCCGGCCGCCGCCGCTTTTTCACGGTAATCGACTGTTAATGGGAAAAAGTCTTGGCCAGGCTTGGCGTTGCTGGCGGCTACTGCGGCGACCAGGACAATCGTTTCTCCAAGTTGGACTGTTACCGCGCCGTCCGCCTGTTTGGCAAGTTTGCCAGTTTCAATGTGAATTGGGTTTGTTCCAACCTGGAACGATATCTTCTCAGACATATGATAATTAGGTATCCACTGGCCCAGAGGAACTTCAGTGAGCACCTGTCTGACAGGTACTGAATGAAATTTCCCAGTGCCAATGGATTTCTGACGCGACTGGTTTTAGGAAAGCCTTTGAAGCCGGGGTCGCGTCTTCCAAGCTCCTCAGCTGTAACGAATTTACGATATTAGGTTGTACTGCGAGAAAATGAAATCCCGGGCGCGAAGGCTTACTTCCGAAGCTTCAGCCGTTTCGTAAGTGTTTGGTAACGACTGGCATCTGTGGTATGCAGGTAATCCAGCAAACGCCGGCGTTGACCCACCAATTTGAGCAAGCCGCGGCGTGAACTGTGGTCCTTGATGTTCTTTTGAAGATGCTCGGTCAATTGATTGATCCGTTGCGTCAATAGCGCAATCTGAACATCCGCAGATCCCGTATCCCGCTCATGAACCCGAAATTCTTCAATCATTTTCGCTTTAACTTCCATAGATTACCGTCAACTCTTTGTTTAATCGTTCGCGCAGCCTAGGTTCTAATCACCCGACTGTAAAGCACTTTTCCTGAATCGCGGCAATTTCGGAAGGTGGTCTGAGTTGTCGCCTGGATTTCGCCGGGGTCGAATTTTCAGGGATTCCGAGAATTTCTTCGCTTTTTTTCGGCATCCTGCTCGTCGCAAGACGACAATTCCCCCGCTGT
>Ga0194128_10001400_pt1 | contig 41953 bp, 36 predicted proteins | sample TA2KigCa65mmetaG_FD_148650 | JGI IMG/M metagenome (GOLD analysis project Ga0194128, IMG submission 148650) | Freshwater microbial communities from Lake Tanganyika, Tanzania - TA2015037 Kigoma Deep Cast 65m | ecosystem: Environmental > Aquatic > Freshwater > Lake | place: Tanzania: Lake...
GCCGAGCCCACACTCGACACGTATGCGGAATGTCCTTCATGCAGAGCAGCAGGCGCAGATGCGAATCTCGCAGCACGCGCTGCAACTCGGGCAGCGTGCAGTGTACTTTCAGTTTTTCAAGATGCCTGAGCACGCCCTCATTGGTGCGGACCGTGGATGTCCCGTACTTGCCATGCAATTTCCGAAGCGACTTCCACCGGTAGGCAAGCGTGGTGGCCCGACGCAGGATCGCACTCACGTTTCGCCAATCCTCTTTTTTCCAAAACGCCCGGTGCGTCGATCGGCCGACCCGGACGACGCTCGTCAATCGCTCAGGCGCCACATGGCCGTGCTCCTTACAGCGATTCAAACCCCAGACAATGTCGTCATAATGCTCGTCCCCGTCCAACATCAACTCTGCAATTGAATTGACTGCCGTTTCTTTGCCGAGCACAGCCGCAAGCACGCGCGCCAATGTAAAAAGCCGGCTCCTCGCCTAGAGCAGGCGAACTTTCTGGTTTTTTCGCTCGCTGGGTTTGCCGCTGTCCTTGCACAGTTCATCGAGAATGGCGTGCGAGTCGTCCGCGTGACGAATGAGGATTCCGATAATCACGCGATGCTCTTCGGAAAGCAAGTCAATCGCTTCCGCCAGCAGGTCGTCGTAGAACCGGCGAATCTCAAGCTCCCGGGCATCTGTGTCTTCCGCTCTCCCGTCGTCGGACGAATCCTCGAAATCGCCTAACCAGACGGTCGAAATTGGCCGGGGCTCCCGCTGCTGCTTGCGCCAGCCATCGATCGCCCGGTTCTTGACGATTTGCCGAACGTATCGCTTCCGGCGGCCGACGCCGCTGAAGTCGGCGTCCTTGAGTTTGAGCCAGACGTCGACCAATACATCGTAAGCGGCATCGTGATCGCGCAGAATTTCTTGGGCACGCTTGTGCAACCAACTAAAGTCGTCGCCGTAGAATTCGTAGATATCCATGGGGGCGAATCCCTTGCCGTTTGTAGGGGAATGTATCATCCTGAAATCCACATCGGCAAGGGAATTCGTGCGGGCATTATGAATTATCCGATTATGGGTGTTCCATGCGAGTCGGCATTATCGCGTTGATGCAGGAATCGAACACGTTTATCGCCGCGCCGACGACGTTCGCGCATTTTGAAGATGACCTGCTCGTCGAAGGAGATGCCGTTCGCGCTCGCTTCGCCGATGCGCATCACGAGGTCGGCGGGTTCTTCGCGGGGCTGGCGCTGGAGAAGCTGGATGCCGTGCCGATCTTCGCGGCCCGAGCGTTGCCCTACGGCATCGTCGCGGCGGAAGCGTTCGACGCACTCTTGACACGGATGGACGCAGCCATTGATCATGCTGGCCCGTTGGACGCCTTGCTCGTGGCGCCGCACGGCGCCACCGTCGCCGCCAATCATCCCGATGCCGACGGCTATTGGCTGTCGCGTTTGCGGCGCCGGTTCGGCAAGCGATTTCCCATTATCGGCACGCTCGATCTGCATGCCAACGTCTCGGCGGCGATGACCTCGGCATGTGACGCATTGATCGCCTATCGGAGCAATCCGCATCTGGATCAACGGCAGCGCGGCATCGACGCTGCCCGGCTGATGGCACGCACGTTGCGCGGCGAAGTCCGCCCGACGATGGCCGCCGCATTCCTGCCGCTGGCTGTCAACATCGAACGCCAACTTTCCGCTGAATCGCCGTGCCGGGATGTCTACGACACCGCCGATCGGATGTTGGCCGTGCGCGGCGTGTTATCCAACAGCGTCGTGCTTGGCTTCCCCTACGCGGACGTTGCCGAGATGGGAGCATCGGCAATCGTCGTGACCGACAACGATTTCTCCCAGGCGGAGGCGTTGGTGACGGAGTTCGCGCAATATTGGTGGGATTGCCGCGAGCAGTTTGTCGGCAAGTTGATCTCGATCGACGACGCCATGCGCAAGGCTTCGACGCTGGAGGGGCCGATCACCCTGCTCGACATGGGGGACAACATCGGCGGCGGCTCACCCGCCGACGGGACCGAGCTGGCACATGCTCTCGCGCGCAATCCCGGCCTTGCGCCGGCGTTTGTCAGCCTGGCGGATCCTGACGCCGTTCGGCAAGCGGCCCAGGCAAGTGTCGGGGCATCGATACGCTTGGCCGTCGGTGGAAAGACGGACGATCGCCACGGTTCGCCATTCACGGCCGATTTCGTGGTTCGCGGCCTTTACGACGGCAAGTTCCAGGAATCGCAGCCTCGCCACGGCGGATTCTCGAGATTCGATCAGGGCCCGACCGCCGTCGTCGAAACCGCCGCCGGGTTGACGATCATGCTGACGACAAAACGCATGGTCCCGTTCAGCATCAAGCAGCTAACGAGTTGCGGCCTCGATCCGGCCCGATTTCGCGTTCTTGTGGCGAAGGGCGTACACGCTCCGGTCGCCGCGTATGCGCCGGTATCCAAGCACCTGATCCGCGTCGATACGCCAGGCGTCACAACCGCGGACCTGTCGCGGCTGGAATATCACCGTCGGCGTCGACCGATGTTTCCGTTCGAGGCGGATGCGGCGTGGTAGCGCGCGGACCCATTTTGAGTAGAACTCTCTGTTGACACTATATTGAGCTATTCTGATAATATCATCTACACAGATGATATTCGTGTCGTCAATGATTATTGCTCAAAATGGGACGTGGCATGGCCCGGAAGAAAAAACCGCGTGGACAAGCCGATAATCCGTTCAAGCCAGGCGCCGGCCATTCTCCGCCGTACTTGGCCGGGCGTGAAGACGAGCGGGACCAGTTCAAACGATTTCTGGCGCAGACGACGATCACGGACAACGTCGTATTGACCGGGTTGCGCGGCGTCGGCAAAACGGTGCTCATGGACGATGTCTACAAGCCGCTTGCCTTATCCGAAGGCTGGGTTTGGGTGGGCGCAGACTTCTCCGAGTCCGCTTTCGTGGATGAAGCGGCGTTATGCCGCCGAATCCTCACGGACTTGTCGGTCTATACCTCAGCACTGGAGGTTGAAACGGAGCGCACTGCCCGGATGGGGCTCACCTCGACGCGCACTGCACGCGAAGACGTTGATTACGAGTACCTTGGGGAGTTTTTCAATGCTCAGCCGGGCCTCAATTCGGACAAGCTGAAGGCGACGCTTGAGTGGACTTGGAACGCGGTCAAGGGCCTTGGAAAGAAAGGTATCCTTTTTGCGTACGACGAAGCGCAGGTTGTTCAGGACCGCAAGAAAAAGGAACAGTATCCCCTTGCCCTTCTGCTTGAAACCTTTCAATCGATTCAGCGCAAAGGGGTGAAAATGATGCTGCTATTGACTGGTTTGCCGACATTGTTTCCAAAACTCGTGGAGTCGCGGACGTATGCAGAGCGAATGTTCAAGATTCAAGAAATCGGCAAGCTTAATGAGATCGCCTCACGCAAGGCGATTACCGAGCCACTCAAAGGTAATGCGATCCAGTTCACCAAAGAATCGATCGACATGATTGTTCAAGAGACGTGCGGTTACCCGTACTTCATTCAGTTCATTTGCCGAGAAGCCTATGACATTTTCCAGTCCGCCGTGAGTTCTGGCATTACTCCGAGCATTCCCATAAAGACGCTTGTCAAGAAACTCGATTCCGACTTCTTCGCGGGTCGCTGGGCGCCCGTACCGGATCGTCAACGAGAGCTATTGTTCTGCATCGCCAACTTGGAGAACGCAGCGGACGAATTCACGGTCAACCAGATTGCGGATATTTCACATGCATTGCGGCGCAAAGATATCCGGCCGTTCAAATACGCGGACGTCAGTTCCATGATGCCAAAGCTGATCAACGCCGGTCTCGTTTACAAAAATCGTCATGGCAAGTATTCGTTGGCGGTGCCGCTCTTGCATGGCTTCGTAAAGCGCCAGTTCGAGGAGCCTGAGGTGATTCAGCTATCACTTTTTGATTGACGAATTTGACCGGAGTACGGCATACATCGAATGAGCTGGCGGCGTCGACCTTGCCGATTTTGCCAACCAGAAAAAACGTGCCGGCTCTCAACTCGGCGCTTGCCTCGCGCCGATAGGCCTGTATACTAAAATGTTACCATTCACGTGGAATGGCAACCTCTCATATCTTGTTAGGGGATCCTCTATGAGTCATGGCGTAATGGAGATGGACCTGATCGAAGAGCTTCAGATGCGTCGCTGGGCGCGAGAGAACTACGTGCCTCCGGAACAGCGCGATGAAGGCTGGCATCCCGTCATCCAGGACGAAATGAAGAAGAAGGACAGCGAAAAGTACTCCCCCAACCAGCGGCGAAACAACAACTAATCCCCACGCCGCAATTAACCCTGACCCGAAGCGTCCCATCCTCGCGATGCGGTTGCTTCGGGTTCTTCATTTTAGCAAGCCCCAGGATGAGCGCAGCCATTCCTGGGGGCAAGCACAAAAGGCACAATGGGCTTCTTCACCGGACGATTGACCTGCATGCGCTTCCGCGTCGGCGGACGCGCGCCGCGCACTTTCGCGCAAGAACACCTCGACGCTCTCGCCGGCCACGCCATCGGCAAACAGCGCATCGCTGCCTCCGATGGCTCACTGGTAGGCTGGATAGCCGCGGATCATATCCTCGACACGTCGTTCGAGTTGGCCAAGAACATCGTGAATGACTCGCTGCACTTCGCCATGCGCATCGACGAAGTCAAGATGCCCGCCGACTTGCTGCGCGCCTACTATCAGGTCGAGCTGCAAGCGCTGGCCGCGACCAATCCGAGCGGGCATCCGAGTTCCCGGCAAAAGCGTCAGGCGCGCGAATACGCCAAGGATCGGCTCGAGAACGAAGCCAAGGACGGCCGCTACGTCCGCCGCAAGGCGATCCCAATTCTGTGGGACGCGCCGTCGAACGAATTGCTCGTCGGCACAACCTCCGTTACGTCCCTTGATCGCCTCGTCACGCTGTTTCACCAGACATTCGACCGCAAGTTCGAGTTGCTAGGCGCCGGACGTCAAGCGTTCAACCTCGCCGAGGTCACGAATCAGACACGCCATGTCGACGATGCCACACCGACTATCTTCGTCCCCGGCGGCCAGCTCACCGAGGTCGCCTGGATGCCCGATGAGGACAATCGCGACTTCCTCGGCAACGAGTTCCTCCTTTGGCTTTGGCACTTCCTGGAGAACGAAGGCGACGTGCTGAAGCTGTCCGATGATTCGGAAGCAACACTGATGATTACGAAGACGCTACAACTCGAATGCCCACGCGGGCAAACCGGCCGCGAGAGCATTTCGAGCGAGGGGCCGAGCAAGTTGCCTGAGGCGCATCGCGCGCTGCAAGCGGGCAAGCTGCCTCGAAAGATGGGGCTGACGGTCGTGCGCCACGAGTCGCAGTATGAACTGACGATGCAGGCCGAGTCGTTGGCCGTCGGCTCGGCGCGTCTGCCCGCGCCCGAGGCCGACGAAGATCGCGCTCGACTCGAGGAGCGCGTCACGCAGATTCGCCATCTTCTGGAAACGCTCGATCTGATCTACGCCGCCTTCATGCAGCGCCGATTGGGCGATGCCTGGACTAAAGAGGCAGCACGCATCAAAAAGTGGCTGCACCTCGAACGGCGACCGTCATCATGATGGCTTTCCAGCGTCGGCCGCAAAAAAACGCAAAAAGCGCAAAGGGAAACAGACAAAGCACTCAGAGATCACGATTGCTTGCATTCTTTGTGTTCTTTTGCGGCTATTCCGTTGATGCCGAGTGGAGCTAGCAGAGACTTTGCACGGCGATGGGCTTTTCCTACCATACCCAGCAAACCATCAAACACCGGGAGCCAAGTCATGCCGACCAATGAACCGTTGAATCGCAAACTGCGCATGGGACTCGTGGGCGGGGGCCAGGGCGCGTTCATCGGACGCGTGCACGCCACCGCGGCGATTCTCGACAATCGCGCGCTGCTTGTCGCCGGCGCCTTGTCGAGCGATGCCGCCAAGGCCAAGGCGTCGGCCCCCGATTACGACATCAAGCCCGAACGCGCCTATGGCTCGTACAAGGACATGATCGCGGCCGAGCTCAAGCTGCCCGTCGGCGACCGGATCGACTTCGTCGCCATCGCCACGCCGAACCACACCCACTTCGAGATCGCCAAGGCCTTCGCCGAGGCGGGGTTCAACGTGATGTGCGACAAACCGATGACGTTCGATCTGGCTCAAGCCGAAGAGTTGGCAAAGGTCGTCGCGAAATCAGGCGTCGTCTTCGGGCTCACGCACAACTACACGGGCTATCCGCTCGTGCGCCAGGCCCGCGACATGGTGCTCAGCGGCGAACTCGGCGAGATCAACGCCATCCGCGCTTTCTACATCCAGGGCTGGTTGCGCAGTCGGCTGGAGAAGGAAGGCCAAAAGCAGGCCGGCTGGCGCACCGATCCGAGTAAATCCGGCGCCGCCGGGTGCTTCGGCGACATCGGCACGCACGCCTACAACCTGGGCCGATATATCACCGGCCTGATTCCCGATCAGATTTCCTGCACGTTGAAGATCTTCAACGAAGGCCGGGCGCTCGACGACTACGGCAGCGCGATCGTCCGCTACACCAACGGCGGGCTCGGCACGGTCACCGCGTCGCAGATTTCGCATGGACGGGAGAACGACTTGTGGATCGAAGTCGATGGCACCAAGGGCGCGCTGGAATGGCATCAGGAAGAGCCGAACAAGATGCTGCTGCGGATCAACGGCAAGCCGCACCAGCTCTACACGCGCGCCGGCGGACCGTACCTGAGCGCGACGGCCGGCGCATCGCAGCGCATCCCCGCCGGCCATCCGGAGGCGTTCCTCGAAGCGTTCGCCAACATTTACACCGCCGCCTACGCCGACATGATCAAGCGCAGCGCCGGCCAAAAGTTCGACGGCCAGAACACGCTCTATCCTAACGTCGCCGACGGCGTGGACGGCATGAACTTCATCACCCAGTGCGTCGCCAGCAGCAAAGAGAGCGGCGCCTGGAAGACGCTCAAACACGCGTCGTGCCGAAAATAGAATTGCCAATCGCGCGCCGGCATGTACCTGTCGTGGTAGGATGAGAACATGAAGAAACAAACGAGCGGCCAATTTCTGGAACGTCTACTCGAACCCGTGAGTGCGTTGCTCGACGATGACGCCGGACGCAAGCTGGTCGAGTTGAAAGCGGATCGGCAAGCTCAATCGCGCATCGCAAAGCTAGCCGACAAGTGCAACCGCGGCGTCCTCAGCGACGAGGAGCGGCGGGATTACGAAACGTACGTCATGGTCGGCGAGTTCATCGCCATCCTGCAGGCGCAAGCCCGCGCCCGCCTGGTCCAGCGCGGTCAAGCGAAATGAAGCCGTTTCTGCGAGCGCTGGTCCGAAAACGCGCCAAGCGCCGCTGCGAGTATTGTCGGCTGCACGAAGATGACTTGCCCGCCTGGCCCTTTCATGTCGAGCACCTTATCCCCAAGAAACACGGCGGAACGGATGATCCAAAATCGCTCGCTTGGCCGTGTCACTATTGTAACCTGTGCAAATCCAGCAACCTGAGCGGTCGCGATTCGAAAACCGGACGGATCGTCACGCTTTTCAATCCCCGCCGAAGGCGCTGGTCGCGACCTTTCAGCTGGTGTGGACCAGAGCTTATCGGGCCTACGCCGTGTGGCCGAGCCACGATTGCAGTGCTGAATATCAACGCGGCGCATCGAGTAGCGCTACAGAAGCTATTGATCGAGGCGAATGTTTTTCCACCGGACTGATGGATCGGCGCCATGAAGGCAGCATGATCCCGTCGCTTTCGCTCCGTGCTGGTAGCCCGCTCTTGGAGTCCCCATGCAACCCAGCGAAACGCCCACTGCGAATCCGACGCGCGTTCGCTGGATCATCCTGGTCCTGCTTTGCTTGTCGAGCGGGCTGCTCTATCTTCATCGGTATTCGTGGGGCTTCGTTCGGCCCGACATTGCCCGCGAAAATCCTGAACTCACGCCCGTAGACCTCGGCTGGCTCGATTCCGCATTCCTGGCGACGTACGCGCTTGGCCAAATCCCCGGCGGCATGGCGGGCGATCGCTTTGGACCGCGCATCGTGTTGACGGTGCTAACGGTCGTCGGCACGCTGGCGGCGGTCGGCGTCGCGTGGACCGGTGGGTTTTGGCAACTCTTTGGCGCCCGCGCGGCTTTCGGGTTTGCACAGGCCGGCGTGTATCCTGTCTTGAGCAAGATGACGAAGTCGTGGTTTCCGCTGGCGTCACGCACCAGCGTGCAAGGCGCCGTCACCGCCATGGGACGCCTCGGCGCCGCCTTCGCGCCGATCATTATTGCCTTCCTGTTGGTCGGCACCCTCGGCTTGTCGTGGCGAGGCACGCTCTGGGTGTTGACGATTCCCGGCATCCTGCTGGCGGTCGGTTTCTGGATTGCGGTGCGCGATACGCCGAGCGAACATCCCTGGGCGAATGTGGCCGAGGCGGAGCTCGTACGCGATGCGCAGCCGACGCCGACGGAATCGGGTGGCGTCGATCCCCGGGGTTCGGAGTACCTCACCCCGGGGCTTCCGGTCTCGTCCACTGAAGCGAAGGGCGACCCGGATCCCCGGGGTGCGTCGGACCTCACGCCGGGGCTTCTCGGTGCGTGGTTCAGTTTGGCCATGCTGTTCGTGTATACCTTTGTGAGCACGTTTCAGGATCAGTTTTTTGTCAACTTGATGCCGACGTTTCTTGAGGAAGCCAAGGGACTGAGCAAGCAGGAACTGGGACTCTACGGAGCGCTGCCGCTTGTGGGTGGAGCGATCGGCGCCATACTCGGCGGAATATTGAACGACTGGTTGATCGAATCGCTCGGCAGTCGCCGGTGGGCGCGAAGTCTCGTGGCGTTCACGGGCAAGCTGCTCGCCGGCGCGTTGGTGCTATGCAGCATGCAGGTGGACGACGGACGGTGGGCGCTGGGAGTTTTGATGGGGGTGCGCATTTTCAGCGATTGGAGTCTGCCGACGCAGTGGGCCGCCGTCACCGACATGGGCGGCAAGGCCGGCGCGACGATGTTCGGCATCGTCAACACGGTCGGCGTTGCCGGCGGATTTGTCGCCGGGCCCGCGTTTGGCTGGCTGAAGCAACACTACGGCTGGGACGGAGTGCTTCTCAGCGTGGCAATCATGTGCCTCCTGGCGGCGTGTACGTGGCTCTTCATCGACTGCACCCGGCGCATCAGTAATGACTAATGCCCCGGGGCAATAGTCAGGTGTCCGTCGAGTATCGGCAATCGGCGCAGTAGTCGTTACAATAATGCCGTTGTCGTGCAGCCGTCGCTGTAGACTTTGGATGCAGGCTTTGTGCGAAAACACCGCCGGAAAATCGAAGGGAGGAATGCAATGACCTGGCTACGTCCTTTCGGAACTGTCGTGTTGACATTTGCACTCACCGTACTAGCTTCCCAGGCGAAGGCGCAATCCTGGGTCGGCAAATCGGTGCTGCACAACAAACCGACCAATCAGGTCAGGTTCACCGATCGCATCGATGACAAGGACGTGGTGTACCAGTTCTCCGGCACTTGGCCCTTTACCGTTCGCGCGGAGCGCGACGGCATGCTGCGCATTCACGATCGCCGAAACGAAGGCTGGGTGGACAAGAGCGACTTCGTCCTGCAGAGCGAAGCCGTCGAGTACTTCACGCGCAAGCTCCAGGCTAATCCCAAAGACACCTTCGCTCTCAACATGCGTGCCGCCGGGTATCAGGATCGCAAGGAATACGACAAGGCGATCGCCGACTACGATGCCGCCATCACCATCAATCCCAACGATCCGACCGCGTACAACAATCGCGGCGTCGTCTGGAAGGACAAGAAGGATTACGACAAGGCCATCGCCGACTACACTGAGGCGATTCGCATCAATCCGAAGGTCGCCGTCTACCACATCAATCGCGGCGTCGCCCACCGCATTAAGAACGAGTTCGACAAGGCCATCCTGGATTATGACGAAACGATCCGTTTGGAGCCTCGTTATGCCATGGCTTTCTACAGCCGCGGCATTTGCTGGTACCTCATGAAAGACTACGACAAGGCCATCAGCGATTACGATGAATCGATCCGGCTCGACCCAAAGTATGCGCCGGCGTACGTCGAACGCGGCATTACCTGGCGCATGAAGAACAACTACGCCAAAGCGATCACGAACTATGACGAAGCGATCCGGCTCGACCCCAAGCTCTCCAATGCCTACTACCACCGTGGCATTTCGCATCTGCTCAAAAAAGAGTATGCCGCATCGATCAAAGACCATGATGAAGCAATCCGGCTCAATCCGAAATACGCGTTTGCCTATCGGGAACGCGGCATCGCTCACAAATATTTGAAGGACTACGCCAAGTCGCTTGCCGACTTCGAATCCGCCGAACGTATTGACCCCAAGTATTCGACCGTGGTGGCGGATCATGCCTGGCTGCTGGCGACGTGTCCGGACGCGAAGTTCCGCGACGGCGCGAAAGCCGTGGTCCTAGCGAAGAAAGCATGCGAGTTGTCCAAATACAAGACTGCGTCGCAGCTCAGCGCTTTGGCCGCCGCCCATGCGGAAGCCGTCCATTGGCAGAAAAGGGTCATGGACGATACCGACTACATGCGCCAGTTCGGCGCCTTGGCCCGGCAACGGCTCAAGCTCTACGAAGCCGACATGCCCTACCGCGAAGGTACTGTGCAAAAAAAATGATCTTGTTTACGTTTAGCGCTCGCAGTATCTCGCGCGGGGACGAAGCGCCGCGGCGAGGGATACTGCGGGCACTAAACGAAGCTACCGGAAAGGATCTCCATGCGCACCCTCATCACCGGCGGCGCCGGGTTCATCGGCTCTCACCTGTGCGACCGCTTCATTGCGGAAGGACACGACGTCCTCTGTCTCGACAACTTCATCACCGGCAATCCGGTAAATATCCATCACCTCCATGACAACCCGCGCTTCACGTTGATACGCCACAACATCTCCAACCACATCGAGATCGACGGGCCGATCGACAACATCCTGCACTTCGCCTCGCCCGCCAGCCCCGTCGATTATCTGCGCCATCCAATCCCGACGCTCAAAGTCGGTTCGCTCGGCACACACAACTCGCTCGGTCTCGCCAAGGCCAAGAAGGCTCGCTTCCTCCTTGCTTCTACCAGCGAGGTCTACGGCGATCCCGAGCGCCATCCGCAGCGCGAAGATTATTGGGGCAACGTCAACCCGATAGGCATCCGCGGCGTTTATGACGAAGCCAAACGCTTTGCCGAGGCCATGACGATGGCCTATCACCGCTCGCACGGCATCAACACCCACATCATCCGCATCTTCAACACCTACGGCCCGCGCATGCGGCTCGACGACGGCCGCGTCGTCCCCAATCTCATGGGCCAGGCGTTGCGCGGCGAATCGCTAACGGTTTACGGCGACGGCTCGCAAACACGCAGCTTCTGCTACGTCTCCGATCTCGTCGAAGGCATCTTTCGCCTGCTCTTCAAGGACTTTCACGAACCAGTCAACCTGGGCAATCCGAACGAAGTGAGCATCCTCGACTTCGCAAAGGAGATCGCTTCACTGTCCGGCCACGAATGCCGAATCGAGTTCAAGCCGTTGCCGCAGGACGACCCGAAGGTGCGCAAGCCCGACATTACGCGAGCCCGAACGCTCCTCGGCTGGGAGCCGAAGGTCGATCGCCAAGAAGGGATGCGGCAAACGCTGGAGTACTTCCGCGGAACCATGCGAGCGTGAATAATGTGCGGGATCAAGTGCAAATCGATCGCCTTGTCACCCAGGCCCGCATGTTGACGGCAGGCGTCCAGCAGCACCAGCTTTCGCTTCGCCTTGCTCTTGGCCAGGGCGGCGTACAGGTCGGCCAGTTTGATGAGCGTGGCGCCATTGTCCAGGTTTGCGTCGGTGGGGCAAAGATACGTTTCCAGCTCCCCCGAAGCACCATTCGCAACCGCGTGGCCGGCGAAGGCAAGGAGGACGCTATCTTCCTCTTCGAGCCCGGACAGTAGCAGGTCCAGTTCCTAGCGGATCTTCTTCGCCTCCGGGCGGAAGCGCTCCGGCTGTTTTTCATGGAACAACGTGATCCGGTTTCGCGGCACCCCGGCTTCACGCAAGAGCCTCGCCAAGTCCGTGACATCCGCACGCGACGCGGTGAGCGGCTTTAGCGTTGTGTAGTCCTGCACGCCGACAAGGAAGGCATAGAGCCGACCGTCGGATTGAGCGGCCGCGGGGCCCGCCAGGCTTGTGAGGCACAGGATTGCCAACCCTGAAACCCAAGGACCCACACCCGCTTGATGAAACATCGTCAACTCCTGGATGAAGCAACGAGACATGAACGCAGCACCTGGCATTGTTCCCAACGTACCTGCGAATGTCAAGAAAAAACTCGCACGATTGGGGCAGAAAAGGGCGCGGGACCGAATGGCATCAAGCGCGGCCGCAACTCCTTTGCGAGCATGGGATTGTTCGGTTGCACTTGGCTAAGAAATAACCTCCTGTTGAAGAACGTGAAGTTGCGCAACGGCTCTGCTGGTGAGCCACTGCACCATAGGGCACGTTGCCTTGCCACTTCGATTGATCGATGACGCGGGGTTGCTATGATGCCAGCAATGGACCAGGCCGAATATCCAGTGTACTTGAAGGAGATCTTTCCGCGTGCGGGGGCGGCCTTGTTGCGCCTTCTACACGGTGCGGCAGAGAACGCGTACTTTCTGCGGACCGATTTCTTCACGATCCGCGATTGGACCGAGCTTGCCGATCACCAGGGCGACGAGGCGCTGCATGCTTTGCTGTTGCTGCTTATGGTCGCGCTCGAAGAGGGGAGTCTGTGCATCGAGTTGGCCGACGCCTCCTTGCGGGCCCGCCTCGGCGATTTGGTGCCGGAGACGGAGGCAGCCGAATGGTCGCGGCGGATCTTGGCATCAGTCGATTCGCCCGCCACAACCCGCCTCGTCGGCGCCTCCGTGGAGGATCAGCGGCCGGTAATCGCCTTCGCGGCGCATGGACGACGCTTTCTTTATTTCCAAAAGCACTTGCAGGCCGAACTCGAATTTGGACGCGAGTTGAATCAGCGGCTGGAGCGCACAGGCAACCGATCGTCCGTGGACTGGACGGCGATTCTCGATGAGGTCGTGCGGACGCAACCGCTCACGCTCGATCCCGATCAGCGGAACGCAGTGCAGTCGGCACTGTCGAAGAATCTGACGATTATCTCCGGGGGACCTGGGACGGGCAAGACGTCCATCGTGCTGACGGTGCTTCGCTGCTTGTTGCGCGGCGGGGTCGATCCGGAACGGATCGCCCTGGCGGCGCCGACTGGCCGCGCGGCACAGCGCTTGACGGATGCAATGCGCGCAGGGCTCGATCGCTTCGGCGTAGCCTCTCCCCCTCTGCCTGCGGTACTCCGGGGGGAGAGGGCTGGGGGGAAGGGGGACAATGCCGATTGCGAAAACTCATCGATTCTGCAAGGGCCTGTCCCCTCGCCCCCGGCCCGCCTCCCCCTGAATACAGAGGGAGAGGAGGGAGCAAATTGCGACGCCAGGCTTCGCGAACTTGCGGGGACGACATTGCATCGTCTGCTTGGCTATCGTCCGCACTCGAATCTGTTCTCGCGCCATCGCGAGAATCCGATACCGGCCGATGTGGTCATCGTCGATGAAGTGTCGATGGTCGGTCTGGTGCTGATGTCGCAGCTTCTCGATGCGGTCGGCCCGAGTACCAAGCTGATCCTGCTGGGAGACAAGGATCAGTTGCCGTCGGTCGAGGCCGGCGCGGTGTTGGCGCACCTTGTTCCGGACGAAGGCGCTGCACACGCGAGCCTGCGTGATCATGTTGTGGTGCTCAAGACAAACCATCGCTCGGAGAAAGCGATTCGTGTGGCGGCCGACGCGATCAATCGGCAAGACGTGAGCATGGTCGATGCGCTGCCGAGGATGGAGCTTTCCGGCGAAACGACGCTCGACGGCCAATCGGGATGCTTCCTGCTTGAACAAAAGCAGCGAACGGCGAATGAGCTGCGCGGGTTTTTGCAACGGTGGGTGGACCAGGCGTATTTTCATGCGCGGCAGGGTGACCGATCGCTCGCAGAGCTCGTCGAGTCTGGCGACGACGCTGAGCTGCCTCGCGTTTTTTCGTTGATGGACCGTTTCCGTTTGTTGACGCTCGTGCGCGAGAGCGCGTGGGGGTGCGACGAGATCAATGCGTTCTTGGACAGTTATCTGCGGCCTCGGCTCGACGCGGACGGGCGAGGCGGTCTGTTCGCCGGCGCACCGGTGCTGATCACGGCCAACGACGCGAACCGAGGACTTTACAACGGCGACGTCGGGATCGCGTTGCGACGCCCATCCGGCGGCCTGCGCGTCGCCTTCCCGCGCTACGAAAAGCCGGCGTTGTTCCCGGCCGAATCGCTGCCGGCCCATCAACTCGGCTTCGCGCTCACAGTCCATAAGAGCCAAGGCTCCGAATACGCCAACATGATGCTGGTCCTACCGCCCAAGGGAGCAAAACGGCTGCTCACAAAGGAACTCATCTACACCGCCGTCACACGGGCCAAATCGTCGGCGATCATCTGTGCCGCCCCGGATGTGTTGCGGCAAGCAGTCGGCCGCCGCATCGAACGCGAGTCGGGGGTGTTGTCGGAGCCCAACGAGCCGGAAGCGTGAGCGACGGTCCATGGAGAATTCGTCGCTCACGCTCGTAACCCGTCACAAATCCGTTCGTCGATCGTCCCACCATACACGGCCAATTCGGCTGGAATATCCTTGGTACGAGCCGACGCGCCCGGTAAGATGAATCAAAACCAGCGACAAAGGAGAGTTTTCCATGCGTTCTGTTGCCCTGGCAATTCTCGTGGCGTTCGGCTTGACCACCGTCGGCGCGTCGATTGGCGCCGCCCAGGCCATGCCGGTCAAGATCGAGTATTGGGGACAATCGTTCTTCATCCTCACCACCAGCAAGGGCGTCCGTGTCGCGTTCGATCCGCACGCCATCCCGGCGTACTTCCGCGACCCGGACTCGATCGCGGAGGACGAACTGAAGACCGCCGACATCTGCACCATCAGTCATAATCACAACGACCACATTCGCACGCAGATATTCAAGAAGGAGAAGGGTAAACCACCGTTGGAGGTGCTGCGCGGCTTGAAGGGCCAGAACCTCAAGGCGGACTGGAATGTCTTCGAAAAAACCGTCGGCGACATCAAGTTCCGCACCGTGCCGACATACCACGACGACATGGAAGGACTCGCCCGCGGCAAGAACGCAGTGTTCATCGTCGAAGTCGATGGCTGGCGCATCGTCCACCTCGGCGACCTCGGTCATCTCCTCACGCCCAAGCAACTCAAGATGATCGGCCCCGTCGATGTGCTCATGGTCCCCGTCGGCGGCATCTACACGCTCAATGGGTCCGAGGCCTCCAAAGTAGTCGAGCAACTTCGGCCCAAGGAGTACATCTTCCCGATGCACTACGGGACGAAAATCTTCGAAGACATCCTCAGTGCTGAGGAGTTTCTCGACATCTTCGAGCGCAAGGACAAGAGCAAGGTCATTCGCCTCAGCGAGAGCGTCAGGGAAGCGGAACGCGAGCAATCGGTGCAGCTCAACCGCGACCCGCAGCGCCCGCGGCCATTGATCGTGCAACTGCACTATGCGCCAAAGCAAGAGAAGAAGAAAGAAGACAAGAAGAAGTGACGGGGACGCGAAGCCCAGAGGTGAGCGCTCCGAACCCCTGGGATGGACACTTCAATCATTCCATCGGCGGGACGAATGCGGGCTGTTCGAAGAGCATCGTTCCGACATCCTCAGTTGCAACGCTGTCATCGGGCTTGACATCATCGGCGACGATCGGCGCTTCCGCGTGCGTTGGATCATCCGCCAAAACCTGCTCCCATTCATCAGCTTCGTCATGACGACCCGTGTCTCCGGCACCGAAGAGATCACTACGCACGATGCCAGCGTCATCATGGGTCATCGCCGACGGTAGCGGGACCGACACGAAAACGATTACGGTCGGTGGTTGCACCGGCGCTAGCAATGCCTCCGTCGCTGCGGGGGTCGCACGCACTTCCAGCGGCGTCACGCTGAGGTGAACAGACCGATGCACGCGGACGGTTCGCCACATGCGCCGCCAAAGTCCGACGATACTGTGCCACATGGCAACCTCCCTGTCTTGGGTAAATCTCGCATCTTGTATCGGCCATGCAAGTCAGTCAACTTGAAGAAATCCACGCAAACGTGGACTCTGCGCGGAGAGCGACATACCCTGAATTCGTGATCGCATAAATCTCAACCATTCATTTTTAGCGCTCGCATGGCGCATTGAGAGCGCTAAACGACAACCGGGGATTTGTAATGTCCGACAATCGCAAAAGTTTGACCACCACCGAAGGCATGGGCCGAGCGCCGAACCGCGCAATGTTGCGCGCCGTCGGCTTTCTTGATGACGATTTTTCTCGCCCGATGATCGGCGTTGCCAACCTGCACTCGGACATCACGCCGTGCAACGCGCATCTCAATCGGCTGGCGACCAAAGCGCTCGAAGGCATTCGCGCCGGCGGCGGCGTCGGGCAAGTGTTCGGCGCTCCGACCGCGTCCGACGGCATCATGATGGGTCATCAGGGCATGCGCTATTCGCTCGTGTCGCGCGAGGTCATTGCGGATTCGATCGAAGTCGTCGCCGGCGGCATGAATCACGACGGCGTCCTGGCCATCGGCGGCTGCGACAAGAACATGCCCGGCTGCCTCATGGCCATTGCTCGCCTCAATGTCCCGAGCATCTTCGTCTACGGGGGCTCGATCCTTCCCGGCACCGGCGAAGCAGGCAACGACATCGACATCGTCTCGATCTTCGAAGCCGTCGGGCAATATCAAGCGAACAAACTTACCGCCGAGGGGGTCCACAAAGTCGAATGCGAAGCATGTCCCGGCGCCGGGTCGTGCGGCGGCATGTACACGGCGAACACAATGAGCTCGGCCATCGAAGCGATGGGCATGTCGCTGCCGTACGACGCCAGCTATCCCGCCGTCTCCGCCGCCAAGGATCGGGAAACGTTCTTAGCGGGAAAACACCTGGTGGCGCTGAGCCAGCAAGGCATCCGGCCGCGCGACATCATCACCCGCAAGTCGCTGGAGAATGCTTACACCTTCGTCCTCGCCCTGGGCGGATCGACGAATGCCGTGCTGCACCTGATGGCGATCGCGCGCGAAGCCGAAGTGCCGTGGACCCTGGCCGATTTCGATCGGCTCGGCGACAAGGTTCCGGACTTGGCCGACTTGAAGCCTGCAGGCAAACACGTGATGTTCGATCTGCACAAGGCGGGCGGCACGCCGGCCGTCCTGCGCGCGCTGTTCGATGCCGGCTTCCTGCACGGCGATTGCATCACCGTCACCGGAAAGACGTTGGCGGAGAACCTCAAGAATGTGCCGAGCATTTATGCACGCGAGCAAAAAGTGATCAAGCCGATCAGCGCGCCCATGCATCCGACCGGGCACATCATTATTCTCAAGGGGAATCTGGCGCCGGACGGCGCGGTCGCCAAGGTCGCGGGGCTCAAGAAACGCAGCATCACGGGGCCGGCCAAAGTCTTCGACGGCGAGGAAGCGTGTTTCGCCGCGTTACAGGCGCGGCAGATCAAGCCGGGCGATATCGTGGTCGTGCGCGGCGAAGGGCCCGTCGGCGGGCCCGGCATGCGCGAGATGCTTTCCGTCACCGCCGCCCTCTCCGGTCAAGGGCTTGGTGAACACGTCGGCCTGATCACGGATGGCCGATTCTCCGGCGGCTCGCGCGGCCTGGTCGTCGGCCACGTCTGCCCCGAAGCCCACGTCGGCGGTCCTTTGGCGCTGCTCAAAGACGGCGACGCCGTCACCATCGACGCCGACAAAAAGGAAGTCTCTGTCGCCTCGAGCGAACAAGAGTTGGCCAAACGCAAAGCCGCCTGGAAGCAACCGCCCCCGCGCGAAAAACGCGGCGTGCTGGCGAAGTACGCGAAGACCGTGACGAGCGCGTCCGAAGGGGCGACGACGTCGTAGGCATGGCTCAGATTATTCTTCGGACCAATTGCGTTCCAGGAGAAACGTCGGCATGAGCAACCAACATTTTTCGGCTCCGGCCGCAAACGGTTCAGCAGAATCGCCGATGGACGAAGTGGTCGTTGTATGTCCTCACTGCTGCGAGCCGACAAACGATCTCAAGTCGTTGGACGTGCCGTATATCTTGTTTTTGTTCCTTTACATCGCGTGGACCAGGGACCGTGTTGTCGCTTGTCCGAACTGCATGCAGCAGACCTTGCTAAAACGGACACTTTTTTCCGTGGCGCTGTCCAACGTTTTATTCCCGATCTCGGCACTCATTTATTGCTGCCAGTTCTTCGCGACATGGTCCAGCGGCCATTCAGACATCTCCATCGCCGAAGCTCATCGAATGAGCAGAGCAACAATCTCGGTTGGCTGCACTCGGTCCAAGGCTGAACGCGGCGCGCCGAGAATGGATCTACCTTACGATCCTTGTCATCCTTATCGCCGGCTTTTGGACGGTTTGGCTCAACTGGGAGTCTGAGCAATTGTTTGAAGGACGAAGCATGAAAGGGTGGATCGATAAACTAAACTCTATCCATGAAGCGGATCGAATGAAGGCGGCTCGCGTGCTTGGTGATGTCGGAGCTCGCGCGGAAGAAGCCGTCCCGGCGTTGCAAAACCTGGCCTGTCGAGATGCGAGCCAATGGGTGCGTCTCGAGGCCTACCGAGCCCTTCGGGCAATTGACCCACAGACCACAGACGGCATTCCGGTTCCTATATTGCGCCCGGAAGTGCCAGACTGATTTCGACGACACCCAACCTGTCACAAGATGCCACATCTTAGCCGTAGTGAGTCGCTACGCCAATGACTTTCACCGCTCACTCCTTCCGCTTTCCGCGCTTCGCTTCCCGCTTCGCGCGCAACTCCTCCATGCGATTCTTGATCACCGCCTCGTAGCCGCGGTCGACCGGCTCATAATAACGGCGGTCCTCCGGTAGGTACGCTTGATCGACCCAGCCGTCTTCGAAGTCATGGCTGTACTGGTACTCTTCGCCGTGGCCAAACTCCTTCGCGCCCTGGTAATGGGCGTCGCGCAGGTGAACGGGGACCGGCAAGGTTCGGCCATTCTTGACGTCGGCGCGGGCTTTGCCGATGGCGAGAGTGCTGGCGTTGGACTTCGGCGCGGTGGCGATGTAGGCGACGGCTTGAGCGAGCGCGAGCTGGCATTCGGGCAGTCCGACGAACTCGGTCGCCTGCAAGGCCGCCGCCGCCACGACGAGCGCCTGCGGGTCGGCGTTGCCCACATCCTCTGACGCGCAGATGACGATGCGGCGGGCGATGAAACGCGGGTCCTCTCCGGCTTCGAGCATCCGGGCCAGCCAATAGATGGCCGCATCCGGATCGCTGCCGCGCATGCTCTTGATGAACGCGCTGGCGACGTCGTAATGAGCGTCGCCAGTCGGATCGAAGTCCATAACCTTGCGCTGAATCGAGTCCTTGGCGACATCGAGCGTGAAGCGGATTCTCCCCTCTCCCACCGGGAGAGGCGTCGGGGGTGAGGGGGCGCCTTCCATCGACAGCACGCCCACCTCCAGCGCACTCAACGCCCGCCGGGCATCGCCGTCGCAAATCTCGGCGAGGAACTCGAGCGCGTCATCGTCGGCTTGCACGTTCCTGCTGCCCAACCCACGCTCCGTGTCGGCAAGGGCTCGCAACAGCAACGTCTTGATCTGTCCTTTCGTCAACGGCTCGAATGTGAAGATTTGGCTGCGCGACAATAGCGGCGAGTTGATGGCGAAGAACGGGTTCTGCGTCGTCGCCCCAATCAGGATGATGCGCCCTTCCTCGACATCGGGCAAGAGCACGTCCTGTTGCGTCCGATTGAAGCGGTGCAACTCGTCGACAAACAGAATGGTGCGTCGGCCCGAGTCGGCCAACTCGGCACGCGCTTCTTCCAGAAGTTCGCGCACCTCCTTGATGCCGACCGCGACGGCGTTGACCTGGCGAAACATGCACTGCGTATGATGGGCGATGACATGCGCCAGCGCCGTTTTTCCGGACCCCGGCGGCCCGTAGAAGATAACCGACTGCAACCGATCCGCTTGCAACAGCCGGCGCAGCAATTTGCCTTCGCCGAGAAAATGCTCCTGCCCGACGAATTCGTCGAGCGTGCGTGGCCTCATCCGCGCCGCGAGTGGCTGCGCTTTCTTGAGATTGACTTCATGAGCTTGACGAAACAGGTCGATGGCCGTGCCTCCCGTGGGGGCTCACACTATTCTACGCGTCTTCGGCGCGGGCATCGGCAAATCGTCGCGTGTCGCTGGATTTGTTCTTTTGTGTTTCGATCTGGTCGCGCCGTGGCTGCGCGGGGATTGTCCGGCGTCAGCCCAGAACATCTGCCGGCACATCGTGGGCGATGCACGCGACGCAATCGCCTTGGGCTACCAGCGATGGGCCGCGCGTGCCGATCAGGACGCCGGCGCTGTTGGCGACAATGGCGATCGCCTCGCGTTCCGGGCGTTCCAGGAAGTGGATGAGACCGACTGCCTGCCCGGTGGCCACATCGACGCCGACGTCGACGAGGTTCTCATAGATGCCCGACTCCGGCGCGAAGCGATAGTCCTCTCGATCGAGCGCCTGCACCCAGCGCACTGGCTTCGGCCTTGGTTTTTTCTCGCCTTTGAGTAGGCCGACGTGGACCAGCACGTTGCGCAGCCCGGACTGAGTGAGCTGATGCACCGATGCCGTCACGACTTCGCCGCCTCCCATCTCCGTGGTCACCACCGTCTTGCCTTGCCGTTCCGCCTCGACGGGCAAGAGTCCCGTCCCGGCGACATCGGCGTACATGAACGCAAGGTCCGAGTTCCACGCTTCGGTCGCCTCGATCATCTTGCGGCGTTGCGTCAGATCGGGCACGAGGTGCATGGTCGCGCATGGCGCGAAGTCCATACTGCGGCCGCCGGTGTGGATATCGATGACGACATCGGCGAGTGGAAACAGCACGGTCGTCAGATAATGTGCGAGCATCTCGGACACGGTGCCGTCGGCCTTGCCGGGAAAGACGCGGTTGAAGTTCTTGCCATCGAGCGGCGAGAGCCGGGTATTCGCTTTCGACGCCGGGACCGTCAGGCACGGAATGAGAATGAGCCGGCCGCGAATCTGATCGAGCGCCAGCTCCCGGCACAGACGCAGGATGGCGACCTGTCCGGGATATTCATCGCCGTGATTGCCCGCCATGGCCAGCACGGTGGGCCCGTCGCCGTTCGCGAAGGCGGCGACGGGGACCATGAGATTCGCCCAGCCGCCCAGGTTGTACGAGTACGGGATCATCAGATGCCCGTGCTGTTTGCCCGGCTTGGTCCAATCGACGCTGCAGTGGATTTGCGATTTTTCCATGATCGTTGTCCCAGGGTTGCGATTTAACGGAGACGAAAGAGCATATGATACCGTGAGCAGGTCACGAATCACGAGTGACGTCGGCGAAGAAATAGTGCGTGGCATCCTGCGATGCGCAAGCTTCTTCTGGCAACAGGCTGAATGTACCCGTTTCGCGATCGATGCGCTGCTTGCGCTTCCGCGTCGTCAAATCAACTCCCGAATCGGCACATGATTGTCCAAGAGGTGCATCGGCCGGCCGCTGTGGTTGGGGAACGTCGTAGTGGGATCGATGCCGAGGAAATGATAGATGGTTGCCAACAGGTTCTGCGGGGTGTAGGGGACACCGACTGGGTGATCGCCGCGCGGGTCGGTTCGGCCAACAACCTGGCCCATCCGCAGGCCGCCGCCGGAGACGAGGCTGAAGCCGGCGTAGGTCCAGTGGCCGCGGCCGTCGGGCGTGGCGCCGCAACCGCCTCGGCCCACCACGGGGAATCGGCCCATCTCGCCGCCGATCATCACCATGACATCGCGGTCCAGGCCACGCGCGTAGAGGTCGGTGACGAGTGCATGAATGGCGCGATCAAGGCGAGGCAGCTTCGCCCGCAAGCATGGGAAGCCATGATTGTGCGTGTCCCAGCTGGTGGCGCTGATGCTGTCGCCGTTGCAAACCGAATTGGGAACGACGCCGCCGAACGTCAACGTCACCACGGGGACGCCGGCCTCGACGAGGCGGCGTGCCTGTAGGAGCCGAATGGCCTCGCCGTCGCCATAGGCGCTGCGAAGCGCCTCCGGTTCGCGGCTGATATCGAACGCGTCTCGTGCGCGCGGATTGGTGACCATTTCCAGCGCCTGCGCATTGAACGAATCCATCCCCTCGACGACGCCGGTGGCATCGATATCGCGCCGGATCTGGTCGAAGGTTTGCCGCAGCTCATTACGCTCTTGCAGGCGATCGAGAGAGACGCCGCGCGGCAACGCCAGACTCTCAAGGTTAGCGCCGGGCACGAACGCCCGGTGAGCCAGGCCAAGATAGGCGGGGCCGTTGCGGAACTCGAACCCGGCGGTCCGGTCCAGAGCGATGTACGCGGGCAACTGCCGTGGGCCCGCGGCGCCGCGCAACTTGCTGACCACGGAGCCGAAGTCCGGGCGAACCGCGAAGCCCGCCTTCGTCGGCTTCTTGTAGCCGGAGAACAACTCGACCGGGTCGTGAAAGTTCGGATTGAAACGCAGGTTCCGCACCAGGGCCAACTTGTCGGCAATCTGAGCCTGCAGCGGCATGTATTCGCAGATGTCGAAGCCGGGCACGTTCGTGTGAATCGGATTGAACTCGCCGCGGATTTCGACCGGCGCATTGGGCTTCATGTCGTACGTGTCGATATGGCTTGGCCCGCCCCACAGATAGACATAAATCACCGCCTTCGCATTGCTGGCCGGCCTGCCGCCTTCGCTGGCCTGCGCACGACAGCGGAGCAGATCGGCCAACGACAAACCGCCCAGCCCAAGCGCCCCCGCTTGAAGAAAGTTGCGGCGCGTCAGTCCGCCACAGAATCGCAGGTTGCTTTCCCCGTGAAATGTGAGCATCGGAGTCTCTCTTGGCTGGTAGACGACTATCGGTTTTGGATTTTCGTCAAGTTGGGGTGGGATAATCATACCAGGATCAACGGCGGACGCAAATGAATTTGGTGGTGAAATGAGTCGAACAGGCGACCGTCTTTCGGTTCGTCGTCACCGCGGTTGACCAAAAACTGGGCGCGGCGGCGGAAGCTCTGTCGGCCGCTCGGCCTGGCGCGGCGCGGAAGGCGGGGTGCATTCATCGGTGCAGCGCAGACGCCAGCCGCCGCCAATCGCTCGGTACACCGCGATCAAGCCCTGGGCGATTTCTCCCTGTGCTTGTGCCAGCGTGTCTTGCTGGTGCACCAGATTCTGCTGAATGAGGCTGAGGGTCGTGAAGTCGACGTTGTTGACCTTCCAAAGGCCCTTGCTGAACTTTTCGGCTTCCTTGGCCGACTCGACGCTTTCGCTCTGCAGTTTGTGGCGACGATGCGCGTTGGCAAATGTCACCAGGCCGTTCTCCACTTCTTGCTGGGCGACGAGGACCTTGTTGCGATACGCGGCGACAAGCTCCTGGAAGCGAGCGTCTTGCAGTCGCACATTGTTGACGATGCGGCCATAGTTGAGAATGTTCCAGCGGAACGACGGTCCGACGTTGCCGTTGAACGCGCCGGAGCGGAAGAGATCGGTGATCTGCTCGGCGGAGTAGCCAAAGGCGCCGGAGAGGAAGATCTGCGGGTAAAAGTCGGCTTTGGCGATGCCGATGCGTTCGGACTGAGCGGCAGCGAGGCGTTCGGCGCGGCGAAGGTCCGGCCTGCGCCGCAAGAGGTCGGCCGGGATGCCGACGGCGAGGTGCATCGGCGGCGTCGGAATTGCGCCGGCCTTCAGCTTGACGCGCAGGTCCTCCGGCGGAATGCCCAAAAGGACGCACAGTCGATTGTTCGTTTGCCGAAGGGCGATTTCCAGTTCGGGAATGCCGGCTTCGGTCTGCTTGAGGAGCGTCTTGGCCTGATCGACGGCGAGGGCACTGTTCTTGTCCACCTTGCGCCGGGCTTCCGCAATTTTCTTGGTGTCCGTTTGAATCTCGACGTTCACCTTGGCGTATTCGATGCGCTTCTCGATCGTTCGCAAGAGCACGTAGTCGCTGGCGACATCGCTCAGCAGCGTCACGAGGGCATCGTCGTAGTCGGCCACGGATGCATCGAGTTCGGCGCGTGCCGATTCGACCGACCGGCGATATCGGCCCCAGAAGTCAATCTCCCAGCTCATGCCCAGCCGAACGTTGTACTGGCTGAAAAACCGTTCGCGGCTGGTAAACGCGTTGGAGCCGAGCGACGATGCGCCGGTTCGTACATAGCTGCCGGTTGCGGATTGCGATTGGGGAAACAGTTCGCCGACTGCGATGCCGAGCTGGGCGCGTGCTTGCATGATGCGATAGCCGACCTGCTTAAGCGTGAGGTTCTGATTGTAGGCCGTGCAAATCAGATGGTCCAAGGCGGGATCCTTGAACGCCTTCCACCAGGATGTCAGGTCGTCGGCGTCCTTTCGTTTGTCGATCGGGTCAATCCAGTCGGAGGCCGGGAATGCAGTAGGCGTCTGGTAATTCGGGCCGACCTTCAGTCCATTGTGCCAGTACTCCGAAAGCGTTGTGCAGCCGCACAGCAGGACCAAAAGGCACGGTAGGGACGAGCAAAGATAGTGGCGGATCGTGCTGGCCATGATCTTCCTCGTTCACCAGCCCGTAGCGCAAGCGACGGACGGACAGCCCATCGCTTGCGCTCCAGGCTGGTCCCACTCCGAAGCCAATAGACGAAGTTACACCTTGCTTCGCGCCGGTATAATCGACACATTAGTTAACATCGGCAATCTTTGCCCATTTGTTGAGTGCGGTCAGGCTTTCGAGCTTGACGAGGTAAAGAGACGGAACCCATGTCGCGCATCCTGCTCATTTTGCCTTTGACCCTGCTGGTTTTTGGCAGTGGATGCCAGCGAGGCGCGCCCAAGGTCACCTTGGCTGAGCCCGTGGCGTACCCGGTCGCCATGCCGATCGAACGCGAAGTAACCGATCATCTCGAGTACACAGGCCGAACGAATGCGAAGGACTCGGTGATTATTCAACCACGCGTTACGGGGTACCTCACGAAGATGCCCTTCCGTGAAGGCGCCGACGTGAAGAAGGAAGATGTTCTGTTCGAGATCGATGACCGTCCCTACCGAGCCCAGCTCACGGCGGCCGAGGCGGCGGTCGCTCAGAACAAAGCGGGCCTGGAATATGCCGTCGAGACGAACCTTCAGTTCAAGGCGATCAAGAAAGAACTGAAGGACGCGGTCACGCAGCGTGAGCTGAACCAATACGCGGCGCTTGAGCGGCAAGCAAAAGCCGGGCTCGATTTTGCCCAGGCCAATCTCGTGTCCGCCAAGCTGAACTTGGAATGGTGCGTGGTCACGTCGCCGATCGATGGCCGGATCAGCCGGTACTTCTTGACGGCGGGAAACTTGGTCAATCAAGATGTGACGCAACTGACGACGGTCGTGTCGATGAATCCGATTTACGTTTACTTTGACATGGACGAGCCGACGCTGCTGCGGATTCGCGAGGCGATCAGCCAGGGGAAAGTTGCGCCGCCTCGCTTCGCGCCATCGGGATTGCCGTTCCTGGCGACGAGCACGATCGGGCTCCTGTCGTCGCCGGCGGGACACGCCCCTCAAGTGGCAGCGAGCGCCTCCGTCGCCGGCTCCGACGCTCCCGTCGAGATGGGACTCCAAGGCGACTCCGGCTACCCCTATCGCGGATTCGTCAACTTCATCGACAACCAGGTCAACCCCGGCACCGGCAGCATCTCCGTCCGCGGCGAATTCCAGAACCCCAAGCTCGGCGGCGGCACCTACCTCCTCACCCCCGGCATGTTCGTCCGCGTTCGACTGCCCGTCGGTCAGCCGCAGATGCAGCTCCTCATCATCGACCGAGCGGTCGTTTCGCAGCAAGGCCGCAAACAGGTGTTCGTCGTCAACGCGGACGGCAAAGTCGAAGCCCGCGCCGTCGCCGTCGGCGCCTTGCAGGACGACGGCCTTCGCGTTATCACATCAGGACTTCGGAAAGACGACCGCGTCCTTATTGGCGGCATGCAGCAAGTGCAGGAAGGAATGACCATTCAAACCCAGGCCACCACCATGCCCACCGTTAATCAGCCTGCGACGCCGCTGGAGAAGGCTGTGCCAAAAAAGGGCACAAAAAAGTAGCTCCCCGGTCGACGCGCCAGCGATGGACGCCGCGCATCGGGCGTGCCGAATTCCGGGTTGCTCGGACCGTGCGCGCTGCTAGAATTCCTCCAGACAATGATTCCTGTCCTCGCCGCACGACCTACCTACGCCGGGCCTATAGCTCAACGGCAGAGCAGGGGACTCATAATCCCTTGGTTGCAGGTTCGAATCCTGCTGGGCCCAGTTGCCAGAGCTCAGAGATCAGAGAGGTCAGAAGGTTCCGACCACCGGCTTCCGAAGGGTGCACGACATGGTCTGCGTGGCCTGCTTTGGGAGGGCGAGGCTCCTGCCGAGCCGGAAGCGACAGGATACTCGTCCGAAATCGAGTATCTCGCGGGCTCGCGGCTCGGCAGGAGCCTCGCCCTCCCGTGCCGTTTGCAAACCATGTCGTGCACCGGCTTCCGAATTGCCGAGAAATTGCTCTTGACCCAGATTGCGAAGTTTGGTTCTCTTTACACTTCCTCAACAGCTGGCTTGCGGTGTGGCCGTGGGTTTGGATCGGCGCGCGACGCGAGCAGGTAACATTTCACCTGACCAAGGAGGGTCACCATGAATTACCAGACGGAAGCGAAACCTCAATGCTGGCGGGCCGTGGCGGTTTTTGACGATCGCCCGGAGATGCTGCTGTATTTGAATCGTTCGTCGCCGACGGTGCGGGCCGGGTACAAGGCTGCGTTTGCCGATCTCCTGACGGAGGAAGAGCGTGCCCACGTGCAGTCGATCTCGATGCAGCGCTGGCAAGGCGCGCCGGACTCGGGCCGCTGGGTGCATCAATCCGATTTGCCGGTGCCTATGAAGGAAAAAGTGGCGATGGCGGCATAGCCGTCATCTTTGTTTAGCGCTCGAGGAGCGCCCTGCGAACGCGCGGCGCTCAGCGAGCACTAAACGAAGAGCCTTGCTTACCACTTGCATTTCGCGGCCCTCTCTCCAACAATGAAAGTAGCTGCTGGCATGAGAGGAGACCGCCGCCATGACGCCGTACAGTTCCTTGTGCGATGACTTTGGGGTTTACGCCTACGTCAACACCAAGATGGAGTTGCCGTCGGGCCGCGAAACCGTTCTTCACTTCTTCAACAGCCTTCAAAAAACTTTTCCGACGATGACCGACTTTGATTGCCGAAGCGGCACCGATTATGTCCTTGAAGAGGACCGCGAACAGGGAAGCTATCGCTGGATCGGTCTGGAGGCGAAGCGATTCGCCTCGGGATTCGTCAATCCGTCAAGCATCGAAGTCGCCGACACCCAGCACGAACGGGTGCTGGAGATCGCGCCGTACCATCTCGATTTCGGCTCGCTTGATTGCGAGTCGCTTGACGTGCTTTTCTCGTTCGATTTTTTGTACCCGGGAAACCACGACGAGGTCGTAGCGGAGGCGTTGGGGCTGAATACGACGCTCGAATCACTGATGCAGATGCCGGGGACCAAGGTGCTCGGCTACGAGCCGGCGTTGATGCTGGCGCTGGATGAAACGTGCCGCCTGCAATGCCGGCTCAACATCGAAACGCGCACGAACGCCTACCAGATTCGCACGAATCAGTTCCCCGAAGCGCCGATCACCGTGTACTTCACCATGCGGCAATACTGGGCTCGGCAGACGGGCAAGACGTTTGTCGAGGGATATCAGAATCAACGCCGCGTCTGCCAGGAGTTGGTCGACAATCACATCATCCCGGCGGTGATCAAGCCGCTGAGCCAAACGATCGAGAACAAGCGATGATCTTTCGGAGCCTGAAGCGTCAGCGAAGGGCGCAAGCCAGGCGCCCGCGCTGGCGGGCCTTCTCGCTCAACGTTTCCCTTTTCCTTTTCCCTTGGCGCCCTTGTAGAGATCTTGTCCCTTGTGTTGCCCCTTCTGAGCTGCCGCCAGCACTTTGGCTTGCGCTTGCGGCGGGACAACTTGAAGCGCTTTGTTGATGCCTTTGTCGGCCTGCGAGGGTTTTCCCTGGGCGCTGGCCGATCCATCCACGAAGGCGAATAGGCACGCGAGGAACATCACGGATACGCCAAGCATTCGAATACTCATAGGATTCTCCAGTTCGTGGATTAGCCTGGTGCGGGAACGAAGAGGTTCGCAGAGCGCCTCGGGTGAACGGCTACTCAAACCCCATGACCTTCGCCAGGCCTTGCCAGGTGGCTTTGCGGGCCTTGTGATACTGCTCCGCATCATCCGCCTCGCCGGTCGCCCAGTAAGTGCGGAGGGAATCGACTTGTAAACGGAGGAGGGCATTGACTGTTTGAATCTGCTGGATCGAATCTTGATCCACTTTCTCGAGGCCGGAATCGGAAACTTTCGCCAGTTGACCATCGACCATTTTCATCAGCTCGACCACGGACTTGAGGTTCTTTTCGCCGTCCTCGACTGAGTACGTATCGCTTTCGACGGCGTCGGCCAGCAGACCGATATTGAGATGGCTTTGATAAAGGTGCGTCGCGCTCAAACCGCCGAGGGCTTCGAGGAAGCTGGCTCGATGGCCGTGACCTGGCTTCACGTCGGCGCCGCCTGGCTCGGACTTGACGGCAACGGAGGGGAGAACGGTCGGCGCGGGCTTCACGGTCGCAGTGGCCACGATCGGCGCCGTCGATGGGACTTGCGTGGCCACTGCCGGGTTTCGAGGAGTGATCGGCGTCGGCTCGCTGATCGTCGGCGTTGCTTCCGCAGTCGGAGCGAGCGAGCCTAGGACCGACGGGTATTTTGCGATCAGCGAGATGCCGCCGATAACGATGATTGCCAGGACCGCATAGCCGGCGATGAGGCGATGGGTCCAGCGCACGAGTTCCGCGGATTGCTCTTCGAGCGTTTCTTCGCGTTCATCGAGCCGGCCGGCGCGGGCCGCTAGCTCTTCGGATTGCTTGTTCAATCGGCTGGTTTTCTCGGCCAGCTCTTCGGGCGAGTGGAACGGCGTTGCCTTCGGGTACGGAGACTTTGCGGTAGTCGCCATGGCGAACTCCTTTGCAAAAATGGCGCTTACGGCCTCGGTGGTTTTCGAGGCCGCAAGCGGAACAAAGTTACTTGCGTCGCAGGACATTGAAGCCGCCTGGGGCAGGCCTCGCCATGGGCATGGTGCGCTGGGTGGAGTTCATCAGCAGCGGCGCTCGGTTGCCCGTCAGGAGCTGGAACGCACCCTGATTGCCGTTCTTGGCGTTGCTGCCCGGTTGACGGACGGAAACATTAGGCATTCGGCCGGTGTTTTTGGCGCCGGGAAGATTGCCGATCATGTTTTTGTTGGAGGCAAAGCTGTTCTTGACGTTTGGCCCCTGGTTGCCGCGATTGATCGGCATCTGCTTCGCGATGGCGTTGGGCCCATTCTTCGGGAACGCGGCGAGATTGCCCGATCCCTGCTTGGCGTTGCCTGCGGCAGCTTTGCCGACGGGCGAGCCTTGCTTGGGAACAAGGTTGCTGTTGATACCGGACTTGGCGACTGGGAGGTTCGACAGGTTTCCGCCGGGCTTGGCATTGGCGGGTGTTGCCTTGAAGCCGCCGGAGCCTTGTTTCGCCAGCACGCTGCCTGTGCCGGGGCCGGCCGCGGCATTCTTGGCGATGCCTGGGCCTGGATTCGAAGAGCGGTTGTTCTTTTGGCCCACCATGCACCCTGGGGCGTTGCCTTTGGACGCCTTGGCTGTGGCCTGCTTGAAGTTCGTGGGTGGGTTTTTCTTGGCGAGCGCGGGCGGTTGCTTGGGCTCGCGGGGCATGACCACGGGCTGCGGACACGTTTTGTTCGCGGCGCGCGGCCCGGCCTGTTGCTGGCCCGCCTGCTTGGCGCCGGCGAAGTTCTTCCCAGCAGGCCCGGCTTTCACATGGCCGCAGTGCTGCTGAGCTTGGTTCTTGCCGGCGGATTTGACCTGGGAAGCCCCCTGTTTGTCGCACGCTTTTTGGCCAACAAAGTTGCCGGGCGCCGATTGTTTGGCGTTCTGCGGGGCTTTCTTCCTCGAATCACCGCTTTTATTGACGAGCTTTCCGGGTCCGTCGGCGAGATTGCAGAGGCACTGCTGCGCCGACGATTTACCCTTCGGCGACATTTGTACTTTCTGCTTGCCTGCGGATGCCGACCCAGGCGCGTTGATGCGCGTCGGTTGGAACTCGCGCGAACTGCCATGCGGCCCCTTCATGCCCGCGGACATCGCTCCGGAGCCGTGCTGGCCATGGTTCGAATGGACATGTATATGTTCGTGATGGTTCCAATGGTGCATGCCATGACTGAAATGGCCGTGATGCCGGTGGGCGTGCTGGTGTTCCAGCACCTTGAGCAGTTCGTGAAGAGCGCGATCGAGGCCGCGCATCTCGGAGCCGGAGTGATGCCGCTTGGCAGCCATGCCGATGAGATCGACGAGTTCGTGGCTCGCGCGGGTCAACCCGCTGGCGAAGGACCCGGCCCCATGCGAACCACGGTGCATCGGGGACTTTGCCATGCCGCCGTCGCGATCGCTGATTGCGAGATAGCGCGCCCCGTGCGCGAAGCGGCCGTGGTGATGATGATGGTGATCGACATGGTCGTAGATGCGTAGAAGTTCGTGCAGAGCGCGATCGAGCCGATGCATCTCCGAGCGAGGACGATGGCGATCAACGCTCATGTCAATCAGGTCGGTGACGTCGTGGATGGCCGACTTCAGACCGGCCGAGAAGCTGCCTTGTGCTGACACACTTGGCGGGGCCAAGGTCATGCTGGCGCCGGCGAGCAACAAGCTCGCCCACAGCGCGCAGCGGTAGCGACGCGGACTCATGCGGGCCTCCTTCAGTTAGAGGATTTTCTTAGAACGGATCCAAGTAAGTCAGGCTTTCTGGCCTGACGGGCCACCCGAAACGTGAGGCTGCAAAGCCTGACCTACGGGTTTTGCTTTTGATTCCTTTGGTCGTCGGCACTTGGGTCTCTTTTGGAGCGAATCTCAATAATCGTGCGTCGATCATCGGAGAGGCGCAACTGCCATTCGCTCCCCGAAAGAGCGCCGATTTTTGACGAATTGACCATGAACGCTATCAGTTCGCCGGGCGCCGCATAAGTGACGTCGACGTCTCGGCCCTGAATGCGAGCGGTGATGGAAATCGTGCCGTTCGCAGCATCGATTCGCTTAATGCTACCCTGGATTTCCCGCGGTCCCTTGCCTTCCTTCATCTGGAACGCTTTGCCTTTGCCTTTTGAGAAACTCTTGCTCTTCTCGAACCCCTTCTTGCTTGCTTCGATGGCTTTTTCCCACGCCGGCCGCGCCTCGGCCGGGGCCGACTCCAGTTTCTTCTCCATTTCAGCCAGGGCTTGGCCGGCGAACTCGAAGATGCGCTCGGTCTCTTGCTTGACCGGAGGCGTCGGATGTTTGGCGGCGACGGATTCCAGCGGCGCGTACACCCCGAACTGAATCAACTGCCCGAACTGCTGGCCCATGTCCGCTCGGTGCGGCACGCTCTCCTCGGCCAAATACAACTGCATCGCCGGCATCAAGCGCTGCACGTAGTCGGCGCAAACGTCCGCCTTGGCCACCGGATCGGATTCGCCGCTCACCGTGATGGCGAACTGCACCAGCGCCGCGGTCGGCGCAATCGCTTCGTGCCGGGCGGGCTTGCGCGCCTTGCTCGCAAGCGTCGGTTGCTCAGGACGATCGACGTTCTCGATCGCTTCGTGCGTGGCGTGCTGCAGAGCATCCCTCTGATCGGCCAAAACGCGAGGCAGCGACGGTGAACCAGCCGCCACGGTCGTCATCTTCTCCAGCCGCGCACGCGCCTCCGTCTGTAGCGCCACGCGGTCCCCCGCCGGCGCTTGCGCTACTTGCACCAAGACACCGTCACGCAGCAACTGGCGATACAGCCCAACCGTCAGCGGCAACGCATCGCGAGGGCCTTGCTCGATCAGCGTTAGCGCATGCAGCCGGCAGTCGTCCGCCATGTCCAATAGCGTGCCCAGACGCTCCAGCGATTGCGAGGCCTGCACAAGCCGAGCGTTGTGCTTCAATAGAGAACTAAAAAGCCCGCGATCGGCTTGGGACTGTACCGTCACCATCTTGTCGCGAATGACTTCCACGGTCTTATCACGAAACTCAACGACCGTGCGAACCCTCTCCACGGGATCGAGTACTTCTGGCACCTCGCCGTAGCGACCGAGAAGGAACCCGAAGACCAACAATGCCGCGGCGCCGAGAAAGTACGCCCCGACCCACCAGCCGTTCCACGTCGGCGTGCGCGCCGGGGCAGGAGTCGCGGCATCGTTCACCGGAGCGGCGACCTGCGGCGTTTCCGCCACGCGCTGCATCAGCCGTTCCTTGGCACCGGGATTGGCCGGAGTATCCGTCAACGTGTCGACGCCGGCATCGATCTGCTTTAGCTTGGCGTTGAGCTTTTGGCACTTCGGGCAGTCCTGAATGTGCACAACAAGGTCGGCCGGCCAGGTCGCATTGCGCCGGAACGTCAAGAGCCAATGTTGTGCTTCACGGCATTTCATGGATTGTCACACGGTTCTTGCATCTCGGTTGGCGGCCGCAGAGCGCCATGCGAACGCTAAACGAAGACCGGTATCACATCGCCTGCAAGTACGGCGTCATCGCCTGCACCAGGTTCTGCCTTGCCTTGCACACACGCCAGCGCGCCGTCTCTTCGGTGATGCCCAGGATCTCGGCAATTTCCGCGTACGGCAGCTCTTCCTGCGTCCAGAGTAGATACGCCGCTCGATACTTGGACGGCAGTATGGCCAGGGCCAACTCCAGTTGCTCATGCGCCTCTTCGCCGATGATCTCGCTCAACGGGCCGGTCCCGCTTCCCGGCAGCTCTTCGGGCAGTGCGACATTCGGGTGAGCGTTGGACCGTCGCCGGGCGTCCGACCAGCAGTGCTTGGCGATCTTGAACAGCCAGACGCGAAAGGTCGCAGCTTCGCGCAGAGTCGGCAGATTGGTCCACGCTCGTAGGAATGCCTCTTGCGCCGCGTCCTCGGCCAAGTGCTGCTTCCCGGTCAGGCCGAATAGCCAGCGGCGCACCTTGTCCCAGTACAGGTCCACGAGGCGCGCAAAGGCATCACGGTCCCCTTGCGCCGCCTGCCGAACCCAAGTACTTTCGTCGGGTGCACGCACGTTGATCACTTCCTCTTCCACAGAGACAGACGCGGGTGAAGTCGAATTGTTGGCGAAAAAAAGAAAAAAGATCGTGATTCGACCCGCGCCACATATCCTACTGAATATCTGTTCCTTTTGCCGCTAGCTCCGTGGGGCACGTTTTCAACGTGCCTCAGGATTTCATGGCACGTCGAGAACGTGCCCCACGGTTCGTTTGGAGATTTAAGAACAATGGCAACCCTCAGTCAGTTCGCTCGAGGCCTTTCCACCGAAACCGCGTTCGACGTGCTCGCCGTCGCCAAGAAGCTCAAGGCTCAGGGCAAGGACGTAATCGAACTGCAGATCGGCGACAGCCCGTACCCGAGTGCCGCCCATGCGATTGAATCGGGCATCCAGGCGATCCGCGACGGCCAAACGCACTACTGTCCATCAATGGGCCTGATGAGCTTTCGCGATGCCGTCGCCGCCAATTATCGCAAAGAGTACGGCATCGCGATTGGGCCAGAGAACGTGGTGGTCGGTCCCGGCGCCAAAGTGTTCGAGCAGTTTTTCTGCGAGGCATTCGTCGATCCGGGCGACGAGGTGCTCGTCTTCAGCCCCGCGTTTCCGACCTACGCCCCGAACATCGATCGTCGCGGCGGCGTCATCGTCACCTCGCACCTCAAGCAAGAGCACGCGTTTCGCCCCAGTCTGCACGACATCGAGGACTTCGTCAAACGCCCCAAGGCCAAAGCCATCTTCCTCAATTCGCCGCACAACCCGACCGGCGGCGTCGCCACCGAGGGGGATCTCAGAGCCATCGCAGACCTCGTGCGCGGCAAGAACATCGCGATCTTCTCCGATGAACCCTACAACCACATGGTCTGGACCGGCAAGCACTTCCCGATGCTCGCGCAGCCTGGCATCCTCGACCAGACCGTCGCCTGCTACACCTTCAGCAAGTCGTACAGCATGTCCGGCTGGCGGCTTGGTTACGCCATCTCCAGCCCGCGCGTCATCGACACCATTGGCAAAATGATCAACACTTCCCTCTCCTGCGTTCCCCCGATCGTGCAACTGGCCGGCGAGGCTGCTCTGAAGAACGATGACGCCGAACGCGACGAGGTGATGCAGCGATTCAAGAAGAAAGTCGAACTGCTGGTCGCGCACCTGAAGAAAATTCACGGCATCAACGTCATCATGCCGGCCGGCACGTTTTACGTTTTCCCCAACGTCGCAGCGATTTGCATGAAGCTCGGCATCAGTTCGCACGGCCTGGCCATGTTCCTTCTCGAAGCCGCCGACGACAAGCTCGGCGTCGCCTGCCTGGGGGGCGAGTGCTTCGGCCCGGCGGGCAAAGGCTTCTTGCGTTTCAGTTGCGCCGAGCCCGACGACCGCCTCATCGCCGCCGTCGCGTTCCTGAAAGAAGCGATCAAGCGCACCGACCGCGTCGAGGCTTATCTCAAGTCGCACCCGAAGTATCGGCTACAATAGCTGAGTGGTGAATGGTGAGTGGAAGCCCAGGGGTGAGCGCAGCGAACCCCTGGGATGAGTGCATGCTCCCATGAAAAACATCGTTTTCGCAGAACACCTGACGTTCCCTGATTCCGTGCAGGACCACGAAACGTTTCGCCGCTGGGTGACGGCCGACGACTTCCCCGAAAAAGCACGAGTTTCCTTTCTGGACGGCGACCTCTGGGTGGACCTTCCCATGGAACGCGTCGCGCATAACTTCTGCAAGAAAGCCATCACCAATGTCCTGTCGAACTTGAATGCCGAGGAAGATCGCGGTCTCGATTTCAGCGATGGCATGTTGCTGACGAACGTGGACGCTAACTTGTCCACGCAGCCCGAGTTCATGTTCGTCGCTTCAGAGACGTTGGAGTCCGGCCGGGTCACGTTGCTTCACGGCGATGACTCGCTCGAGATCATCGGGTCGCCGGACATGACGCTCGAAGTCGTCAGCCCGACGTCGGTTGAGAAAGACACCGTGACGCTGCGGCGGCTGTACTGGGAGGCCGGCGTGAAAGAGTATTTGCTCGCCGATTGCCGTGAAAATCACTTTTCCTTCGATATCCTGCGTCGCGGACCGGCCAAGTTCGTCCCGACGCGCAAAAGCCAGGGTTGGATCAAATCGGTCGTGTTTGGCCTGGAGTTCAAGCTCACCCGCGCGACCACGAAACGCGGCGTATCCAAGTTCACGTTGGAAGCTCGGTGAGTGCTTTGGAGTGCGGTGGCTCGACACCGCTTTCTTTTTTTCTTCATCAAGCCGACTTCGCTCGCCACCCAAGAGAAAGAAAGCGGCGTCGAGCCGCCGCACTCCAAAAGGACTCTCGATGCATCGCAATAAACTTGCTGCCGCGGCGCTTATCATCTTTCTACCCACGTTCGCGAATGCCGAATCGACGCATCGGTTGCACGATGGCGTGACGGCGTTCGTGCATAATGCGGACGGACGCGAGTTCTCCGTCAGGCTCGATGTGCGCGATCTCAATCTCTTCGAGACCGGGCCACGCGAGGTGCTGGTCAAAATCTACGATCCCGACGGCAAGGCACTCGTGCGCAAGGTGATTCCGGACGACGGCGTTTCCTCGAAGGGATTTCTGCCCGGCCTGGGCGCTTGGGATCACGAGGCCTGGTACTACGCCTATTGCCACATGAAGGGGACGCAGCCGATGTTTCGCTGGAGCGCGTTCTCAGCGGCGGATCGCGTCGGCGCCATGCCGAAGCGGACGTTTGACTTTCCGATCAAGGCAGGCAAGAAGGGAATCTATCGCGTCCTCGTCGTTGGCTGCATCGACCACTACGTGACGCTCAAGCTCGATCCGCTGCTGCCTCACGCAATCGCCGGGCACCCCGACTGGCTCCACGGGCACGGCACGCAATGGCGCAAAAGTTTCGTGTACGTGCCGCGCGGCTGCGACGGCTTTCATGCGATGCTGGCCGAGTATGATATGCCGCGCGAACGATTGGTTACGATCAAGGCGCCGGACGGCGCGACGCTGTGGACGAGCAAGCCGGGGCAGATTTTCTCGCGTGAGACGATTACTTTTGCCAAAGCGGGACTCTATGAAAATCAGCTCCTGACGGTCGAGGTGTCGCCTGGGGCCGGCGATTTCCTCCTGGGTTTGAAGTTGCGTTTGGGGCGCAACCCGGAGGTTCACTTCCGCGGCGAGCGTTACGCGCCGGCGGTGTTCGCGCCCGATGCCGACACCGCGAACGCCATCCACGGTGGGGCGATCTATCACGACGGGAAAGTCTTTTGGCACGGCTTCCAAACGCGCTTGCATGATTGGCTCAAAAAGCAGCCAGCCGACGCCTTCGAGATCAAGACGCCCGACGGCAAACTCGCCAGTGCCGCGCCCGGTTACGAGAAAGGCAAGACGCCGTCTGCACTCCCGACCCGGCCCGGGTTCATTCCGCTTAACGGCCCCTACTGGAAGCCGCCCCTGTGCGACGTCATCATGCATCATTATCCCGCGCACAAGAATCGCGCCGCCCTCAACGTGGCGATCCAGGACCTGCACGCAGGTATGCGTTCGATCGGACCGAACGATCACGTCTCGGTCGCCGTCGGCGGGCAGTTCGCCAATCTCGCCTACGAGTTCGGCAACTACGCGTTCCACTACTGGCGACCCGGCTGGCGTATCTTGCAGCTCTCCGATGCCCCGGACGACGTCAAAGCGATTCTGCACGAAGCGTTCCTCGTCACCGGCGACCGCCTCGCCTTTTGCCGATCGTGGGAACGCGTCAACGGCAACGCCTATGCGCAACTCCTGTCGGCCTTGCGCTACAGCCAGGAAGCGACACGCGATCCGCTGCAAAAGGAACTCTTCGACACCTATTGGCAACGCTTCACGACCGGCGGCTGGGGCGAACGCGTCGGCGTCGGACCGTCCGGCCCCGTGCAAGAAGGGTTCGCCTACGCCTACCACTACGGTTCGTACATCCTTACCACCTGGCAGTCGATCATTGCCGACCTGGGCGACGAGCGCTTCAAAAAGGTCCACGATGGCGTGCATCGCTGGTTCAGCTACACGCTCGCCGACGAGAACGTCCCCGCAGGACCGTGGAGCGCCCGCACCAGCTTTTATCCGCACTGGCAGATCGAGAAGGATGGCCCCTTCGCCTGGAAGGGGCTGCCAGGCCCCGACTTTACCGTCTCGGTCAACGACGCCAACGAGTGGTTCGCCGCCCGCCGCAAGAACTACTACGCGCTCACCTATCATGGCCGACTCAGCCCGAAATGGGAATCGAACGCCCATCCCGGTCAATCGGGCTACGGCGGCGGCATGCTGTGTCAGCTCCAAGTTCCCGGCAAGGGCCTGGTGCTCGCCTCGACGCTCAACGGCAGTTACGGCGAAGGCATGGACCCCTCGCAGTGGCGCGACTTCCACCTGCACACCGTCGCTGGCACGCAAGCCGATGGCGCCTCCTTCGTCGCCGGCGACTCGGAGCATCTCGGCGCCAAGCTCGTCAAGAACCGCGTCGAAAGCGCCGGCGAAATCCGCAACACCTCGCTGCGCTGCCGGCGCTCGTTCACGTTCGACGACGATGCCATCGTTTGCTCCATGCAACTTGACGAAACGGAATACGCGGACTTGCTCAGCCTGTGGCTCAAGAACAACCTGCGTGGCAAGGTCAAGGAAGCGTACGAAATCATTCCCTACCGACCCAACCAGCGCGGCAAGAAGGGTGCAACGATCGTGACGCTCAAGACCGCAAAGGGCGACGTGGCGCTCGCCAAAGAACCGATCGATGCGACCGCGATCACCATCGACCGCGGCGGCTTCGGCGTACGCATCGAACTCGACAAGCCGCGGGCGGTTCAGCTCGGCGCCAAGCACGCGATCTGGATTCGCCTCGCCGACCGCACCATCGCCGCCAAGGACGTGAGCGTGACGTATCGGCTCGTGCCGTTCGGGAATTAGCGTGAACCGAAAATCACGCGGCGCAAATGTTCGATACGAGTTCCCAGTTCAGCGCGTCGGCGACGGGGCCCTTGAAGCCAGCCTGTGCGGCCTTGATCAGGTTGACCATCTCGCGGGCGGTCACGTAGTGGAAGTGAATCTTCGGGTTGTCGCGCGCCAGCTTGGCCAGGTCTTCGTGGAAGCGGACCATCGGATCGCCGAGCAGGGTTTGGTGGTCATCCTCGGGTCCGCCGTGCGCATGGAGCTTGACGAAGAACCAGTCCGGCCGAGTCGCCACCTGGATGCGTGCTTGCAGCCAAAGCCAAAGTCGCTCGACGGTCGGCGGCTGCGTCGTTTGCAGACACGCGTTCTCGACGCCGGGGAAGATGCCCCACTTGCCTCGGCTCCAATCGAGCAGAAGCGGTCCTTCGACGATGAGGAGCGCGTTCTCAGTGCTCGTGCCGTCGGGCAATGCCACATCCTGGGAACGCGGTCCCTCGCGATCACACGCATAGTAGATGCGATTGATGATCGGCGGTTGCGTCGGGCTCGGCGCGGAGGGGAACGTGAAGTCAGCGTAGCAGCCGGTTTCGAGCAGGATGGGGATTTCGTGGTCGACGCCGCACTCCGCTCCGTCGGGGCGGGCGTTGCACAGCGCCCAGTTGCCGTGGATGAACCCGTACATCACAGCGCCGGTGTGCTTATTGCGGCTCAGCAAGCCATGGTGAGTGACGAGAATCTCCTTGAAGCCGAGCAGCTTGTCGCGAAAGCCGGCCGGCGTGTCGCGGTCGTGATGCAGGTGGACCTCGACCTCGGCGAAACCGGCGCGGCAAAGTTGCGCGAGCGCGTCGAGGTACTCAGCTTCGTATTCCTCGATCGGGAAGAAGAATGTGTAGCGCGGTGGTCGGCCGTCGCTATCGCGGAACTGGCCGAACTGTTTCGGATAGCGTTCAACCCAGGCGGCGACGCGCTGGCGGCCCGTGTCCACGCTCGCCTGGCCCGCTTTCGGCTCGAAGTGATCGCAGATGCACAGGATGATGTGGACTTCTTCGTCCGGCTTGGGCGGCTGATAGCGCGATCGTTCGCTGAAGTACGTTGGCAGCCACAGGTCCATGTGCCGAGATCGAATCTGCCAGGCGAGCACGCCGATGCACGCGATCCAGAACGCAACCAAGGCGACAGCGATCCACAACAAGAGCATGTCGATGTCCTATGTCGCAAACGGCCGAAGCCCAGGGGTGAGCACGCCGAGCCGCTGGGAATCCAGATGCATACCCATCGGGATACCCATCCGCGTATTGAGATCCCCCTTGGCCGCAAGTTCACTGATTTGGTAGTGTATCAAGTACCCCCTGTGAAATTGGCTTGTGGCTCGTGCCGAACGGGCCCAGCTATTTTCCGATCCAATGTCATCGCCTGTGGAGGTTCATGTGATGCGAACGATTTGTGTTCTGACAGTCGGCGTTCTGGCCACATGTGGCCTGACGGCGCCGGCGTATGGGCAGCGAATCGAGATTCAGCCGCTGCCGGGTCGCCTCGGCGTCGAAACGCCGTTGCTCAGCGCCGACGGGTTGCAGAAGCTCAAGCTGACGGCCGAGCAAAAAGAAAAGTACGACAAGATCGAAACGACCTATAAGGACGCCGCACGCTCGGCTCAACAGAAATTCCGCGACGACATCAAGGGACTTCGCGATCGCGAAAAATACAAAGAAGCGTCGGACAAGTTGCAATCCGATACCACCAAGGCGCGGACCGATGCGTTGGGTAAAGTCGAACCGATCCTGACTGCCGAGCAAAAGATGGTGTTCGCGACGATCAAGGACCAAAAGCCGCAGCTTCCGGGCGGCATTGTTCGGCCGATTCCGGTCGGCGGAGGCGGCGTGGGACAGATCCTTCCCCCGGGCATTCAGCAGCGTCTTCAATTGACCGACGAGCAGAAGCAGAAACTCGAAGCGATCCAGAAGGAAGCCGAGGCCAAATTGATGAAGGTGCTCACCGAGGATCAAAAAAAACAACTCGAAAACATGAAAAAGGGAATCATTATCCGGCCGCAACCGATCCAGCCGCGGCCCAACCCGCGCATTCAAGGCACGGAGCCGGGACCGGCAGCGCCAGCGCGAAAGGATTGACCCTCAAGAAACCGCCTGCGGCGTAGCACGTCCTTCCGCGCTGCGGGCGGAAACTTTTCCGCGCAACCTTCTCATCGAACAATCGACTGATCTGCCTCTCGTCCGCAGCCAGCGCTCCGACTCGCAGTACAGACAGCTCGCCTGCGACGCGAGGGCGCGCCAAACTGGTGCAGGCGAGCCGCCTGCAGCTACGGATTGCCCAGTCAAGTTTTTTTCCGTTAGAATAAGCTCATCTCTCCCGCTTCCATGAGTCGAGAATGCCGATGAAGCTCATCATTGCCATCATTCAGCCGTCCAAGGTCGAGGCCGTCAAGGAGGCGCTCAACAAGGTCGAGGTCTTTCGCTTGACGATGATCGATTGTCGCGGCTTCGGCCGGCAGAAAGGGCAATCGGAGATGTACCGCGGCCATGAGGTTACGGTGCAGCTATTGAACAAGGTGCAGTTGCAAGTCGCCGTCAACGAGGACTTCGTCGAGCCCACCGTCAACGCCATCATGGAGGCTGGCCGAACGGGGCCGGACGGCCGGATCGGGGACGGCAAGATTTTCATCCTGCCGCTGGAAGATTGCATCCGCATCCGCACCGGCGAGCGCGGGCCGGAGGCGATCTGATCGCATCCCTGGCGTTCGCTGCGCTCTCCCCAGGAGTTCCCACGTTTCCATGACCGCCTACGGCCTACTCCTGTGCGATGACTTCATCTTCACCAGCCGAATCGTCGGCACGGCGGAGGTCTTTCGGTTAGTGATGCGATCGGCAAAAAGTTCGGCGGAACTGCTGAATTTTGCAAGACAAACGCCGCCTGCCTGTGTTATCATCGACTTAAGTACGCCGGGTCTGGCGATCGAAGTTGTCGTTGCCGAGTTGTTGGCCATGACGCCGCGGCCTTTCGTTGTGGGCTATGGCTCGCACGTGGATACGGCGACGTTGAAAGCGGCGCGGGACGCGGGGTGCGACATCGTTTGGCCTCGCAGCAAGTTTGTCGAAGCGTTGCCGACGGCCCTGCCGGAATGGTTTCGCCGCGAGGAAAAGACGGCATGACGCGAAACTTAGCGATGAGCGTTGTGTTGGCCGGGCTGACGGTATCGGGACTCATGGCAGCGCCGGCCAGGCCGTTGTACGTCCCGCCGCCGCCCGGTGTAGAGCACGAGTTTCCGAATCTCGCCGACACGGTTTGGAAAGGACATTTTTTCAATCCATCGGGTTCGATTCATGTGACCTTTCATCGCGACGGAACGTTGACGTACACGGACGGCTCCGGCAACTCGCCTGGCGTCTGGCGCAGAACGGGGGACCAAGTATACATCGAGATCAACAAATACAGCGAGCATCGCGGACCGATCCTGGGCGATGTCATCCAGGGGGAATCGACCAACAAAGGCAACCTGCGCGGCAACTTTCGTCTGCAACGCGTCGGAACGATTTCGAAATAGTCCGCAGCGCCAGCAAGGACTAGCCCGATCCCGCACCTTGCACAGCGGGCTTGTAGCGAGAGACATGAAACGAACTGCAACGATCGCAGTCTGGATATGCGTCTCCAGCGTGGCGTTTACGGCGCCGGCGCGGCCCTTGTACGTTCCGCCCAGCGAAGGGCCGACCGTGGATCTGCGCGACACCCTGTGGCAAGGAATCGCCGGGCCCGACAGAAACATCTACTTCCACTCCAACGGCCAGCTTTCCTACGCACGGGGACAGGCAGGCTTTGGCTCCTGGCGCTTGGACGGATGTGAGCTTTACTTTGAGTTCAACGGGAAATATCGTGAATTTCGGGGCCGACTCGAAGGCGA
>Ga0194128_10001402_pt1 | contig 41942 bp, 45 predicted proteins | sample TA2KigCa65mmetaG_FD_148650 | JGI IMG/M metagenome (GOLD analysis project Ga0194128, IMG submission 148650) | Freshwater microbial communities from Lake Tanganyika, Tanzania - TA2015037 Kigoma Deep Cast 65m | ecosystem: Environmental > Aquatic > Freshwater > Lake | place: Tanzania: Lake...
GGACCAAAGAGATCATGACCAAGGGAATGCCGGAACTGAATCAGCTCTACACGATGCTCGGCGCAAAGGACAACGTGAAGGCGACCGCGTATCTGCACTTCCCACACAACTACAACCATCCCAGCTCCCTACGGTGGTGGTCCCGCCGCAGTTTCGGGGCGACCATTCGCCGTGCAGGGGCGTTGGTGAAAGTGGGCACCGGCCGGCACCCGGGAGGAGGTGCGCTCCAGCGCTGTGCCCGTTTTTGTACCCCCTCTGGGTAGCCTTCGGTGTCTTTCGGTGTCGCTCAGGCGAGCAGCGATCGCCGAAAACCAGAGTCGATTCGCGCACAGAGTGACACCGAGCACCACCGAGTTCGTAGCGTTCTCGAACTACGGATCAGCAGGTCGGGAGTTCGAATCTCTCAGGGCGCGCTCGAGGCCTACGAGCTCTCCGCTTTGCTCGCGCCAGATCGGGGACGAGCCGCCCGCTTCCGGGCGACCGTCCCCGGTCGAGCTGGATCCAGCACGAGAGCCGCCAGCATGGCTATCGCGCCGTGAGGTTGTCGGGCTGCTGGCGGGCGAACTCGTCGAGAGTGGTCGCGAAGCAGCCTGCATCCGACGCACGGAGCTGCACCGTCACGCTCGTCGTCGTCGAGAGTGCCGCCGCGAGGCCCGTGGGGAGCTCGTTCTGGCCCTGGCTGGCCTTGTTCGCGGCCTTGAGAAGGATGCTCGATTTGTTCGGATGTCGGGCGATCAGCAGGATCTGGCTCACGCCGTCGGCGCTCGCCTCCTTGTCCTTGTAGACGAGGATGCCGTTGCCTGCGGGCGGCGGGACGCCGGGCGGGATGCCGGGGCGGATCCAGCACGGTCTCGGGCCGCAGACGTGCCCGGCTCGGTCGATCGTCAGCGCGCCGGCCAGCGCGTCGGCGTCATCGTAGAGGCAGAGCGCATAGGAGGTGGAGCCCGATTCGAACGGGTTGCCGAACACGGCGTGGGGGAACGCGGGGCCCCGGTCGAGCTTGACGGCCAGCTTCTCTTTTCCGGGCTTGGTCTCGTTGATCTGCAGAGAGCCGGCGCCGAATTCCGTGCATCCGGGATCGGCCGCGGGCGGGCAGCCGAGATCGACGGGAGTGTTCTCGAAGAAGAAGGTGCGAGACGAACCGCTGAGGAACAGGTCCGGGTCTCCGTCGCCTTCGATGTCGGCGATCTCCAAGCTGGTGCCGCTTCCGATGTCCATGAGACCGAACGGGTTGACCCCGGGCGCGCCGAACGACGGCTCGGACGGCGTACCGGAGTTCACGAAGAAGCTCGTGTTGCCGTTGAGGAGACCGTGGAAGGCGTCGAGGTCGCCGTCACCGTCGAGGTCGACCAGCGCCGGAGCGTTCCGTCCGGTCACCCTCACCAGGCCGAAGGGGTTGCGTACGGGCGCGGCGAACGCCGGCGCCATCGCAGTGCCCGTGTTCTCGAACAAGAACGTGTGGCCGGATGCCCCGCCGAGCAGGGCGTCGAGGTCGCCATCGTCATCGATGTCGACGAGCACGGGGGAAAGGTTGGCGTCGACGCGCATCAGACCGAATGGATTGCTCACGGGCGCAGCGAACGACGGCGCCATGGCGGTGCCCGTGTTCTCGAAGAAGATCGTGTTGATGTCGCTGTCTCCGATGAATGCATCGAGGTCGCCGTCGCCGTCGATGTCGCCGAGCTCGGGCGAGCGCAGGTTCGGGCCCGCGATGCCGAAGGGGTTCGGCACCGGGATGCCGAAGCTGGGCGTGCTCACGCCGCCCGTGTTCTCGGCGAACGAGACGATCCCCGAGGAGTCTGCAGAGAGGGCGTCGAGATCGCCGTCGGCGTCGAGGTCCGCGAGTGCGACGCCGGTTCTCCAGCCCATGGGCAGACGGAACGGATTCCAGTCGGGCGGCGCGAACGCAGGGCCTGCCGCGGTGCCCGTGTTCGCGAGGAAGATCGTGTCGCCGAAGAACTCCCCGAAGTAGCCGTCGAGGTCACCATCGCCGTCGACGTCGCCGAGCGCGGGACTGCAGAAGGAGCCGACGCCGGAGAGTCCGAACGCGTCGGGAGGGCCGGCTACGAACGCCGGAGCGCTCGCCGTGCCGGTGTTCTCGAAGAAGATCGTCTTGCCGCCTTCCGCTCCGATCAAGGCGTCGAGGTCGCCGTCGGCGTCGATGTCGGCCAGCAAGGGGGCGCTGTGATCGCCCACGTCGGCGAGCCCGAAGGGATTCGTCACCGGCGTCGCGAACGCCGGAGCGCTCGAGGTGCCGGTGTTCTCGAAGTAGAGAATCGTGCCGGTCTCATCTCCGACCAACGCGTCGAAGTCCCCGTCTGCGTCGAGGTCGGCGAGCTCTGGCGCGCTGTCTTCGTCGACCCTGGCGAGCCCGAAAGGGTTCGTCATTCCCGCCCCGAACGCCGGACTCGAAGCCGTACCGACATTCTCGAACAGGATGAGATTTCCGATGGACTCCCCGACGAGTGCATCGAGATCGCCGTCGTCGTCGATGTCGGCCAGGTCGGGAGTCGCGAAGCGAAACACCGGCTCGAGCCCGAACGGGTTCTGGATCGGCGCGGCGAACGCCGGGGCAATCGCCGTGCCCGTGTTTTCGATCAGGAAGAGATCGCCGTCGAACTCCCCGACGAGCGCGTCGAGATCGCCGTCGGCGTCGATGTCCGCGAGGTCGGGAGCGCTCCGTCCCCCGACTCTGGCGAGGTCCATGGGCGCCGGTAGGCGCGCGAAGCTCGGCGTGAGCGCCGCGGAGTCCGCGGCGAACGGTGTCGCGAGAAGGCTCGCCGCGAGTGCGAGAAGCGCCCGGATCGGGTTGACGCGCGTGACTCCTCCCTTTGGAGTTGGGGATTCCGTGCCCCGACTCTTAATCCGGGTGCGGAGGCGGCTGTCAAGTCAGGATACGATCAGGACCAGGCGGGATGCCCCGTGGCCGAAGGCGTGACGCGTCGGTGCGACGCCGCCGCCACCCTCGTGATAGCCTCCTTGCGATGAGCTCCCCCGGCTGGCGGCGTGACGAGGTGTCCGAGCACTCGCCACGTCCAGTAGTGCCTCCGCCGCCCGAGCCCGCCTCCTCGGAGATCGGCCGCGACGTCCGGGTACGCTGGTTCCTCGGCGGCCTTCTCATCGCCGCCCTCGGCACCGTCGTCGCGCTCGTGCTCTCGCACTTCATCGCCGCGCTGACCTGGGCGACCGTCCTCGCGATGAGCCTCTGGCCGCTCCATCGGGAGATCCAGGCGCGGCTCACGGGGTGGCCCGGGCTCGCCGCGGCGCTGACGACCGTCCTCGTCACGCTCGGGCTCGTCGTGCCGCTCGTCGTCATCACCTCGCTCCTCGTCGGCGAGGTGAACTCGCTCGCGAAGGACGTCGGACACGGGCTCGGGCCGAAGCTCGACGGTCTGCAGCAGAGCCTTCGCAGCTTGCCGCTCGGCGGACCGTGGCTCAGCGACACGATGGCGGTCCTCCGCACCGACACCCCGGGTACGCTCGGCGAGCTCGTCGGCGAGCACAGCGACCGCATCGTCTCGGTCGCGGGCCAGACCGCCGACCTCGTCGCGCGGAACGTCTTCAAGCTCGGCTTCGCGCTCTTCGCCGTCTTCTTCCTCTTCTACAACGGCGATTCCCTCGCGGCGCAGCTCCGCAAGGCGGGCAACCGCGTCGGTGGAGAGCGTCTCGAGGTGATCTTCCAGAACGTCGCGATCACCGTGCGCGCGGTCGTCTATGGTTTGGTCTTGACGGCGCTCGTGCAGGGTCTCTGCGCGGCGCTCGGGTTCTGGGCCGCGGGCGTGCCGTTCCCGTGGCTCCTCGGCGCCCTCACCGTGGTGCTCTCCTTCGTGCCGCTCGGGCACGCGGTCGTGTGGGCACCCGCCGCCGCGTACCTCGCGCTCGAGGGGCACTACACGGCGGCGTTCCTGCTCGCCGGCTGGGGGCTCGCGGTCGTCGCGAGCGTCGACAACGTGCTGCGGCCGATCTTCATCGGCGCTCGCGCGGGAATCCCCGTCCTGCTCGTCTTCATCGGCGTGCTCGGAGGGATCCTCAGCTTCGGCCTCGTCGGCCTCTTCGTCGGCCCCGTCGCGATCGCCGTGACGCTCGCCCTCTGGAACGAGTGGATAGGCTCCACGTAGCGAGAGAGGAGCTCCGCGCGCGCAAGCGCGCGGCCGAGCGAAAGCGAGCGCGGGTGTGGGGCCCCGCGCGGCTTCGCCGCGTGGGGCGAGGGGCGCGTGCCCCTCGTTTGAATCAGATCGCGGAGGCGCCGCGCTCGCCGGTGCGGATGCGGACGGCGTCGTCGACGCTGACGATGAAGATCTTCCCGTCGCCGATGCGTCCCGTCGCCGCAGCTTTGCGGATCGTGTCGGTGACCGCGTTGACCTTCGGATCCTCGACGAGGATCTCGATCTTCACCTTCGGCTGGAAGTCGATGACGTACTCGGCGCCGCGGTAGAGCTCGCTGTGACCGCGCTGTCGCCCAAAGCCCTTCACCTCCGCGATCGTCATCCCGTCGACGCCCTCTCGGGCAAGCGCCTCCTTCACCTCGTCGAGCTTGAAAGGCTTGATCACCGCTTCGATCTTCTTCACGGCCGCACTCCTTGACGTTTCGTCCGTTCGAGAGCCCGCTGCGAAGTGCAACGCCCATGCCGCCTCCCGGAGGTGCGCGGGCCGTGCGATTTGCCCGGTTCGCACGCGGCAGAATGCCGGCGGCCTGGGCAGGTGCTCGTTTTCGCAGCAGGGCGGCCGAGCCGCTGCCGAACGGAGCGGCGACCGCGCCGCTCTCAGAGGCCCGGCAGAGGCGGCAGGCCGTTGCTGACGACGGTCCAGTCGTCCGGGTTCACGAGCGAGCGGCCCGTCTGCTCCTGGCAGTTCGACCCGACGCTCGCCTCGATCACGAAGAACAGGCCGGGGACGCTGTGCAACGGGCTCCCGAGGCCGTCCGTGATGCCGAGCGCCGAGCTCAGATCGTCCTGCGGCGCCGCCTCGTGCGAGGACGGGACCGAGCCCCCGGGTGGAAGCCGGTACTGCACGTTGAAGTAGATCGGCTCGCCGGCGACGACCGGCTCGTCGGGGACGAAGCAGGGGAAGGAGAGGCCGCTGTCGGTCGGGATCGGGAACGACTCCTGCCAGACGATCTTCCCGCCCATCATCATCGAGACGATCGCCGTCCCGCCGCGCGGCTCCTCGAGCGCGAAGTGCCAGACGCGCAGGAACAGGTCCTCACCCGGCTGGATGGAGGTCCTCGCCGGCTGCATGATCGTCGCGTAGCTGCAGATGTTGGTATCGACCTCGAGCGCGGGCTCGATCAGGTCGAGGGTGGTCATCACCGCGGACGGATCGCAGAAGCTGCCCGGCTGCTGGAGCGGAACGAACGGATCACGCGCCGGAAGGAAGAAGAACCCGCCCAGGTTGACGATCCCGAGCGGAACCCAGCTCGTCGCGAGGCAGGGCGACCGCGTGCAGCGCGACGACCCGTAGCAGTCCCACTCGATGTCGACCGTTTCCGGGTCGAGGACGCCGTCGTCGGAGAGGCGCTTGCACCAGATGAACTGGGGATCGCTCCCATCCGGATTGAAGACGTTCCCGGTCACGGTCCCGTCACTGGGATTGAGGCTGATCGCGAACTGGAGCCCGCCTTCCTCCTTGTTCACGAGGACCTGCTTGCCGTCCGGCGAGGTCTGGCGGCCCGACGGCGCCTGCGCCCCGGCAGGCGTCGCAGCCGCGAGGGCGATCGCCAGCGTGGCGACGAGGGTCGTGGTCGACAAGGCTCGCTCCAGGTTCATGCGCAACTCCGGCAAATACTCTAATGGCGACCCACGGAATCGAGCAAGCGGCCCTCGCGCCGCGGAGCCGGCAGGGGGCGACCTTCTTGAAATGCCGTGGCATCCCTGGCACCCCTGGAATCGAGCGGTTCTCGCGCGAACCGGCCTCCGGCAACCATGCGCGAGGCGCTTTTCGCACCGAGGACGCTGTGGGAGGTGTCATGAGCAATCCGTTGGTCGAGGTCCAGAAGTACGGGCAGAGCATCTGGTACGACAACATCCGGCGGGGGCTTCTCACCGGGGGCGACCTGAAGCGGTTGGTGGACCGGGACGGCCTTCGCGGCGTCACCTCGAATCCCGCGATCTTCGAGAAGGCGATCGCGGAGAGCGGCGACTACGACGACGCCCTCCGTGCCCTCGTCGGCAAGGGCGTCGAGGATCCGATGGACCTCTACGAGCACGTCGCGATCGAGGACATCCAGTCCGCCTGCGACATCCTTCGCCCGGTCTACGACTCGACGAAGCACCGCGACGGCTACGTCAGCTTCGAGGTGTCACCGTTCCTCGCGGCGGACACGCAGAAGACGGTCGAGTACGCGCGCCGCGTGCACAAGTGGATCGCGCGCGACAACGTGCTGATCAAGGTCCCGGGAACGCCCGAGGGCATGCCCGCGATCGCGACGCTGATCGGCGAGGGCATCAGCGTCAACGTGACGCTCCTCTTCGCGGTCGGCGCCTACGAAGACTGCGCGCACGCCTACATGGAGGGGCTCGAGCAGGCCGCCGCGAAGGGCAAGAAGCCCGGCGAGATCGCGAGCGTCGCGAGCTTCTTCATCAGCCGCATCGACTCGCTCGTCGACAAGAAGCTCGAAGCGGCGGGAGCCGATCCGTCGCTGCAGGGGAAGGCGGCGGTCGCGAACGGGATCGTCGCCTACGACCGCTACAAGCGGCTGATCGCGTCCGATCGCTGGAAGGCGCTCGCCGCAAAAGGTGCGGCCACGCAGCGCGTCCTCTGGGCGAGCACGAGCACGAAGAACGCGAAGTACTCGAAGACGAAGTACGTCGACGAGCTGATCGGCCCGGACACCGTCAACACGATCCCCGAGGAGACGTTCAACGAGTACCGCGAGAGCGGTCATCCGAGCGCCGGCCTCGCGGAGGGCTTCGAGGCGAAGTTCGAGGCCGCGAAGCACACGCTCGCGGCGATCGAGAAGGCGGGCGTCTCGATGAAGTCTGTGACCGACGAGCTGCTGAAGGACGGCGTCGCGAAGTTCTCCGAGGCGTTCGAGGTCCTTCTTCGCTCGATCGAGAAGAAGCGGAATCTTCTGAAAGCCGCTTGAAGATGGCGCGCGCGGCCCGCGAGCGGCTGGGGGAGGCGGTGGGGGACGTGGCGTCGGCGACGGATCGCGACCAACTCGCAATCAATACGATCCGCACCCTTTCGATGGATGCGGTGCAGGCGGCGAATTCGGGCCATCCCGGGACGCCGATGGCGCTCGCGCCGGTGGCATACACGCTCTGGCAGCGCTTCCTGCGGTTCGACCCGGAGGATCCGATCTGGCCGGATCGCGATCGCTTCGTGCTGTCGAACGGCCACGCCTCGATGCTCCTCTACTCGCTCCTGCACCTGGCGGGCGTGAAGGCGGTCAACAAGCGCTACGAGCGCGTCGGCCGTCCCTCCGTGTCCCTCGACGACATCAAGCGGTTCCGCCAGCTCGACAGCAAGTGTCCCGGTCATCCCGAGTACCGCCTGACGTCGGGCGTCGAGATGACGACGGGGCCGCTCGGGCAGGGCGTCGCGACGAGCGTCGGGATGGCGATGGCGTCGCGGTGGATGGCGTCCTACTTCAACCGCCCCGGCTTCGAGATGTTCGGGTACGACGTCTACGCGATCTGCGGCGATGGCTGCCTGATGGAGGGCGTGTCGAACGAGGCCGCTTCGCTCGCGGGGCACCTGCGCCTCTCGAACCTCTGCTGGATCTACGACAACAACCACATCACGATCGAGGGCAACACCGCGCTCGCGTTCACCGAGGACGTCGGCGCGCGCTTCCTCGGGCTCGGCTGGAACGTGACGCGCGTCTCCGACGCAAACGACCTCGAAGCGCTCGGCCGCGCGCTCGAGATCTTCCGCAAGACAGACGACCGTCCGACCTTCATCATCGTCGACAGCCACATCGGCTACGGCGCGCCGAGCAAGCAGGACACGTCGGCGGCGCACGGCGAGCCGCTCGGCGAGGACGAGATCCGCGGCGCGAAGGCGAAGTACGGCTGGCCGGTCGACGCGAAGTTCCTCGTCCCTCCGGAAGCGAAGAAGGCCTTCGCCGAGGGGATCGGAAAGCGCGGCCGCGCGCTCCGGAAGGAGTGGATCGAGCGCTTCAAGGCCTACCAGAAGCGCCATCCGAAGCTCGCCGATCAGCTCGACCGGATGCAGCACCGCCAGCTTCCGGACGGCTGGGACAAGGACGCTCCGGTGTTCCCGCCCGACCCGAAGGGCATGGCGACGCGCGAGTCGTCCGCGAAGGTGTTGAACGCGCTCGCGCCGAACCTTCCGTGGCTCGTCGGCGGCTCCGCGGATCTCGCGCCGTCGACGAAGACGCGACTCACGTTCGAAGGCGCGGGCGACTTCCAGGCCGAGACGCCGGGTGGAAGGAACCTCCACCTCGGCATCCGCGAGCACGCGATGTGCGCGGTGCTGAACGGGCTCTCGCTCTCGAAGATCCGTCCGTACGGCTCGACGTTCCTGATCTTCTGCGAGTACGCGAAGCAGCCGATCCGGCTCGCGGCGCTGATGGAGATCCCGACGCTGTACGTGTTCACGCACGACTCGATCGGGCTCGGCGAGGACGGGCCGACGCATCAGCCCGTCGAGCAGCTCGCGGGGCTCCGTGCGATCCCGGGGCTCGTCGTGCTGCGGCCCGGCGACGCGAACGAGACGACGGAGGCGTGGAAGACGGCGATCGAGCTCGACCACACGCCGGTCGCGCTGATCATGAGCCGGCAGGCTTTGCCGACGCTCGACCGCGCGAACCTCGGCGCGGCTTCCGGCGTGCGCAAGGGCGCGTACGTCCTGTCCGATCCGGACGGCGAGCCCGACGTGATCCTGATCGCGACGGGGAGCGAGGTCTCGCTCTGCCTGCAGGCCGCGGAGGCGCTCGCGAGCCGGAAGATCGGCGCGCGCGTCGTCAGCATGCCCTCGTGGGAGCTCTTCGAGCGCCAGCCGCAGCGCTATCGCGACAGCGTCCTTCCGCCGTCGGTGACGGCGCGGGTCTCGGTCGAGCAGGCTTCGACCTTCGGCTGGGACCGCTGGGTCGGCGCGAGCGGAGCGACGATCGGGATGACGACGTTCGGCGCCTCGGCTCCGCTGAAGGATCTCCTCGAGAAGTTCGGCTTCACGGTCGACAACGTGGTCAAGGCGGCGCAGGCGCAGGTGCGCGCCGCTGCCAAGCCGGACGCGAGGCCGACCAAGGTGAAGAAGACGACGGGAAAGAAGGTTGCGCGTGGCGCAGCCGCTCCCGTGCGAAAGCGGCCGGCTCCGGCCAAGCGCGCTCGCGCCGCGCGCCGATGAGCAGCGGCGACGAAGCAGGGCTCGTCGGGATCGCCGAGAAGAGCCTCGAGTACGTCCGCGAGGACACGGTCGTCGGGCTCGGTACGGGCCGCGCGGCGACCGCCTTCGTGCGCGCGCTGGGTGCTCGCGTCGCGCAGGGATTTCGCATTCGCGGCGTCCCGACCTCGGACTCGACGGGAAAGCTCGCGATGGAGCTCGGCATCCCGCTCGTCGAGCTCGCGGACGCCGGCACGCTCGACGTCACGCTCGACGGCGCCGACGAGGTGTCTCCCGAGCTGGACCTGATCAAGGGCTACGGCGGCGCGCTCGTCCGCGAGAAGGTCGTCGCCGCGTCCTCACGCCGACGGGTGATGCTCGTCGGCGCGGAGAAGCTCGTCGACCGGCTCGGCAGCCGGGGCAAGCTTCCCGTCGAGATCGTTCCCTTCGCGAAGCCGCTCTGCGAGCGCGAGCTCGAGAAGATCGGCTGTCGTCCGAAAAGACGCGAGACGAACGGCGTGCCGTTCGTCACCGACAATCACAACTGGATCCTCGACTGCGAGATCGCGCCGATCGCGGATCCGCCCGCCTTCGAAACGAGGATCCTCGCGATCCCCGGAGTCGTCGGGACGGGCTTGTTTCTCGGCATGGCCAACGTGGTTCTCGTGCAGGACGGCGATCGCGTGCGCGTTCTCGAGCGCGGCGGATCGACGGACCGATGACACGGATTTGGATGAGGGAGGTGCGCTCGTGCAACTCGGCATGATCGGCTTGGGTCGGATGGGGTTCAACATCGTCTCGCGCTTGATGCGCGCCGGACACACCTGCGTCGTCTACGACACGAACGCCGAGACGGTCGACAAGCTCGCGAAGGCGGGTGCCGTACCGGCGAAGACGATCGCGGAGTTCGTCTCGAAGCTCGAGAAGCCGCGCGCCGCGTGGATCATGGTCCCCGCGGGCGTCACCGAGGCGGTCGTCCAGGAGGTCTCCGCCCTGATGGAGAAGGGCGACATCCTGATCGACGGCGGCAACTCCTACTTTCGTGACGACCGGCGGCGCTCGCAGGAGCTCGCGCCGAAGGGAATCCGCTACCTCGACTGCGGCACGAGCGGCGGCGTGTGGGGCCTCGAGCGCGGCTACTGCCTGATGATCGGCGGCGACACCGACGCCGTGAAGCACCTCGATCCGATCTGGAAGACGATCGCGCCGGGACGCGGCGACGTCGACCGCACGCCGGGACGCGAGAAGCTCGGCGGAACGGCGGAGGAGGGCTACCTCCACTGCGGACCCTCGGGCGCCGGCCACTTCGTGAAGATGGTCCACAACGGGATCGAGTACGGGGTCATGGCGGCTTTCGCCGAAGGCTTCGACATCTTGAAGAACGCGAACATCGACAACCAGAAGACGGTCGTCGACGCGGAGACCGCCCCACGGATGCACCACGACCTCGACTACGAGATCTCGATCGCGGACGTCGCGGAGGTCTGGCGGCGCGGCAGCGTCGTCGGCTCGTGGCTGCTCGACCTGGCGGCCGCGGCGCTCGCGGCCGATCCGAACCTCGACGCCTACAGCGGACACGTCGCCGACTCGGGCGAAGGCCGCTGGACGATCCAAGCCGCGATCGAGGAGGCCGTGCCGTGCGAGGTGCTGACCTCCGCGCTCTATGCGCGCTTCCGCTCACGCAAGGATCACACGTTCGCGGAGAAGGTCTGCTCCGCGATGCGCCAGCAGTTCGGCGGACACATCGAGCGCGGCGCCGGCGAATGAGCCCGGCCCGTACCTGAAGGACGCGAGCGATGGCGGAAGCATCCGGCGAAAACTTTGGCGCTTCGGGGGGAGCCCTAGGCAACCTCGGCGTGAATCGGTGCGTCGAACCGTTCACGCTCGTCATCCTCGGGGCGTCGGGAGACCTGACCCGGCGGAAGCTCCTTCCCGCCGTCTACAACCTGGCGCTCGACGGGCTCCTACCGGAGAACTACGTCGTCATGGGCTTCGCACGGCGCGAGTACGACGACGCGAAGTTTCGCTCGATCGCGCGCGAGGGCATCGAGAAGTACTCGCGCCGTCCGATCGACGAGCGCGTCTGGCCGCAGTTCGAGAAGTCGATCTTCTACTCGCGCGGCTCGTTCGACGACCCGGCTGCGTACGAGGCGCTGCGCAAGCGCCTCGAAGAGGTGGAGAAGGAGCGCGGCGTCACCGGGAACCGGATCTTCTATCTCTCCGTGCCACCGAGCGCGATCCGGGAGTGCGTCACGCACCTGCGAAACGCCGGCTTCACGCGCAAGAACGCCGACGCTCGGCCCTTCTCGCGTGTCATCATCGAGAAGCCGATCGGGCACGACCTCGCGAGCGCGACGGAAATCAACGACTGCGTCGCCGAGGTGTTCGACGAGCGCGAGGTCTTCCGGATCGACCACTACCTCGGCAAGGAGACGGTCCAGAGCATCCTCGTCCTGCGCTTCTCGAACTCGATCTTCGAGCCACTCTGGAACCAGAAGTACATCGACCACGTGCAGATCACGGTGTCGGAGGAGGAGGGCGTCGGAACACGGGCCGGCTACTACGAGGAAGCGGGGGCGCTGCGGGACATGGTGCAGAACCACATCCTCCAGCTACTCTGCTTGACGGCGATGGAGCCGCCGTGGTCGCTCGACGCCGAGGTCGTGCGCGACCACAAGATGGGCGTATTGAACTGCCTCCGGCCGTTGACGGGGCGCGACGTCGACCGCGACGTCGTACGCGCGCAGTATGGGCCGGGGCTCGAGAACGGCGAGCAGGTCCCCGGCTATCGGCGGGAGGAGCGCGTCCGTCCCGACTCGACGACGGAGACGTACGTCGCGATCCGCGCTTACGTCGACAACTGGCGGTGGTCCGGCGTTCCGTTCTACCTGCGGACCGGGAGGCGCCTTCCCAAGCGCGCGAGCGAGATCGCGATCCACTTCAAGGGCGTTCCGCCGGTGCTCTTCAACGCGGACTGCGCCGTCGAGGGGAACGTGCTGACGCTCCGGATCCAGCCGGACGAAGGGCTCTCGCTCCGCATCGCGACCAAGCGCCCCGGGCCGCAAGAGCGGATCGAGCCCGTCGTGATGGATTTCAAGTACGGGAGCGCCTTCGCGGACCAGTCGCCAGAGGCCTACGAGCGTCTCCTCCTCGACGTCGCCGAGGGCGATGCGACCCTCTTCATGCGGCGCGACGCGGTCGAAGCGTCCTGGAAGTGGGTGACCGGCATCCTCGACGGTTGGCACACGTCGGGCGCGCGCTGGCTTCCCGAGTATTCCGCGGGCACCTGGGGGCCGATCGAGGCCGACCGTCTGATCGCGGGCGAGGGAAGGCGATGGCGCGAGGTCTGAGCGCGGCCGCGGAAGCGGCGGCGCTGCGCGGGGGCGAACGCTGATCCTCGCGGGCGACATCGGCGGCACCAAGACCGACCTCGCCCTCTTCGAGAAGGCGAACGGTGGCCTGCGGCTCGTGCACGAAGAGAGCGTGCCGAGCCGCCAGCACGGCACCTTCGGGGAGATCCTCGAAGCCTTCCTCGCGGATGCACGAGCGGCGGGAGTGCGCGGCTCGGCGGCGATCGAAGCCGGCTGCTTCGCGGTCGCGGGCCCGGTCGTCGAGGGATGCGTCCACACCACGAACTTGCCGTGGACGCTCGACGAGATCGAGCTCGCAAAGCGCATTCATGCGCCGCGCGTCGAGCTGCTCAACGACCTCGAGGGGACCGCGTTCGGCATGCTGCATCTGCCGGCGGCCGACCTCGTCACGCTGAACGCACCCGCGGAGGCCGGCCGCAAGGGAAACGTCGCGGTGATCGCTGCGGGGACGGGGCTCGGCGAGGCGTATCTCTACTGGGACGGTAGCCGTCATCACCCGATTGCGAGCGAGGGCGGGCATTCCGACTTCGCACCGCGGACGGACCAGGAGGTCGATCTCCTGCGTCACCTGCGGCAGAAGCTCGGCGGACGCGTCAGCTACGAGCGCGTGCTCTCGGGGCCGGGTGTCTACGAGATCTACTCGTTCCTCCGCGAGCGCGGCCGCGGGGAGGAGCCGGACTGGCTTTCGGAGGAGCTCGCCGACGGCGACCCGAGCGCCGTCATCTCGATCGCGGCGTCGTCGCGGGGCGAGCCGACCTGCGTCGCGACGATGGACCTCTTCTGCGAGCTCTACGGCGCCGAAGCGGGCAACATGGCTCTGCGCGCGCTCACCTTCGGAGGCGTGTACCTCGGCGGTGGCATCGCCCCGAAGAACCTCGCGTTCCTGCAGAACGGCAGCTTCCTGCGCGGCTTCCTCGACAAGGGGCGCTTCGCGGAGATGCTGCACGGAATCGAGGTGCGCGTGTCCATGAACCCGCGCACCGCGCTCCTCGGCGCCGCGCACTACGCGAGCGATCTCACTGGATGACGATTCCGCCGTCGACGTGGAGGACGGTGCCCGTGATCCAGCGGGACTCGTCCGAAGCGAGGAAGACGGCGGCGTTCGCGATGTCCTCGAGGTCGCCGACACGGCCGAGCGGGATCATCGTCGCAGCGGCCTTGCGGCCCTCGGACGTGCCCAGGAAGAGCGCGTTCAGGTCGGTCGGGATGGGACCCGGCGCGATGCAGTTCGCGCGCACGCCTTCGCGTCCGTACTCCGAAGCAAGGTAGTGCGTGAACGTGACGAGCCCGCCCTTGCTCGTCCCGTAGTCGGCGATGCCGACAGGCGCCGCCTGGAAGGCGCCGTGCGACGAGACGTTGATCACCGAGCCGCCGCCGCGTGCGAGCAGGTGGGGAAGGGCGAACTTCGTGCAGAAGAACGGACCGTTCAGGTTGATCGCGAGTGTTCGCTCCCAGTCCTCGGTCGAGAGCTCGCCGATCCGCCGGCCGTACGCGATCACGGCGGCGTTGTTGTAGAGGACGTCGAGCCCGCCGAAGCAGGCGACGACCTCACCGATCGTCGCCTCGACGTCGCCGGCGCGCCCAACATCGCAGTGCCAGTAGCGCGCCGTCCCGCCGTCCTCCTCGATCGCGGAGGCGAGCTCGCGGCCCGTGTCGTCGAGCACGTCGAGGAGTGCGAGGCGCGCGCCCTCGGCGGCGAAGCGGCGCGACACCGCGGCGCCCTGTCCCTTCGCCGCTCCGGTCACCAGCGCGATCTTTCCGGCGAGTCTTCCCTCAGCCATGACGGCCCGCCGTCGGCATCTCGTAGGGGAGGAGATCGAGCGTCGGCATCTGCACGATCTCGATCGGGAAGCCGTCCGGATCGCGGACGACGCAGCACTCGATCCCGCCCATCAGGCTCGCACGCGTGTCGCGGTCGACGGGGACGCCCTTCGACGCGAGCTCGGTGAGCGTCGCGTCGAGGTCGGTCACGTAGAAGCTCAGGTGCGAGTGTCCGACCTCGTTCGACGCGCGCCGCCGCGGCCTCTCGGTCGGCGGCGGGTTCGAGAAACCGATCAGCTCGATGCGCATCCCGTCGCACTTCATGAAGATGCCCTTGAAGCGCGCGCCCGGGACGCCCATCACGCGAGCCGTCGCCTCGTCGTCGAAGTCGAACTCGCCGACGGTCTCGAAGCCGAGGACGTCGGTGTAGAACGCTCGCGAGCGTTCGATGTCCGACACACAGTGAGAGTAGTGCAGGAGGCGGGCGTTTCGCATCGAGCGGCTCCTTCCCGGCGGACGGGACGAGTATCGAGCAAGGCTCGGGCGGGCGTCAAACGGGGACGGTCGGTGCCCTTCCCCGCGGGGACGGCTAGCGCTAGCTCCAGGGCAGGGCCGCGCGCGTCGACCAGTACCTCGCGGGGCTCTCGGCGAGCGCGTCGAGGCCGGCGAGCGACGCGAGCGTTTCGGGGCCGGCGAGGTCCTGGCGCTCGGCCGCCCCGAGATGCGACTCGAGCTGCGCGGCGGTCGCCGCTCCCGAGCTCGCGACGTCGACCCACGGGCGTGCCAGGACGAACGCGAGCGCGAGCTGATCGACCGACAGACCGAGGCCTGCTGCGCGACGAGAGAGCTCGTCGCGCAGCGACTCGTCCTCCGGGCGCGGGTTCGTCGCCGTGAGGCGACCGTTCGCGTGCACCTCCTTGACGATCACGCCGAGGCCGGCCGCGTGCGCCTCGGCGAGCGGTGCCGCGAGCGACGGCTCGAGGACGTTGTAGGTCGCCTGCACCACGTCGAAGACGTGCTCGCCACGGACCTCAGCTCGGATCGCGCCGGCGAGGACGGGAGCCGCCTCGGTGCCGGTCGTGGTGAGGCCGATCGCGCGGACGTGTCCTTCGCGCCGAGCCTCGACGAGCGCTTGCAGGAGCGGCTCATCGTTCAGGCAGCCCGCTTCCACCGTCGCGCTGTGGATCTGATAGAGGCCGAGGTGATCGCCGAGAAGCGACCGGCTCTCCACGAGCTGCTCGCGAAAGCGCTCGAGCGTGAGCTCCTTCTGCTCGTGCCGTCGCGCTTCGACGCGCCAGCTCGCGGTGTAGCGATAGCCCCACTTCGAGCCGATGGTGCACGAGCCCGCCGGCCGACCGCGCTCGTCGAGCCAGCGTGCGAGGAACTCCTCGGCGCGCCCGTAGCTTCGCGCGACGTCGAAGTAGCGGACGCCCGCGGCCCACGCGCGGTCGAGAAGCTCCGCGGAGCGCGTCCAGAGCGCCTCAGGCGTGCGCTCCCCGGGAAGGTCGCGCTCGCGGCCGAGGTTGATGTACCCGGGACGTCCCACGGCGGCGAGCCCGAGACCGAGCCGCGACACGCGGAGACCCGTGCGGCCGAGCGAGCGCTCCGTCATCACGGGCGACGCTAGAGCAAGCGGCGGGATTCCGGCAATGGTGGAGTGCGATGTCTCCGCGCGAAGAGCGAGCGGTGAAGCCGAGCGACCCCGAAGCGGGCGTGTACCGCGGCCGCGCCGTCGCGCGGCGGTTCACCGCGTCCGACGGGACGACGGTGCTCGTCGGAAAGAACGCCGCCGACAACGACGTGCTGACGTTCCAGCTCGCCTCGCCGCGCGATTTCTGGCTCCACGTCGCCGCCGAGTCGGGCTCGCACGTCGTGATCCGGAACCCGGACGGACGCGATCGCCCGTCGCGCGAGGCTCTGCAGCTCGCCGCGTCCCTCGCCGCCGGTCATTCGCGTGCGAGAGAAGGCGGGCGAGTCGCAGTACATCTCGCGCGGCGAAGCGACGTGAGCAAGCCGCGCGGCTTCGCGCCGGGAAAGGTGCTGTTGTCGCGCTACCGGACGGTGCACGCCGCGCCCCGCCGCGAGCCGGAAGGCGACACCTCGACCTGAGGAGCGCGGCTCGCCGGACCGGACGAAGCCGAGCGACGCGGGAACCCGGTTACGCGAAGGCGCGCTCGAGCCGGGCGAGTGCCTCGCGCTCGGATTTCGAGACGGAGCCCACGCCGAGGATTCCACCCGCCGCCTCGGCGATCGCGCGGGCGTGCCCGAGCACGTCCTTCGCGAAGACCGCGCGTGCCGAAGGATCGAGCGCACCGGCGCGTGCGCGCACGTAGGCGACCCACGCATCCTCGAGCTCGCGCGACGGCGCGTCCGTGACCCAAGCGGAGAGGAGGGCGTGCGCGGACGAGCCCCGCCCGATGCCCTGCTTCTCGGCGGCGGCCGCGATGGCCGCGCGCTCCTTCTCCTCGAGGCGCCCGTCCGCCCAGGCAATCGCGACGAGCGGGAACAGGGTCAGGGCGGCGACCGTCTCGGCGTGCAGGCCGTGCGCGCGGAGGCGGTCGAGCGTTTGCTCGTCGCTGATTCCGGACGCTGCCGCGAGAGCGGAGCGCTCGCTGCCGGCGCGGCTCTCCTCGCGGAGCTTGTCGAGAAGAGCGCGATTCTGCTTTTGGAAGAACTGCTCCTCGAGAGCTTCGCGCCGCTCGTCCAGAAACGTGTCGTCGGCCATGCCTGCTTCCTCCCGTTCCCCTTCCGACCCATAGCGTTGCGGTCGGCCTCGCGACAAGGCGCCCCCGAACTCCGGACCGGGCTCGCCCCGGCATCCGCCATGCGTGGCGTCCCCTGCGCTCGAAACTTGTCCCTTGCGCCAGCCGTCGACACCGGGGGAGACTGGCGCCGCGCGGGCGGTTGCGCGGTGTCGACCCGTCGACGATCGACGAACGACCGACGCTGCATGCAGCCTCGCGCGCGGCACACGATGAGGATTCGGTCCCAGCAGTCCATCTCGATCTCGATCGGGAGGACAGGCGGCGCGCATGTACGTCTCTCCTCCACAAGAAGGAAATACCGCCGATGAATCACTCTCGAACCAAGAAGCAGCTCCGCGTGAGCGACATCGTGATCTTCATAGCCGTGGTTGGTACGATCCTGGGAGGGCTGCTCACGCTCTGAGCGGCGTGCGTGCGGCCGGCGGGGGGGGCCTGCGACCGCCTCACTCTGCACGCAGCGTTCACCGGCCGGGGATCCGGTGAGAAAAACCACGGTCGGCCCGTGGGGAGGTTGACGGAATGCGCATCCAAGGGAACGGGTGGATCGGCGGGGCAGCTCTGGCGCTCGCCCTCGTCGGACCCGCCCACGCGACGACGATCGGCGGCGGAGGCAACCAGAAAACGGACTGCCTGGCCGTGCTCCAGACGCCCGTCGCGCTGCCCGAAGGGCAGCGAAAGAACGTTTGTACCGACGGCGATCCCGCCTGCGACGCCGACGCGACGGTCGACGGGCAGTGCACCTTCGCGCTCTCGGTCTGCGCAAACAGCTCCTTCGATCCGAAGTGCACGCTGACGGGCGTCGACTCGATCTTCGTCGAGCACTCGGCGGACAACGGCGACCCGGACTTCGATCCGGACTTCCAGGCGCTTCAGGACCGGATCGAGAACGAGATCGATCTTCCCGGGTCCGACGAGGAGTGTACGGGAAACACGCTCTTGACGGTTCCGCTGCGTGGTCCGCTGCCCGGGAAGCGGTGCCTCTCCGGCAGGAAGCGCGTGCGCATGTCGACGGAGTCGGAGTTCGATCCGATGATCAACCGGATCATCGAGGACAAGGACTCGATGAAGCTGATCTGCCGTCCGCCTCCGGGCGAGTGCGATCCGGCGGAGCTCTTCGACGGCACCTACGACCGCATACAGCGGCAGATCTTCGACCAGAGCTGCGCCGTGAGCGCGTGCCACGACTCGGAGAGCTTCGCGGGCGGGCTCCTGCTGGAGTCGGGGGCTTCGTACGACTCGCTCGTGAACGAGACGCCGTCGAACTTCGCGGCGCAGCAGCTCGGCTGGCTGCGCGTGAACCCAAGGGACCCGACGACGAGCTTCATCGACCACAAGCTCTCGGGCGACCTCGGTCCGGGGCTCGGCGCGCGGATGCCGTTCGGGCGCCCGAAGCTCTCGACCTACCTGCGCGAGATCATCCGGGCGTGGATCGTCGGCGGTGCTCTCGAGACCGGCTGGGCTCCCGGGACGGATCAATAGAGAGGGCGCCGCCCCTCTCCTCCACGCAGCAAAGCCGCGCGGAGCCTCCTCACCCCGCGCGCTCGCGCTCGATCGCGCGTTCGCGCTCGGTAGCGCGCTCGCGCTCGGCCGCGCGCTCTGCGCGCGGAGGGTTCAGGCGCAGCTCGCCGCGAAGGTGCCGGTCAGCTTGAGACCGACCTCGGTCCAGGTCTTCGAGACCTTGTCGTCGCCCGTGTGCTGCTCCTCGCACGCCATGTGCAGCGTGTCGTAGGCCTTCTGCAGCGCGAAATCCATCATGTCGATGGTCGCGGTCGCCTGGACCTGGTGATCCTTCGAGATCGTGTAGGAGAACGGCACGACGCGCGATGCCCCGTTCAAGGTGATCTCGATCTCGAGGGTGCCCTTGGCGTCGTCGCCCTCGACGTCGACCGTCTTGCCGGTGATGCGCGAGGGGGGCGCGAACTTCTGGAAGAAGAACTCGCTGATCGTGGCGTTCCGGGCAGGGTTGCCGGACTCGATGGAGGCGCCGTCGATCTCCATCGAGAGGCCCTTCACGAGCTCGACGAGGGTCGTCGCCTGGGTCGGGCCGCTCACCTTGGTGGTATTGAAGGAGCCCGTCACCGCCTGCTTCTGCGTGAATTTGAAGGCCGTCCACTCGACCTTGATGCCGCGCGGGTCGACGCTGTAGGTGCAAGCGGCGTCCGCGGACGCGGCCGCGAAGGCGGCGGCGAGGACCGAAGCGACGGCAAGCGTCCGGGCGTTCAGGCTCATGCATCCTCCTCGATGCGATCTGGCGGCGGCGGGCGCCTGGAAGCTCCCCGGGCCGGACTCGAACCAGCGACCATTCGGTTAACAGCCGAACGCTCTACCAACTGAGCTACCGGGGATCGGGCCTGGGGGTACTATATCCATTTCGCCCTCGCAATTCGGAGAAGGGCCCGTAATCCGTGGCCGTTTTCGTTGGGTGAGGTGAGGAATTGTTGTAGGAGGGGCGGAGCAGAGGAGGGCCGTACGATGCGACGCACGACCAAGACTGGTGGATTCTCGATCATCCCGATGGCGCTGCTGGCGGGAGCAGTGACCTTCTTCGCGCAGCCGACGACTTGCGCCGCCGAGACGCTCGAAGCGGATCTCAAGGCCGTCGACGCACCGACCGGACGAGTCTCCGACCGCTCCGTGGGCTACTTGCGCTTGACGCCGGGAAGCAAGGACAAGACGGTCGACATCCTGGTGCAGATCCTGAACCTGCCTCAGGTGGAGAGCGAGGAAGCGAAGAAGACCGACACGAGCGGCCACACCGAGTATCTGCACGCTCTGCGACTCCTTCCGAGCGGCGACTGCTCGAGCATCAAGGTCGACGCGACGGCGAAAGCGCTTCCCGAGGTCGGCGTGCGCTCGGACGGAAGCGCGACGGAGACGCTCACGGTGACCGGCTTCTCGCTGAGCGACTTCCTCGGCAAGCCGATCGTCATGCTGACGGGAGCGGACCCGAAGAAGCCGCTCGTGATGGCCTGCGGAGTCGTCAAGAAGGACTAGTCAGCGGCTGACGGGGAGGGTCAACTTCCTCCCCGGACCCCCTTGGACCCCCTTGCCCGGGGGCGAAGAAAAGGCGAATGTGGGGCCGTGACGGCCCCCTCTCGTCTCCCTCTCGATCTGTCCCAGCTTCCCGGAACGATCCGGTGGGGACACTCCCTCCCCGCTCCGGCCCAGGGCGGCGCGGGGCTCCTCGCGACCGGTCATCCCGAGATCGACGACCTTCTCGGGGGTGGCTTTCCGCGCGGACGCCTCTGCGAGGTCGTGAGCCATGGCTCCGCCGGAGCGACCAGCCTGGCGCAGCGTCTTCTCGCCGGCGTCACTCGGGAAGAGCATCTCGCGGCGTGGGTCGACGTGGCTGATGCCTTCGATCCCGCGAGCGCCGTGGCGCTCGGGGTCGAGCTCCGGCGCGTTCTGTGGGTGCGTCCGCCGGATCTCGCGGCCGCGCTGGCTGCGACCGAGATGCTGCTCGGCACCGGCGGCTTCGCCCTCGTGCTCCTCGATGCCGCCCGCACGGGCCGCCAGGATCCGGGTGCCGGGAAGGGGCGCCGGATGCTCTCCGGGACGCACACCTGGCTCCGTCTCGCGCGCGCGGCGACGCGCTCGCAGACCGCTCTCGTGGTCCTGCCGGGAGCGACCGCGGGTGCCGCGGGGCTCGCCGGTGCCGCCGCGGGAATGCGTCTCGATCTCTCGCCGGTGCGGGCCGTCTGGGAAGGAGCACCGGGAGCGCCGCCGCTTCTCGAGGGGCTCGTCACGCGGATCGAGGTCGCGCGCCATCGTGGGGACAGGGGAGGAGGAGAGCGACGGGCGAGTATCCGGCTGGTGTGACCCGTGCCGCGTTTTGCCTGCATCGTCGTGCCGCGCTTTCTCGTCGCGGCGCTCCTGCGCGCGGAGCCCGAGCTGCGCGGCTGTCCCCTCGTCCTCTGCCGGCCCGACGGCGCCGGGCGGGCAGGTGCGCAGCGACGGACGATCCCCGGACCGCGCTCGATCCTCGCCGGCATCTCGCGCGAAGCCGAGCGGCTCGGCGTGCGCGTCGGAATGACGGTCGCGCAGGCGCTCGTCCGTCACGCCGATCTCGTCGTGCGTCCCGTCGACGAGCACGCCGCTCGTGCCGCGCGCGAAGCCGTGCTCGACGTCGCGTGCTCGATCTCGCCGCGCGTCGAGCCGGAGCGCACGGAAGTCGAGGGCGGGAAGGGCTTCGAGGAGGCCGCGCCGGACGAAGCGCATGCTTCCGGAAGCGCCGTGTGCCTCGACGTCGAAGGACTCGGCGGCTTGTTCGTGGGAGGCGGCGCCGTCGCGGCGGCGATCAGCGCGCGCGCCGAGCGCCTCGGGCTCGACGTCGGCGTGGCCGTGGCCGACGGCAAGGCGACGGCGCGCGTCGCCGCGGGTCTCGCCGCGCGTCGCCGCGAAGCGATCCTCGTTCCACCGGGAGGAGACGCGGACTGGCTCGCGCCTCTGCCGCTCGCGGAGCTCGCTCCCGTCGCCGCCGCGTCTGGCGGACGCGGCACGGGAGCGAGCTGGTCCGCTTCGTACGAGAGCTTCCAACGGCTCGGCATCCGCCGCATCGGCGACCTCGCGCGTCTTCCCCTGCGCGAAGTCGGAAGCCGCTTCGGTGCGGACGGCGCGAGACTCTGGCGCATCGCCGCGGGCGAGGACGGGACGCCGCTCGTGCCGAGCTCACCCGCTCTCGAGTTCACCGAGGGCGTGAGCCTCGAGTATTCGCTCGATTCGCTCGAAGGCCTTCTCTTCCTGCTGCGCGGCCTCCTCGATCGTCTGATCCATCGCCTCGCGATCCACGGGCTCTCGTGCGGCGGCCTCCGCTTGATCCTCGACCTCGCCGATCGCGGACGCGCCGAGCGCGTCGTCGGCGTTCTCGCGCCGACGGCGGACGTGAAGGCGCTCGCACGGCTCACGCGGAGCGTCCTCGAATCCGATCCCCCGCGCGAAGCGATCGTCGGCGTGCGCGTCGTCGCCACGCCCGATCGCGCGCGTCCGACGCAGCTCGATCTGTTCCGTCCTTCGGGTCCTTCGCCCGAGCGCCTCGCGACGACGCTCGTGCGACTCGCCGGACTTTGCGGAGCGGAGAAGGTCGGACGGCCGATCGCCCCCGAGGGGTATCGCCCCGAAGCCTTTGGCGTGGCGCGTTTCGATCCGCCCTCCAGCTCCTCCACTGCGCGTGCGCCGGAGTGCGAGGAGAGCGAGGACGCGCGCGGCGAGCCGCAGGAGCCACTCCACAGCGCGCGCGCGGCGCTGCGCGCGCTGCGGCCGCCGCGGCGCGCCCAGGTCTTTCGCGAGGGCGGCGTGATCGCCTACGTGCGCGCGCCGGGCTTCGGCGGCCGCGCGGTGATCTCGGGAGGACCCTGGCGCGTCGAGACGGAGTGGTGGAGCGATCGTCCCTGCTGCCGGGACTACTACGACGTGCAGCTCTCCGACGGCGGGATCTATCGCCTCTACTGCGAGCTCGCTCCCCCGAAGAGCCGCGAGCGCACCCGCACCGAGCCCGAGCGCTGGTTCGTCGACGGCTACTACGACTAGTCGCCCCGCTGAAACTCCGCGCGCGAAGCGCGCGGCCGAGCAAAGCGAGCGGGAGTGGAGCAGGCGTGGCTTCGCCGCTCCTCCGGCGAGGGGGCGCCCCCTCGCTTACACTTGACGCGGCTTGATCGCCGTGGGGGAGTGAGCGCCATGTCGGCGTACGAGCGCGAGGTGGAGGTGGCGATCCAGGCGGTCGAAAGCGCCGGGCGGCTCACGCTCGAGCATTTCGGCACCGCTCTCGAGGTCGAGACGAAAGCGGATTCGAGCCCGGTCACGGTCGCCGATCGCGGCGCGGAGAAGCTGATCCGGAAGCACCTCGACGAGGCGTTCCCCGACGACGGCCAGCTCGGCGAGGAGTTCCCCGAGAAGCCCTCGCGCAGCGGTCGCCGCTGGATCATCGATCCGATCGACGGAACGCAGTCGTTCATTCGCGGCGTTCCGCTCTACGGAGTCCTCCTCGGGCTCGAGGAAGGCGACCGGTGCGTCGTCGGCGCGATGGCGTTTCCTCCGCTGAGCGAGACGTACTGGGCCGGCCATGGGGGTCCGGCGTACCGGAACGGCTCCGTCATCCGGGTCTCGGACGTGACGACGCTCGCCGCGGCGACGCTCTGCACGACCGACACGAAGCCCGAGCTGTACGGTGCGCACGCGGCCGGCCTCGAGCGTCTCGTCTCGCGCGTCGGCCGCCAGCGCGGCTGGGGCGACTGCTACGGCTACGCGCTCGTCGCTTCCGGACGCGCCGAGATCATGATCGATCCGCTTCTCAATCCGTGGGACATCGCCGCGGTGCTGCCGATCCTGAACGGCGCGGGCGCGACGTTCGTCGGCTGGAACGGGGATGGAACGCCGTACGCCGGCTCCGGTATCGCGACGACGCGGCAGCTCGAGGCGACGGTGCTCGAGGTCCTCGGCGTCGAGCGCCGGCCGCCGGCTGCGAGGGCGAAGGGCTGAGCGTGGCGGCGAAGCGTCACAACCAGCCCGGCGACGTCGTCCTCGTTCACATCGACGGGAAGCCCGCTGCCTACGCGCGCCTCGAGGAGATCCGCTCGCATCCACGGCCGGGCTGGTTCGAGTGCGACCTGCTGCTCCTCGCGCAGCCGCTGCAAGCGGTCACGTGGATCCTCGAGCGCGAGCAGATCGACGGCAGCGCGTTCACCATGGGCGGGCGGCCCGTGCAGATCGAGGTGCTGCCGGAGCTCGGCGGCCTGCACGCGCGGCGCGCTCCCGCCGAGCCCGCGAAGGAAGCGTCGCCGCCCGCGGAGCCGAAGCCCCGCGAAGGCCCCGATTCGCGGGAGCCCCGTGAGTCGCGCCGCGGCAACGTCGTCCCGCTGTTCCCGGGCTCGCCCGAGAAGCGCTGACCGCGCTACTCCACCCTGTCGGTGACCGCTCCGAGCGAGCTGCTCGAGACGAGGCGGGCGTACTTCGCGAGGACACCGCGCTCGTAGCGTGGCGCGGGCGGCTTCCACGCCGCGCGACGGCGCTCGAGCTCGGCCGCGTCGACGTCGATCTGGATCAGGTTTCGATCCGCGTCGATCGTGATCGAGTCGCCCTCGTGCACGAGCGCGATCGGTCCGCCCATCTGCGCCTCGGGCGCGACGTGCCCCACGACCATGCCGTACGTTCCGCCGGAGAAGCGGCCGTCCGTCACCATCCCGACCTTGTCGCCGAGGCCCTTGCCGATGATGGCGGAGGTCGGCGCGAGCATCTCGCGCATGCCGGGTCCGCCGCGCGGTCCCTCGTACCGGATGACGAGCACGTCGCCGGGGCGGATCCTGTCCGCGAGAATCGCCTCGAGGCACAGCTCCTCGGATTCGAAGACCCGCGCCGGTCCCTGGATCCGCGGCACCTCGAGGCCGGAGATCTTCGCGACCGAGCCTTCCGGAGCGAGGTTGCCGCGCAGGATCGCGAGGTGCCCCTGCGCATAGAGAGGCGCCTTCATCGGCCGCACGACGTCCTGCCCCGCGGGCGGCTCGTCGGGAATGCCTGCGAGGTTCTGCTCGATCGTGCGGCCCGTGATCGTCTTGCAGGAGCCGTCGAGCATTCCCGCGCGCAGCAGCATCTTCATCACGAGCGGGACGCCGCCGACACGGTGGAGATCCGTCGCGACGTAGCGGCCGCTCGGTTTCAGGTCGCAGATCACGGGCACCTTGCGACGGATCCGCTCGAAGTCGTCGAGATCGAGCTTCACCTCCGCGGCGTGCGCGATCGCGAGCAAGTGCAGCACCGCGTTCGTCGATCCGCCAAGCGCCATCGTCACGGCGATCGCGTTCTCGAACGCCGCGCGCGTCATGATGTCGCGCGGCAGGAGCTGCTCGGCGACGAGCTCGACGAGACGCCGCGCCGACGCCTCGGTGCTGTCGGCCTTCTCGGGATCGGGCGCCGCCATCGTCGAGCTGCTCGGCAGGCTCATCCCCATCGCCTCGATCGCGGAGGACATCGTGTTCGCGGTGTACATCCCGCCGCACGAGCCGACGCTCGGGCAGGCGTTGCGCTCGACGCCCAGGAAGTCGTCGCGAGACATCTTGCCCGCGTTCACCGCGCCGACCGCTTCGAAGACGCTGACGATCGTCAGGTCCTCTCCCCGATAGCTCCCGGGACGGATCGTCCCGCCGTAGACGAAGACGGAGGGGATGTTCAGGCGCGCGAGCGCGATCATCGCGCCGGGCATGTTCTTGTCGCAGCCGCCGATCGCGAGGACGCCGTCCATGCTCTGGCCGCGACAGACGGTCTCGATCGAGTCGGCGATCACCTCGCGGCTCACGAGGGAGCACTTCATACCCTCCGTGCCCATCGAGATCCCGTCGCTGATCGTGATCGTCCCGAAGACCTGCGGCATGCCGCCGGCCTCGCGGATGCCTCGGGCGGCCCGATCCGCGAGGACCTGGATGCCGGCGTTGCACGGGGTGATCGTGCTGTGGCTGTTGGAGATCCCGAGGATCGGCTTGGCGAAGTCGGCGTCCTCGAACCCGACCGCCCGGAGCATGGCCCGGTTGGGGGCCCGGGCGTCTCCCTCGGTCACGATCCGGCTGTGCACGTTCCGGGCTTGTTCGCGTCCCGCCATGGAGTTCCTCCCCCTCGCCCGCGGAGTCTACGGACCGGGCCTCTCGGGTGTAAAGCCCTCCGGGCAGGCGCTTTCCGGGCGTGGAAAACGGATGCGCCGGCGCACGATCGCGATCCCGGTGGCGGGAGCCATGGCGACTGCACCAGGGCACGAAACCGGGGGAGAAGTCTGTTGACAGCTCCGCCGGTTTCTCCGTATCCACTAGAATATGGCCGTCCGGATCGAGTTCCACCCTCCGCCGAGGCGGCGCGGGGCGGCGAGAAAGGAGCGACCATCCGCGTTGGTGCTGATCGGGATCGCCTCGGTGATCGTGGTCGTGCACCTTCTCTTCTGGGTGGTCGGCCTGATTCAATAGCGGTCGAGCAACCGGACGTCTCGCGACGGGCAGCGCTGCGATGGTCGAAGGCGTGTCCGGACCGGTTCGCGCGACGGGGGGATGCGCGCGGCCGGGGCACCAAGTCCCCTGTCTGAACGAACAATGAACGGGAATTCGCGCACTTCGGCGCTGGGGGACGTCGCACGAGGAAGCTCTGCGAGGCCGAGCGCGCGTGGATATTCGGCACGAGTCTCGTGCGAAGCTGCGAGTGCCGCAGTTTCGGAGCTAATGGCGAGGCGGCCGAGCGCCGACACAACATTCAGCCGCGTGAAATCGTGCGGCGATGAGGCACGAGGAAGCCGATGCGGGGGTCGAAGTCACGAGGGCCCGGCCCCAACGAGGCCGGACGCGTGGAGGACCCGGCCACGGCGCCGGAAGGGGATGCGGCCGGCGACGTGATCCGGGTCGAAGAGGATGTCGTCCGGGACCTACGCCACTCGATCGGCAACCACTTCCACAAGCTCTACTATTGGGCCGACCGCATGGGGTCCGAGCCCGACTCGGACGCGCGCGGGGAACAGGCGAAGCAGCTCGAGCGCGCGATCCAGCGGCTGCAGCACTGCATGGATCTGGCGCTGCGCTACTTCGAGCCGGACCGTGCGTCGCTCGTCGACGCCGGCGGAGGCAAGGTCGCGCAGTCGCTCCGCGCGATGCTTTCGGGTGAGATGTCGGACGTCGCGCTCGAGGTCCAATCCTCGAGCGAGGTCGATGCGGCGACGGTGCGCCTCGATCCGCAGCGCTTCTCCGCCGCGGTTCGTCTCGTCGTCGAGCTTCTGCGCGCGAGTGCCGGGGAGAAAGGGACGTGCCGCGTTCGCGTCGCGGTCGGAGACGACGCGCTCCTCCTGAGCTGCGACATCGTCGGCGAGGCCACGCCCGCGGAAGCGCCGGTCATGGAATGGGCGATCGCAAAGAAGGCGATGGCCATGCAGGGTGGCACGCTGCAGCTTTCCGGGAGCGCGCGCGCGCCGAACGGATGCGTTCTGAAGCTGCCGCGGGTGTCCTAGGATCGGAGAGGAATGGAAACGCGAATTCTCATCATCGACGACGATCCGCTGATCTGCGAGCAGCTCGAGCGGCTCTTCCGCGCGCAGCAGTACGTGGTGGAGAGCGCCACCACCGCGGCGGACGCGTTCGACCTGCTCTGCCAGCAGGACTTCTCGCTCGCGCTGGTCGACCTGCGCATCCCGGGCACCGACGGGTTGAGCCTCACGCGCGAGGTGCGCAATCGGTGGCCCGACCTCGACGTGATCATGATCACCGGCTACGCGAGCATCAAAGGCGCGGTCGAGGCGATCAAGCAGGGCGCTTCCGACTACATCACCAAGCCGTTCCAGAACGAGGAGATCCTCCTCGCGACGGAGAAGGTGCTGGAAAAGCGCCGCCTTCTCGACGAGATCCACTACCTGCGCGGCCAGCTCGCGGACCGCTACTCGTTTGCAAACATGGTGTCGCGCAACCCGCGGATGCACGAGATCTTCTCGCAGATCGAGATGCTCGCGCAGAGCGACGCGACGACGCTTCTCACCGGCGAGTCGGGAACCGGCAAGGAGCTCTGCGCCCGCGCGATCCACTTCCAGGGGAAGCGCAAGGCGGGGAAGTTCGTCCCGATCAACTGCGCGGCGTTCCCGGACACGCTGCTCGAGAGCGAGCTCTTCGGCTACGAGCGGGGTGCCTTCACGGGCGCGATCCACGACCGCATCGGCAAGGTCGAGCTGTCCAACGGTGGAACGTTGTTCCTCGACGAAATCGAGTCGATTTCCCTCAACATGCAGCTGAAGCTGCTGCGCGTCCTCGAGGAGCGCGAGATCGAACGGCTCGGCGCGAACCGCCGCGTCAAGGTCAACATGCGCGTGATCGCCGCGACCAACGTCGACCTCGAGGCCCTCGTCGCGAGCGGGGCGATGCGCGAGGACTTCTACTACCGGGTGAACGTGGTCCCGATCCGCATCCCGCCCCTCCGCGACAGGATCGAGGACGTGCCGCTCCTCGTCGGCGAGTTCCTCCGCAACTCGACGCTCGCGAAGGAGAAGGGGATCAACCGCGTCTCGAACAAGGCCCTCTCGGGATTGATGAGTTACGGCTGGCCGGGCAATGTGCGCGAGCTCGGCAATGTGCTCGAGCGCTCGATCCTGAAGACGAACGGGCCGGTGATCCGCGACGTCGACCTCCCGGGTGGTGGCCCGGAGCGGCGCGCCACCGAGAACACCTCGCGGCGCGCCTTCGACTACGAGGTCCCGCTGAAGGAGTTCCTGCGGCGCGCCGAGCGGGAGTATCTCGGCCACGTGCTGCGAAAGTATCGCGGCGGCATCAGCAGCAGCGCGAAGCACGCGCTCGTCGACGCGGCGACGCTGCATCGCAAGATGAAGTCGTACGGGCTGAAGCGCGAGGAGTTCCGGACGCGCGGCTCGCGAGCGGATCAGCCGATCTTCAACGTGAGCCAGCCGTCGACCTCGACGTGATCGGGCGCACGTTCTAAGGAAGTCGCAGAGTCGCAGCCGCAGGAGTCGATGAATGGCGCACGAGACCGACGACGAGGGTTTGCTCCAGTTCCTCTGGCGTCACAAGATATGGTGGATCATGCCGGCGGTGAGCGTCCTCGTGATCACGGGGCTGCTGCTCTACTTCGGCCGATCCACGGCGTCTTCCCCCTTCGTCTATACGCTTTTCTAACCCACCCCTGATTCCATTCCCGATCCAATCGTAGGAGCAAGTCTCTGATGAATCTCGTGACCGGCGGCGCCGGCTTCATCGGGTCGCACATCGCGGCACGACTGCTGGCCAAGGGCGAGGGTGTTCGCATCCTCGACGACTTCTCGACGGGCAAGTGGAGCAACCTCGAAGCCTTCAAGAACGACGTCGAGGTGATCGAGGGCGATCTTCGCGACCCCGACGCTCTCGCGCGCGCGGTCAAGGGCTGCGAAGTCGTCTACCAGCAGGCGGCGCTTCGCTCGGTACCGCGGTCGATCGACGACCCGCGGGCGAACAACGACGTCAACGTCACGGGCATCCTGAACCTGCTCATCGCGTCCAAGCAGGCGGGCGTTCGCCGGGTCGTCTACGCGTCGTCCTCGTCCGTGTACGGCGACGATCCGACGCTTCCGAAGGTCGAGACGCAGACGCCGCGCCCGATCTCGCCTTACGCGGCCTCGAAGATCATGGGCGAGTACTACTGCCGCATCTACTCGAACCTGTACGGGCTCGAGACGGTGAGCATGCGCTACTTCAACGTCTTCGGCCCGCGGCAGGATCCCGAGTCGAAGTACGCGGCGGTGATCCCCCGGTTCATCGTGGCGGCGCTGAACGGCGAGGCGGCCGAAGTGCACGGAGACGGGCTCCAGTCGCGCGACTTCACGTACATCGACAACGTCGTCTCGGCGAACCTTCTCGCGGCGCAGGCGCCCGGCATCGCCGGCGAGCCGTTCAACATCGCTTGCGGCGAGCGCTACTCGCTGCTCGACGTGCTCGACGCGGTCGAGAAGGGTCTCGGCCATCCGGTCAAGCGCCATCATGAGGAAGCACGCGCGGGAGACGTGAAGCACACCCTCGCGGACATCTCGAAGGCGAAGAAGCTCCTGGGGTACGAACCCCTGGTGAACTTCACCGACGGGATGGTGCGCACGGTGGAGTGGTTCCGGAGCGTCCACTGAGATCGCGGAGCTCTCGCTTCGCTTCGGCTCGAACCTGAGGCTCTGGGTCGGTGAGACCCCGCCGCCGGCGCGCGGTGATCGTGCTGGGCACGGCGCTCGCCATGCTCGGCGGCTGCGAGCGACCGCCGAGCGGAATCGTCGGGAACCCGAAGGTCGTCGTCCTCGCGTTCGACGGGATCGATCCGCGTCTCGTCGAGCGCTTCCGAGCGCAGGGGAGCCTACGGAATCTCGACGAGCTCGCGCGTAGCGGCGCCTCGCGGATCCTCGGAACCACGGAGCCGCCCGAGTGCGCGGTCGCGTGGAGCTCGCTCGCGACGGGTCTCCCACCGGCGGAGCACGGGATCTTCGCACCCGTCCGGCGCGATCCTGCGACGTACGCGCTCGAGGACGCGACGGTCGAGCTCGCGGAGCCCGAGCTCGTCCTCGGCGTCCCACTCCGCGACGCGCGAGCCACGTCGCTGCGGCGAGGGCAGACGTTCTGGGAGGTCGCCGACGGGCACGCAGTCCGAAGCGTGGTCTTGCGCGCTCCCTTCTCCTTGCCGCCGGGCGAGCTCGAGCACGGACGTGTCCTCGCAGGCGCGGGCGTGCCCGACGCGCGTCTCTCCGCGCGCGGCTTCCGTCTCCTGACGACGGGTGCCCCGCCCGCTCGTCTCTCCGCCGGCGAGGTGGATCGCGTCGTGTGGGATGGACAGGTCGTCCGTGCGAGCCTGCCCGGTCTCGTCGTCGAAGATCGCCGCGGAGCCGATCTGCCGCTCACGCTGACGCGCGCGGGCGAGCGGCTTCGCGTCGAGCTCGAGGACGGGTGGGTCCTCTTGAAGCCGCGAGAGTGGAGCGAGTGGATGCCCGTCACGTTCTCCGTGAGCGCGTTCTTCTCGGTCCGCGCGACGCTCCGGTTCTACCTCGATGCGCTCTCGCCGGAGCTCGTGCTCTACGTCTCTCCTCCGAACCTGGATCCGCACGAGCCGCTCGTCACGATCGGCTGGCCGCCGTCGTTTCCGGGCGAGCTCGCCTCGCGCGTCGGCCTCTTCGGGACGCGGGTCGTCGTCGGACCGAGCGAGGCCTACGTCGCGGGCGCTCTCGACGAGAAGGGTTTCGTCGACGACCTGACCGACTCGCTCGGCTGGGCACGGCGCGCGACCCTGCATCAGATCGATCAGCGCGACGCCGAGCTCGTGGTCTCGTTCTTCACGGAGACCGACCGCGTGTCGCACATGTTCCTTCGCGAGCTGGAGGAATCCGGCGAGCGTCGAAAACGCGAAGCGGACCTCGTCGAGCACTCCTACCGAGCGATGGACCGCATCGTCGGCGACGTGCGGCGCCACCTGCCGCCGGCGACGCGGCTGCTCGTCGTCTCGGACCACGGCTTCCACGCGTTCCGGCGCGCGCTCGACGTCGACGCCTGGCTCGCGAGCGAGGGCTTGCTCGCGCGTGACGGCGAGACCACCGACTGGTCGAAGACGCGTGCCTACGCGGTGGGCGATGGAGCGATCGATCTGAACCTGGCAGGACGAGAAGCGCAGGGGATCGTCTCCCCGGGAGAGGAGGCTTCGCGCCTCCTGACGCTTCTCGAGGAGCGGCTGCGCTCCCTGCGCGATCCGCGGTCGGGCGAGGCGCCCGTCGCGGAGGTGCGGCGCGGTGCCACGCTCTTCGCCGGGCCTTTCGCGGAGCGCGCGCCGGATCTGCTCGTCTCCTTTCGCCCCGGGTACCGGACGACGTTCGCGACGAGCCTCGGTCCGCCCGACGCGCAAGGCTTCGTCGACAACGACTCGCGCTGGTCGGGCGATCACGGCGCGCAGCCCGCCTCGGTCACTCCGGGCGTGCTGTTCTCCAGCGTCCCCCTGAGGGACGGCGCCGCCTCTCTCCTGGACGTCGCGCCGACGGTTCTCGGCTGGCTCGGGGCTCCGGTGCCGTCGGACCTCGCGGGCCGATCTCTCGATGCATCCGGCCCTTCGACACCACCGACCGAGTAGATTCGCGCCGGATCCTGGCTTCCGCACGGTTTGCCGAGCGGCTATGCAAGTGCGGCGATGGAAGCGGACGATCTGCGGCGAGAGACGGAAGAGGTGGTGCGCATTCACGGCGAGCTCGTCCGACGCCTCGGGCGCCAGGGGATCCGCGACGTCGCGGAGCTGGTCGAGAGGTACCAGCAGCTCCAGCGCACGATGGCCTCGCTCACCCGCGAAGAGCTCGACGCCGCGCTCATCCGGATCGGCACGCTCCTCGACCAGCTTCACCTGATCCGCGGGCAGATCGGCGAGCTGTCGCGCATGCACCAGACGCTCGTCCGGGCGTTCGACGAGGTGGACCAGCCGGCGCGCGATTGACTCCGCATGTCCCGGTTGGTACTCGGAAATCATGCACGGCGCGGCCGACGCGACTGCTCTGGAAGCCTTCTTCCAGATGATGTTCTTGCCGGACAACATCCCCATCGTCGGGATGTTGATCCTGGTGTTCTGGTTCACCTACGTGGGGCTGCGCGAAGCCCGCAAGAACGACGAGCTCGCGCGCCAGGGACGCGAGGACGAGATCCTTCGCCACATGCAGGAGTAGTCGGACGGCATAGGCGAAGCCCGCTTCCGCCCGCCCCGGCTTGAAAGACTCGAGTCATGCCCTTCACGATCATCGCCGAGAACTGCACGGGCTGTAGCGCGTGTGAGCAGCGCTGCCCGACGCGCGCGATCAGCGGCGACCCGAAGAAGGCATACTTCATCGAGTCGGCGATGTGCATCGACTGCGGGGCCTGCGGCGTGATCTGCCCCGACGACGCGATCCTCGACACGTGGGGCAACATGACGACCGTCTTGAAGAAGGCGGAGCGTCCGCTCGCGGTCGTGCATCCGGACAACTGCAACGGATGCGGCGTCTGCATCGACGTGTGCCCGTTCGACTCGATCACGCCGTCGGGCGACAACCAGGCGACGTACCTCGGCATGGTCGAGGTGAACGACAAGACCTGCGTCGGCTGCAAGCTCTGCGAGGAAGTCTGCGGCTGGGACGGCATCTACATCATGCCGCACGGTGAAGCCTCCGCCTTCCGCGCCTCCCTCGGCTACGAAGCCGAAGCAGAGGGCTAGCCTGCATTTCTCACCAGATCCCTACTGCGGCGGCCGATAGCACCGAATCTTCGCGAGCTTCTCCCTCCGGGCTCCTCGACGTACTGTTCAAGTACGCCTGCGTCGCCCTCCGCTCCGCGGCTCGCGAATCTTCGGCACTCTCGACCGCCTCGCGACGTGATCTGGTGAGAAATGCAGGCTAGGCTTCCGCGCGCGAAGCGCGCGGCCGAGCGTCAGCGAGCGGGGTGAGGAGGCGCAGCTTAGGCTTCGCCGCGTGGCGGAGAGGGGCGGCGCCCCTCTCTTTGATCAAATCACCTTGTTGAGGGGGTACTCGATGATTCCGAGTGCCCCGGCGCGCATCAGCTTCGGGATCAGGTCGCGCACCGTCGCTTCGGCGATGACGCTCTCCACCGAGAACCATTCCTCACCGTGGAGATGCTCGGTAGGATAGAGGTTCGAGACCGTCGGAGCCGTCAGGCTCGGCAGGAGGCCGATCACCGCTCCGAGGTGGTCCTTCCGGACGTTGAGCTTGATCCCGACCTGTGTCTGCGCCTCGAGCGCGCCGCGCAGGAGAAGCCCGATCTGCTCGAGCTTCTCGCGACGCCGCGGGTCGTTCCACGCGTCGAGGTTCGCGACGAGCTGCGGGTTCGACGGGATCAGCTCCGAGACGATGCGGAGCTTGTTCGCGATGAGCGTCGAGCCGGTCTCCGTCACGTCCACGATCGCGTCGACGAGACCTTCGGCGACCTTCGCCTCCGTCGCGCCCCACGAGAACTCCACGTCGACCGGGATGTTCCGCTCGGCGAAGAACCGCCGCGTCACGTTGACGAGCTCGGTCGCGATGCGCTTGCCGCGGAGATCCTCGGGCTTCTGCACCGGCGAGTCGCCGCGGACGACGAGCACCCAGCGCGTCCCCCGCAGGCTCACCTTCGAGTAGACGAGGTCGCTGAGGACGTGCAGCTTGGAGTCGTTCTCGACGATCCAGTCCTGCCCGGTGACGCCGCCGTCGAGCGCGCCGGCCTCGATGTAGCGGGACATCTCCTGCGGCCGCATGAGCGAGCAGCGAATGCCCGGGTCGTCGATGCTCGGGAAGTAGCTCCGCCCGCTCGTCTGGATACGCCAGCCGGCCTTGGCGAAGAGCTCGATCGTCGAGCGCTCGAGGCTTCCCTTCGGGATGCCGAGCTTGAGAGGCGCTTCCGTACTCATTTCTTCTTCGTGCTCGTGTAGACGGAAGCCGGATCGAACACGGGCTCGCCCTCGATGCGCCAGTCGTCGCCGTCGCGCGCGCGGAAGAAGCAGCTCCGGTAGCCCATGTGGCACGCCGCGCCGCCGACTTGACGGACGCGGAGGACGACCGTGTCGCGATCGCAATCGATCCGGATGTCGAGGACGTCCTGCACGTGCCCGGACTCCTCACCCTTCCGCCAGAGGCGATTGCGAGAGCGGCTCCAGTAGCACGCGCGCCCCGTGCGGAGAGTTTCCTGCCAGCTCTCCTCGTTCATGTAGGCGAGCATCAAGACCTCGCCCGTGTCGTAATCCTGGGCGACGGCAGGCACGAGGCCTTTGCTGAAATCGGGACCTTCCATGGTGTGGCCGAGTCGGCGCCGTGGCCGGTCAAGGTTCGAGCAGCATCGACTCGAGCTGCTCGATGCGCGTCCGGAGCAAGCGATCGCGATCCACGAGGGCCTTCTCGTCCTCCGCGGTGAGCGCGATCGAAGCGTCGGGATCGCACGGCGGGACGAATCGCACTTCGGGGAGCGCGGGGCCGGGCGGGATCGTGCGCTGAGCGGCACAGCCGACCGCCAGCGAAGCCGAGAGCGCCGCCGCGGCGAGCCCGCCGGCCGAGCGACGTCGTGCGCGATCCACGGCCTGTGACCTAGCCGCGCTCCGGGGGAAACGCAAACCTCGGGAACGCGAAACGTCGGCACGGGCGTGGAGAAGAACGGGGAGGGCTGATAACAGAGACCGCGTGAAGCTCGCCGAGATCGCGCGGGCGCTCGGCGCCTCTCTCGAGGGCGACGGGGACCTCGAGCTCGACGAGCTCGCTCCCCTCGACTCCGCAGGCCCGCGCTCGCTCTCGTTCCTCGCGAACCCGCGCTACGCACCGCACCTCGCGGCCACGCGCGCCGGCGCCGTGATCCTCGGTCCCGGCATCGAGAGCCCCGGCTGCGCCGTGCTGCGCGTGCCGGAGCCGTATCTCGCGTTCGCGGCGGCGCTCGAGGTGTTCGACCGGCCGGTCCTGCTCGCCGAAGGCATCCACCGGAGTGCGCACGTCGCGGAGGGGGCGGAGATCGGGCCCGGCGCACGCGTCGCGCCCGGCGTCGTCGTGAGCGAAGGCGTGCGCATCGGCGCGCGCGCAACGCTACATCCCGGCGTCGTCATCTACCCGGAGGTGACGATCGGCGACGACTTCGTCGCGCACGCGAACGTCGTCATCCGCGAGCGCGTACGGATCGGCCATCGCGTCAGGCTCGGCTGCGGCGTCGCGATCGGCAACGAGGGCTTCGGCTACGTCCCCCTGCCGGGCGGAGGCGTCTCGAATCTGCGTCAGATCGGAACGGTCGTCCTCGAGGACGAGGTCGAGGTCGGGGCGAACACGACGATCGACCGTGCCGCGATCGGTGCGACGCGGATCGAGCGCGGCGCGAAGATCGACAACCTCGTGATGATCGCGCACGGCTGCCGCGTCGGACCGGAGGCGTTGATCGCGGCACAGACCGGGCTCGCCGGCAGCACCGTGATCGGCGCGCGCGCGCAGCTCGGCGGCCAGGTCGGGACGGCGGGACATCTCTCGGTCGGGGAGGGCGCCCGCATCGCGGCGCAGAGCGGCGTGCCGAACGATGTCCCGGCGGGGGCGGAGATCGGCGGCTACCCGGCGATGGACGCGCGGCTCTGGCGACGCGCCTCGGCCGCGATCCACAAGCTCCCGGAGCTCCTCCGGCGCGTGCGCCGGCTGGAGAAGGCGGTCCTGCCGGATTGATACCGCTTTCCGAGGGCTTCCGTCGGTTTTCCCGCGATTGATTTCCGACCCCCGTCCCCTAAGATCGCGAGGGGACGACGATGAAGATCCGGCTCGAAGACATCACCGAAGAGCCGACCCGGAAGAGCTTCGCGGGCGCCGCGGGCGCGGTGAACGCCCGGCTGGCGGAAGGCCGCGAAGCGGTCGAGTTTCGCCTGGCGAGCGACCTCGGCGTCGACGTCACGTACTACCGCGCGGGAGACGACCTCTACTTCCAGGGGACGCTCGACACGATGGTCGAGGCGACCTGCGCCCGGTGTCTCGGGACGTACGGCCGGCCCCTGCGGGCGCCGTTCGAGTTCGTCCTGGCGCCGAGCCGCACCCTCGAGGACCGGGAGGAGCTCTCCGCCGACGATCTGGCGCTGAGCTTCTACAGCGGACCCGAGATCGACCTCGAGCCCCTCTGCAGCGAGCAGGCGATCCTCGCTCTGCCGACGCGGGCGCTCTGCCGTGAGGATTGCCGCGGGCTGTGCCCGGTCTGCGGCGTGGACCGCAACACTGAAAACTGCGATTGTCACGTCGTCGAGTCGGACCCCCGCTGGGCCGCTCTGCGCGAGTGGAAACCCCGCGCCTCTTGAGCGTGGGCCGACGAGGCGAGTAGACGACGGGCACGACGCCGCCCGAAGCCGGGTCCGACGGCGACCCGGTGCGCGATACGCTTCGAGTCAGGAGAGAGAGACATGGCCGTACCCAAGCGAAGAACCTCGGTCACCAAGAAGAACAAGCGGCGCGCGCACGACGCGCTCACGTCCCCGGCGCTGATCCGCTGCCCGCAGTGCGGCGAGCCGCGGCTGCGGCATCGGGCGTGCCCGAGCTGCGGCGTGTATCGCGGCCGGAAGGTGACCGAAGCGCGCGGCGAATAGAGGGCGGCGCGCATGCGCATCGCCATCGATGCGATGGGCGGAGACCACGCGCCCGCCGCGGTCGTCGAGGGCGCAGTGGCGGCGGCGCGCGAGCTCGGCCTCGCGGTCCTGCTGATCGGGGACCGCGGACGGATCGACGGCGAGCTGCGCCGGCATCGTCTCCAGGGTCTCGACCTCGAGACCCGTCACGCGAGCGAGTCGATCGGCATGGCGGAGCCCGCGACGGCGGCGCTCCGCAAGCCCGACTCGTCGATGACGGTCGGGCTGCGCGCGGTCCAGGAGGGGTCCGCCGCCGCCTTCGTCTATGCGGGGAACACCGGCGCAGGGATGGTTCTCGGCGCGCACGTCCTCGGGCGGAGCGCGGGCGTCGACCGGCCGGCGATCGCGGTGCAGGTGCCGACCGTCGCCGGCCAGACGATCCTGCTCGACGCCGGCGCGAACGTCGACTGTCGCCCGCTGCATCTCGTGCAGTTCGCGATGATGGGCGACGCGTACGCGCGGGCGATCCGTCGCGTCGCCTCGCCGCGCATCGGTCTTCTTTCGAACGGCGTCGAGGACGGGAAGGGCAGCGCCGCGGTGCGCGCCGCGGCGCCGCTCCTACGCCGTCTCCCGATCAACTTCATCGGCTACATCGAGGGACGCGACGTCAGCAGCGGCAACGTCGACGTCGTGGTCTGCGACGGCTTCGTCGGGAACGTCGTCCTGAAGGGGCTCGAAGGCTTCGCGGGCTTGATCGGCGACCGGCTTCGCAGTCTCTTCCGGCAGAGCTTTCGTACGCGGATCGCGGGGCTCCTCGTGCGAAGCGCGCTCGGGAGCCTCGCGCGCGAGCTCGATCCGCGCGAGACCGGCGGCGCGTTGCTCCTCGGGTTGAACGGGACCGTCGTCAAGGCGCACGGCTCCTCGGACGCGCGCGCGATCCGAAACGCGGTCGCGCTCGCGGCGGACCTGTCGCGCGCCGACGTGAGCCGCGAGGTCGCCCGCGGCGTCGCCGCGACCCTCGATCTCGCCGTGCAGGTCGAGACCGAGCCCGGCCGCGCGCGGCGTCTCTGGTCGACGATCCGCGGGAAGCTCCGGCGCGAGGGGCGCGCGGAGCCGAGCGTCGACGGCCGCGGACCGACGGAGGCAGAAGTCGAAGCGAGCCCCCCACCGATGCCGGTGGAAAGCGCCGCAGCGCCGGAGCCGACGACGCCGAAGCCGGAGGCGAGCGAAGCGAGCGTCGCGAAGGACGCGCCGCACCGTCCCGACGGCGAAGGAGGAAAGGCGTGAAGCGGGTCGCTTACCTCTGTCCCGGCCAGGGTGCGCAGCAGGTGGGGATGGGCGAGGACCTCTGCCGTGAGTTCCCCGTCGCGGGCGACGCCTTCGCGGAAGCGGACGAGGCGCTCGGCTTCGGCTTGCGCGCGCTCTGCGCCGAAGGACCGCAGGAGAAGCTGACCCTCACCGAGAACGCGCAGCCCGCGCTCCTTGCGACGTCCGTCGCGATCGCGCGGATCCTCGAGAGCGAAGGCGGCCTCGTGCCGCAGATCGCCGCGGGACACAGCCTCGGCGAGTGGTCCGCGTGGGTGATCGTGGGCGCGCTCTCGTTCCCGGAGGCGCTTCGGGCCGTCCGTCAGCGCGGCCGCTTCATGCAGGAGGCGGTCCCGGCGGGCGTCGGCGCGATGACCGCGCTCCTCGGGGCGGATCTCGCGACGGCGGAGGAGCTCTGCCGCGAGGCGAGCACCGAGAGCGAGGTCGTCGTGCCCGCGAACCTGAACGGCGGAGGGCAGATCGTCGTCGCCGGCCACCTCGCGGCGCTCGAGCGTCTCGAAGCGGTCGCGCCGGCGCGGAAGATTCGCGCGAGCCGGCTCCAGGTGAGCGCTCCCTTCCACAGTCCGCTGATGGCGCCCGCGGCGAAGCGGCTCGAGCCGGTCCTCGCGGAGCTCGGCACGAGCGCGCCGCGCGCTCCGGTCGTCACGAACGTCGAGGCGAAGGCCGAGCGCGATCCCGCGCGGATCGGGCCGCTCTTGCTCGAGCAGATCACCGGCCCGGTTCGCTGGGAGGAGTGCGCGCGCGCCGTCATCGCGGAGGCGGATGCGGCGCTCGAGGTCGGGCCCGGACGGGTCCTCTCGGGTCTACTGCGACGGATCGAGCGCTCGTTCGCCTGCGCGGCGACGAGCGACGTCGCCGGCGTGCGAGCGGTCCTCGCGGAGCACGCGGCATGAGCGGCAAGGCTCTCGAGGGGCGCGTCGCGCTCGTCACCGGCGCTTCGCGCGGCATCGGTCGAGCCGTCGCGATCGATCTCGCGGCGCGCGGCGCGCACGTGGCGGTCAACTACTCCTCCAGCGAGGACGCGGCGCGCTCGTGCGTCGCCGCGATCGAGGAGGCGGGCGGCACCGCCGAGCTCTGCCGGTTCGACGTCGGCGACGCGGAGGCGACGACGGCGGCGATCGCGGCACTCGCGAAGGCGCGCGCGAGGCTCGACATCCTCGTCAACAACGCCGGCATCACGATCGACGGCCTTCTCCTGCGCTACCGCGAGGACGATTGGCGGCGGACGCTCGACACGAATCTCGGCGGCGTCTTCCACTGCAGCCGCGCGGCGGCGCGCTTCATGGCCCGCGCCCGCGAAGGACGGATCGTCAACCTCACCTCGGTCGTCGCTTCGATGGGCAACGCGGGCCAGGCCGCGTACGCGGCGAGCAAGGCGGGCATCGAAGGTCTGACGCGTGCGCTCGCCCGCGAGCTCGCGCCGCGCGGCGTGACGGTCAACGCGGTCGCACCCGGCTTCATCGACACGGAGATGACCGCGGCTCTCCCTGAAGCAGCGCGCTCGATGTACCTCGCACTGATCCCGCTCGGTCGCCTCGGAACCGTCGAGGAGGTCGCCGCCGCGGTCGCCTATCTCGCGAGCCCCGAGGCCGCGTACGTCACCGGTCACGTCCTCGCGATCAACGGAGGAATGTACACCTGATCCGGCTCGCGCCGACCGCCGCAGGTGTGGCGGAACCGCACGCAACCGGCTAAACTAAGCCAGCCCCACGCCACCCGCGCGCTTCAGGGACGATCGAAGACCGTCGGCGTGGAATCGGAGGTCGGGGAAAGAGGGAGTGAAGGCATGGCTTCAGACGTCGAAGCGAAGGTGAAAGAGATCGTCTGCGAGCAGCTCGGGGTCTCCGAGGACGAGGTCGCCCCGAATGCGTCTTTCATCGAGGACCTCGGCGCCGACTCGCTCGACATCGTCGAGCTCGTGATGGCCCTCGAGGAGGAGTACGATCTCGAGATCTCCGACGAGGAGGCGGAGAAGATCCGCACCGTCGGAGACGTTGTGGCGTACATCGAAAGCCACAAGTGAGCTTCTCTCGGGCGCCGCTGGCCGAGCTCGACCCGGCGGTCGCGGAAGCCATCGAGCACGAGCGGCGCCGGCAGGAGGACAACCTCGAGCTGATCCCGTCGGAGAACGCGGTCAGCCCGGCGGTCCTCGAGGCGCAGGGCTCGCTCCTGACGAACAAGTACGCCGAAGGGTACCCGGGCAAGCGGTACTACGGCGGCTGCGAGCACGTCGACGTCGTCGAGCAGCTCGCGATCGATCGCGCGCGTTCTCTCTTCGGCGCGGAGCACGCGAACGTACAGCCCCATTCCGGCTCGCAGGCCAACATGGAGGTGTACTTCTCGCAGCTCGAGCCGGGCGACACGATCCTCAGCATGAACCTGTCGCACGGCGGGCACCTGACGCATGGAAGCCCGGTCAACTTCTCGGGCAAGTGGTTTCACGTCGTGCCGTACGGCGTGCGCGCCGAGGACGAGTGGCTCGACTACGACGCCGTCCGCCAGCTCGCGCGCGAGCACCGGCCGAAGATGATCGTCGCGGGCCACAGCGCGTATCCGCGGCAGATCGACTTCGCACCGTTCCGAGAGGCCGCCGACGAGGTCGGAGCGAAGCTCCTCGTCGACATGGCGCATTTCGCGGGTCTCGTCGCCGCGGGTGTTCATCCCTCACCGGTGCCCTTCGCGGAGTTCGTCACGACGACGACGCACAAGACGCTCCGCGGGCCGCGCGGCGGCATGATTCTCTGCCGCGAGAGTGAAGCGAAGGCGATCAACAGCTCGGTCTTCCCCGGCAACCAGGGCGGCCCGCTGATGCACGTGATCGCGGCGAAGGCGGTCGCGCTCAAGGAAGCCGCCGAGCCCGGGTTCGCCGCCTACCAGCGGCAGATCGTCGCGAACGCACGCGCTCTCGCCGAGTCGCTCACGCGGCGCGGCTTCCGGCTCGTCTCGGGAGGGACCGACAACCACCTCCTGCTTCTCGATCTGCGCGAGACGGAGCTCACGGGCAAGGTCGCGCAGGAGACGCTCGACCAGGCGCGGATCACGGCGAACAAGAACACAGTCCCGTTCGAGACACGCTCACCGTTCGTCACGAGCGGCGTCCGCATGGGCACGCCGGTCGTCACGACGCGCGGCATGCGCGAGCCGGAGATGGAGCGGATCGGCGAGCTGATCTCCCGGGCTCTCTCGCACGTCGGAGACGACGCGGCTCTCGCGCGCGTCGCCGCGGACGTGACCGCCCTTTGCCGCGAGTTCCCGCTCTACCAGGGGAGCTGATCCGGGTCGCCCTTGAAGTGCCCTGCCTGCCGGGACGTCAACAACCACGTCATCGACTCGCGCCTGGGCAAGGACGGCGACGTCATTCGCCGCCGTCGCGAGTGCGAGCATTGCGGGCGACGGTTCACGACGTACGAGCGCGTCGAGGAGTACCTCCCCTCGATCGTCAAGAAGGACGGCCGCCGCGAGCCGTTCGACCGCCAGAAGGTGCTCGCCGGCTTGACGAAGGCGTGCGAGAAGCGCCCGGTCGCCACCGAGGTGATCGCGAAGAGCGCCGACGACATCGAGCGCGGGCTCCTCGAGCGCGGCGAGAAGGAGGTCCCGAGCTCCGTCGTCGGCGAGGCGATCATGAAGATGCTGCACGACCTCGACACGGTCGCGTACGTGCGATTCGCCTCGGTGTACCGCTCCTTCCAGGACATCGACGAGTTCATGGAGGAGCTCGAGGACCTGCTGAAGGAGCGGCGCGGCAGCGTCAAGTTGGAGAAGCAGCCTTCGAAGCCGGCCGCCGGCGCGCGCGCAAAGAAGCGGGGCGCGCGCGGTCGGAGCGGCGCGCGCCCGGTCTGAGCGTGCCGCGCCCGCGCGGAGCGAGAGACGCCGTGGACGTCGCCGCGGACGCGGCGTTCCTGCGTCGCGC